>Ga0310786_10001718_pt1 | contig 35101 bp, 27 predicted proteins | sample AusTroGonzalo_MG_FD_203881 | JGI IMG/M metagenome (GOLD analysis project Ga0310786, IMG submission 203881) | Bovine rumen microbial communities from tropical cattle in Woodstock, Queensland, Australia - Gonzalo_03 (v2) (version 2) | ecosystem: Host-associated > Mammals > Digestive system >... | reverse complement strand
ATCTATCTGGAAGGCGGATTCCTGTCTGCCACACCTGCCGAACTGCAGGAACTGCGTCAGGGATTGGTTGAGTTCAAAAAGAGCGGTAAGTGGATTGTCTCTTACGCTGATCAGTACAACAAAGGCTCTTACTATCTGTGCTCAACAGCCGACAAGGTGTACCTGAACCCCATAGGCATGCTTGAATGGGCCGGCATGTCCAGCGAGCCCATCTTCTACAAGGGGCTTCTGGAGAAGGTAGGCGTAAAGATGCAGGTCTTCAAGGTAGGAACCTACAAGAGCGCCGTAGAGCCCTTTATCTGCGACCAGATGAGCGATGCTAACCGCGAGCAGGTTACCAGCTTCCTAGGTAACATCTGGGAGAACATGCTGAAGGATGTAGCAAAGAGTAGGAAGCTGAAGGTGGAGGCACTGAACAGTCTGGCTGACAGTCTGACCATCCTGGCAGACCCTAAGGTCAGCGTTGAAGGCGGTCTGATTGACAAGCTTTGCTACAAGAGCGAGGTAAAAGAAGAATTGAAGAAGCGCCTGGAACTGGAGGATGACGACAAGCTGACCTTCACAACCCTGAACGATGTTGCCAAAGCAGAGAACCTGAACGAAAAAGTTGATGATGAGATTGCCATCTACTACGCATACGGTGAGATTATGGACGACCGTACTAACGGTTTCAATCAGGAGCACTGCATCACAGCCAAGCAGATGATCATGGATTTACAGAAACTGGCCAATGACGATGACGTGAAAGCCGTTGTCATCCGTGTAAACAGCCCTGGCGGCTCAGCCTATGCCAGTGAACAGATCTGGCACGAGATTGAACTTTTGAAGGCCAAGAAGCCCGTAGTCATCAGCATGGGCGGTATGGCTGCCAGTGGCGGATACTACATCAGCTGCGGCGCCAACAAAATTTATGCTGAGCCTACCACCCTCACAGGCAGCATTGGCATCTTTGGTATGATTCCCGATGCCAGCGAATTGCTAACAAAGAAGCTAGGTCTTACATTCGACGTAGTAAAGACCAACGCACTGAGCGACTTCGGTAGCACGGGACGTCCCTTCAACGAGACAGAAAGCGGTTTGATGCAGGCATATGTCAACAAGGGCTATGAACTCTTCACCGGCAGAGTAGCAGGTGGAAGAGGTATGGCTCAGGATAGCGTAAAAGCCATTGCAGAGGGTCGTGTATGGACTGGTGAGCAGGCTCTGAAATTGGGCTTGGTTGACAAACTGGGTAACATAGAGGATGCCATAAAGGCCGCTGCCAAGATAGCCAAAGTTAAGAAGTACACTACAGCCAAATATCCCGATGCTGAGCCTTGGTACGTAGGTCTGCTGAACAAGAACAGCAACGACTATATGGAGAGCCATATGCGTGCCTTGCTGGGCGAATACTATGGCAGCTTTAGCCTGATACTAAACATCAGAAACCAGAACCCCATACAGGCACGTATACCGTTTGACCCGAATATTAAGTAAAAGCCCCACCCCCAGCCCTCCCCGAAGGAGAGGAAGGAAAAGATTAGGGATTAGAGAATAGAGAATATGGAAGGAAACTTGATAAAGATAAACGAGTGGTTACTGCCGCTGAGCTGGCTCTACGGAATGGGGTCGGACTTCCGTAACATGCTCTTTAATACAGGAATCCTTTCTTCTAAGACATATGACATCCCCATCATCAGCGTGGGTAATATCACAGCCGGCGGAACAGGTAAGACACCTCACATCGAGTATCTTATCCGCCTTCTGTCAAAAGATTACAAAGTTGCCGTATTAAGCCGAGGATACAAAAGACGCAGTCGCGGCTATGTGTTAGCTCAGGCAGATACGCCAATGGAGAAAATCGGAGACGAACCTTGGCAGATAAAGGAGAAATTCCCCCAAGTATATGTTGCCGTCGATACCAACCGAAGACACGGTATTGAAAAACTGATGACCGACCAGAAGACACGCGACGTACAGGTTATCCTCTTGGATGATGCCTATCAGCACCGTTATGTCACCCCTGGTATAAACATCTTGTTGATAGACTATCACCGCATGATAACAGAAGACCGTCTGCTACCGGCAGGACGTCTCAGGGAACGTGTATCCAACAAGATAAGGGCCAACATGGTGATAGTTACCAAATGCCCCCGCAACCTGACACCCATAGGCTACCGCGTGGTGCAGCAGGCTCTGCATCTGAAGCCTTACCAGAGTCTGTTCTTCAGCACCTTCAAATACGGGAACCTGAAAAAACTGTTCACCAATGGAGAGATGCCGCTGGAACAAATCAGAAAGGACAGCATGCATGTGTTATTGGTAACCGGCATAGGCAATCCACAGCAAATGGAGCAGGACATGAGGAAGTTTGCGCAGTACGTCACCCCGCTCTCCTACTCCGACCATCACTATTTTACGCCACAAAATGTAGAAGAAATAAACAATGCGGCATTAAAGATGCCCAAACCCATGATTATTGTCACAACTGAAAAGGACGCCCCACGACTCAAGAACATGCAAGGGTTTAATGAGGTTGTCCGTGACAATTTGTTCGTGTTCCCTATTGAGATTGAGATTCTGAAAGAAAAAGAAACCACCCTTAATGAACAGATCATAAACTATGTACACAAAAATTCTTGAAACAGCAGCTTGGGTAAAAGAAAGAATGCCCAACAAGCCAGAGACAGCCATCATACTGGGAACAGGTTTAGGACGCCTGTCTGAAAAGATAGAGAAAACCCTGTGCATACCCTATAGCTCCATCCCTAACTTCCCCGTCTCAACAGTAGAGGGACATAGCGGCCAGCTTATTTTCGGAAGACTGGGCGGCAAGGACATCATGGCTATGGATGGACGATTCCACTATTATGAAGGTTACAACATGAAGGAGGTGACCTTCCCCATCAGGGTAATGTACGAGTTGGGCATAAGAACATTGTTCGTCAGCAATGCCGCCGGAGGTACCAACCCCAGTTTCCGCATTGGAGACCTGATGATTATTACGGATCACATCAACTACATGCCCGAGAATCCCCTATACGGGCCCAACATCCCAACAGGCCCTCGCTTTCCCGACATGGGTGAGACGTACGATTCCGAGTTGGTAGAATTGGCAGATGCCATTGCAAGTGAAAATAAAATTAAAGTTAAGCATGGTGTATATCTGGCAACACAGGGTCCTACATATGAGACACCTGCAGAATACCGTATGTTTGCCCATTGGGGCGCTGATGCAGTAGGCATGAGCACAGTCCCCGAGGTGATTGTTGCCCACCATTGCGGCATACGCTGCTTTGGCGTCAGCATCATCACAGACCTGGGTGTAAACGGAAAAATCGTAAAGGTTACCCACGAGGATGTTCAGAAGGCAGCTAATGAGGCTCAGCCCAGAATGGCAGCCCTTATGGAGGAGATGATTAGGCGCTCATAAGCGCAATACAGAATCAAAATTCAAAATTAAAATTGGAAATATCTGAATTGGGCGAGTTTGGCCTGATACGGCGACTCACCGAAAACTTGAATAACGTAAACCCCGGCACGCTGAAGGGTGTTGGAGATGATTGCGCCGTACTGAAACCTACAGAGGGTGCACAGACATTGGTGACTACCGACCTGCTGATGGAAGGCGTTCACTTCGACCTGATGTACTGTCCTCTGAAGCATCTTGGCTACAAGGCTGTGATAGCAAACTTGAGCGATATCTACGCCATGAACGGAACTCCACGCCAGATAACAGTCAGTTTGGCCGTGAGCAAGAAGTTCACCGTAGAAGACATAGAGGAACTCTATGCCGGCATGAAGCTGGCCTGCGAGAAACACCATGTAGATATCGTGGGAGGAGATACCACCAGCAGTCTTACAGGCTTGGCTATCAGCATTACAGCCATCGGAGAGGCCCTACCCTCTGACATTGTATATAGGAACGGTGCAAAGGAGACTGACCTTATCTGTGTCAGCGGAAACCTGGGAGCTTCATACATGGGCCTGCAATTGCTGGAACGAGAGAAAGCCGTGTATGATGCTCAGAATCAAAATTCAAAGTTCAAAAACCAGAATGACTTCCAACCTGATTTTTCGGGTTATGAATATCTGCTGGAAAGGCAGTTGAAACCAGAAGCTCGCAGGGACATCATAGAGGCACTGGCAAAGGCCAACATACACCCTACCAGTATGATGGATATCAGCGACGGACTTTCAAGCGAGTTGATGCACATCTGCACACAAAGCAACGTAGGCTGCCGTGTATATGAAGACCGCATCCCACTTGACTACCAAACCGCTGCTATGGCCGAAGAAATGAATATGAATGTGACCACCTGCGCCCTTAACGGCGGAGAGGACTACGAACTGCTCTTTACCGTTCCCCTGTCGGATAACGATGCGATAAACAAGATAGAGGATATAAAGGTAATAGGTTATATCACCAAGGAAAGTCTGGGCAAGGTTCTTATTTGTCGCGATGGTAGCGAATTTGAACTGAAAGCACAAGGTTGGAACCCTCTTCAATAAAATTCAATACCTATTCTTTGGAAGTTAAGCAAAAAAACGCTACCTTTGCACTCGCTTTCAAAGAAGAGGCATGGTGCCATAGCTCAGTTGGTAGAGCAAAGGACTGAAAATCCTTGTGTCCCCGGTTCGATTCCTGGTGGCACCACACAAACAAAATTAAAACTCCAGATAGGGCTGGAGTTTTTCTATTTTCAGGGGTGTAAATCCTTCCAGCCCCCTCAGATCCTCAACACCTTTCAGGGCGTTATGCGCCTTACGGTATTCCACTATGGCACGAGCCTGGTAGAATGTAATGTAGGGATGATTCATCAGTCGTTGCAGGGACAACTTGTTCACATTCACCTTTCTTACAGGCACACTTTCCTTAACCTCAACCCATTGCAGGATATCATCAGGCATCTCGCAGGCCTCCATCACTTGCTCAACATTGGTAAAACCACCCAACTTGCGGCGATATTCTACAATTTTCTTCGACCTGTACCCACCAATGCCCGGGATACGCATCAGTTCAGTACTGTCTGCAGTATTGATATCAACAAGGGTGATGGACTTGAACTTGCGCGGACGCTCCACGACAGAATCTTTTTTCTCAGGAATAGATGCATGCTCAGTATTCTCAGGAACAGAAGAAGAATTGGCGACGTATGAAGAACGCTTTTCACTCTCATCTATATACTGAAACTGACGGGCGATTCTTACCTGAGGTCCTAAACGTTCCCACAACTCATACGTCATACCTGGAAGCCGTTTAAATTCCTCTGGTGTATGGTACCTACCGTGCTTAGCCCTGTACTTATAGACAGCCCTAACCTGCCAAGGGGCCAAACCAAGGCGAAGCAACGATGTAGAATCTGCCGTATTAGGATCAAAAGGAAAAGTCTCAACCTTCTCCTCCGCTACTGCATAGGTGGTAGCAGGAGCCTGTTTCTTTTCTTCAAGGAAGGATTGTCCAGTTATATCTGCATTCTCCTTTGGGGGCTTATGCCACGTGAAAACACATACGCCTACCACAACAAGGATTATCAACCATTCTAACACAAGAAGGCCCCTACGAGCCGAATTGGACAAGAAAGGCAGACGGCGCTTCATCCTATTAACTCATTTATAAAGATAAGTCCTATGGCAACAGGCACGACATACCTGACAAGGAAAATGTAGAAGCGGAACAGGCGGAAGGGTACCGTACCACCGTTTGTCAGTTCACTATGGACCAATTTCCTGTCCAGATACCATCCAACAAAAAGACAGATGATAAGGCCGCCTGCAGGCATGATAATCTTTGAGGCACAGAAATCAAAAAGCCCAAAGATGGTCAGTCCGCAGATAGTAAAGTCGCTTAGCACACCAAAAGAAAGGCTGCACAGCACACCCAAGGACATACAACTGGCCGACACCATGGCAGAAGCCTTTTTGCGTGACATTCCCCAAGACTCTATGACATAGGCCGTTACAGACTCATGCAAAGACATGGCACTAGTCAGCGCAGCCAACAACAACAGCATATAGAAAAGCCCAGAGAAAAGATAGCCCAAAACAGGCACACCGTGAAAGGCGATATTAAAGACATTGGGCAGAGTCACGAAGACCAGACCTGGTCCCTCGTCGGGACTTACATTGGGCACGCTGAAAACAGCAGGAAAGATAATAAATCCACTCAGTACTGCCACAAAGGTGTCTATGGTGCATACGCTGAAGGCCGTCTTAACCAACTTAGTATCCGAGGTGAAGTATGAAGCATAGGTACATAAGCAGCCCATAGCCAGGCTCAACGAGAAGAAGGCCTGTCCCATTGCACTCAGCACCACACTGGCAGTAACCTTGCTGAAGTCGGGCTTTAACAGGAATCGCAAACCAGTTCCTGCGCCGGGCATACCAAAGGAGCATACCACGAGGACACCGATTATCAGCAGCAGCAGGGGCATCATAATCTTAGAGAAACGTTCAATACCCGACTGCACACCACGAGCAATCACCAGATGCGTCATTGCCATAAAGACAATGGCATACAGAAGGGGAGTAAAAGGCTCGGAAACAAACGAATTGAAATAAGCCGAGTAATCCTGATCCGTCAGCAAGGCGCCTTTCAGGGACTGTATCAGATAATACAAGGTCCATCCGCTGATGATGGTGTAGTAAGACAATATCAGGAATGCCACAAACACACCTGCCACACCTTCTATGCGCCACCATTTTCCAGGAGCCAACTTCGAATAGGCAGCGATGGTATTGGCATGAGTATGACGACCTATCAGAAACTCGCTCATCATAACAGGAACACCAACGCCCAACACACACAACAGGTATATAAGGATAAAAGCAGCACCACCATTGTTACCCACTTCTGTAGGAAAGCGCCACACATTACCCAATCCTACGGCACTACCGGCTGCCGCCAAAACAACACCAAGTTTACTTCTAAAGTTACTGCGTTCAGTCATCAGTTTGCTATTTCATTAAGGAATACTATGCCCACACCTATGGGAGCTACCCAACGGATGAGGAATAACAGGACGCTCAGACAACGCACCTTTAATGTACCACCATTCGTCAACTGTTCCACCACAAAACGACGGTCGAGATACCACTCAACAAACATCGTTATCAGAATGCCACCCAATGGCATCAGGAACTTGGCAGTGAGGAAGTCGAAGAGGTCAAAGAAACCCCGGTTCCATATCTTGACATCGCTCCACGGACCAAAGGACAACGAGCAAGCTGCGCCCAGAACTATACACACCAGCGTTACTACCACTGCAGCACTGTTGCGCGACAACTTGTAGTTCTCGTGAATGAAAGCTGTGGCAATCTCGTGCATAGAGATAGTACTGGTAAGCGCCGCCAACAGAAGCAACACATAGAACATACCTGAGAACAGATAGCCCAATAAAGGCAAACCTGCAAAGGCTTCGTTAAACACATGGGGCAAGGTGATATACACCAGGCCCGGACCAGCATCGGGCGACACACCCGGAACAGAGAATACCGCAGGGAATATGATAAAACCACTGAGGATGGCTATCAGCGAGTCGAGCAGACACACGCTGAAAGCCGAGGACACAAGTGGTGTCTCTTTCTTGAAATATGAAGCATAGGTTGCCAAACATCCTAATCCAACACTAAGCGAGAAGAATGCCTGTCCCATAGCACTTAACACAACACCAGTGGTCACTTTCGAGAAGTCGGGCTGCAACAGGAAACGCAAGCCTTCTCCGGCTCCAGGCATTGAAAGTGAGAAACACATCAGAACCACTATGATTAAGAACAATACGGGCATCATTACCTTGCTGTACCGCTCAATGCCACCCTCCACACCACGCGACACCACAAAGTGGGTCATCAGCAGGAACACCAACTGAAAGGCTATGGGCTTCCAAGGATTCGTGACAAACTTGTTGAACACAGCGGAAAAGTCCTGTCCGGCTGTCAACTGATTGGCAAAAGATTCGACGGTGTAATGCAATGTCCACCCTGCTACCACACTGTAGAACGACAACACCAAAATGCCGCCAAGCACACCCATGAAACCTGCAACAATCCAAGGCTTGCCAGGAGCTAGAGTTCGGTAAGCACCCACTGTGTTGGCCTTACTGCCCCTTCCAATAACAAATTCCGCTAACATTACGGGCATTGCAAGCAGGAACACAAAGCACAGATAAACAAGTATGAATGCAGCGCCACCATTATTACCTACCTCAGTAGGGAAACGCCAGATATTGCCCAAACCTACAGCACTTCCTGCCGAGGCCAATACCACTCCCAGCTTGCTTCCAAAACTGCCTCTTTTCTCCATCTTTTATAATAAAACGTTGAAAACCAACGACAAAAACAGCGCAAAAATACAAAGTTTTTTGTAATTTTGCAACACAATCACTTTGTTTACTTACAAAATGGAAAGAAACTTCATCCGCAAATACCCCATTACACTATTCACGGCATGCATTATCATATGCCTATCACTTTTCCCCATTCCAGAGATTCCCCAGGCAGAAAACGTGCCATTTATAGATAAATGGACGCACATGGTGATGTATGGAAGTTTCTGCCTGTTTATCTGGTTTGAATACCTACGGAATCACAAAACCGTCAACGTCGTAAGGATTACCCTTTTCGGATACCTATGCCCCATTATAATGAGCGGACTTTTGGAACTTGCACAGGAATACCTAACCACGTGTCGCAGCGGAGAATGGCTTGATCTCTTGGCTAATAGCACAGGAGCCACGATTGCATACCTTATTGGCTGGGCTTTTAGACGCAAAAATTGAGTAAAAGAACAGATTCCCTTTGTCTGTATAAAAAAAATAAGGTACATTTTTGCACATACGAAAGAAAATCCTATATTTGCATCGTTTTTCGTAAAAAGAATTGCAACAGAATAATCTTAAATCTATGAATCACAACGCATTTAAAGGTGTACTATGGGGGCTAGCCATGCTTTCCGCAGTAACGGGAGGAGCCCAAGAGTACGAGTCAGAACTTCAAGTATGGGACCCTCTTGACGAAAGCGAGACCACATACTGGTATCGTATTTGTAGTGCTTTGCCCGAGTTGGAAGGGTATGCCGTCACGGACTATAGCGAAGAGGACGACATCTACCCCCTACAGTTGCTTCAGACAGAGGAGAAGGACTACAGAAGTCAATGGAAACTGGCAGCCGGAACTGAAAACAAAGTGATTTTGGTTAACAGAGCTACTGGGCAGGAAATAGACGGATGCTCGTTGGACATGGGCAGCTGCAATGTCACACAGATTATGCCCGCAGGAATCACAACTGGCTTTGTCATTACAGCATTAGGAAATAACGCATTCTCACTTCAAAGCGTTGAGGACGACGGCATTAACCGTTGTCTTGCCGTGGCAGACGCAGACAGTGCTCCAATTAGTTACCCTACCGAGAACGAGAGCACGTCTGCCATAGGATGGAAGTTTATTACAATGGAGATTTCTGGATGGGACGGCGTTGAATCAGCCAAGCCAAGCAAGACCAGCATTCACATCTCTGGCAAGCGCATAAGCGTCAGTGGTGTGACAAAGTGGCAATTGTTTAATGCTCAGGGCGAGGAAATGCCACGCACCACCCGTCTGGCAGCTGGCATATACATGGTAAAATTGCCCGAAAAAACCGTGAAAGTATTGATTCAGTAAATGAAGAACTAAAGTATGAAAACGATGAAAAAACATATACTTCTTTTCGCAACCATGCTCATGGCCCCATGGTCAATGTTCAGTATTCAATGCTCAACGATCTGGGCACAGACTTACGTCGTAAGTTCATTAGCTACCCCCGGTGCTGCCACCTTTAAGGCAGACGAGATTAAAGACGGGGTTATTACCCTGCCATTTACCATGACGCCCAAGAAGATTACTATTGAAACCAACCAGGATGTTTCAGTAAAGACCGGCGCCATGTGGTTAAGAGCTTCATTCATGAACGGAGCGCTAACCTTGATGCCAACAGCCAACAGTGGAGACGAACCTCGCGTCACCACCCTTACCATCACCAGCAAGGACTTCCGCCCTCTGATTTTAACCGTTAAGCAGGAAGCACGTCTGGCCTTTGCCGTTATCTCAGACACCCACGTGGGTAACAACTACGGCGGGAAATACGCAGAGAAGGTTTCGAATACACTCCAGAGCCTGACGAGCAAAACCAAGCTCGATGCCCTGGCAGTCGTAGGTGACCTCACCGACCACGGCGATGCCAACCAGTACACAGAGTTTGTGCAGCTTTTTGGTAACGATGAGAACTTCATCAATCCCGTAGATAACTTCCTCTTTACAATGGGCAACCACGACAACTACAACAGTAGTGGTCAGTCAAACTACAAGAACGGTCTGAAGAAGTTCAACGAGAACAAGGATTATCCTCTTGACCAGTATGTCCTTATCAAAGGATATCCTTTCATCTTGATAAGCGTTCGTGGTGGTGCCAATAACGATGATAACGCAGCAAATGGCACAGCATCTTACCCGAGTGACGTAGTTAATACCCTGGAGAACTATCTCAAACAAGCAGAAGAAGACGCTCCCGGCAAACCCATCTTCGTCTTTACACACGTGCCTCCCCGCTGGACATGCTATAGTTCTTGGGGAGAAATTGAAGGCGCGGCTTGGGCAATGAAGGTATTGAACCCTGTCCTGAACAAATACCCACAGGCTGTTGTTTTTGGCGGTCACAGCCATTATCCTCTTGGCGACCCTCGTAGTATTCATCAGGGTGCCAACCCTAATAGCACACGTAACAACTACTTTACCTCCATCAATACTGCCAGCGTCACGTATTCCGAAATTAACCCCGGAGCAGTCGAAGCAGGCATACATCCCGAAGGTTTCAAGGACGTCACCGAAGGTATGATTCTGATGGAGCAGCCTAATGGCGATATTGAGATACGTCGTTATGACACCTATCGTGACGTTGAGATAGACCCCGAGAGCCGATGGATACTAAAGGCCCCGTTCGATGGTAGTAAGTTCCAGTATGCCGACATTCGCGACAAGGACGACAATCCCAATAACGTGACTTTACGCGATGGTCTGCCCGCCCCCGAGTTTAACCCAGACATAGAGCTCGGCATTAAGCCATCGGAAGATTATGTTAAGGTAACCTTCCCGCAAGCTACCGACAACGAGTGCGTTTTCCGTTATAACGTTCGCATACTGAAAGGCGACGAGGTTGTGAAAAGTGCTTTCGTATTCTCGCAATTCTATTTGACCATAGATATGCCCGAGGAACTTTCTTATACAGTAAACGGACTAACTCCAAATACGGAATACAAAGTTGAAGTGATTGCCTACGACTCATGGGACAACCAGTCTGAGCCACTCACCGCCACCTTTACCACATTGGATGACAACCGTCCAGTTCCCGAAGCTGTAGGATGTTGGACATTTGATGACACAAATAACCTATTAGCAGGCATAGGTACAGCTACACTGAAAGGTGCCAACATAGGAACAGGGGGTCTTGCCTTTGTTGACGACCTGGCCTCCATAGGCATTACACCTGTAGCAGGTCCTCTCGAAGGAAACGGAGCAATTACCATTCCAGTAAAATCTGGTCTTGCAATGGCAACTAAGCTTCAGGAAAAGAACCTCACCAACTATACACTGATGTTTGACATCTGCTCTACCCAGCTTAACGGATATACTGCATTATACCAGAACGATATTACAAACAAGAAAGACGGCAGTTTCTTTATTAACAACGGTGAATTAGGACTAAATTCCAGTGGACTGGGCTACGGCGGCAGCCTTACTTCTGGGAAGTGGCATCGTGTTGTCTTTGTAGTCAAGAACAATCTACCCACCATCTATCTTGATGGTCGCAAGGTTGGACAGGCCTTGTTAGCAAATGCCACAAACTGGCAGATGGGCGCCGATGCACTCTTCTTCATCGATAATGACGGAGAGGAGCACGATATATCAACTTCAGAATTCCGTTTCTGGGACGAGCCCCTTAACAGCAAGCAGGTAACAAAACTTGGCACCGCCACAGGAGAGCCTGTTCAGGAAGAAAATCCGATTCCCGAAGCCATCGGCACATGGACTTTTGACAATACAGGAGACCTGATGCAAGGCACCGGTACAGCAACCTTGAAGGCTGCCAAACATACTAAGGGCAACGTAACAACAAAAGATAATCCTGCAGATGCAAGTATCACTGCTGTTGCAGGTCCCACGGAGAGCAATGGTGCCATTAACGTGCCTGTTGGCTCCAGCCTTATGATGGCCTCCAACCTGGGCGTGGAAAGCATGAGCACTTACTCCATCCTTTGGGATGTCAGAGCCGACAACTATTCCAGCTACATTCCACTCTTGCAAAACAACCTTAATGACAATAAGGATGGAAGCCTTTTCATTAACCAGAACATGGTAGGACTGAATGCCGGCAATCTGAAGTATCACGGCGAACTAACAAACGGCCATTGGTATCGTATCTTGTTCGTTGTGAAGAACAACTATGCTACCGTCTATGTGAACGGAGAGAAAGTTGGTTCCAGTACCATAGCTGTTGCACAACACTGGCAATTGACTACTGGTGCACTCTTCTTTGCTGACGACGACGGTGAAGAGAAAGCTATTGACACAGCAGAAATTCGTTTCTGGGACGTAGAACTTACCGCAGAACAAGTAAATAAACTTGGTGGTGTAAAATAACGAAAAAAACAAAAACCTTTGTGTATAACTAAAATCTATCAAAAAACAATTATGAGAAAAACAATCACATTCCTTTATTTGTTGCTGATGGCAATCACTATGTCAGCACAAACAACAGCGACTGTTGATGGCATCAAGTACATCCTTGATGGAAGTACAGCAACTGTTACGTATCCCAACGACAGCAGGCCAGGGTCAAGCAATCCCAGCACTTACACTGGCAGCATCGTGATTCCTGCTACCATCAATTACGAAGGTACAGACTACAACGTAACAGCCATTGGCGAAAGAGCTTTCTATGCTGCAGAAATCTCTTCTATCTCATTGCCAGAAGGTCTGCTTACCATCGGCAAGAAATCCTTAATGGGTTCAAAAATTACAGAACTTAATGTGCCCAACTCTGTAACAAAGTTAGAAGACGAAGCTGCAGAGAGCTGTTCTAATCTTAAAACCATCACTTTGGGCGAACACAGCGCTGACAAAAACTGGGGCGCATGGGTTTTCTGGCGTTCATCAGGTGGTTATGATGTCTATATGGTATGTGACATCAAACCCAGTCTATACGACAACCAGACCTTTGATGACAGCCATGCTTCCACCATTCATGTTAAGAAAGGTGTGTACGACAACTACATGGCAGACAGCAATTGGAGTATCTATAACATCGTGCCCGATATTGACGGCGACGTAACATTTATAGAGTTCACCGAAAACGGCATCAAATATAAGATGACTGCAGAAGATAAGGTTAGTGTTGTTTACCCAACAGACAGCAAGCCTGATTCTAACAATCCTAACACTTACGCAGGAGATATTGTGATTCCTGCACAAGTTACCCACGATGACAAGACTTACAATGTAACGAGCATTGGCAACTATGCCTTCCGCTATGCAGACATTACTTCAATCACTTTACCTGAGGGACTTGTTTCCATCGGCGAGGAAGCCATCTACAAGACCCTGATTACAGAGATAACCCTGCCCAACTCCCTTACCAACACGGGTAAATACGCTATGGGCTATAACTCCAAATTGAAAAAAATTACTGTGAATAGTAATGCAGAAACCAACAAATGGGGCAAATGGGTGTTCTGGCGTGCATCAGATGCATACGATGTATATATGATTTGTGACACGAAGCCCGAGGTACCCGACATCTACACCTTCGACAACGACTTCGCTTCCACCATACACGTCTATCCCTCTGTCTATATCGATTACAAGACCGATTATCATTGGAACTGCTACAAAATCGTTCCTGACTTAGTACAGGATATGACAAACGAGGAGCTTCAGAACGCCATCCAGACTTATAGCGCCAAGCTACCTGACGACGAGGAAGTAGGTACCGACCCTGGCTTCTACACACCCGCTAGTGTTCAAGCTGTCAAAGATGCCTTGGCTGCTGCCAGCGCTCTTGACGAGAACGCTACTGCCGAGCAACGTAACGACGCTCTCCTCCAAATGATTATTGCTGTAGATGGCCTTTCTATTAATCCTCTTAACGAGGGCTATTACTATATCGAAGGCTTGTACAACAACAAGTACATAAAAACTGGCACCGACGGCTACGTCGATGTAAAGACTTTCGATGCATCCGATACCAAGTTCTGCTTCAAGCTCACGCGCAAAGGCAGCAACTGGATTGTCAGAGCAGCCAACGAAGAAACAGAATACTACTTCGGTGCTCCCGATGCCGATGGTTGGGTTCTGTCCACCTCCACCTTCGAAAATGAGCAGATTATCACATGGCTCAGCGGTGGTAAGTTCTTGATGCAAGGCCTTGTCGAAGGAACAGCAAGCAATCTTTATGGCCAATCCAGCGGCTATGTAAATGTCAGCGGCGACTATACCGACGAGAACAACAGAACATGGTGGCGCTTCCATCCTGTACAGAGCGGCACATTCGCTCAGAACTTCAACATTGAGAATATCCGTGTAAGAGAGTATATGGCTGAGGTTACATACGAAGGCACAGAGGAAACAAAGATTAAGGCTTACAATGTAGCTCCTCCTGCACGTCGTGACATTCCCGAACCCGCAACCATCTTCTGGAGTCAGAACACATCTGCTACGGCTCAGACAATCACATGGAGCCTTAATGCAGACTTCTCCGATGCTTTCAGCGCAGAAGTCGGCTTGAGTGATTCACACTACGAGATTTACAATCTTCTTCCCAACCAGACCTATTATTATAAGGTAACAGCAACCGTTGACGGCAATCCCACAGAGATTATCAACTCAAGCTTCACCACAAGCGGCCAGCTCCGTCAGATCTATGCTCAGGGTACGGGTAACGTACGTGACTTAGGCGGTTGGGCAACAGCCAGTGGCAAGCCTATCAAGTATGGACTCATCTATCGTGGTGCAGAATGGAATGGCGAATATCAGCTTACACCAGAGGGAATTGCAGCTCTCCGTGCAGTTGGCATGAAGGCAGAACTTGACCTCCGTATTGACTGGGAGTCTGCTTACATCACACAGTCTCCTTTGGGCGAGGATGTTGTCTACAAACGTATTACCAACGAGGACTACTATGAGAGCGGCATGCAGAACCGCAAGGACCTCTACAAGCAGAACCTTGAGTTTGTATTTGACTGCATAAAGAATGACAAGCCCGTATACTTCCACTGTCACATTGGTGCTGACCGTACAGGTACATTGGGTGTTATTTTGGAAGGTCTGCTGGGTGTCAGCATGAGCGACCTCTACAAGGACTACGAATTAACTACCTTCTCTGTTTATGAGACTCACCGCTATAAGGAGAATATTGACGGTATTCTGGACTACATCAACACTCTGGATGGCGAGACTCTGACAGACAAGTTCTATACCTATTGCCACAAGGAACTGGGCTTCTCTGCCAAAGAGATTGCTGACTTCCGTATGAAGATGCTGGGCGTTGTTTATCCTGCTGACATTAAGAATATGATATCCGAAGCCGTAAGCAGCAAGGCAACATCTCTGGACTTGAGCGATTACACCTACAAAGCTGAGGCTTTGACTGACAATATGCCCGACGGCTCAAACCTGCTGGTTACCGTAGCTCCCGAATCCGGTATCAATGGTACGAACATCATCAATAATGGTGTATGCGAAAGCATGGTACTGACAGACGGAGCAGACTTTGGCGCACCCTACGCATTCACAGCTACACAGGCCACCTACACTACCAATGTAAGTTCTTACAGGACATTGGTTCTCCCCTTCGAGGCCACCGTTCCTGCAAAATTCACAGCATCAGAGGCTACATCTGTTACGGATGCAGTTGTCAATGTAGAGAAAGTTACAAGCATCAGTGCTGACAGTCCCGTTCTGGTACAGGGTGATGGTCAACTGGTTCTTACCGCATCAAATGCCGCAGTTGCTGCCAGCGAGAGCACTGACCTTGTTGAGGGTGTACTCTGCGGAACATATAAGACAACAACCGCTACAGAGGGCTCATACGTTCTACAGAACCAGAATGACAAGATCGGTTTCTATCTGGTAGGAGAAACAAAGCCCACAGTAAAGGCCTTCCGCGCTTACTTGAATGTTCCTGCATCAGATGTCAAGGCATTCTTCTTCAACGAAGACGCAACAGGCATTAACAACCTCATCCCAGCCCTCTCTGAAGGTGAAGGAGTCGTTTACAACCTGGCTGGTCAGCGCATGAGCAAGCTGCAGAAGGGTGTAAATATCGTGAATGGTAATAAGATATTAAAGTAACCTATGACCCACACCCCCATTTGTCACCTCCCCGCAAAGGGGAGGATGGGAGGGGGCTAAAATATGAAGAAATATATAAAACCCTGCATTGAGCAACTTAATGCTGAATGCGTACAGATAATTGCCGTCTCTATCATAGATGGAGTTCAGGCCGACAACTCAGAGGTTCTGAGCAAAGAGAATAATGATTGGGAAATGTGGGAAGATGATTAGCATCTTCATGCACACATAAAAACATTTGCGGGTACGTGTAGAAGAATTATTTTCTACGTGTACCCGCAAGTTTTTTGTTTAGCGAATAACTACAAATCGTTGCACCAGAGTTTGAAAGGATTCTTACGCATGTGGGAATTATAGAAGCGGCGGTCACCAGTAACTTCACGACCTATAAACTCAGGCTTCTGGAAAGCCTCATCCTCTGCCCCTAACTCTATTTCTGCCATAATCAAGCCATCGTTGTCGCCATGAAACTCATCCACCTCCCATGTATGAACGCCATCAGGAGATTTCACCAGATAACGGGTCTTGTCTATAATGCCCGGCTCACATATCTGCATCAGATCCTGTGCATCCTGCAAAGGGATCTCTCTCTCGAACTCGTAACGCGAGAGTCCCTCCTTTCCACTTGGACCTTTTATAGTCAGATAACCCTTGTCATCGCGAATACGCACACGCACAGTCCTGCCATTGCTTGACGCTATGTACCCTTGTTGAATATGCGTATGATTATAGGCTTGGTTCTTGAACTCGCCAACAACCAAGAATTTACGTTCTATCTCGAAATGCATATTATATATAATAATGTATATGCCCTATTTAAAGAGATAGGAGGCACCGGCAAAGATAAGCACAAACATTGCCAGCAGGACAATAACAACGTATGCTATCATCTTCATACCGTATGCTGCCTCCTTCTTTGAAATCTTTTCAGACTTTTTGTTCTTTGTTTTCATTGTTTCTGTAGTTTATTCGTTATTTCGTTGGGGCGCCGTTCGTTATAACGGAATAACTTTAGACACCCCGTTCTTCGCATTTCAATCCTGTCCACCAAATTCCATGAGGTAAGCCTTGATAAACGCATCAATCTTGCCATCCATCACACCGCTCACATCGCTGGTCTGATAGTTGGTACGATGATCCTTCACGCGACGGTCGTCAAAGACATAACTGCGTATCTGACTACCCCACTCTATCTTCTTCTTGCCTGCCTCTACCTTAGCCTGTTCTTCCATACGATGTTTCATCTCCTTATCATATAGCATAGAGCGAAGCAGACGCATGGCATTCTCCTTGTTCTTAGGCTGATCACGTGTCTCGGTATTCTCAATAAGGATTTCTTCCTCCTCACCTGTATAAGGGTCTTTATACTGATAACGAAGACGAACACCGGACTCCACCTTATTTACATTCTGACCACCAGCACCACTACTGCGGAAAGTATCCCATGAGATACGTGCCGGCTCAATGTTCACCTCTATGGTATCGTCCACCAAGGGAGTAACAAAGACACTGGAGAAACTGGTCATACGCTTTCCCTGTGCATTATAAGGTGACACACGAACCAAACGATGCACACCATTCTCACTCTTCAGATAACCATAGGCATACTCGCCCTGAATCTCAAGGGTACAGGTCTTGATACCAGCGTCATCACCGTCGAGAAGATTACTTACCACACACTTGTATCCATTGGTCTCTGCCCAACGCATATACATACGCATCAACATCTGGGCCCAATCCTGTGCCTCTGTACCACCCGCTCCGGAGTTTATCTTCAGTACGGCATCCATAGCATCTCCCTCGCCACGAAGCATATTCTTCATCTCAAGATTCTCAATAGCATTCATAGCGCGGGCATAGAGGTCATCGACCTCCTCTTCTGTTACCAATTCTTCCTTATAGAAATCAAAAGCTGTCTCAAGTTCATCTGAAAGAGTTTTCACCTCCTCATATCCCTTTATCCACTTTTCCAATCCCTTTACCAACTTCATCTGTGCCTCAGCACGCTTCTGGTCATCCCAAAATTCAGGAGCCTGTGTACGTAACTGCTCCTCTTCGTACTGCATTCGCTTGGCATCAATATCCAAGTATTTGTTCAACTGTTCAGTACGCTCTTTTACCTCTTTTAATTGATCTGTTGTTATCATTCTTCTTTTACTCTTCGTACATCTTGTCTATCTGTTCTTTATAGCGTTCATTCAAGACAGGTCGCTTCACCTTCAAGGTATTTGTCAACTCACCACGTTCCAAACTGAAAGGCTCGGGTAGCAAGGTAATGCGCTTTACCTGCTCGTAATAGGCCAAGTCCTGCTGCATGGTCTCCAATCTGTCTAATACAAACTGTACCACCTGTTCATTCTGACACAAATCGGCTCTGTCCTGATAGGTAATATTGTGGCTTTTAGCATATTGCTCCAGTAACTTATATTCAGGAATCACCAAGGCCGACACAAACTTCTTCTGGTCTGCGATAATTACAACCTGGTCAATATAACGATCTACACATAACCTGGCTTCCAGCATCTGAGGAGCAATGTACTTTCCATTGCTGGTCTTGAAAAGGTCCTTTATACGGTCTGTCAGGAAGAGCTCACCGTCCTTCATGTATCCAGCATCGCCAGTATGGAACCATCCTTCACGGTCAACAACCAAGTCTGTAACCTCAGCCTTCCTATAATATCCTTTTGTGATGGTATCTCCTTTCAACAATATCTCATTATTCTCTCCGAACTTCACCTGTATGCCGTCCAGCAAGCGACCTACAGAACCGATGGTTATAGGCTGATTCCATCTGTCTGCAGTTACCGTAGCAGTACTTTCTGTAAGGCCGTAGCCTACAATCATCATAATACCTGCGGAGTGAATGAACTCCTCCACCTCCTTGGAAATGGCAGCTCCAGCCGTAGGAAAGAAGTTATGACGCTCCAAGCCCAATGTCTTCAACAACAAAGCTATCACCGTCTTCTCATAGAAAAGATACTGCATCTTCAATGTCAGAGGGGGCTCCAGACCGCGCATCTTATAGTTCACATTATATTCCTTCCCGACTCTCAAAGCATCCTCTAACATCTTACGCTGGATAGGACTGCTTGTGTTTATCTTCTCCTGCACACCGGCATACACCTTCTCCCAGAAACGGGGAACGGCACACATACAAGTAGGATGAACTTCGCGCAGGCTCTGCAGGATTTCTGTCGGGCGGAGGTTTACTGCCAATGTACAACCAGTAGCAATACACAGATACGACCATCCTCGCTCAAAGACATGGGTAAACGGTAGGAAACTCATCACCAAATCCGCATCGCTCAGATTCAGAACACCATTATGAGCACGTATGGCAGTATTATACATACGGTGTGTCAACATTACGCCCTTGCTAAGTCCCGTGGTACCGCTTGTGTATAGGATGTTTGCCAAATCATCCTGATCTAATTCCGCTGTCCTGCAATCTACCGATGCCTGATGCTTGAACCCCTTTCCAAGTTCAAGGAATTCATCAAAATACATGCTTACCCTATCTTGCTCGTCTTTCTTGACAGAACGATCAAATATAACAAGCCCGCAGACACAATGCTCAATCTTAAGTACACGATAGGCTGTATCATACTGGTACTGCTCGCCCACAAAGATATAGCGTACCTTAGCGTCACTAACCATGTATTTCACTTGTGTCTCGCTGCTGGTAGCATAGAAGGGGATGGTAACGGCCCGGATGGCATAAGCCGCGAAATCAACATACATACACTCAGGCATATTCTGGGAGAATACTGCAATGTTTTCCTGAATGCCAATGCCAAGTTCCATCATGGCATTACTAGCAAGACGCACTTTCTCAGAATATGTATTCCACGAAATATCCTTCCATCTGTTCTCCGTATAATCCTTGTATTTCATAGCCGTCCTGGCTCCATATTTCTGAGCCTGACGATGAATAAGAGTAGATAAAGGACTATAATTCTGCATCTTGTTTATTTGTATATTTAGCTACAAAGATAACATATCTTAAGATAAAAGCCAAATAAATTTGTTTTTTTTGGAATTACAACGTAACTTTGCTCTACTTAAATGGCAATAAAATGAATACAGAAGGGTTAACAAAAGAGGCAATAGAGCTTTTAAGCAATCTAATCAGAATCCCGCGCACCAGCAGAAATGAAACAGAAGCCGCGCAATTCCTAAAGGATTATCTGGAACAAGAATGCAAGCTACCCGTACAATGCGACGGCAGCAATCTATGGTCTGTTGCCCCCGATTACGACCCCAACCTGCCCACTCTATTGTTAAATGCTCACATAGATACCGTTAAGCCGGTGTCCAACTGGAAGCGCGATCCCTTTGCGCCTCAGATAGAGGAAGGCAGACTATATGGATTAGGCAGTAACGATGACGGTGCCAGCCTGGTTTCACTGTTACAGGTCTTCCGGGTATTAAGGGAGGAGAAACGTTCTTATAACCTTATATATTTGGCCAGTGCAGAAGAGGAGGTAAGCGGAAAGAACGGCATAGAACATGTACTGCCCCTTTTGCCACATATTGACGTTGCTCTTGTGGGCGAACCTACCGGCATGCAACCTGCCATAGCAGAGAAAGGCTTAATGGTATTAGACGTTACGGCTCATGGGAAAGCCGGGCATGCAGCCAGAAACGAGGGTGACAATGCTATCTATCATGCCATAAAGGACATCAACTGGTTTCAGGAGTATAAATGGGAGAAAAAATCCGAACTGCTGGGGCCCGTTAAGATGTCAGTAACCATCATCAATGCGGGAACACAGCACAATGTCATACCCGACAAGTGTACCTTCACGGTAGATGTAAGAACAAATGAGTTGTATTCAAACGAGGAGCTCTACAATCAGATTTGTCAGCATGTACAAAGCGATGTCCAGGCACGCTCATTCCGCCTGAATTCTTCCAGAATAGATCCTTCTCATCCGTTGATTCAGAAGATTATCTCTTTAGGTGGAAAGCCTTTTGGCTCCCCCACTCTCAGCGACCAAGCCCTGATGCCCTTCCCCAGCCTGAAGATGGGACCAGGCCAAAGTTCACGCAGCCATACAGCTGACGAGTATATAGAACTAAAAGAAATTGAGGAGGCAATAGAGTTCTATCTGAAAGTGTTGCGTTATAACGATATCACGCTATAACGTAATATCGCCAGTCTATCTTCCAATCCAACTTTCCGGGTTCAGTTTAGCCGTTTCTTTTCGCAGCTGGAAGTGAAGAACACATTTGCCTGTACCATCATCAGCAACCGTACCGATGATGTCCTTGGCATTTACCTTCTGTCCCTTGGCTACCGTTACGGAAGAAAGGTTACAATACACAGAGATATAGCTTCCATGACGGATAAGCACATTGCGCGAACCGCCAAACTGGAAGACCGCCGTCACCTCACCCGCAAATATGGAACGTGCCCTTGCACCAGAACGTCCCACATAGTTGGTTCCCTTATTCTCTAACTGTACATTCTTCAATCCCGGAACGGTATAAGTACCGAAATGATTACCTATCATGTACTGACCTGTAATAGGAACCGGAAGTCTGCCTCTGTTTTGCTCGAAGGTTCCGTTCAGCTGACGATCTTCAGCTGTGAGCCATGTATCAGGCTTTATCGGCGTAGGCTTACTGGGTACTTTGGATGCAGGAGAGGACTTCCCACCCGCTTTCTTGCGAGCGGCCTCCTCAGCAGCTTTCTTACGGGCAGCTTCCTCAGCTGCCTTCTTACGGGCCGCAGCCTCGGCTGCCTTCCTGGCCTGCTCTATCTCATAGGCAATAAGATCATCAATCTTCTTGTTTAGGGCCGAAAGTTGTTTTTGCTGCTGTGCTATCTTTCCTGCAAGACCAGACTCCTGCTTCTTCAAGCCATCAACCTTTTTCTGCTGCTGCACCTGCTGTGCACCCAAATCCTTACGCTGAAGCATTACTTCCTTTACCAAATCACTCTTCTTGGTTTTTGTTTTCAAGAGCCGATTCTGCTCTTCCAACAACTCAGACTGCTTCTTAAGTATCTGTTCACCCAGATTATGCTGGAACGACACGTATTCCTTAGCATAACGGGAACGACGAAACATTTGCTTTACATTCTTTGCTGAGAGGATAAAGACAAGGGAAGAAGTCTGACCTTTCTGTGTACGGGCATAACGCATGGCCAACTTCAATTTCTCACGTTTCTCCTTTAACTCAAGTTCCTTTACACGGATTCTACCCTGCAACTGTATGGCCAATGAGTCCAATTCATCAATTTCCTTTTCCAAGTTGACAATCTGATCCAATCTGTTATTCAGTTGCACTCCTATATAATGAATATTCTGCTGGCCAACCTTTACCTGCTGTTTTGTTTTGTTCAGTTCTGCCTTTGACTTCTGAAGGGTATTTTGCAACTCAGCCTTCTGTTTTTGCAAAGCCTTCACCTTCTTGCTATTCTGAGAGAAAGCAAACAGGGGAAGCATGACGAAAAAAGCAAGAAGAAAGACACGGCCTTTCCCCGCACCCCCACCAAAGGGAGAGTCACACATCACATAATGACGAGATAGCATAGCAGAAACAAGAGGCCATACTTTGCTAAATACATTTTTCATATATGATTCAACGCTCTTCACTCTTAATTCTTCATTTTCCTATTCTGTCAACCTCATGATTCTCTGAAAGGCGGTTTGCAACGAGATCTCTGAGTATCGATTCTTATTTATCTCCGTCCGAGTTTCCCAACTGGAATCCGGCTTGACATTGCTTATCTTAAACACTGCCTCTACGGGGGTCCTGTCGATATCGAAAGATATCTTTATGGAACCGGGAAAACTCTGTTCTCCCAATTTGCTCCATTCTGAATACTTCCACTTCAGCACTGGCGCCTCTGAGCCGGCTCTGGAGAAATTTGTTTCCCCGACAAGCATATTGGCGGCATTCACAAGGAATGTCAATGCCACAAGATTGCTTTTACCGTTTTGTAGCTGAATGTCCCCCGTAACAGTCTTTAGGGAATACTGACTGCCAGTAGGAACTTCGTCCTTACCATTCAAGACAAAAAGCTCATCCCAAAACAACGACTGGAAGGTATAGAAATCTATTCCGGCACTGCTGAGGAAATCCACATCAGCATAACGCGACTTCACATACTGGTGGTTCATACGGTCAACCACCATCATATAGTCCGGTGTCAGCTCCAGGCGCCCCACCTCCATCAGTCCCAACGCAACCAATGAAATCTGAATTACATCGTTGCGTTTCATCTTCAGGGAGCCACCCACCCGGGCACTCTTAGTACCGGCATTGATATTCAGATTAATCTTTGCCGAGATGGAAGGTTCTGCAACACGATTGGCATTTATGGTCTGAACAAGTTCTGCAACACCGATTCCCTTTCCCATTCCAGGGACATCCCCCGTTCCGGAGCCTGCCATATGTTTCTTACTTCCACAGGAAGCAAGGAGAAGAACACACATAAGAAATATGACAGAATACCTCATCACTTTATATATTTCTTTTTCCTAATCTTTTTCTTTAACACAGGAGTGCATGTACCGTCTTTCTTCTGAAGAGCCAGGCTCCAATAGCGCAACGCAGTCTCCAGCGAGCCGCATTCGGCATAGATATCTCCTGCATGCTCAATCAAATTACCTTGCATATTCTCCACCTTCAGCAATTCCTCGTCGGAAAGGTTGGGATTCACCACCCTGTCAATATATATGCGGGCATTGGTAAAATCCTCCTTCATAAAAAGAATCCATGCATAGGTATCCAAATAGGTAATATTATTCGGTTCAGCCTTTATGGTACGGTAACTCATCTCCTCCGCCTTATCCAACTGTTCGTTTCTTAAACTCAGATAATACGCATAGTTGTTCAGACAACTGATGTTATCATCCACGTATACTAAAGCAGAATCGTAGGCGGCAAAAGCTTCCAAGGGCTTATCCTCCTGATAATATAAATCTCCCAGGACGGAATACATATCCGAAACCAAAGTGGGACGCGCGCCTTCCGTCTTCGTTCGAAGTCCCTGGCGGAACACCTCTGCGGCCTCCTTCAGTTTCTCCTGCTGGAACAATGAAACGCCTAAATAATAAGCGTATGCCAATTCCTCAGGGTGATAATTAACTCCCTTACGGCAGATATCCTCAACGGCCACCATATTGTTTTTCGGAGCATAATACTGAAGCAAATGCCACAATGCCGTCTGATTGCCAGGTTCTACTTCCAAGACCCGCTTCATCAACTCCACGACCTTATCGTCACCCGCCTTAATATAAGTCAGATATGCGGCTTTCAGGGTCAGCAACTGAGCATCTTTCTGTGGTCGGGACAAAAGCGAGTCAAAAGCGCCGAGCATTGCATCACGCTTTAACGTATCCTGAATAGCGTCATCGATATAGTCCCTCATCAAGGCCACACGCAAATCACTGCTGCTGCCTTCATCATAAAGCAATGAGTCACGCAACTGCGTAAAACGTTCATTGTCCTCTGTAGACCTGTAATAGGTCATCATTGCAAGAAGAAGATTCAAATTATGGACATCCTTCTGCCTTACTTCATTGTAAATCTCCATTGCCTTTTCCGGATAACCTGCCGACTGATATTGATTTGCCATCACAACCCGATAGTTCAAATCATGCGGAAACTCATCACATAGGCTCTGCAACTCCATGAAAGCAGAATCTTCCTCCTCCTTACTCATATAGAGGTTGAACTTCTCCATGCTCAGCTGCACCGACTTCCCCTCCTGCATCTCTATGCGATTAAACACCTCAATAGCCTTATCGGTGTGTCCGTCATCACGATATATGCTAGCAAGCTGTGACAAGACATCCGTTCGGTTAGACTGTAATTTAGCCAGTTTTTCCAGATAAGGAATGGCTGCGCTTGTTTTGCGGGCATTCAGATAGATAGTTGCCAGCGTCTCCTGATACCAAGGATTACAAGAATCTAATTCGCAGGCCTTCTTCAGCATGTCTATCCCCATCTCTACGCTATCCTGTCTTAGGAAAAGCTTCATCAGTCCCAGGTTGTAAACAGTCTCCGCTGCTTCGGGATTGATGTCCAGGCAATGCTGATACAACTCATTGGCAGAAGCATAGTCACCAGCCAGGCGGTTCTTTTCAGCCTCCAGATAAAAATAGTCGAACCTTGTTTGAGCAAACAAAGTTCCACTAAAAAGAAGCAAAAATACCAGTAGTTTTATTTTCATTATCTCTTCAGGAGTTATCGCAAGTGGAGGTCTTTACGTTATTCCGACTGACGGCCTTAACGTTGTTTCAATATGACGTATAATGTTATAACGAAAAAATGGTCGCCCAAACTAAACTCTCAACTTTATTTTACTCCGCTATGACCAAAGCCGCCGGCACCACGTTCGGTCTCATCCAAGACCTCTACTTGCTCCCATTCAGCCTGCTCATGACGGGCAATAATCATCTGTGCAATACGCTCGCCGTCTTCGATAACGAAAGGCTCCGAAGAGAGATTAATCAGAATCACACATACCTCACCGCGATAATCGGCGTCAATGGTGCCTGGGGAGTTCAATACAGTTATACCACGCTTGATGGCCAATCCACTGCGGGGACGCACTTGTGCCTCATATCCTTTAGGCAAAGACATAAACAAGCCTGTAGGTACCAAGCATCTCTCCAAAGGTCTTATCTCAATAGGGCTGTCCAAATTAGCTCTTAAATCTACTCCTGCTGACTGTTCAGTAGCATATTGGGGCAGTGCATGATGACTGCGGTTAATTATCTTTACTTTCATATCTATTTAAACATCCGGCAAACTCATGCCATTAATCTTTCTATATAAATCGAGTGCATAGACGTCCGTCATGCCACTGATATAATCCAAAACCGCCATAACTCGTTCATAGAGCGTAGGGGCCAGAATCTGATACTGACTGCTCACTCTGTTGATAAGCAACTGAGAAAAAGCTTTCTCCGGCTGGGTAACCGCCTTTATCATCAGATCCGTCAATTGGGTAATAACCTTATAACCGGCAATCTCTATATCAACCACATCCTTACAATGATAGATATTAGCGTAAGCCGTCTTCTCACATTCCTTGTATGCCATTCTGGGCACATCGGCAATATGTTTGATAAGCGGGCCGGGGAAAGTTCCCATGAGGAAGTCGTCTTCGTGTTCTACAAACACACGTACACATTCCTGTTCCAGACAATTGATGACACAAGAACGCAAATATACAATCTGCTCGTTCACGTCTTCAAGTCTCTCCATACGGGATATTATATTATTCCGCTGCTCCTCCTCAAAGTAATTCAGGAAGAGTTCCTTGACCTGATCCGTAGTCAGGAGTTTCAACTTATGAGAATCCTCAATATCCATAATCTGGTAGCAGATGTCATCGGCAGCCTCTACAAGGTACACCAACGGATAGCGTGCATACCTGTAAGCTCCTTCGGGCGCATCCAATTTGAGGATTCCCAGTTCGTCTGCTATCTTGCAGAAATCCTCCACCTCGCTGCGAAAGAAACCGAACTTACGCTTCTCGCCTGCCAAGTCTGAAGTGAAGGGGTATTTTACAATACTGGCCAAAGTGCTGTACGTCATTACGAATCCACCCTTACGGCGACCATTGAAATGATGCGTAAGCAAACGGAATGCATTAGCATTACCTTCGAAATGGATCAGGTCCTCCCATTGTTTATGATTCAAGCAGTCACCTGTCTGCTCACAGACATACCCTTTCAGGAAATGACCATCACCCTCACTGAAATAAGTTCCAATAGCCCTTTCTCCGCTGTGTCCGAAAGGAGGGTTACCCAAATCATGTGCCAGACATGCAGCGCTTACAATGCTTCCCAACTCAGTAAGATGAGTATCTGCCAGTTCCGGATGACGTTCAAGCAGCAAACGACTTACATCGTTACCCAGGCTACGTCCCACACTACTTACCTCCAGACTATGTGTCAAGCGGTTATGAACAAAGATACTACCGGGAAGGGGGAACACCTGAGTCTTATTCTGCAAACGACGGAAAGGAGCCGAAAAAATCAGACGGTCATAGTCACGCTGGAATTCTGTCCTGTCATCTCTACGGGTCGTCATTCCTTCCTGTCCCAATCGCTTATTGGAAAGCAACTGATTCCAGTTCATCTTACCGCTCATTTCCTTACCTTAGACTTTATTCGGGTTTATAAAAAACACGGTTGGCTCCGCTTGTAATCTGCACAAGTTCGGGATGTTCTGCAGCAAAGGTGTCTATGTGCCTCATACGCTTCTCTTGCAGAATTTCATCCACGGCAATCAGAATGCCCGTTTCCTCAACATCACCAAAGCCGTCATTTATGGCAGTACCGAACAGTTTCATGGTGGGGCTCAAACCCATATAGGCATTCACCAGGGGCGGGATATTATAACCCAGCGCACGCACTTCGCTATTCAGAATCCTGTAATCTGCCTTGAAGTCATCCTCCACGAAAATCTTCTCGAACTCCTTGGTGTCATGTTCTAACTGGAGGGGCTGCATTGGGAATATCAGATTATCAGGATCGGGGAAATGCTTGTTCAAGAAATAGAGTATCATATCACGGGCCATACGGTCGTAACTGGGATACATAGTAAACTTACCGAAGAGGTAACGAATCGTAGGTTCTATTACCACAATAGCACCCAAACCATCCCAAAGGTTATCCAAAGCAAAGATTCCCTTCCTGCCACGCAACGTACTCTGATACTCTAACGTCACAAAACTTCTACCCAGCTCGATGGTCCAGGGAGCATACTCCTTCAGGAACTTATCGCTAAAGCGGAACATGTGACTGGTGGCCAGAATGGGCTGACCATCTTCTGCATATTTCCAGTCCTTACCTAAAATATAGCGGTAGCCACCTACTATCTCCTCTTCTTCGGGATCCCAAACCAGAATCTGCTTGTAGGGATTCTCGCAAGTATCAAATTCATCCAAATCCAGGCTCTTGCCTGTTCCGCCTCCAGCTGCACGGAAAGCAATCTCGCGCAGGCGGCCAATCTCCCTAACCACATTAGGAGAATCCTGCCATGTGACCACATACACTTCGTTGCTGCTTTTGTTGGTCATGCGCAACCTCTTGTCAGGCGTCAGTTCCGCCTTCAATATCTCTCGTGGAATACTGCCAATAATCTCTTCCATCATAATTCATAAACTTTATTCTGCACCCATTGTGCCCATTGCAACGGTGTGCGCGACTTATCGAATGTTTGCCATGCTATAGGCTTTCCTATCTTAACCGTATAATTATTCCCTTTACTGCGATACATCTCATCAGGCAGCAGGATCTGCGCAAAGTTGGGCAAATGACATTTCTTACAAAAACGTGCCACCTTATAGAAACGCTCCGACAACTGACCTTCGAAATGAACAGGAACCACATCACGCTGATGCTGTACGCTCTTGGCAATAAAGGATTTGCTCCATGCAACGTCTCTTATCTGTCCGTCGTCCATCTTACGACTACAAAGACCCGCAGGAAACATTATCACATGATTCTCGCCCGAGAAGGCACTCTCCACCATTGCAGTAAAATTCCTGCCGTTCTTTCCCATCTTGTTTATGGGGACGCACAACGGTGCCAGGCCCTCCAGACTCATCAGCAAATCGTTAACAAGATACTTTATCTTTCCATCATACTGTTCACCTATCACCCATCCTAATGTCACGCCATCTATAGCCCCCAGGGGATGATTGCTTACGAATGTATAGTAGCGTCCGTCGGAAGGCAGATTCTCCCTACCCTCGACTTTAACATTAGCGCCGACATATTCAATACAGTGCTTGCAGAAATCCACCCCTACATACCCCTGACGCAGATATGTGTTGATAAAATCCTGATGGATGATACGTTTAAGCAAGTTGACAATAAAATGCGGAATATACCTTGACTTACGCCCAGCTTTTTGGCGGATAATTTCGTCAAGATCGATTTCCTTGATAGTCTGCTCTTGCAATGCCATTTACTTTAGTTTATAGTAATGGGACGGTTGTTAATAAAATAATGACCACGAGGTAATCCGTTCAGCCAGTTCACTCCCTTGTTCAGGCGCACTACCATAAAGAAAGCACCGTCTCTTTTATAAATGGGAAGAATTTGATTATGGTCGCTCTGAATCTGAACAGCCCTGCCGATGGTATGGATTTTAACAGGGAATGTAGAACAACTCATGCGTCCGGTCCGGCCGAAATCCTGCATTTTGTCGACAAGCGTGGTCGTGTCCATTTTTGCCACCACACGCTTCTTGCGCATAGAAGCCCCTATTGGCAGCAACACCAGCAGGGCTACTGACAAAACAACCGAACGTACAACTAAGCGTTTTAACATAAAATCCTATTACACCTTTACGAATTACAAAAGTACACCTTTTACATTAAAAGGACAAATATTTTGCTCGAAATATACTCTAATCTACATAATTTGGCTATCTTTGCACGAAAACTTTCAATTATCAGCTACAACATGAATTCCAATTCAATACTATTGATACTGGCTTGTAGCGCCACTGCTCATTTGGTAGTTAGCGCGACCACAGCGATATATGCCCGTCACAAAGTTCAATATCTTTGCCTTGCCTGGATAAACGGAATTTTCGGGTTCCTACTGACAGGAGTGGCCTGTATCAGCGAACAGATTGCAGAAGGCGAGCCTGGCATCATGCACCCCGCCATGATTCTGCCTTTGTTGTGCGGTGTCTATCTTCAGAGTATCTTCCCGCTCAGCATTCCCATGCCTGGTTTCCTGCAGGCAAAACGTATGATAAAATATGCCGGTCCCGTCCTAGCACTGATAGCTGTTTACTCCATAGCCAGACTGATGGGCAGTAACATTATAATTATGCACAACTTTCAGGAAGTTACCCAGAACTTTCTTTCCAGCGACGTCCTGCTACGTGTCATAGCTCTTGGCACCAGCATATATTACATTGTCAATATATTCCTGCTTCCCAAGCGATTGGTTCACAAAACCGACATCCCAAGCTACTTGATTGGCTATTGTGTTTGTTTAGGATTTTCCGTAGTATTCTTCTCCATTGTTTCCGTTTTCTACGATCCTACCGCACTCATGATTTACGTCATCATTTTCACACTTTTGAACCTTTATCTGGCATTCCGCACTTTGGAAAGCATGGCCATACAGTTGCCACAGCCTGCAATGATAGAAGTTAATGAAGAGCCTACAGAGGACATTGTTGAGAAAGCGGAAAAAGAAGACTTTAACGAGGCCAACCTACTGAGATTCAAACGAATAGAATTCTGGATGCAAAATCACAAGGAAGAGTGGACTGATAACACTTTTGGTCGCGACCGTCTTTGCGAAGCCGTAGGTTATAATCGTCATTTAGTACTTCAGTGTGTGCGCAGCCAAGGATATTATAATGTACACGAATACATAAACCGCTATCGTATAGAGGAATTGAAACGTCTTATTACGAAAGGTAAGATTACGACTTTGGGGGAAACTACAGATGCCGGCTTCGGTACCATACAAACGGCACGCTCTTGTTTCCTAAGGATGGAAGGCATCACCCTTGACGACTATTGGAACGAGAAGAAAAACAGCAAGGTCTTAACAACGGGATAATTCACACGGATAGCATCGAATAACAAAGAACATCTCCTACCTACTTGGTGTAGCATAAGCATTGCCTTCAAGCAGATAGGAGATCTTATAATATGTCTCACAGAAGAGAGAATTAAGCCACTGCAGACTTAATCTTCATCTTCCCACATGTTCCAGTCTGAGTTTTCCTTTGTCAAAACCTCGGAATTAGGGTTGGCGTTACCATCCATAATTGAAACAGCCATGATATTCTGAACCTCGGCCTCGCTAACCAGTGATACTGGTGTGCTATATATCTTTTTCATAATTTACTTAAGAACCTTTTTACCATTAATAATATACATACCCTTCACTGTCTTATTTACTTTCTGACCAGCCATGTTGTAAACAGCTCCTTCAACTTCAGAGAAGGTGGGGGTAGGTCCATTTATACCAGTTGCCTCGTCCGCATCATCCCCATTGAAAAAGAATGCCTTAGCATTAGAAGCAGGAACTGTCATGTAGGCACGATTTGCCTTTATTGTGGGCTGCTGTCCGGCAACAACCTGATACATACCAACCACACCATTATTATTTTGCAGGACATAGCTTCCCACAGGAGCTTCAGTATCAGAATAAACACCTGTGAGCATGCCAGCCTCAGGAGCTGCGGGAGCAGCTACGCCATAAGCTGTAAGGCTCTTGGCAGCATTACCAGAAAGGATAACTGGTGTATTGGCAGGAATAACACCCTCAACATCAGTCATATCCAAGGAAGTATCAGCATTGACACCCTGAACGGTATAAGCCGTCATACCATAAGGCACATTAACATCGAAGGGAGCACAGAAGGTAGCATACTTGGCATCTGTCATTACAACAGGAACTTCATCGTACTCTGTATCATAAAGCAGCTCCACATCATCAATATACAAGTGGTCACCAGCCTGGCCCTGACCGGGATCAGCGTTGGTAGCCAGATTTACGATAATGTATAACTGACCGTCAGCAGCATTACCTGTCAGTTCGAAGGGGGCTATAAACTCTGTCCACTCACCGTTAGTTGTGGGGAAATCCTTCTTAGCCTTGGCAATAGCATGAGCCTTTTCTGCAGCTGACTCATAAGAGGGACTGCTGTATGTGATATATTTTGCATTGTCATGTACAACAGCTTCCATGTGAGCATTGGGATGCTCTGAATTTATAGCGGCAGGAACGAACTTAGCCCAGAAACGGATAGCTGTAGGAACCTTGGAGAGTGTTTCGCTTTTCTTGGAATCAGAGGTTTTGCTGTAGTTGTAGTTCCCCTTGTCAGCAGCAGACATCGCACCTGCATTGATACAACCTGTTGTAAGGTTACCCTGAGCAACAACACCGAAAACACTACGAGACCAGATATCTGCGCAATAGAGGCCATTGCTGCCGGGACGGTGATCCTCTGCCACCTGAACCTGCTGAGCGCTGGACATACTAGCCAAGCTACCTTCACCAGTCTCGAAAGAATTCCAGTTAGTAGGAGCATGATTGCTGCCGGTTACGCCACTCCAATCCTCAAAGTCACCATTACCGATTTGAGTAATACCTGCTGTAAATTTGTCTATAACAGTAACAACGTATGTAATATCCTCAAAATCCTGTGCAGAAACAGTAATCTTAGCAGAACCGACAGCAACAGGAGTAATTATGCCCTCTGCATTTACAGTTACAACAGACTCGTTGCTGGAAGTATATGCAGGAGTTACGCCCTCCACTTTCATTCCATCATTGGCAGCAGGCTCATCACCAACATTCATATACACATGATCCTTGGAACATACAAAAATGCGTCCTGAAAATTTAGCATAATAAACCTTAGAAGCCGGTGTATCTGCAGTTGCTGTTATTGTAATTTTATACGATGTATCTGTTGATAGAGCTTTGCCCGTGCAATCTTCATTATCAAACCAGCCTAAGAATTCTGCTTCTCCACTGGGCTGTGCATATAGATAATAGGTGTGAGTAGGGGCACTACTCTGGTTATCAGCTCCAGATTCAACTGTGGACTCTGAAGCATACTCGGGAGTATTTGCCTGATTCTTGTAACTTACATAAACCTTACCCTCGCCTACAGACTTTGCAGTAATCTTGGAGTAATAGTCTTTGTTGCCGGCAAAAGCCGACATACTAAACATGGTGAACATCACCATGATGAGACTTAAAAACTTTAAACCTTTCATAAATGTTAAATTAATAATTATATCGATTTTCTTTCTAATCTAATTTCAACATTACACACAGCCATTGCTGTGGCAAGCACAAGATGAGCGTTATCCACTATCTGATGCGGATAGACCAGCATACCTATCACCCAGACAAGGCATACAACGGCAAAGGGCAGCGTCCACCATCTCCTCCACTTCCAAAAAACAAACGGAAGAGGGCAGAAGGGAATAACAAACCAGTTCCACTGAGTGCAAGGCAAATCTGAGAATAGTACCAGATAAAGTACAAACGTCCCAATCAGAAGACAGGGAGTAAGCACAACTCCTCTCAACCACACATTTCTCAACCACAGATTGATGAGAGCTACCGCCAGAATAATAAGCGAAACATAAAGAGGAGGGAACCTTGAAGGCATCACACTTCTAACAGGCTGAAGCAGGACGTTACATTCACCCGTCAACAACGGCGCGTCAAATGCCTTAGCATCCTGCAACACCTCTATCATCTCGGCTGGCACAATCACCTTACGGGTATTCTCTATATCAAGACTGTTTGCCTCACCCGTTACGAATGTGCAGACATAAATATGGTTCCATTCGTTTATTATGCTATCTCCGCCCATCTCCTTACGAGAGCGATTGTACTTCTCGGGCCATGGGGCATACACCAGACTATCTTTCCCAATTGCTTCTTCCAACCAGCCGAGCACAGAAACGGCACAACCATGATTCATATAGTCATATGGTATAGGAGTGTACTCCAACCGTCTGTCCATCTGCTCCCATAGCCGTTGCTTCACACGAATGGGAAGATTCAGCACATACTCTCGCACCCCCCGACCCTCTGAAATATACTGAGCCACGTATTCCTCTGTTGGCACTGCCCGTACAGCCATCTTCAGCTTGCCAGCAAAGAATCTCAGTACATTGTGGCTAACGTCCTCTGCTTCGTAACTATAAATGTAATCAAGCCCGTATGTAGGACACTGCAAGCGAATGCAGGCATGTCCAAGAGCAGAATATAAACTTTCCCCTGGGCTTGCCACACATACAGAAGCTATAACGAAGTCCTCTTCCGGCTGTTGGATGACAAGACTATCCGCCTGCGCATATGCGTACAGAGGAAGCAGCATCAGCAATAATATGCTGCAAAGAGCCTTCATTTTCAATCTTTTTACCTTATTATAATATATATGAATGATTAGAAGACAACCTTCTTACCACCCACAACGTAGATTCCCTTCTTCAATTGAGAATTGATTTTGCAACCATTCAAATCATAAATTGCATCAGAAGAACTACGCACAGGGGCTATACCGACAATCGCATCTTGATTATCGTTAAAGTCCGTTCCAAGTTGAACATTAACTACCTGACCCATGACATCCTTCAAGTCAATATCAATTGTAGCAAAGAGCTTCTCGTCGTTCATCTTGCCTGTAAGGTCAAGAGGTATTTTACCCACCTGTGCACAGATAATGGGTCCCATCCACATATCGACACCTTCCATATCGCCAGACTCTAGAATAATAGAGTCATTGAAGGAAATATAATCCAGACCATCCTCGCCTTTCTTTACGGGAATGTTCTCTACATTGATATTACCGACAGGCATGACATCTTCTCCGGCTACAAGAATAAAGTTCTTGAGCACGAAGTTGATGGTCCCATTGCCATTATCAACAACAGTGACACTGGCATCCTGTGGTTCTGAACTTGCGCCGTTGATGCTAACAACAAGCGGTTCAGTGTAGACTTTGCTCTGAGTAAAGAAGTTATCTGTTCCAAGTTGTACATTCACCATCTGGCCCATAACATCCTTCAAGTCAATACCAATTGTAGCAAAGAGCTTCTCGTCGTTCATCTTGCCTGTAAGGTCAAGAGGTATTTTACCTACCTGTGCACAGATAATGGGTCCCATCCACATATCGACACCTTCCATATCGCCAGACTCAAGAATAATAGAGTCATTGAAGGAAATATAATCCAGACCATCCTCGCCTTTCTTTACGGGAATGTTCT
>Ga0310786_10001717_pt1 | contig 35112 bp, 34 predicted proteins | sample AusTroGonzalo_MG_FD_203881 | JGI IMG/M metagenome (GOLD analysis project Ga0310786, IMG submission 203881) | Bovine rumen microbial communities from tropical cattle in Woodstock, Queensland, Australia - Gonzalo_03 (v2) (version 2) | ecosystem: Host-associated > Mammals > Digestive system >... | reverse complement strand
GCTACGAAATCAGGAGTACCTACAAGATACGGAGCAAGTATTGGCTGGTCGCCGAAACGGAGGTGCGAGCAGGTGTAGCCGCCCGATTTCTTCGAGTCGTAGTCGAAGTATGCCTGGCTGTACTTGTTGGTGTTGTCACCGATTATCTTGATAGAGTTCTTGTTAGCACCTACAGTACCATCAGCACCAAGTCCGTAGAACTTAGCTTCGAATGTGCCCTTAGGAAGGATAGATATTTCCTTGCCAACCTTGAGTGATCTGTGGGTAACATCATCCTTGATACCAACCGTGAACTGGTTCATAGGCTTGTCTGAAGCGAGGTTCTTGTAAACTGCCAGAATCTGAGCAGGAGTTGTGTCCTTTGATGACAAACCATAGCGTCCGCCGATAATCATCGGTTTCTTTGCGCTGTCCTTGAATGCTTCAACAACATCGAGGTACAGAGGATCTCCGTTTGCACCTGGTTCCTTTGTTCTGTCGAGAACGCAGATTCTCTTAACGGTCTTAGGCATAATTGCCATCAAGTGCTTTGTTGAGAATGGACGATACAGGTGAACAGTAACGAGACCGAGCTTCTTGCCATTCTTGTTTTCCTTGTCGATAACGGTCTTGATAACATCGTTAACCGAACCCATAGCGATGATGATGTCGGTAGCGTCTTTTGCACCGTAGTATACGAAAGGAGCGTATTCACGACCTGTGATCTTGCTCAACTGCTTCATGTATTTAGCTACAATGTCGGGAAGAGCATCGTAGTACTTGTTCTGCAATTCTCTTGTCTGGAAGTAGATGTCGGGGTTCTGAGCGGTACCGCGTGTTACAGGATGCTCTGGGTTGAGAGCTCTGTCGCGATATTCCTTCAAAGCCTTGTAGTTAACGAGCTTGCGGAGCTTTTCCATATCAGCTGCTTCTACCTTCTGGATTTCGTGAGATGTACGGAAACCGTCGAAGAAGTGGAGGAAAGGAACGCGACCTTCGATAGCTGCGAGGTGAGCTACTGGAGCGAGATCCATGATTTCCTGTACCGAGCTAGTTGCAAGCATTGCGAAACCGGTCTGGCGTGCGCTCATTACGTCGGCATGGTCGCCGAAGATTGACAAAGCCTGAGCTGCCAAAGCACGAGCCGAAACGTGGAAAACGCCAGGGAGCAATTCGCCTGAAATCTTGTACATGTTCGGAATCATAAGCAGCAAGCCCTGCGATGCGGTGTAGGTAGTTGTGAGGGCACCAGCCTGCAACGAACCGTGAACAGCACCGGCAGCACCAGCTTCCGACTGCATTTCTACTACTTTTACTGTTTCACCGAAGATGTTCTTTCTGCCGCCTGCACTCCATTCGTCGATGTATTCAGCCATCGGTGACGACGGGGTGATAGGATAAATAGCGGCAACTTCGCTAAACATGTAGGCAACGTGAGCTGCAGCGCAGTTACCATCACATGTCATGAATTTTTTTTCTGCCATAAACGTTTGTTATTTAAGAAATTATAAAAATTTGTTACTAATAATGTTAATTCGCAAATATACCTTTTTTATTGGGAAATGAAGATAATTTTATGGAATTTTATGAACAAAAATAAACAGATGTAAGAGCTTGTGTGCCAATTGTATCGGATTTATAATCTGATACGTGTGAATATCAGCATTTGCAATGCGCTATTTAATCATTTTCCGACAACTCTTTCAAACAATAATCTTTGTATTTTAATGCGTTTTCATAATCAAATCCAGCAAGTATGCAGTCTTTTTTTAGCTCTTCTTCATCCTTTTCATGCGGATATAAAAATTGCCATACTACCATTGCGTCATGTATTTTAGAAGTTTCTTCTGAGATGACAAAATCCTTGCAATCATCATCTGTCAATTCAGGTTGCATACTTTTTATTTCTTTTTCAATACTTTCTTTGTTCATATAACACAACTTTTTTCTATAGTCATGTCGGATTTACAATCCGACATGTGCGAATGTTGGCATTTGTAATGCGCTTTTATAATTGTTCGGATTATAAATCCTTATATTCACAACTTTCGGATTGCAAATCCGAAAGAACAATCGAGCTACTAATGTTGACTTTGTATTTCATACAACCCATCTACAATATAACGCAGTTTGCCAAAATATTCCTCAACCGACATGTATTCTTTATCACCAAATTTTACATCAGCTTCTGCCTTTAATCTCTCAAAGTTCTCATCAAACCAAACAGGCTTTTCCTCTGTGTGTTCGGTTGCTTTATTTCCATAAGCAACTGCAGGTTCCGACAATATATCGTCCTGCTGCTCATCATTGTTATATGGGTTGTTATTCATCTAAATGATTTTTGCAAAAGTAGTAAAAAAATCCAAAAGGACAATAAAATCACAATCTATAAAAATCACAAGATATATTATTTTTCTGTTTGCCCCCAGTATCCGTTCTCGCTATATCTTGACCATTTCAAGTACATTTCTTTGTAATTTTCCTTTATAAACGATTGTATTTTTGCGATTTCCTTGTCTGTTAGAATTCCTCTTTTCTGTAAAACTGTGTCCCCATTATCTTTGACAAAGAATTTTGCTGAGCCACTTTCTGTCAGTTTGCTGTCGCTTGCATGCACATGCATACATTCTATTACGCAAAAAGATGTGAAGTATAGATAATAACCAGCGACCTTAAATTCATAATACTTTGGCATAGCTATTCCTCCATATACTTTTTGTTTTTTAAGAAATAGTCCACAACTATACCGATCTCAATGTCATCCATAGTTGTTTCCAAAGGCTCGCCATTGTCGGAAACAACCATTGCTTTTTGCGGATTATCAAGATTTAATACCCTATACCCAGTATCACATTTTGTAAATGCATAACCATTTACTATCATGTCCGCTTCGTCGGCTATTCTAATTATATCATTCATTTTTTATCCTCACTTCTTTTATCGGTTTCAAAAAAGCATCTGGATTTATATATAAATCTTTCAGTATCGGAACTATGTCTATATACTCTTCTTCGCTATCATCATTATGGGTATATTTTGCCATTACAACCAAATACCCTTTATCCCAAGCTTTTACTTCTGTGTATTTTTCTAGTGAATATGGGGCTCGGAAACGAATTTCCCTGTCCCCATACTTGAATATAGTGTACTTGTTGCTGTTGCTTAATATGGCATAGTTGACATTGTCCATAATCTTTTGTTTTCTGCAATGCAAAAATACAAATAGCAATGAAATATTTATTATTTTTTACAAATATTTATTTCAGACACTTAAAATCAAGGCTCTGCCTTGCTGAACCAATATCTATATCTCATCCGTCTTATTTCCACAGCAATAATTCCTATACATTCCTTCTGATTGTTCTGTCATTCGTTTTACCAGTTGACGTGGCGATTTTACGACAAGACCGCTGCCAAATCCCAAAAATTCGCGGATAAGCTCCCTGTTCCAGATAACTCTGATTACAAAGTCGGCAGAACCGTCCTCATATTGCTTTATCATCCGTTGTGTCTTGTGGAATGGCTTGGTGACGATGTATGGCGTGTGATCTGCACTTGCCCAGAAGACTATGTTCTTTTCTGATCTGTCGTAGAGTGTTACGCCGACAATTTTGTCGAAATATGCAACTGGATCGAAATCAGTATTTTCGATGTAGTTTTTCGCATCGCCCATTTCCATCGACTCTATGCGGTCGAGCGCGAGGTTGAGAATCATGTTTACTCCTTTTGCCTTTCCGAACAGGAACCAGCGGTTGCGGTATTCGCGTAAGACATACGGAGAGAATCGCAACGGATTGGCTTTCGGCGACTTGAACGACTTGTACATAATATCCAGCGGTCGCTTAGCGACAATGGCATCATACGACATATTAATATAGTTAAGTCCGCGAAGCCGGTCGTTCTTTTCGAAGAAGATGACAGGTTGTGTCTTGTGTTGCAACGATGAAACATGGTCGTTCAGGCGGTTTATGACTTCTTCCAATTCACCGAACTGCGAAAATCCGCTCAGTTGCTTCAGCACCGTAATTGCCTCGGTCATTGCTTTCATGTCGAAGTCGGTTACAGGCGAATTGGTTATGCTGAATTTCGGATCAGAATACGAGTAGTACTTGTGGTCGGTAACGACGATAGGGGCGTTGTAACCAAGTTTTTCGCTGCGCATGTTCTGGATGTCGAGCTGAATGGTGCGCTTGCTTATTCCGTTCATGTTACCTTCGTACTCGTACAAAGCATCGGAGCAGGCATCAATAAGGTCTTCGAGAGTCCACAGACGGTTGCGTCGCTGCAGGCATTGGTCGATTGTTTTGTAGCGTATCAACGCGTTTTTACTTGCTGGCATAATCGTGAAAATGAAAATTTTTGCAAATTTATTAAAATTTTTTTCGACTACGCAAATAGGTTGCGCACTGGGATTATAATTTTGCGGCGAATTTTAAAGGACACCAAATTAGCAAACCAGAAAAAACGAAAAATTATGGCAGTTTATTCATCACAACTCGATGCCTTTTTCGGTGCTGAAGGCCTTACAAATACCAGCGCCAATTTTATCGCAAACAAAGCGAAGGAGATGTACGAAAACAGCAACAATGTTTTCTTCGACTTTGTGACAAGCGAGGTTAGTGTTATAGGTATGGACAGGAAAGTCGTTTCGCACAAGGGAATGACCATGGAAGAATTCGACAAGTCCATCGACGAGGTCGCCAATGTCGGCAAGCTGAAGGCTCTTATTGCATGGTTGCGCGAAGCAATCAAGGCAAGGCAGACTATGGTTAATGCTGTAAATAATACAGATGTCGAAACTTACGCTACCGAGTTGGGTATTGAGCTTCCACCGGAGGGCGAATTCTTGGTTTGTATTAACGAAGATGATGTAATTGCAGAAATGTCGGTTGCAGAGCGTTGCCGTTACTACTATCTTGAGGCGCAATGTGCAAACCTTGGCAAGCTGATACATCCTTCGGGCGATTTCAGCAGCAGCATAAAGCAGGCAAAAAAGTCACTTCGCACAGGACTTTCGACAAGCGGCGAAGGTCGTGATATGACAATCACAGAATACACCGCCTCGCTTGATATGGATGCTGTTGACCAGAAGTTTATGGAAATGCAGGAATTGCATCGCAGTTTGCAAGCCGAACTGAACGGCATCAAGCACAAGATTGAAATTGCTTTGGAGGAACATAATTCCAAGGCAATGATGATCAACCATAAGTCTTCAGAGGAGTTTAACCTTGCAATGAAAAACATTACCAACAAGGTTGACGAGGCTCGCAACAAGGAGTTGCAACGCATTAGAGGGTTGAAAATCATTATTCCCGACAGTTTGAAGGAAACATACGAGATGGTTGCTGCTGTTGGGAAAAACAAATAAGGTTGTGTAAAGGGCTGCAGAGCCTGTCTCATGCAGTTCTTTTTAATCTGTGCTGTGGATACCTGTTGATTAAACAGAGATAATCCTGTCAAAAGATGGGATTCATAGCAAAATTGGGTAGTAAGACCTATAAACATGTCGGCGCGTCCAAGTATAATTATTTTAATGACTTTGCTTTTGTTTTTGACGGACGTGCTGGTTCTTGATCTTGTTTTCGGCTTCGACTCGGTGGTGCTTCACAGCACAGAACAACTTTTTTGAAAAGAATGCTGCTACGCAAACAAATTGCGCACTAAGATTGTAATTTTGCAGCGATTTTTTTCAAGAACAGCAATTTATCACCACTAAAAACTGGAGAAAATATGGCAGAAACCATTATATTTATACCATTTTCATTCAAAATTGAGCGCAAAAATGCTAGGTTTTAGGATTATCCTCATGATTAGAGACACACAAAATCCTAAGCATTTTTAGCAATTACAAAATCTCAGGACAAGTCTGTCATCTGTTTTTCTTGGTTCTTTCATTTGGGCTATTTTGTTACTTATGATACAAATAGTTAGCATTTGAATAAATCCGCTGGCTGAGCTTGTCGAAGTCAAGGTAACAAAATATAATGCGTACTAACCTTACCCTTCGACAGGCTCAGGGGGCGGTTAAATGAAAGAGCCGTGTCTGTTTTTCCTAATGTCAAAAAAAAATTTTTGCATATCCGAAAAAAGATATACTTTTGCACCACTTAATTATTAAGTGCCACTTTAGCTCAGCTGGTAGAGCGACGCATTCGTAATGCGTAGGTCGCGAGTTCAAGTCTCACAAGTGGCTCTTTTTTTTTGATTAGAATTTAAACTAACAAATTAGAAACCAGTATGTTTGAAAGTTTATCGGAAAGATTAGAGAGATCGTTCAAGATACTAAAGGGCGAAGGTAAGATTACCGAAATAAATGTTGCCGAAACACTGAAGGATGTCCGCAAGGCATTGCTTGATGCCGATGTCAACTACAAGACAGCCAAGCAGTTTACCGAAACTGTCAAGGAAGTTGCAATGGGACAGAATGTCATCAAGTCCATCAAGCCAAGCCAGTTGATGGTCAAGATTGCACACGACGAACTTGCCAAGCTCATGGGCGAAACAGCCGTCGATATAAACACCAAGGGCAATCCTGCAATAATCCTCATGTCGGGTCTGCAAGGTTCTGGTAAGACAACCTTCAGCGGCAAGTTGGCCAACATGTTGAAGACCAAGCGCAACAAGAAGCCTTTGCTCGTTGCCTGCGACGTTTATCGTCCTGCTGCTATCGAGCAGATCAAGGTGCTTGGCGAACAGATAAATGTTCCTGTTTACAGCGAAGATGACAACAAGAATCCCGTGCAGATCGCACAGAACGGTATAAAGCATGCCAAGACTTACGGCTACGATGTGGTAATTGTAGATACCGCTGGTCGTCTGGCTGTTGACGAGGAGATGATGAACGAAATCGAAAACATCAAGAAGGCTATCAACCCACAGGAAATCCTTTTCGTTGTCGACTCGATGACAGGTCAGGATGCTGTAAATACCGCAAAGGAATTCAACGACAGACTTGATTTCGATGGTGTTATCCTTACCAAGTTGGATGGTGATACACGCGGTGGTGCTGCAATTTCTATCCGTAGCGTGGTAAATAAGCCTATCAAGTTCGTTGGTACAGGCGAAAAGATGGATGCTCTCGATGTTTTCCATCCGCAGCGTATGGCCGACAGAATTCTCGGCATGGGTGATATTCGTTCTCTCGTTGAACGTGCACAGGAACAGTTTGATGAAGAGGAATCGCGCAAATTGCAAAAGAAAATTGCAAAGAACACCTTCAATTTCAACGACTTCCTTGCTCAAATCCAACAAATCAAGAAGATGGGTAACATCAAGGAACTTGCAAGCATGATTCCGGGACTTGGAAAGGCAATCAAGGACATCGACATCGATGACAACGCCTTCAAGAGCATCGAGGCAATAATTCACTCGATGACACCAGCTGAACGCGAAAATCCAGACATCATCAACGGAAGCCGCCGCAAGAGAATAGCTGATGGTAGCGGAACAAGCGTTGCCGAGGTCAACAGAATCCTGAAGCAATTCGAAGACACCAAGAAGGTTATGCATACAATGTACGCCAACAAGGGGAAGCGTTTCGGAAGAAGATAATTGTAAAAAATTCAAGAATGTACCCGTCATTATGGCGGGTATTTTTATAAATGCACATGGCAAAGGAAATCGAACATAAATTCACCGTCAAGAGCGACAAATACAAGTCGTTAGCCACTCCCACCCTATACAGGCAAGGCTACATTCCCACGCAAAACGGAATGACCGTGCGCATACGCATTGCCGGCGAAAAGGGATTCGTAACATTCAAGGACAAAACAGTTGGCATGAGCCGCAACGAATTTGAATACGAAATTCCCGTGCAGGACGCCAAGCAAATGCTCGACACTTTATGCGAAAAGCCGCAAATTGAAAAATACCGCTATATTATTCCCGCCGCCGAGCAAGGGCTTAAATGGGAAGTTGACGAGTTTCTGGGCGACAATGCTGGACTTGTAGTTGCCGAAATCGAAGTTCCGACCGAAGATACAAAATTCTCGCTTCCAGAATGGATTGACAAGGAAGTTACCGGCAACAAAAAGTACAACAATTCGCAGTTGTGCAAAAAGCCGTATAAGGAGTGGGGAATTTGATAAGAATATATAAATTTATAAAAAATGAGACTGAACAATTTTGTCAAAATAATATCATTTTACGCTGTCTTTCTTTTCAGCCTTCCCTCCTTTTCCCAACTCCCCACCATCTCAATTCTCGGTGATTCGTACAGCACCTTCGAGGGCTACACTACACCGCTCGAAAACGAGCAATGGTACTTCAAGACCAAACGCGACCGCACCGATGTTGAAAAAGTCGAGCAAACTTGGTGGTGGATTCTTTGCAAAGAATACGGGCTGCAACTCGAAATCAACAACTCGTACAGCGGTTCAACAATCAGCTACAGCGGATATTACGGTCGCGACTACAAGGACCGCTCTTTCATCACACGCGCACCAAACATCGGCAATCCCGACATTATTATAGTCTTCGGAGCAACAAACGATGATTGGGCAGGCGCACCGCTTGGAACACTGAAATACGAAAATTGGACTGAAGAAGATTTATATTCCTTCCGCCCCGCAATGTCTTACCTCGCAAATTTGCTGACCGAAAACCATCCAAAAGCAAAAATATATTTCATTGTAAATGATTGCCTTAAAGATGAAATCACAGGAACAATCCGCGAAGTCTGCAAGCATTATGGGATTTCAGTTGTCGAGTTGAAAAACATTGCCAAGAAAACAAGTCATCCGACAGTTGCAGGAATGAGGCAGATTGCAGAACAAGTTGGAAATACTTTAAAACCAAAGGAATAATGTTGGAGTTTATCACAACGGAAAGTTACGAAACAAGCATCTGCCAACTTGCCGAAAAGCTTGCTACCAATGCTCTAAGCGAGGAACTTGCTAGGCATTGCTTCATGCAGGACAGGCTTTCTGCATTGTTTGACAAGGCTCCACGCGGCGTGGAAAACTTTTCGGAGGACAATTTTCTTACCGAGCTTCGTCGTCAAGGACTTACGCCCGATGATTTTCCCTACGACAATACCCGCCATTGCTACGAAATACGAATGAAAAACCATACATTCTGCCTTTTCTGCACCGAATTCATAACATTCTTTTCGCAAAACGCCTACCACATTTCCACCGACAAAAACAAAGATGGTGGCATAAACATAACCAGCTGTCCGACAAGAACTACCACCGATATTCTCATTGCTGCCGACAAGCAATTCCCCGAATGGGAACGACAATGGCCCGAAACATACACACTCATATCAAAGACTGCGAAGAAATTCAGTGTGGATTGCAGGACGATAGACGCAATTGTTGGATCTATGTTTGGTAAAAATTACGACATGGTTCACCACATCGGAAAATCCATCTTATCGCTTGGTGGACAAAGCATTGTCATCGACCATAATTCTTTTGCCACCGACAGCAAGGCAGAAATGGAAAAAATTGCGAACTTTGCCAAAATGAGAACTGCAAAATGCTGAAACGCCAGTACTACATATCACGCCTTGCCGAAGACATTAGACGATGCCGCGAAAATGGAACCGACCCAGCCGCGGAAATTCGCATCGGCAGACGAAAATACATCAGCAACTGCATCAGTCAGCTCATGTACGAAAAGCCATACGCCCACGAGGGATTTTCCATCGACCCGATGATTGAACGAATGAAAAGTCTTGGTGTTGCCGACGAAAAAATTACTATAAAGCCACGCCGTGAATACGAAATTGACCTCGGAGAAACGAAAATCACAATAAAAATGCGTTTCGACAGCCGTTACGGACAGATTTCGAAAATGGTTCTGCAAGATCAATTCGAAGAAATAGGCATTGCCGACAAAACTCCAGAGGACATTGCCGACATAATCATTGCGATTGGCAATTCATACGCCACATGGAACAGCGAATGGGACAGCATATCAGATGAAGCAATGAGGCAGTCGAAACAGCAGGACATTGAACGAATGTCGCTTGAAGCACTTGTGGCATCGAAACTAAACGGCAGTGGACTTGAATACAGAATAGAACATGGCAAATCGAAATCGACATTAATAGTAAAGGTGGGACATCGCAAAATCAGCATAGACATTAGCCATAGGCGACTTGTCGAAACATGCTGGAACTTGTTGCCCGAATTACGTGAGATTATTGCTAACCTTGAGAAAATTCCTGCCGATGTGGAGATTGACAAAATTTCCAGAAACGAAACATGGACAAAATCGTAACCGAAATGCAGACCTCCGAACAAATAATCGCCCAACTGGTTGAAGACCTTGAAATTGCAAGGCTTTGCAACAACGATGAATCGTTGGCACAGGCGCATTTTGTCCAGTATATGGTTGCCAAAAGCGTATTGGGAGAGCCTTCACAAAACCTATATCTTGACATTGACAACCTTTCGGAACTACTTAAATCAAAGAACATTACAATCCCCAAGCAAAGCAAGGGGAACAGCATAATAAACCTTGATTTTAGAAAGGCAAGCATCGAAATTTATAGGCACGACTATGTTGGCAGCGGTTATCTCCGGCTGACGATGTACGGAGAAAAATCTGCCGAATACAAAGTCGGGATTGAGGAGGAAAAACTGGTCGATTTCATTGTCGACCTGCCAATGCTTATTGAAAGTTGGCTTTCGCACGATTACGAATCCGCAAAAGTGGAAGCGCAAAAACTACTGAAACAACAGAAAATCAGTCGTATATCCACAAAAACGCTTCTTGAAAGCATTCTAAAAAAATTGGAAGTCACCTACAGCATCGAGCACCTTTCCGACCATAGCGAAATCGACATTGAACTTGCAAACGGCAAGCAACTACACATCTGCGTAACCGACAGTAATTTCGCCAACGAAATCGGCAAAATTTCGGAATTAGTTCGCACGGCAGAGGATTTTTCGTTGAAATTTGCAAATGCGACAATAGAAGACAAGGCAAAATAGGAATGTACTGCTGTTTTAATGACATTTTATGGTTCTCAACAGTGCAATAAAACAAAAAAAAAGCAGTCAGCATTAGCCAACTGCCGTTTATCAATCGTAAATCGTAATTCTAAACCTTTAGCTTGACGCAGTCAATTCTAAAAGAGTAAATATCCTTTAGTTTTGAGACACATAGACTGGACGAACAAACCGACCATCATAACGGAGTCCTCCACACACTTGTGGTTCTCCATCTGCATCAAATTTGAGACACCATGCATTTAGAGTACCTGAGGGCTCTTCTGAACCATCATATAAAGAACAAGACCAATAGCAACCTGAAGATTTGCTGTAAATCTCCATACCTTCACAGCGACCAGCAGCTGGAAGGAATATGCTGTTGCCATTGGGACCAGTTACCTTGCAGCCATTCGATTGCCATACCCAAGTACATTTCGACAATAGCTCTTCGAAATCACTCTTAGTCGGCATACGCCATTCTTTACCCCAATTAGCAGTTGCAGCATCATCAGAGATTTCCAATGCAATCAACTTGTCAGTAAAGCCATTGTCTCCAAATTCTGGGTCATAGCAATACTTTGTTAATTTTGGATCGCCGCTTGATTTGCAATTTTCCTTATTATTAGAATATTCATAAAATTTCAAACAATAGCTATTATTGTCATGCTTTTTAGCTTCTCCCCAAGCAATGTAATCGCCATTTTCTTCGGGCTTGGTTGCCCCCACGTTGCAGGTTGCCCACTTGGTACCACTTGGCAGTCCAAGGTCAACATACTCGTGTTGGTTCAAAGTCCCCTCTTCCTTCTGCTGAGCAGTCTGATCATTGCTGTTTTCTTTATTCTGCGAAGTTCCGCTATCGGAATTACCACTACAACCACTAATCGCCAGCATTCCTGCCAAAGTAATGACAGCGAAAATCATCAAGTAAAATTTCTTCATCTTCTAAAACTTTTTATTTGTTATACATAAATCATTTTCAAACAACATCCTGCAAGCAATAAAAATATGGAGACTCCACAACAAGTTCATAATGTCTAATCAGTATCAATACGAACATAGCTTGAATATATCAATCCATACCTTATACACGATACAAAAATATAGAAAAATAATAGAACGGCAAAATTTATTTACAAATTTGCAGATTCTACAACAATTCTTAGAATAACCATAACTTATACGCTCAGCATGGAAATTTTCGGAAAGGTTTAATGGATCAGAAATAAAAAAACAGCAGCCAGCCCCATAGCCAACTGCCGTATTTTTATCATAAATCCTTTAACTTTTAGTTACGAGATGCCACGTAGACAGGTCGAACACAGTAACCATCACAACGGTCTCCTACACTACTATTCCCAAAGACAATAGCCTCTCTATCATTTTTCGTGTCAAGTGAACTAGACCAATAACTACCACCCAGACGAATAACATTTCCATTAGGGCCTATATATTCATTATTATTTCCTCGCATACACCATTCATATAGTTCTTTAAACTCTTCCGCCGTAGGCATACGCCAACCATCGCCCCAATTGACTGTGGCTGCGTCGTCAGAAGGCTGCAACCTAATCAGATAATCATCGTATATGTTATATTTAGTAATACGGCCGCTTTCATCTTCGTAACTATAACTCCCCCAAGAATAATTTTTTTTCGGTTGTATTTCCCCCCATGCAAAGAAATCTCCTCGTTGTCCTGGATAAGGAGCTCCAACATCACAGGTCGCCCATAAAGTACCGCTAGGCAATCCAAGATCCACCCACAAATGCCCATTGTGACTGCCAACCCCATTCCGATTATCTTTGTTAGCAATATGTGCTTCCACTTGCTCTTGATTTTTAGCTGCATGAGTATTAGATTTTTTCACCCAACAATATACAAAATGTCCCACAAAAACTAATACAGCCACCAAAATAAAAAAAGCAAGCAGTTTCCAAAACACATTATTACTTTTTATATATACAGTACTGTGCGGCTCTAATCCATTCAAATTTTCCTTAACTTTATCATCTTCAAATGGGTGTCCACACTCAGGACACACATTTGCACAAGGCGAAAGTTTCCTACCACAATGGGGACAATGAACATAATCTTCTTGCTTCTGTTTATCTTCTTCCGTAATAGTTTTTCCACAATGAGGGCATGTTTCTGCATCACTCGGGATCATTTTTCCACATTCGGGACAATCCATATACAAAATCATAATACTAAATATTAAAACCTTTAATCCGAACCTTATATAATGCGCAAAAATAGGCAAAGGGAATGAAACTGCAAAAAATTTGGGGAACTATGTTCGGTCGCGGCGCACCACGACAACAGATGCAAAATTTTGCGTTTCATTTTTATACACGTAATTTCCCCATCTTGCAAAAAATCACTATGTTTGCAACACTAAAAAAAATTCAATGAAACGACTAATATTCATCGCAATACTGGCAATAATCGCCATTACAACATCCGCACAAACCGATACCCTTTCATCAAACTGGACTTTCCGTCAGGTGCGGACAAGCATCTGGCACAAGGCAACTGTCCCGGGAGTTGTGCATACCGACCTAATCGCCAACAACATAATAGAAGACCCGTTTTTCCGCCTAAACGAGCGCGGCGTGCAGTGGGTTGACAAGGAAGACTGGGAATACAAGACCACTTTCGACCTCAACAACGAAATGTTTAATCGCCAGAACATTGAACTGACATTCTACGGACTCGACACCTACGCCGATGTATATCTAAACGACAGCCTAATCCTGAAAGCAGACAATATGTTCCGCACTTGGACGGTGAATGTCAAGGGAATAGCAAAGGCAAAAGGCAACGAACTGCGCGTTTACCTGCATTCACCCATAAAGGTTGACATTCCCAAGTTCGATGCTTTGGATTTCCACTATGTATCCGACAACGACCAGTCGGCAAACGGTGGCATCTTCGACAAGCAGGTCGGCATTTTTGCACGAAAGGCTGGCTACCACTACGGTTGGGACTGGGGTCCGCGACTTGTAACAAGCGGAATCTGGCGACCTATAGTTGTGAAGGCTTGGGACAATCTGAAAATCAATAATGTAAGATATATTCAGGAAAACATTACCGCTAAAAACGCCTCGCTCAAGGTTATTGCCGAAGTAGAAGCCACAAAGGCTGGCACAGCCACAATGACTGTTTTCGCCGACGGACTTTCGCAAAAATGGACGACAAAAACACAACTAAAGGCTGGTGTGAACACAATCGAAATTCCCGTAAGCATACGCAACCCGAAACTTTGGTGGTGCAACGGACTTGGCGAACCAAACCTATATCATTTTACCACAAGTGTTTCGCTCAATGGCACGACAGACAGTCGTAGCGAAAACATTGGTCTGCGCGATATTAAGGTTCTGCGCGAAAAGGACGAGTTCGGAACATCATACATCGTGCAAATCAATGGCGTAAAGGCGTTTATGAAAGGAGCGAACTACATTCCACAGCATAGTTTCCTTACCGAAGTTACCGATTCGATGTACGAGCGCACAATACTCGATGCCGTGAATGCCAACATGAATATGCTTCGCGTGTGGGGCGGTGGAATTTACGAAAACGACATTTTCTACGACCTCTGCGACAAGTACGGAATACTTGTATGGCAGGACTTTATGTTTGCGTGCAGTTTTTATCCCACCGAGGGCGAAATGCTTGAAAGTGTGCGTCAGGAAGCCATCGACAATGTGGTGCGTCTGCGCAACCATCCGTGCATTGCGTTGTGGTGCGGCAACAACGAGTGCCAGGCTGCGTGGTACGGATGGGGCTACAAGGCTCGGTACGATGCTATGGGCAATGGGATTTCCGAACTGATAATGAAGCAATACTCCGATTGCTATCTTGTTACGCTTCCAGAAGTGGTTGAGAAATATGACGACAGGTTCTATGTGCCATCTTCTCCATTTAACGGCAATCCGTACAGCAAGCCCGAAACTGGCGATTCGCTTTGGAATCCCAATGGAGACGGACACTACTGGGGCGTTTGGCAGACTGAGGGTAAAATCGCAACATTCAACGATGTGAGATGCCGCTTTTTCTCCGAATACGGCTTCCAGTCGTTCCCCGACATGCAGAGCGTAATGCAATTTGCACCCAACACTGAAGACTACGACATTCATTCTGAGGTTATGATGTCGCACCAACGCGGAGGAAGCAACGCCAACAACCGCATTCTGTGGTACTTGGAAAGCGAATACCGCAAGCCTGCCGACTTTGAGGAAACCTTGTATCTCAGCCAGTTGCTTCAGGGCGATGCCATCAAGACTGCCATCGAAGCACATCGACGCGATATGCCATATTGTATGGGAACGCTTTTCTGGCAGCACAACGACTGCTGGCCTGTGGCTTCGTGGTCGAGCCGCGACTTTTACGGGCGATGGAAAGCACAGCATTACTTTGCAAAAAAAGCATACCGCAACATATTGGTGTCGCCAATCGAAAAGAACGGAAAACTAAGCGTTTACATCGTTTCCGACAGCCTCAGCGACTGCAACGGAAAACTTTCGGTAAGTGTACTCGACTTCAATGGTGACACAATCTATAGCGAAACACAAAATGTAACTGTAAAAGCCAATGCCTCACAGATTTATTTCAGCAAACCGACTTCTGAAATTATCGCTGGCAAGAAAAGAAACGAGATATTCGTCAGGACAGAATTTGTTCCGCAACATGGTGGTTACATTGCCGACAACAACTATTTCCTATGCACAATGAAGGAAATGAATTTCCCGCAAGCCGAAGTCGACAGAAAATCCGAAAAGGCAGATGGCGGCTACTATGTAACGCTCAACAGCAAGACATTTGTCCGTGGTGCCTATCTCAGCATAAATGGCGTTGACAATGCATTCTCCGACAACTATTTCGACATTCTACCCAACCAGCCAGTAAAAATCTTTGTAAGAACAAACATTTCGCAATCGGATTTTGACAAGCAACTTCAGATTCGTGCTTTCAATGTACTGGCACCCATAAAAAAAACTCTTCCTATAATAGAAAAGCCGATAAGAATAAAGGAGATTATCAAGTAGAAATCACAATTGCATAGTGTAAAAACAAAAAAGGCAACCCGAAAGTTGCCTTTTAAGTATTTGATGCATTCTATTTCCTATTCTGGTATGTCGTCAAATGTCTGACCACCTTCGTATTCAACACCATTGTATGTTCCTCCGCTTGAGAGAAATACATTGCCAGCACCGCAATCTATAAATGTATTATTGCTATGTGTGATACGACCCATCAGATCAACATCATCCAATGTAATGCCGTAGTAAAAGCTCTTTCCTATTGTACAATTGGTGAGCGCGAGACGTGAACCACTGTATATGCAAATGCATCCGCCGTGGAATCCATCGGTATCTTCACCGCAGTTGACCACCGTGCAGTAGTTCATAACAGATGCCTGCTTTGTGCTGTGATACTTGATACCGATCCAGTAGCTGTCTTCGTCTTCCATGCCACGGAAAATGATAGGCTTTTCGGCTGTACCGTCAGCAATGAAAGTGCTATTATCGTCCATGTCAATATTCTCTTCGGCTCTTACGTAGAACTGTGCACCAGGTTCTATGGTAAGTTTATATGCACCTGAAAAATATATACCTCTTTCAAGATAGTAAGGTATAGGCATAGCCTTTATGGTAGTGTGGTCTTCCATATTGATGTCGCGGCATCTTGCATCAATGAAGTTCTTGCGGTTGCTTTCGAAAGTGTTGTTGGCAGTAAGGTCGAGCAAACCGTCCCAGTCTTCGCTGATTATTGGATATTGCGCACAGTTCTTTATTGTATTGCCTTCGAAAGCTGTGAAGTGAGCGTGGTATTCAAGGTCAATACCATTGCCGAGCGAACCATCGATTGTGCAGTTGCGCATTGCAAGTTTTGCTCCTTGTATGTCAATAACAGCATCCCATTCATAATCGCTGCTTCCGCCGCGGATGAAGTGTACGTATTCCCAAACGTTGTCGTTGCGCTTCGATTCTATTACGATTCTGTCCCATGAGCCATTGTTAGGATTATTGGTTGGACCTACAAACTTAATAGGCTTATCGGCTGTACCAACCATACGCAAACCTGCATTTTCGCGTACTAACATACCGCCATTTTGACCAGTGAACATGATAGTTACACCCGGTTCGATAGTAAGCAGTGCATTGCCATCGATGTCGATCCAGCCGTCAACGATGTAGTCAACATCAAGACCTAGATCTGGCCAAGTAGTGTTTTCACTGATGTTGTCGCTGATGTTCACAGATGTGCCGTTTCCGCCCTGTCCGCCACCATTAGGAGTGTTGGAGAAGATAGCTGTATAAGTCTTGTCTCCTGTTACCATAACGGTACGTGGATTGTCGGTGTTTTCGTCATCCCACTTAATGAAATAATAGCCCGATGCTGGAATTGCAGTAATTACAATTTCCTGATTTGCAACGTACGTTCCCGAACCTGTTGCAGAACCCCATTCGGCATTGTTGGTTCCAACCTTAATCGTGTATTCCTTAACACACGAATTCATGGCAAACATTCCCATAATGAAAGCCATAATGACAATTAAATTTTTCTTCATAATATATAACTTTTAATATACATAACTTAATATACAATTCAACAAAGATATATAAAAGCCCCTAAACGCAGCAAACTATTTTCTTAAATTTATCAACAGGGTTATAAGAAAAAGAATATCTCTCCAAAGCTGTCCTTTAGAAACACATAACTAAAGATTCTTATTTAAAAATTGTATATTTGCAATCGAATACATAACATTAATTCAGATGAAAAGACACTTAATTATCTTATTATTAGCAATTTTTGCATTCTCAAGTGCAATCGCACAGACCGCTCCAAAGAAAGTCTACGACGAAACCATAAACCAAATGGAACAAATTGACAAGGCCGTAAAACAGGCAAAGACGGAAGGAAAATTCGTTGTTTGCCAGGTTGGCGGCAACTGGTGCCCGTGGTGCCTTCGGTTTGCCGAATTTATCACCAACGACAGCACTATCAATAAGTTGGTCAATGATAATTTTGTGTATATCCATGTCAACTACAATCCTCGTCAGTCGGACGAAGTGCAAAAGGAAAATGCCGCAAAAATGATGAAAAGGCTCGGAAATCCTGCAAGGTTCGGCTATCCGGTTTTTGTAGTCCTCGACGAGAACGGCAAGGTAATCCACATCCAGGATTCTGTCTTCCTCGAAGAAGGCAAAGGCTACAACAAGGAAAAGGTGATTAGATTCTTTGAGTGCTGGACGCCAAAGGCGGTAAGATGATTTATGATTGACGAATTTCGATTTACGATTGTGCAGACAAGATGCAAAAATGATTTAAGGATTTTTATTGGGCTAAAAGGCTAAAAGAAGAGAAGGCTAAAAGTCTAATTGCCTAGCAGAAGACCTGTCTGACAGTCAGCCAGACCGTAAGACTGCAAGCCTGTTAGCCTGTCAGCCTTCAAGCCCATAAACTTAGAAACGGCGAAGCCACAGAAACAGCGTAGCGAGAAACTTTTAAACATAGAAACCTAGAAACGCCGCAGGCATTCAAACGATGAAACACATTTTTCCCATATTACTATCCCTCTGCCTACTATCAGCAACAGCTTTCGCACAAGTCTTCGACCTGCGCTGCGAAGGATTGCAATCGCCTCTCGGCATCGAAACAACTACCCCACATTTCAGTTGGAAGAACACGCTCACTCATAACAACCAAAAGCAAAAGGCTTACGAAATACAAATCGCTTCCGACAGTACCGCACTCGTCAAAGGTCGTGCCGACATTTGGAAAAGCGGTCGCATGGAGTCGGACGAACAAATTATGGTTGCATACACTGGCACTCCTTTGCAAGAACGGCATCTTTACTACTGGCGCGTTCGCACTTGGGACGAGAACGAAACTAGTTCGGGTTGGAGCAAAATTGAACGCTTTGGTGTCGGCATTCTCGGCGAAATGAACGGACAACACATCGGTTGCAAACAAGGCAACGGACTTGCTTCGATGCCAATGCTCACAAAAAAGTTCAACATTAAGTTGCAGAAAGGCAAAACTAAAGTCCTTGCACATATCAACTCACTTGGTTACCATGAACTTATCTTAAACGGCACGAAAGTCGGCGACAAGATTTTGCAACCTGCCGTCTCCCAACTTGACAAGCACTCGCTGATTGTAACCTACGACATTACGCCATACCTCCGCAACGGCGAAAATGAAATCATAATCTGGCTCGGACAAGGCTGGTATCGCAACAATATTTTCGGCGTACCATTCGACGGACCGCTGGTAAAAGCCGAAATCTGCGAGATTTCAAGCGGCACAAGCAAAACCATCGTCCAGACCGACACTTCGTGGCAAGCTTCGCCAAGCGGATACAGCTACACCGGAACTTGGATGCCCTTGCAGTTCGGTGGGGAACGCTTCGATGCAAATTTTCAACCACAATGGCAACCGGCAACAGCCTGCAATGTCGAAGGAATGCGCACCTCGCCACAACTTTTCGAAGGCAACCGCATAATCGACAGCCTACAGCCAAAATCCGTTGAAAAGCAAGATGATGGTTCGTTGCTAATCGATTTCGGGCGCGTGATAACTGGTTGGTTACAAGTGTCGTTCGGTCAGTTGCAGAAAGGTCAGGAAGTCACAATGGAATACAACGACTACATTCCCATCGTTGGAAAATTTGAAAGTCAGGGCGAAAGCGACATTTACATTGCAAACGGCAAGTCAAGCGAAAGTTTCTGCAACAAATTCCATCATCACGCATTACGATATGTAAAAATCAGCAATGCCGAAATACAAGACATCAAAGCGTTGCAGATAAGCGCATTGGACATTGACAAATCGGCGAAATTCTCCTGCTCCGACGAGAAACTGAACACCATTCACGACCTTGTAAAATACACTCTGCAATGCCTCACTTTCTGTGGCTATATGGTCGATTGTCCGCATCTTGAGCGAATGGGCTACGGTGGCGACGGCAATTCCTCCACAATGACTTTGCAGACTATATATGATGTGCTTCCGACCTACCTAAATTGGCTTACGGCGTGGGGCGAGTCCATCGACAATGACGGCTCGCTTGCGTATGTGGCACCATCGTTTCCTACTGGCGGTGGTCCGTACTGGTGCGGATTCATAATCAAGGCTCCGTGGCGGACATATCTTAATTATGGCGACCGTCGCATGATTGACAAACTTTACGAGAAGATGAAACTATGGCTCGGATTTGTCGAGAAGCACAGCAGGGACGAACTTCTGCAGCCCTGGCCCGACACCAAGAAGCGGATGTGGTTCCTCGGCGACTGGCTTGCCCCCGAAGGCGTTGATATGGGCGGCGAATCGGTAATACACGCGAACAACTGCTTCATAAGCGAATGCCTTGCCGATATGGTAAAAATGGCCAAACTTTTAGATCGCCCCGACGATGTACAAAAGTTCGCCGACAAGCGCAAACGGCTGAATTCCGCCATCCACAAACAATTTTACCATCCCGAAACTCACTGCTACGCCAACGGAACACCATTCGACAACGCCTACGCCCTGCAGACTGACATTGCGACCGAAAACAATGTGGCACAAGAAGTTACCAAGCAACTTTTAGCCGATTCTTACGGAAAATACAAGTCGCACATTGCCGTCGGACTATTCGGTGTACCGATTTTTACCGAATGGGCAACCCAAACCAAGCAGACCGACCTTATGGCAACCATATTGCGTCAGCCCGATTACCCCGGATACCTATATATGATTGCCAACGGCGCAACCGCAACTTGGGAATCGTGGGGACATGAGCGCAGCCGCGTACACAACTGCTACAACGGCATCGGCACTTGGTTCTACCAAGCTTTGGCGGGCATCCGTCCCGACGAATCGCAACCCGGATACAAGCATTTCTTCATCGACCCGCAAACCGCAGACGGTGTCAGTTGGGTAAAAGCAACAAAACCGACACCTTTTGGTGATATTTGCATCGAAATAAATGCAACAGAACTGAACATTACGGTTCCTGTTGGCGCATCGGCTACAATTTACCCAGGCACGCCAAAAGAGCAAATTGTTGGTGCTGGGAAGTGGGTGATAAGATAAATTTCGGCACACCCGTTGTCTGGATTTGCAATCCAGACAGCATGAATATAAGGATTTATAATCCGATTAATGCTGTTATGTTTTCGCATTACAAATGCTGATATTCTAACCTTTCGGATTGCCCATAGGGCGAGCTAAAGGTTGCAAATCCGAAAGGACAACATAAGATAAATTTCGAACATATAATACCTCATTATATTTTAATTTAACCACCATTAACTTAATGGCGGTTAAGTTAGCTTTATGTTATTCCTTTAATAAACAGCATATTATAAAATGACAATTTATAAATTGTGACAAAAAAAACCGTTATTGCCGAAGTGAAACGCAATCCCCGAAAACTGAATGGTGAGACGCTAATGTCCAAGTCGGAAGTGCTGAAGCCAAATCTTAATGGCTACGATATTGAATATAGACTGCTGTCGATGGAGGATATGTAGAAAATTATTGCTCTCCGCAAATTCATCATCCTAAAAATTCTTCTTTATCCATTCCGCAAAGAAGTAATCGTAAACCCTATAAGTGCCATTTTCTTGAGTAAGAATATCTTCGTTAAGCAATGCCTTTGATGCGACTTGCACCGAACTTGCCGACAGCAGACGATGTTTCTTGATAAATGCACCGGAAGTAATAGACTTCGCCGCGCCGTCCTTTGCAATAGCCAGCAGCACCTGCTTCTGCTTTGCCGGAATTCTATTCATCAGTTCCCTAAACGCCATATCCTGAGAGCCTACAACATTCGCAAAAGCAATGCTAACCTTATCTATATTACAAGTTTCACCTTGCGCAGTAAGAGCAAACAACTCGTTCATCATCATCTGCACATACCAAGAAGTCCCATCAAACATATTGTAAACATTCTCAACAACTTCATCAGAAACCGACTTGCCATAACCGCTAAACTTTTCCTGCGCAAATTTCAAGTACGAATCGTAAGGGATTGGATTCAGCCCCATCGTAAGCACGCTTTGATAAAAGGGTTTTGCTGCCGACATAAACATTTTTGCCATCAGATGCCTCTTGCTTCCCGCAAATATGAACTGTGCATTCTTGCAGTGCTGTATCTTTGTGCGCAACAACGCTTCAACTCTTTCACCATCAGGATAATTCGCAATCTGTTGGAACTCGTCGAAAGCAACCACGCAAGGCTTGTCGGCAGAATCAATGTACTCGAAAATTTCATCAAGCGTAATGTCTGGCGAAGATACATCTCCTAGACTAAGGTCAAATGTCGGCATAGCAGTTGCCACATCAATAGAAAACCCGACTTTCAATGAACGCACTATCTGAGCGAATCTTTCCCTAAACTTTTTGTCCCGAGTTTTCAGTTGCTCAAAAATGCCTTTGCCTAAAATGTATATGAACTCTGCAAACGAGCGGGTGCCGTATATGTCAACGAAAAAAGTATAGTATCTGGACTCGATTTGCGGTTGCAGGAATGTATGCTCAATAAGTCCCGATTTTCCGATGCGGCGCTGTGATATGAGAGCAACATTTCTTCCGTTTTCGATATGCTTTATTAGTGTTTTTGTTTCTTCCAAGCGGTCACAAAAGTACTCTTCCGAAACATATTTTCCAACGATGAACGGGTTGTCAATCAATATTTTACTTTCAGTTTTCATAAAATTATTGCCTTTACAATTATTGTATTTACAATAAAATGCAAACATAGCTTTTTTTTCACATATACAAGAGATTTTTGTGGATAATTTTCATCGAAAAGAAATAATTGTTTCTCGTAGCCGAAACGCTAACATCCAAGTCGGAAGTGCTGAAGCCGAATCTCAATGGCTACAAAATTGAATATAGGCTTCTGTCGATGGAGGATATGTAGTGATATTCTCGTAAAAAGCCCCAGCAATAATCTTTCGTACACAAAGTAATCACACTTGTGAGCTATGCGAAATAATGAAAATCTTCAACTGATTGAAGATTTTTGCACTAATTTATTCAATTCAATGAAAAATTTAGTAATTATTTCGTTACAAAATCAATGAAGTTGGATTTATTTACTGATGTAAATGGCACATCGGGATAGTTGTCCTTGAACGAACTGGGACACTTCGGCTTTTTATCTCCCCACTTGAACTCAAAAGCCTTCAATTCTCCGTTGCGCTCTTCAATCAAGTCAATTTCCTGTCCATTGTATGTTCGCCAGAAATAGTACATAGAAGTGTCGTGTCTGTTGTCGTTGAGTTTCATACGCTCCGATATCATATAACTTTCCCACAATGCCCCAACATCCTGCCGTATTGCAAGCGGACGGAAATCTCCAATTACAGCATTTCGAATGCCATTGTCGTAGAAATACCATTTGCCAGCTTTACTGACCTCCTTGCGCGGATTACGCGAATACGCCGGAAGCCGATATATTACGAAAGTTTTTGCTAACAAATCAAGGTATTTTTCCACAGTGTTCCTGCTCAACGACAGATGTTTGCCGAGTTCGTCATACGAAACTTCGCTCCCCATTTGAAAAGCAACCAAGCGCAATAGATTATACATTTTGCTTGAGTTTTTTATGCCGTCCAATGTCAGAATATCTTTAAGCAGGTACGATTGCGCAAGCTCGCTTAAGTACATTTGCTTTTGCTCAAAACTTTTAATAGAAAGAAGCTCAGGGTAGTTGCCATATACAAGACGTTCTTCAAGATCCATATATAATTGTGCGGCAGGAATTTGCGTCAGCCATTCCTCAGCAGACAATGGCGATAAGTGGAAAGTGTATGACCTTCCGACCAATGGCTCGCCAGTTTGATTTCGCAAATCAAATGAGGAAGAACCAGATGCAATGACCTGAATGTTTTCAACATCATCAACTATCAGCTTCAATATTTTGCCAATTTCAGGAATATTTTGTGCCTCATCAATTATTAAAAGGTCAACTCCGCTAAGCAATTGCCTATAATGCGCTGCTGTTCTTTCCCGAAACATTACTTCCGTAGAAGCATCTTCTCCGTTCAGGAACAAAGTCTTTCCCGCATACTTTTCCGACACCTGCCTGATTAATACGGTTTTACCAACTCGTCTTGCTCCATATACAAGCATAACCTTTTGGTTTGTCAACAAACTTGAAATAACATTTGCCAATCTTCTTTCAATCATAATTCATTCTTTTTGTCGATGCAAAAATAATTAAAATCTTCAACGCAATGAATAATTTTGTACAAATTTCTTCAACGCACTGAAAAAATTAATAAACATTGCTTTTACAATAAATCGTTTCCACCTCTCAATGTTGTCAATGTTGTCTGGATTTGTAACCTTTAGCTCGTTGCATTAGCAACAATCCAGACTATATGAATATTAGGATTTTTAATCCTTTAATTGCTAGTCTTTTAAACAGGACAAATAATTTTCCCATTTTATGGAAAAATGTTCATACAGATTTTTTGCGTTATGGCTGAATCGACAGTAAGAAAAAATGTGCCACTAAGAAACGCTAATGTCCAAGTCGGAAGTGCTGAAACCGAATCTTGACGGCTGCGAAATTGAATATAGGCTGTTGTCGATGGGAGATATGTAGGAAGTGATGAGTGGAATTGTTTCCTCTGTTGTGAAAATTCTTTTCTCAAAACGGCAAATCGTCTTCGGCAAAAGAGTTTTTATTTAGTTTCAAAAGTTTTTCTTTGATTTCTTTTGGAAGACTGTCACAATCGCAGAAAGCGCCATCGCCAATATTCGACAACGACTCGGGAATTACTACGGAAGTCAACATTTTGCAACCTTCAAAAGCATAATTTCCAATTACTGTTTCTGAATTACGAATTTCTATAGATTTTAAATTGCTGCAATAGCAAAAAGCTCTACTTTCAATAGTTTCCACAGATTCTGGTATAACAACCGAATTTAGGCTTGTGCAACCGTCAAAAGCCCATGATCCAATTCTTACTACTGAATTGGGTATCACAATCTCCAGCAAGTTGGTACACTCTGAAAATGCGCACCATCCGATTTCTGTTACCGAATCGGGGATAAATACTCTCGACAGGTTTTTGCATCCCTGAAATGCACCGTTGCCGATTTTCTGAACGCAATTTGGTATCACTATCGAAGTTAGCCCTTCGCAGTAGGCGAAAGCATTATTCCAAATCAGCGGAGTGCGGTCGAGCAGTCTTACCTTTCCTTTGCCGTTCGCAAATTCGTGCTCGCGCGTATATACATCAATAAATTTCGACTGTATTTTCTCGGTGGACTCGTAGTAGAATGTAAGCGGTTCTATATTTTGTACATTTTGGCTATCAATTGGCAATCCACAATTCATACAGAAATTTGCCTCATTGGGATTCTCGGTATGGCATTTGGGACAAGTTTTCATTTTATTGAGTGGTTTGATTTATACGCTACAAAATTACTAAATTTTATCAAATTTTATTATTTCATTACAGAATCTTAAAACTTCCTTTAGTTTGTCTGATAATTCTTCAATTGCAACGAATTTAGTGTTTAAGCTTGGAAGTTGAGATTTTTGTTCTATGTATAGTATCTATAAAATAAACTCCCGATTCTTTTTCTAAATAAAATGCAGCTATATAGGGATGCTTAACATCGCTGAAAAAATTGCATACCAAAGAATTTTCTTTTTTTGCATTACAAAAAGCGTGACCTATTAAATACACAATATGCATAATGTCGAATGTGTTGTTTATGTCATTATTGTTGCATAGGTTGTTGTTGTCTATTGAAAAATGCTTTAGACAATGGAATAGACCACCAATAAACACATATTTATTTCTTTCTTTTTTATGCATACGGAACAGGTCTATTCTCAATATTTCACCGAATGTGTCATTTTGTGTTCTTACTACATAACAACACGCTTCTGTCCGAAGATATTTGTCATATTCAATAATACAGCCAAGATATTTTGATGAATCATATAGCACCTTAATGATACTAATAGAATCTCCTCCTTGAAATTTTTGCGGATTATTTCTAACGCAATTTTCGTAAAGAGTAATAGTATTCATGAATCTATTGCTATAGCATAAAATAAAGCCAGATGAAATGTGTTCGAAACAATAATTTATCGGAAAATTTGTTTGAACAATGTTATGTAAACTTGGACTTCTTTTCTCTTTCCTAGATTCATCCTTTAAAAGAAGCATTTCATGTTTGTTTAATGCCAAAGTATATGGCTCGAGATATTCCATTAATTTCTTATATCGCGAAAATTCCATTAGTTTCATTATTCAATAATATTAAATTTCAATTAATTTCAATCATCCCAATCTCCAGGATCAAACCCATATAAGGCGTTAATATTTATTATTTCAATTTTTTTCCTAATCTCTTTTGGTAAATTATCACAACCTTCGAAAGCACAATCTCCTATTTCTATTACTGAATTGGGAATGTTTATAGTAGTCATATTTTTGCAATCAGCAAATGAATATTCTCCTATTTTTATAACAGAATTTGGTATCGTAATAGAAGTCAGACCACAATCAGAAAATGCAAGATTGCCAATGTTCGTAACTGAATCTGGGATAATTGTATTCTTGCATCCTATAAGCAAGGTGTTTGATTCTGTGTCAATTATGGCATTACAGTTATTGCGCGAATCGTATATGGTATTGTTTTTTTCAACTATAATCTTATCTAGTTCTATGCAACGAATAAATGCCGCATCTCCAATTTCAGTTACGGAATATGGAATAATCACAGTTTCAAGTCCAGAACATCCACAGAATGCCGTCTCGCCTATCTTCTTTATTGAATCTGGAATAACCACAGATTTAAGACTTTTGCACTGCCAGAACAGATTGTCGCTGATTTCGGTCAGCGAGTTGGAAAGTGACAACGATGTTATGCCATAACAACCGATAAAGGCATCATGTCCGATTTCGGTTACAGAATCTGGAATTACTATTGATGTGAGTCCACTACAACCAGCAAATGCACTTACACCAATATGTGTAACTGAATTTGGTATAATAACATTGGTCAAGTTTTTGCAACCATAAAATGCGTTATCTCCAATTTCTGTAACACATATAGGTAATTTAATTTTTGTCGCCAATGTTGAACATCCAGTTAACTTTGTTTTAGATCTATTAGAATATATAAGATGTCCGTCAAAGAATCCATTTTCTGATAATGCACCCCATGGTGATTCTATTTCTGTTCCGTTATATACAATGTTTTTTACTTGATAAAATGCGTTGCGACCTATTTCTATAACAGAATCCGGTATTGTAACTGATATTAGTCCACAGCAATATGAAAATGCTTCATCGCCAATTTCAGTCACCGAATTGGGGATATTTATTACAGACAGTTCTTCACAACCGTAAAAAGTCCCAGCACTAATTTTAGTTATTGAGTTGGGTATATTTATTTTTGTCAGTTTGCAACAATCACTAAACGCTTTTATATCGATTTCGGTTACCGAATCTGGTATTTTTATTTCCGTTAGTCCGCTGCAATTATAAAATGCACCTTTACCGATTTTAGTTATCGAATAGGGAATTATTACAATAGTCAATCCGTTGCAGCCGGAAAATGCCTCTTCTCCGATTTTCGTCACAGAATCGGGGATGTTTATTTCAGACAGTTCTTGGCAATCGTAAAAAGTCCCATCGCTAATTTTTGTCACCGAGTTTGGAATATTAATTTTCGTCAGTTTGCAACAACACCCAAATGCATAATCTCCAATACTTGAAACGGAATTGCCTATTGTTACCGATATCAGTCCGTAGCATTCTCTAAATGCATCATGTCCAATACTTGTTACAGAATCTGGAATTGTAACTGATGTCAGTCCGCTGCAAGAAAATGCACTATCTCCTATTTCTATCACTGAATCCGGGATGTTTATCGCAGTCAGTTTTTGGCAAAAATCAAATGCATTTTTTCCGATTTTAGTCACCGAATTAGGGATAAATATTGATTTTAATCCGCACTCACTAAATGTAAAGTCTTCTATTTCGGTTACCGAATCTGGTATTTTTATTTCCGTCAGTCCGTTGCAATTATAAAATGCTCCTTTCCCGATTCTTGTTATAGAATTGGGGATTGTTATAGATGTCAGTCCACTGCAAAAATAAAACGCATTTTCCCCAATTTCATTTACTCCATTCTTTAATATTATTTTCCCTTTGCCGTTTGAAAAATTATGGGAAATGGAATTATCTTGTATCCATTTGCAATGTTCTTCTTTACCATACACCAATCTGTCGTCTTCTATTTTTTCATCTGCCTCATAATATATTGTATGTTGCTTTAAACCTGAATCCTTTTTCATTTCAAAAGAGTCCATGTTTTTCTGAAAACAAATCATTTTGCAAGTCCACTCTTTTTCGGGTATAAATTCATTCGCTTTATATTTGCGGGTAATGATATCAGAACCATTAATTTTGCTTGCAAACAAATCCATTCGATTATCTTTCTCATTGCCGTTATAGTATGGCGCTACGCAAACAAATTGGTTCTTGCCTTTCAAATTGTTCTTAATCAGTTCTGCAAAATTATAAATGTCAAAATTTAGTATGTCCAGTACATTAGAAAGAATATGAAGCGTAGGTATATTCTCGTTACATACAATGTCTTTTTCGTTTAGACCATTAAATCCTTTGTTCACGGTCTTTATTTCTGCGTCTGGGAAAAACACTGAAGTATGCAGTGCAGCGCGTTTCAAGCATATTTCGGAAGGTTCAATTAGAGTGATAGTTTTTACCTTTTGCAAATAATGGTTTTTACGAAGGAAATCGGCATAACACATTGTTCCGATGGCTTGCCCACAGCCATAGTCAACAATGTTAATTTCTTCTTGTTCAAAAAAATTATCCGACAATTTATCAAAGGCGTAATTTAGTTTTGCCTGGTGCATTTTTCCGTAAGCGAAAATATAGGCGGTCATTTGCGGTTCGGAATCCAAAATATCAATGCCTCTGTGCAATGCCTCATAGAGTTCGTCCTTTAGTTCTTGCGGCAACTCCAGGTAGAATTTTGTGGACAATTCCCTCACTTTGTCAAATGTGGGATTTGTCATGTATTTTATCTTATAGGCATAGTTGGTATTTTGTTCTATAATCATAATCTTTCTAATTTGCGTCTATTTTTCCATTATCGTTTCTGCTTCTTTTGAGCGCTGCCAATTCCTCATGCTTGCATTTCCGCATTCCTCGCAGAATACCGCAGCATCTTCATTTTCAGCACCGCAAAAGCTACAATTCTTCATACCTACTTATTTTATTGGAAGCACAAAGTTAAATGATTTTTGCAATGCGGAAAAGGGGATTATTTGTTAAGTTTGCAAAAATATTTGAGAGATGGAATCGGACACTAAGAACGGCAACGAAAACCAGCAGATTGTTTTTCTTAAGAAAAAGAATTACAAGCAACTCATATTTTACCAGAAAACCGTATGCCTATATGATATAACATATTATTTCACAGAGCATTTCCTTCGCAAAGGCGACCGCACCATCGACCAGATGGTGCAGGCGGCAAGGTCTGGCAAGCAGAACATAATAGAAGGCACAGAAGCCGCTATGACCAGCCTCGAAACCGAACTGAAGCTAAACAATGTTGCGCGTGCAAGCTTGGGCGAGCTGCTTGCCGATTACGAAGATTATGCCCGCGTCCGCGGCCTTGCCCTCTGGGGCGATGAGCATCCGCGAAGCGCTCGGTTAAGAAATTTTTGCTATTCGCACAACCAGCCAGAAGATTACAGCAATTTGCTCCCCAAATTGGGCGATGAAGAGATTGTGAATGTGGCTGTTACCCTAATCCATCAGGTAGATTCTGCAATGGGCAAATACATAAAGGGATTGCAGGATAATTTTGCCAAAAATGGTGGGCTTCGGGAGAAAATGACAAAAATCAGGAAGGAAACAAGGGCAGGTGGAGAATAAGGTGGTTGCCATGGCTGGTCTATAGCGGCTATAGGCTCTATAGATGCTATAGCCACAAAGACAACCCAAAGGGCCAACCACCTGCATTATCAGAAAAAAATCCCCACCATTTCCCCTGCTCAACAACACCCACAAAAAACCTCAAACAAATATTTTAAAACTGAAAATATCTTTGTAAATTTGCGCAAAAATTTTTAAAATATTTTTAAAATGGATATATCTCACATAGAACACATTGGCATTGCCGTTAAGTCAATCGAAGAGGCTAAAAAATACTACGAAGGCGTATTGGGTCTCAAGTGTTATGCTATCGAAAAAGTTGTTGACCAGAAGGTAACTACAGCATTTTTCAAGGTTGGACAGACAAAAATCGAGCTTCTTGAGCCGATGGAGGCCGACAGCCCAGTTGGAAAGTTCATCGAGAACAAGGGCGAAGGCATTCACCACATCGCTTTCTGCGTAAACGGTGTCGAAAAATGCTTGTCGGATGCCGAACTCGCTGGTTTGCGCCTTATCGACAAGGCTCCGCGCAAGGGTGCCGAAGGCCTCAGCATTGCTTTCCTCCACCCGAAGTCAACTTTCGGCGTGCTCACTGAATTTTGCGAAGACAAGAACAAGTAAAAAATCACAAGATGGCTTTAGAAGAAAAAATTAAAAAATTGGTTGACATGCGTGCCGAAGCCCGTCTGGGCGGTGGCGAAAAGCGCATCGAATCACAGCATAAGAAGGGCAAATACACTGCCCGCGAAAGAATCAACATGCTCCTCGACGAAGGCAGCTTCGAAGAAATCGACATGTTTGTAACCCACAGATGCCACAACTTCGGCATCGAGAAGGAATCGTTCCTCGGCGACGGCGTTGTTACCGGCTACGGAACTATCGGTGGCAGAATGGTTTATGTTTTCTCGCAGGACTTTACCGTAATGGGCGGTTCTCTGTCGGAAACCAACGCCAAGAAAATCTGCAAGGTTATGGATATGGCTATGAAGGCCGGCGTTCCTATCATCGGCTTGAACGACAGCGGTGGCGCTCGTATTCAGGAAGGCGTTACCAGCCTTTCGGGCTACGCTGAAATTTTCCAGCGCAACATCGAAGCATCGGGCGTTGTTCCGCAGTTGTCGGCAATCCTCGGTCCCTGCGCAGGTGGTGCTGTTTATTCACCGGCTCTCACCGACTACATAATCATGTCGGAATCGAATAGCTATATGTTCGTAACTGGTCCAAAGGTAACCAAGACCGTTACCGGCGAAACTATCACCGAAAACGATCTCGGCGGCGCAATGGTTCACGCATCGAAGTCAGGTGTTGCTCACTTTGTGGCTCACGACGAGGAAGATGCAATCGACACCTTGAAGAGACTCATCTCGTATATGCCTCAGAACTTCAAGGAGCAGACTCCGCGCGTCGAATGCACCGACCCAATCGACAGAATGGAAGATGCATTGAATACAATTCTTCCCGACAACCCCAACAAGCCTTACGATGTTAAGGACATCATAAAGCTCATCGTAGATAACGGCGAGTTCGAGGAAGTTCACAAGGACTATGCAAAGAACATCGTTGTAGGTTTTGCCCGTTTCAACGGACAGTCGGTAGGTATTGTTGCCAACCAGCCGTCGTTCCTCGCAGGTTGCCTCGACATCGAATCGTCGCGCAAGGGTGCACGCTTCATCAGATTCTGCGACTGCTTCAATATTCCATTGGTAACTTTGGTTGACGTTCCGGGATTCATGCCAGGTAGCAATCAGGAATACGGCGGCATCATCACCAACGGTGCAAAGTTGATGTACGCATACGGCGAAGCTACAGTTCCGAAGGTTACCGTTACATTGCGCAAGTCGTACGGCGGTGCTCACGATGTTATGAGCTCGAAGCAGTTGAAGGGTGATTTCAACTACGCATGGCCGTCGGCTGAAATCGCAGTTATGGGTGCATCGGGTGCTATCGAGGTTCTTTATGCCAAGGGCATGAAGGAAATCGAAAATCCGGAAGAAAAAGCCAAGTATGCAGCCGAAAAGGAAGCCGAATACAAGGAAGCATTTGCAAATCCTTATCAGGCAGCCAAGTACGGATACATCGACGATGTAATCGAACCGCGCAACACGCGTTTCAGAATCATCCGCGCACTTGCAGCTTTGGCAACAAAGAAGGATACCCGTCCTAACAAGAAACATAATAATATTCCTCTATAAACCGTATTGTCATGAGTAATATGTTATTAGCAGTCAACGCAGAAAACTGGGGCTGGAACGACACTTGGGCATTGGTAGGAATATGTTTCTGCATAGTTTTGCTCATTATGGCTTTCTTCGTGATAGTGATGACGCTTTTCGGCGTTGTTGCAAAGAGAGGCAAGAAGCAGGAAGCAAAGGTGGAAGCACCGAAGCCTGCAGCCGAAGCCAAAGCCAGCGGAAAAGTTGACGATGCCGACTATGCAGCAATCGCTGTCGCTCTGCACTTGTATTTCGGCGGCGAACACGACAAAGAATCCAATGTATTAACAATCAAGAATGTGTCACAGGTTTATTCCCCGTGGTTAAATAATTAAGGAAATGAAAAAGTACAATCTTACAATAGAAGGTAAAAAGTACGCTGTCGAGGTAGATGTAAACGACACCATCGCAAATGTAAAGGTAAACGACAAGTCGTACACAGTAGAAATAGAGAAGGAAAAGGAACCGCAGATAGCAAAGGTTTCGAAACCAGCACCAAAGCCGGCAGCAGCTGCACCGAAGGCAGCCGCAGCACCTGCTACAGCAGCATCGGCATCGGCAATAAAGGCTCCGTTGCCAGGCAATGTAGTTAAGATTTTGGTATCGGCAGGTCAGGCTGTTAAGCGTGGCGACACTCTGTTGGTAATGGAAGCCATGAAGATGGAAAACAACATTATGGCAGAGAAGGACGGTACTGTAAAGGCTGTTTATGTTGAGGTCGGCAGAACTGTTGCCCTCGGCGATGCACTTGTTGAAATCGAATAACGAACCTAAAAAAGTATGATTATGGATATTTTAAAGAAAAGTCTGCTTGTCGGGTTCGTATTCCTGATTTCGATGCTGGCTTCTCCAAATATTTTCGCTCAGGACAAGACCGATGGCGAAAATCAGAAGGTAGAAACAACGACAGAAACTACGGACAACAAGACTGACGGGCAGACATGTGCAATAATTTATAATGGCAAGACCATTAATTTAACTTGTTCAGGTATCGCAAAAGCCATAAAAGGTGATTTAACCGGAGATGATTTATTTAAATATGTGTTGCCAGAACTTCGTAATCTTTTTGAAGAACTGCAGAAAGAATCGGCAACATCAGAAGATAAAATCAACACCGATTTGGCAGAATTGCCAGATATTACTATAATATATGGAGGTGATACCATAAAAATTAATAGTTGTATTATCACTAAATTGTTAGAAGACGATTATACTGAATTAGTTAAATTTATCAATTTAACAGACTGTAGAAATACTGTTGCAAAAACTAACCAAACAGAAGTCGATAATAAAGTAAATACAGAAAGTCAGGAAACCGACAATTCTGCATGGGGCAAAATCGTAAAGTTTGCCAAGACAAGTGGTATTGCAGGTTTGGCTGATGATTGGAAAGCAATAATAATGTTGCTCATAAGTTGTTTGCTCATTTACCTTGCTATCGTAAAGAAGTATGAACCACTGTTACTTCTGCCAATTGCATTCGGTATGCTATTGTCGAACCTGCCTGGCGCAGAAATGTACCACAGCCAACTATGGGCTAATTTCGTTGACGAAACCCACGAAAACTACCACAGCTACGGCACAATACTGAAGGAAGGCGGAATGCTCGACATCATCTATATGGGTGTTAAGTTGGGACTTTACCCATGCTTAATATTTATAGGTATAGGTGCAATGACCGACTTCGGTCCGCTGATTGCAAACCCGAAGAGCCTTCTGCTTGGCGCTGCAGCACAGTTCGGCATCTTCATTACCTTCCTCTGCGCAGTGGCAATAGATTTCGCACCAAACGAGGCTGGTTCAATAGGTATTATCGGTGGTGCCGACGGTCCTACGGCAATCTTCCTCACCTCGAAGCTTGCTCCGGAATTGCTCGGTCCTATCGCAATCGCAGCTTACTCCTACATGGCATTGATTCCTGTAATCCAGCCACCTATCATGAAGGTTCTCACAACCAAGAAGGAACGCCAGATTACAATGAAGCAGCTCAGGGATGTAAGCAAGACTGAAAAGATAGTTTTCCCGATTATCATTACTATGATTGCTGTACTTATCGTTCCATCGGCTGCTACACTTATCGGCTGCTTGATGTTCGGAAACTTGCTTAAGGAATGCGGTGTAACCGAAAGACTTAGCAAGACAGTACAGAACGAACTTATGAACATTGTAACCGTATTCCTCGGAATTTCGGTTGGTGCAACCGCAGTAGCAGGTTCATTCCTTACCCTCAAGACCATCGAAATCGTTATCATCGGTGTTGTTGCATTCAGCTTCAGTACAGCAGGTGGTGTATTGATGGCAAAGTTCATGAACCTCTTCCTCAAGGAAAAGATCAATCCGCTTATCGGTTCGGCAGGCGTTTCGGCAGTGCCAATGGCAGCCCGCGTTTCGCAGACCGTAGGCCAGAAGGAAAACCCGAGCAACTTCCTCCTCATGCACGCAATGGGACCGAATGTTGCAGGCGTATTAGGCTCGGCAATCGCAGCTGGTCTGCTGTTGAGCTTCCTAGGGTAGTGTTTCACTTTGGTACATATTAAAGGGTGGCAAAATTTGTCGCCCTTTTTTGTATACTAAATCCATATAGGAAAACGCAGTTTTTTGAGAGTGATTTTTATTAGAAAACGCAGTTTTTTATACCTTTAAATATAGGAAATTGCAGTTTTTGTTTTGTTAATTCACTGAAAATATGCATCTTAGATAAATATCCAAGATTTATGCATTATTTGAACGGAAAATAGAGAAAAATGGAATCACTTATATGCCTATATACTATGTGATGTTTCTGTAGAAAGGCAACATAAATTTAGGCTCGGCAATCGCAGCTGGTCTGCTGTTGAGCTTCCTAGGTTAGTATTTCTTTATTAACATTTTATATGTTTGGGGCGGCAAGATTTGTCGCCCTTTTTTTGGGGACAGTGGAAAAGGTGGGTGGAGATTTATGTTGGCAACGCTAAAAAACGGAATTCCACGAAGACGAAATTCGTTTCTTTACTCATCACCTTTGGCGATACCTTGATTGCCGCCTTGGCTGGTGAG
>Ga0310786_10001716_pt1 | contig 35125 bp, 29 predicted proteins | sample AusTroGonzalo_MG_FD_203881 | JGI IMG/M metagenome (GOLD analysis project Ga0310786, IMG submission 203881) | Bovine rumen microbial communities from tropical cattle in Woodstock, Queensland, Australia - Gonzalo_03 (v2) (version 2) | ecosystem: Host-associated > Mammals > Digestive system >... | reverse complement strand
GTGCTTTACAACGCAGAGTGGAAACGCGGCGTGATAGGTATCGTGGCGTCACGTCTGACAGAGGTGTTCTACAAGCCTGCGGTGGTGCTTACCAAGACCGGCAACCTGGCCACCGGCTCCGCCCGCTCGGTATCGGGATTTGATGTCTACAAGGCCATTGAGAGCTGTAAGGACCTGCTTGAGAACTTTGGAGGACACACCTATGCCGCCGGACTCTCGCTCAAGGTTGAGAACGTAGAGGAGTTCAAGCGCCGTTTTGAGGAGTATGTATCTACCCATATAGAGCCGGACCAGATAGAGGCATCAATAGATATTGACGCCGATCTGGACTTCAAGGACATCACACCCAAGTTCTTCCGTGACCTCAAGAAGTTCCAGCCTTTCGGCCCTGATAACCACAAGCCTATTTTCCGTACCCGTAACGTGTATGACTACGGAACCAGCAAGGTGGTGGGCCGCGGACACGAGCACATAAAACTGGAGCTGATAGACAGCAAGAGCGGACATCCGCTCAACGGAATAGCGTTCGGGCAGAGTTCTTACGTGAATTACATAAAGACCAAGCGGTCTTTTGACATCTGCTATACCATAGAGGAGAACAATTTCAAGCAGGGAGAGGTGCTTCTGCAGATTGAGAGCATCAAGCCCAACATGCCTGAACAAAAAGTCTGACCACAAGACATCATGACCTACCTGGAGATACTTAAGAACTACTGGGGCTACGACAGTTTCCGCGGCATCCAGGAGCAGATCATAGAGAGTATCGGAAGCGGACAGGACACGCTTGGCCTTATGCCTACCGGAGGCGGCAAGAGCATAACGTTCCAGGTACCGGCATTGGCCATGGACGGCGTATGCCTGGTAATCACACCGCTCATAGCCCTCATGAAAGACCAGGTACGAAACCTCAGGGAACACGGAATCAAGGCGGCGGCCATCCATACGGGCATGAAGCGTGAAGACATCATTGCCGTAATGGAGAACTGCATCTTTGGCGGTTACAAGTTTCTGTACGTATCGCCCGAACGCCTGTCATCGGACCTTTTCAGGACCAAGCTCCGTCACCTGAAGATATGTCTGCTTACGGTAGACGAATCACACTGCATCTCCCAGTGGGGCTATGATTTCCGCCCCTCCTATCTCACTATAGCCGATATCCGCAAGGAGCTGCCCGGAGTACCCGTGCTGGCGCTTACGGCCACAGCAACCCCGCTTGTGACCGATGACATTCAGGAAAAGCTGGGATTCAGGCAGAAGAACGTGATCCGCATGAGTTTCTTCCGCGAGAACCTGTCTTATGTGGTAAGAAAGACCGAAAACAAGCTTCTGGAACTTAAGCATATACTGGAGTGCGTACCCGGCACGGGCATAGTCTATGTACGCAACCGCGCCGCCACCAAGGAGGTGTCGGATTTCCTCAACGCCCAGGGCATACCCTCAACATTCTATCACGCAGGGCTGGAGCCCACCGTCAAGGATGAGCGCCAGCGTGCCTGGACCGCAGACCGCTATCGTATAGTCGTGGCCACCAACGCATTCGGCATGGGTATTGACAAGCCCGATGTCCGGACAGTCATACATCTGGATATTCCCAGTTCTATCGAGGCCTATTTCCAGGAGGCCGGACGCGCCGGCCGTGACGGTCAGCGTTCATATGCGGTGCTGCTCCATTCCCCCGGCGACAAACGCGCCATGAGCAAACGCATATCGGACACGTTCCCCAAGGAGGAGTTCATACTGGATGTCTACGAGAAGCTGGGGTATTACCATGAGATGGCGGTTGGTGACGGCCGTGGATGCACCTATGCATTCTCACTGGGTGAGTTCTGCCAACACTTCTCGCTGCCGGTCATTCAGACGGACAGCGCGCTGCGCATACTCACGCGAATGGGATATCTGGAGTATGTGGATGAAATGGAGTACTCCGCCCGCCTGCTCTTTACCGCAGGACGCGACGATCTGTACCGCATGCATCAGGACCATACCACCGAGGAGGTGATGAATATCATAATGCGCCTTTACAGCGGAATTTTCACCGACTATGCCTATATAGACGAGCAGCTCATCTGCGCCCGCGCCGGCATAGACAGGGATAAGCTCTACACCACCCTGATGAATCTTCAGAGCCAGGGTGTAGTGCGTTATGTCCCCGAAAGGCGCACGCCTGTCATCACTTGGGCCAGGGAGCGTGTGGACAAGGAGCTGATCCGCTTTGACCCGGAGGTCTACCGCCTGCGCAAGGAGGAGTTCAAAGAGAGGATTGGAGCCATGATGGAGTATGTCACGCGTGAGACCGGATGCCGGAGCGCCATACTGCTCAAATACTTTGGCGAGCACCAAAGCAAGCCCTGCATGTGCTGTGACCTGTGCCAGGAGAAGGTTCAGGCCGACCTCACCCGGGGCGAACGTGAGGTCATCATGGGGGATATACTGGATACGTTCCACTCCAACCCCGACAACCCGCAGAGAGTATACACGCTTCCGTATGACCGGAATAAAATAGATATTGTCCTGCATTATATGGTCGATGAAGGCCATATCCTTATGAGGGACGGAAAAATATTTACTTAGAAATGATTGAACTGGAAAAGATAAAACGATTGGAGCCGGAGCCCGGCAAATGCACGCTGATAGCCGGCCCGTGCAGTGCAGAGACAGAGCAGCAGGTTATGGAGTGCGCCTTAAGTCTGGCTCACACCGGAGTACAGGTTTTCCGCGCGGGAGTATGGAAGCCGCGCACACGTCCGGGCACTTTTGAGGGAGCCGGAGCCAAGGCGCTCGACTGGCTGATTGAAGTCAGGAAGCAGACCGGTATGGCTGTCACCACCGAAGTTGCCAACGCACGCCACGTGGAGGCCGCCATGAATGCCGGCATAGATATGGTCTGGATAGGCGCACGCACCACCACCAGCCCGTTCGCCGTACAGGAGATAGCCGATGCCCTGCGAGGCACCAACGTCCCGGTACTTGTAAAGAACCCCATCAACGCCGAACTGGAACTTTGGATAGGCGCGTTTGAAAGACTGGCAAACGCAGGGCTCAGACAGCTGGCCGCCATACACCGCGGATTCAGCTCTTACAATGAAAGGATATACCGATACTCCCCCGAGTGGCAGATTGCCATAGAACTGCGCCGCCGCATACCCGGACTGCCGGTCATCTGTGACCCTAGCCATATGGCCGGACGCAGCAACCTTGTGCCGCATCTTGCACAGACGGCGCTGGACATGAATGCCGACGGACTGTTCATAGAGGTTCATCCCGATCCGGCGCATGCCTTGAGCGACAAGGCCCAGCAGCTGACCCCTGGACAGTTTGCCGACGTAATAGACAATCTTAAGCTGCACAGAAGCCCGGACACAAATGACCTCAAATTCATGGAACCATACCGTGCCCAGCTGGAAAAGATTGACGCCAAACTGCTTGAGGTGCTATCAGAGCGTTTCCGCGTTACCGGAAGCATAGGCGAGTACAAGAACCTGCACAACCTGGCCATACTTCAGTCAGACAGGTACTGCACCGTATCGGACCAGCTCGCCAGACTTGGCCGGGAATACGGTCTGGATGACAAATTCATACAACTGCTGTTTGAGACCATTCATGCCGAAAGCATCAGATGTCAGATAGAAAACGACAAAAAACGCGACATATGAAAAAACAGTTACTGATTATCATGTCAGCCATCGTGCTGACTCTCTCCGCTTGTCAAAGCGAACCCGTACGTGTGGCCTGTGTAGGTGACAGCATTACATTCGGACACGGCATAAAAGACCGCGCACATGATGCCTACCCCGGTGTACTCAGCACCATGCTGGGTCCCAAGTATGACGTACGCAACTTTGGCGTGAGCGGTTCCACAACCATGATGGGCACGGACATGCCTTACATGAACGAGCAGGCCTACAAGGATGCTCTGGCCTTCAACCCCAGGATAGTGACCATAAAGCTGGGCACCAATGACAGCAAGCCTTACAACTGGAAGGAGAGCGAACATTTCAAGCAGGACCTGAAGACTCTCATAGAGTCGTTCCGCAGTCTCCCCAGCAAGCCCCAGATCTGGCTTTGCCTTCCCGTACCCGCCTACGGACATGCATGGAGCATAAACGACAGCGTCATATACAACGGTGTCATCCCCTACATCAAAGAGGTTGCACAGGAGGAGAATCTGCCCATTATAGACCTGAACACCCCGCTTCAGGACAAGAAGCAGTATTTCCCCGACACCATTCATCCCAACGAAGAAGGCCAGAAGCTCATTGCGCAGACCATATTTGAATACGTATTCAGCAAAAAGAAGTAATTCCGACAGTATCCAATCCCAATAAAATGAATCCAATTCTAAGAATTGAGCATGTGTCCAAGACATATACCGGACACAAGGCTCTTGACGATGTATCGATGGAGGTCCCGCGCGGCTCCATCTACGGTTTGCTCGGCCCCAACGGAGCCGGTAAGACAACGCTTATACGCGTAGTGAATCACATGACCATCCCCGATTGCGGAAAGGTCTGGTTTGAGGACCATGAGATTACCGCCGATGACATTTACCAGATTGGCTATATGCCCGAGGAGCGTGGTCTCTACAAGAAGATGAAGGTGGGTGATCAGGCCGTCTTCTTTGCCCGTATGCGCGGTATGACAAGGGCCGATGCCACCCGCAAGCTTCACGAGTGGTTTGACCGTCTGGGACTCTCCGAGTGGTGGGACAAGAAGGTAGAGGACCTCTCCAAAGGTATGGCACAGAAAGTGCAGTTCATAGCCACGGTGGTGCATGAGCCCAAACTGCTCATATTTGACGAGCCGTTCTCGGGCTTTGACCCTATAAACCAGAACCTGCTCAAGGAAGAGATCCTGGGTCTGCGTGACCGTGGAGCGACAGTGATATTCTCCACTCACAACATGGAATCAGTCGAGGAGATATGCGATGACATAACCCTCATAAACAAATCCCACAACATCCTGTCCGGTCCTGTGGATGAAATCCGCCGCAAAGCGGGTGGAAACACCTTCCAGGTGGTCTACAGCGGAGACTCCGAGCAGTTCAACAGTTCTATTGACGGCAAAGCCACCCTGATTGGAGAGAGCGAGGGCCTTATAGGCGGCTACACCCAGCAGAAGATACACATTGCCGATGATTCCGATGTACGCCCTGTCATTGGAGCGCTTAACGAGAATGTAAATCTGCGTTCATTCCAGGAGATTATCCCCAGCATGAACGATATATTCATCCGTGCCGTGAACGGTACACTTTAAACGTTAAAGCCATGAGTAATAAGATAGGTCTTATAGTAGAACGGGAATTTTCAGAACGCGTACGCAAGAAATCATTCATCGTAAGCACTCTGCTCACACCGTTGTTTATGATAGCCATGATGGTTCTGCCCAGCATCCTGATGCTCAAGGGCAATTCAGATACCAAAAACGTGGTGGTTATCGATAATTCACCCAATCAGTTTGTAGGCAAACAGCTGACATCGGGCAAGACTGTATCCTTCAGTCTTCTTCCGGAGGGCGAGACTCTGGGTAAGGCACGTATGCAGCATAAGTCAGAATACGGTATCCTGGTTATCGGAAGTGACATTCTCGACAACCCCCAGGATCTCCAGCTGGTCCTGAATGACGCTTCATCCATGAGCGTCGAGGAAAACATTCAGAGCCAGATTCAGGGAATACTTCGCACAGAGCGTCTAAAACGCTATGACCTGGACAACATGGAACAGATTCTGGCCGATGCCAACGTACGCGTAAACAGTCTCCAGACCCTCAAGAACAATGAACAGGAGGATGACAACGGTATGGAGCGTACATCCACAACCGCATCCTGGCTGATGGGCCTGATACTTGGCATGCTGCTCTATTTTATCCTGATTGTATACGGACAGCAGGTTCTTCAGTCTGTAATTGACGAGAAACAGACCCGCGTGCTTGACGTGATGGTCACATCCTGCACCCCGTTTGAACTTATGATGGGTAAGATTCTGGGTATTGCCGTAGTCGCTGCCCTCCAAATTGTAATCTGGGCCGTACTCATTATCGGCGCAAGCGCATTCGTAATGCCTCTGGTAATGGGAGGTTCAGATGTCAACGCTATGATGGCTGCCGCTCAGAATGTACCAAATCCTGAGACTTTGAGTCTGGTAACAAAGTTTACCGACGTATCATATCTGGCAGGCCTGTTCCTGGAGCTGCTGCTCTATATCGTAGGCGGATTCCTGTTCTACGCATCAATGTACGCAGCTATCGGATCAGCCGTTGACACTCCGCAGGATGCAGCCCAGTTCAACGGAATCATCATGATGCCGGTTATTGTAGCCATAATGGTGATGATGAGCGTGATGAATGACCCCAACTCGGACCTTGTGTTCTGGTGCTCCATGATTCCGTTCACGTCACCCATTGTGATGATGGCCCGCATACCTTTCGGCATTCCCGTATGGCAGGTTGTCGTATCACTTGTGGTACTCTACCTCTCATTCATGGCCATGACATGGATTGCAGCGCGCATATTCCGCGTTGGCGTATTCATGCACGGCAAGAAACCTACCTGGAAGGATCTGGGTGCCTGGATCAAGATGAAGTGATTATGCCCACCACTCGCAGGCTGATTTCTCGCCTGCCAGCCAGACTATATCGCCCTCTTTGAAGCGATAGTCTGGCTTGGGATTGGTGGTTACCTGACCATCGCTTACCACACTTATCACCATACAGCCGTATGACCGCATATCGGTCTCGCGCAGGGTCTTTCCGGTAAGCCATGATTCCTCCTTGAGAGTGATTGATTCAAGTTCAAACTGACGCGGTGCCAGAGTCTCGGCATCGGCCTCCTCGGGAACATAGACATTCTCGGCCATATCCTTACGGAACTCGGCCAACTGTTCTTTTGTGCCTACAGCCAGCAGTTTATCAAACGGGAATACAACTTCATCGCCCTTGGGTATCATTATGCTGCGGCTGCCGCGAATAATCTTAACAATATTCACGCCCGATTTGTGGCGGAACGGCAGGTCCTTGAGCATCTTGCCGGCGTAGAGTGAATCGGCCGATATGGTTATCATATCGGTCTTTACGTTGTAGCGCGACATCTTGTCGCTTACCGACGATGTCACGGGAGCCATGCGGCGCTGCTGCTGCTCCTTTTCGTTCAGGTTGGCCATGAAACGGTCCTCCACGATGGTGAACTTGCTGATAGAACGGCGGCCGATAAAGAAGAACGCCACGCCCGATATCAGTATGAGCAGGAATGTCCAGAACGCCAGGTTGAAATGGGTGGCTATCACGCTCAGCACGAATCCCATAGCAATCAGGATTCGCAGAAGCGCAAGTGATATTACCGGCCACACGTTGGCCTGACGGGCTTTGATGAGTTTGATCGATGAGCGGTTTATCTCATCGCCCGAGATTGCTATTCCCACCAGGAACGGAGACATTACCACGAGCGTGATCACCACGCTGATAAGGTTGCGCACAAACGGCGTGAAACCGTCCAGACGGCTTATGATGACCTTGTCCAGGAACAGGTGTGATCCCAGGTCAATGGCAATAAGGATCACTCCGTAAAGCAGCACTCTCAGAGACACCTCCTTGATAAGGCGTTTCCACTCGTTCTGTGCGGCGGCTGTATTGTTGCGCTCCTGACTTGAGAAAGAGTTAATCTTAGCCACAAACTGCTCCGGCAGTTTTTTAATAAGGTATTGGTATGCCGGAGTACCCGCCTTTATCATATAAGGTGTAGTGAAGGTGGTTATGACCGATACCGTTATGATGACCGGATAGATGAAATCACGCATCACGCCCAGCGAAACACCCAGACCGGCAATGATGAACGAGAACTCACCCAACTGCGCCAGACTGAAACCGGCATGAACCGCATTGTCCAGTCCCTGACCTGCCAGAACCGCTCCCGATGTCGAGAAGAAAAGGATTCCGGCCATGACCGTTATGGTCAGTACAAGTATAGTACCCCAGTGTTCCGCAATCACGTGCGGATCGACCATCATACCTACCGATACAAAGAATATGGCTCCGAACAGGTCCTTGATGCCCTTGGTAAGATGCATGATATGCTCGCTCTCAAGAGTCTCGGCCAGGATGGAGCCCATCACAAATGCGCCCAGGGCCTCGGAGAATCCGGCCAGACTGGCCAGTGACACCATAGCAAAACATAGGCCCAGACTTACCAGCAGCAGTATCTCGTCATTCAGGTATTTATGGGCTTTCTTAAGGATGGTGGGAATCATATAGATACCCACAAGGAACCACAGTATCAGGAAGAACACCAGTTTGGCAAGTCCCATGAGCATCTCGCCGCCTGCAAATTTATTTGACACGGCCATAGTTGAAAGCAGCACCATGAGCACAACGGCAATCAGGTCCTCAAACACCAGCGCGCCGAACACCAGCGGGGCGAACGGGCGGTCCTTGTAACCCAGATCATCATAAGCCTTGATGATGATTGTGGTCGATGACATGGAGAGCATTCCGCCCAGGAATATTGATTCCATATTGCTCCACCCTATGGCCTCACCCACCAGGAATCCCAGTATGAACATACCCAGGCACTGGGTCATTGCGGTTATCAGGGCACTGCTGCCCACCTTGATGAGTTTCTTGAAACTGAACTCCAGTCCCAATGCGAACAGCAGGAATATGATACCTATATCGGACCACTCCTTTACCTGAACGGTGCTGGTAACCGTGGGAAACAGGCCCATATGCGGGCCCACCAGAAAACCGGCTACTATATATCCCAGTATAAGCGGTTGCTTGAGTGCTTTTGAGATGATGGTAAAGACTCCGGCCGAAATCAGTATCAGCGCAAGATCCTTTACAAGATTGGCTTCTTCCATAATCCTTATGTTTATCAATACAAAATTACTACTTTGAGTAGAGAGTCAATAACAAAAAAATAATAAATTTGTGGTCCGATACGGTGATGCAGCCACCCGCGGTGACTGCATAGAGGGAATCCGGTGAAAATCCGGAACAGTGCCCGCTACTGTAAAGTCCACCATATCCCGGAGATATCAATTTGCCACTGCTCAATAAAAAGGACGGGCGGGAAGGCACTCCAGGGAGGGACCAAGTCAGGAAACCTGCCGCATCATTTATTTATGGACAACGGCTCCGGGACAGAACCAGTCCGCACATTTTTATTTCTTGAATGGTAATGCTTAAGAAACTGATTCTGTCAGTGTTTGCATTTGCTACAATACCTGTATGCGCACAGGTAACATTGGGCGGCATAGTTATTGACTCTGAGACCGGCAAGCCGGTACAAGGGGCAAATATCCGCGTGGAGCATAGTCTGAGCGGCACATCGGCCAACAGTAAGGGAGAATTCTCAATAACCAACCTCCCGGAGCAGGAGAGTTACAAGCTAAGTGTCACCCATGTATCCTATCTGCCGGTAACAGTAACCACCGGAGCCGACAACAGCATAATCATCAAGATGCAGGAGAGCTACATCAACCTGGGTCAGGTGGTTGTTACCGGAACCGGAACACACCGCCGCATGACCAACTCTCCGGTACCCATCCAGGTTATCACGGCCAAGGATATTGAGAATGCGGGAGCCACATCATTGGAGGATGCCCTGACCAAGCTGTCGCCCAACATCACCACCATGACCAACGGCATGGGCACGTTCCTGAACCTGAACGGTATGAGTCAGGACTACATGATAATCCTGGAGAACGGCCACCGTCTGGGCGGCGACGAGCGTATGGCACGCATCGGCACGGGCAATATCAAGCGTATTGAGATTCAGAGCGGTGCGGCATCGGCCCTGTACGGAAGTGAGGCCATCGGCGGTGTAATAAACATCATAACCGATGACTCAAAGAACGGAATAGGTGCCTCAAGTTATACCCACTACACCAGCCACGGCCGTTTCACGCAGACTGTCGATGCCGATGTATCGCAGGGACGTCTGTCATCATACACCACGTACCAGCGCAAGGAGGCCGACAACTGGCAGGTCAATGACATTGATGAGGAGGGCAACAAGACCGGACGCCCCATGTCTATGGGCTACCGTTCCGATAACCTGAGCCAGCGTTTCACCTATGCCGTAACAGACAAGCTTAACCTATCGGTGCGCGGCAACTATAACGACTATGAGACGCGCCGTCCGGAAAGTGCCACATACTTCAAGAAAAGCGGCAAGAACGATGACGGTTCGGACAAGTTCAAGGAGACCCAGGCCTACACCTACAACATGTCGCACCGTACCTGGCTGTACGGTCTGAGCGCAGATTATATGATCAGCTCCGCTGCCTATATAGAGGCCGATTTTTACAGTGACAACTTCAGGTCGTCATACAGGTATTTCAGCAAGAGCGGATCATTCCTGCCCGGTGATGAACAGGTACGCAAAGAGACCGCCTACTATGACGGGACCCTGAAAGGTATATTCAAGCCCAATGATATGAACAAGCTTTCCGTCGGTATGGAGTATATCAACGAACAGCTTGACAGTGAATCGGACAACATCAGGGGTGAGAGTATGTTCACCGCTGCCGCTTTTGTGCAGGATGAACTCTCTCTTACTGATGACATTCAGGCTGTGGCCGGCGTACGTTACCTCTACAACGGTAACTTCAAGAGTCACGCCACGCCCAACGTATCACTTATGTACAAGCCTGGCAACTTCCGTTTCCGCACCGCATGGTCAACCGGCTACCGCTCTCCCACCTTGAGCCAGATTTACGCCACAGACCAGGCCAAGAGTACCAGCCGTGCCACAGTAGGCAATCCGGACCTCAAGCCGGAAAAGAGCCAATCGGCATCAATCAATGCAGAGTTCTCAAATCAGCGCCTCTCCATATCGGTTACCGGACTTATTAATAACGTGACAGATATGATCAACTACCGCGTCTTGAGTGATGACGAGATCACGGCTCTGGGATATGATGCATTGCATGCCGATTTTACAACCATTCGCCAACGCAGCAATATAGACCAGGCGCATATAAAGACACTAAGCGCAAATGCCAATATCTACGTAGGAGCAGGATTCACACTGGGAGGCGGATACATACTGACTGATTCCAAAGCAATAAGTGAGGGTAAGGAAACACCTGTTGACAAAAGTGTAAAGCACAGCGGCAACGTGAATGTCCGATGGGACCGCAACTGGGGAAATTACCACCTGAACGTGAACATTAACGGACATATGCAGGGAGAACGTTGGTCAAGCACCTACGGTTATGCCCCCGCATACAGTCAGTGGGACCTCAACACCACCCACACATTCTACGTTGAAGATTTCATTCTGGAACCGGGAGTAGGAATAGAGAACATATTCAACGAGCGTGACACACGCCCCTGGAACAGTAATTTCTCGACCACAAATCCGGGCCGCAGCGTCTATGTAAGTCTTGCACTTAAGTTCCGCAAATGAGAAAGAGTATAGTCATATTGTCCCTGTTGCTGTCTGTGCCGGTTATGGCGCAGGAGGAGACCACTCTTAACGAGCACCTGGACGATGTGGTGATCACTGCAACCGGAACTCCCCATACTCTCAAGAATGTTCCCGTACAGACCGAGATCATTTCACGCAAGCAGATTGAGCAGCTGGGTGCCGCGTCGTTTGAGGATATCCTGACACAGTTGAGTTCCGGATTTGACTTCAATGCCGGTGATATGGGTAGCCAGATGACGCTGAACGGGCTTGGCAACAACTATATCCTGATAATGATTGACGGCAAGCGCCTGAACGGAGACAACGGAGGCGAGAATGACCTTGGCCGCATTGACCCGCACAACATAGACCATATTGAGATAGTCAAAGGCGCAGGCAGCGCACTCTATGGTAGTGATGCCATAGCAGGAGTGGTCAACGTCATCACCCGCCGTCATGACGACCAAGCCCTCTATCTTGAGAACACCACCCGCGGCGGCTCATATATGGATCTGCGCCAGCACAACAGCATAGGATTCAGCATAGGCAAACTGACAAGCCTTACCACGTTCCAGATACAGCATACTGACGGTTGGCAGAACACATCCGAAGAGGACCCCGCACAGACCGAGTACCATATCTATGATTCGCGCAACAAGACCGTAAACATGTATACCAACGGTCAGTTGGGTCAGCGTTTTACATTCACTCCAACCGACAGGCTTTCATTTGAGGCCGACGGATATGTTTACCGCAAGCGCATATTCCGCCCCACTAACGGCAGGCATCCGTCATGTGATGTCAACACGTTTGACATGAAATACCGTGATGCCGGTGCTTCATTTGGATCGGAATACAAGTTGAAAGGGACCGACCGCATTACGCTTGACGTAAGCTGGGACCGTCACGCTTACTACTATCACTACACTGACACTACACTGGAGGAAGGCTATGACCCAAATGGGAACTATACTCCCTATTTCCCCTATTTCCCTGACCAGGAGCATCTGCAGAGTGACCAGCAGCGCACAATAGCTGAACTTAAGGGCATATTCAGTCTACCTGCATCCAATCTATTGAGTGCCGGTGCCGAGTATCGTTTTGATTATCTGAATGCCCCCATGCGAGTCAAAGGCGGCCAGGCCAATGATTGGACAGCCGCACTATACCTGCAGGATGAGTTTACCGCTCTTGACTGGCTCAATGTGACCGCAGGTTTAAGACTCATTGAGAACAAGGCGTTCGGATTCCATGCAACACCAAAGGCAAGCGCTATGTTCAAAGCCGGCGATTTCCGTATCCGCACAGGCTGGAGCAAGGGATTCAAGTCACCCACTCCCAAGGAGCAGGGATACCACTATCTGCGTACTATGGGAGCTACCACATTCTTCTATATGGGTAATCCGGATTTAAAGCCTCAGACATCGGAATATGTATCGGCCGGGATAGAGTTCAGTCACGGCGGTTTCTCCGCATCGGTAACGGGATACCGCAATGAATTGGACAACATGATAACTCTGGTAAACGTGCCTTTAAGTTCCATCCCCGCAGGTGAAGCACCTGAATACATGGGTGACGGCAGCGGCGCCATCACTCCGCGCATGTATATGAATATGGAGGATGCGCGCACCATGGGCGTTGATGCGGCTTTGACCTGGCGTATAACATCCGATATCACTGTGGGCGGATCATATAGTTACCTTGATACCAAGGCACATATATATGATTCCAAACACGACCGGCTCAACGAGGTGACTATTGACGGAATGGCTCACCATAAGGGTAACGTCTACGGAACCTGGCAGCACCGTTTCAATGACGCTTATCGTCTGGGAATGGGACTCTACGGACGTGCCAGCAGCACCCGATATTATCAGAACAACGGCAACGGCAAACCGTATCAGATATGGAAGCTTACATCAACCCATGACCTGGGACGGAGCAAGAACGGTCTGATATGGCGCGTTGAAGCCGGAATTGACAATATCCTTGATTACAAGGAGACCACACCGCACGGACTGCATTACGGTTCAACCACCCCGGGCAGGACTTTTTACTGCACGCTCAGCATCAAGTTCTCAAAGGGTAAGAAGATGAACACAAAGGATGTGGAACGCAGCAGCGTGGATGACGATGATTAGTGATTCAATTAATCTATAGTTTAACCTATTCAAAAAACAAAAAAAATGAGAAAATTCAGATTGATTATGACAGCTATGGTAGCCATAGCAGGTTTCAGCTTTATCAGCTGCGACAAGGACTCCAAAGAAGAGACCAAGAACAACTACACCCGTTATCAGGATGCCGTTGACGCTCAGATCAAGAAGGGTCATGACAAAGCAATCCTTCTGGTTGCTTTCGGTTCAACATGGGAGCAGGCTTTCAATGCATTTGATGCAACTATTGAGGCCTACAAGAATGAGTTCAAGGACTGCGACGTTTATCTGAGTTACAGTTCAGCTATCTGCATCAACCGTGCAGCTGCCGGTGAGAACACCCAACCGCGTAACTACTACGCCCCCAACTTCTGGCTCCACGGACTGGGTGCCGCCAAGTACAAGGAAATAATCGTTCAGTCACTGCAGGTTATCCCCGGTGAGGAGTTCACCCGCGTTATCAACTACATCAAGGACTTTGCCAACAACAGTCTTGGTGACCTGGATGACAAGTACCTGAGTGAGGTTACCATCAAACTGGGTATGCCTCTTCTGGCTGCCAAGGAAGATGTAACCACCGCTGCTACCACTCTTAACAGCATCTACAGCGCTAAGGCTAACGAAGGTGTAGTTGCTTTCATGGGTCACGGAAACCCCGACAGCTACGACACTTACAAGGCCAACGTACGTTACGAGCAGCTTGAGGAGGAACTCCAGAAGTTCAGCCCCAACTACTTTGTAGGTACCGTAGATGCTCCCGAGAACTATAAGGTTCAGGTTCTTGAGCGTATGAAGGAGGCTGGAATTACCAGTGGCAAGGTTTATCTGCACCCGCTGATGTCAATTGCCGGTGACCACGCTCACAACGACATGGCCGGTGATGACGGTGAGGATATGGATCCCGAGGAGTATGAGTACAATGACGAGGGTGAAATTGAGGACCTGAGCTGGAAGTGCTACTTTGACCAGAACGGTTACACCTGCGGTGAGGACGAGATGATCGTCAAGGGTCTGCTCGAACTTGAGTCTATCCGTGCCATCTGGATGAATCACACCAAGAATGCCGAGACTCTTGAGGACTACTACCACAGCATGTTCCCCGAGGAATAATCCAAACCTCTTTTTTCAATTCCGCTATCCGGTGAGTATGATAGGAGCTCACCGGATAACGGTTTTGGCTTTTTAAATATATTTGTGTTATGAAAAAGACTATTCTCTTTCTTCTGGTTGCCGCTTTTGTAGTTGCAGGATGTAAAAACCGTTCCGAAGGCGCACGTGCAGGCATCGGCGGCACAGCCGATACAACCACCATTAAGTATGCGCAGGGATTCACACTGACCTACCTGGGCAACATCCGTCTGATTGATTTGCAGGACCCACAGAAAGAGGAGACACAGTCTTTCCATTACGCACTAGTTCCCCGTGATGGAACCACACAGGAAATCCCGGAGGGTTACACTCCCATTCCTGTACCCGTAAGCAAGGTTATCTGCATGACATCATTGCAGCTTTCAAGTTTCATTAAGCTGGATGAGCTTGATGCTGTAGTGGGTATAACCAGTACACGCCATCTGTTCAATGAGGAGATGAACCGTCGTCTGGAGGATGGCCGTACGCACAAGATAGGTATTGAGGGCAATTTTGACAATGAGGTGATAATGGCAGTAAATCCCGATATCATACTTATTTCACCCTTCAAGCGCGGCGGCTATGAGGCCCTCAAGAACGTAGACATAACCCTTGTGCCACATTTGGGCTACAAGGAGACCACTCCGCTGGGACAGGCCGAGTGGATAAAGTTTGCCGGAATGCTGCTGGGCTGTGAGCAGAAGGCCGACAGCATATTCCGAGGCATCGAAGAGCGTTATCTGGCGCTCACAAAACTTACCGAAGGTGTTACCGGCCGGCCAGTGGTGTTCAGCGGTGAACTCCAGGGCGGCAACTGGTATGCAGTGGGCGGTCAGAGTTTCCTGGCACGGATATTCAAGGACGCCGGCGGAGATTATTTTCTCAAGGACGATCCCCACTCCGGCGGATTCACAATGGATTATGAGGTGGTTTACAGCCAGGCTGCCAATGCCGACTACTGGCGCATAGTAAACAGTTACCAGGGTGACTATTCGTATCAGGTGCTGGCCGATGACGACACCCGCTATACCGATTTCAAGGCATGGAAACAGCATGGCGTCATCTATTGCAACATGAGCAAGACTCCGTTCTACGAGAGCATGCCCATGGAACCGGAACTTGTACTGAGTGATTTCATCAAGGTGTTCCACCCCGAACTCCTGCCTGATTACACGCCTCACTATTACGAACTTCTCAAATAGAATTAGTATTTTAGCAGTTCAATGAAACGCTCCGTAATTCCAAATATGCTCGTCATTACGGCACTGATTCTTGTGCTGTTTCTGCTCAACGTGGCTCTCGGCTCGGTGAGCATCCCTACCCGTGCGGCATGGAACATACTATGGGGCGCATCGGACCAGGATCCCATCTGGACCAACATCATTCTTAAATCAAGAGTTCCGCAGACTCTTGTGGCTATAGTGGCCGGCGCAGGTCTGGCCATCAGCGGTCTGCACATGCAGACAGTTTTCCGCAACCCTCTGGCAGGACCTTCGGTACTTGGTATCTGCTCGGGTGCAAGCCTGGGTGTTGCATTCGTCGTACTGCTCTCCGGCAGCATAGGCGGTATAGCACTTAGCCGTCTGGGATTTGCCGGTGATGTGGCTATGACTGTAGGCGCCATTGCTGGTGCTCTTGCCGTAATGGCACTCATTGTATATGTGTCACAGCGTGTTAAAGGTAATGTTACATTACTTATCATAGGCGTCATGATTGGTTATGTGGCCAATGCCATAATCGGCGTGCTCAAGTACTTCAGCGTCGAGGAGGATATCCGCGCATACGTAGTGTGGGGACTTGGCAGTTTCAGCCGCGTATCGGGTAACCAAATGTCACTGTTTGTTACCATGATGTGCATCCTGCTCCCCCTCTCTTTCCTTCTTACCAAGACACTTAACCTGCTACTGCTGGGTGACGCTTACGCCCGCAACCTGGGGCTTAACATAAAACGCGCACGCCTGCTGGTAATAAGCTATTCGGGTATTCTGGTGGCCGTAGTCACTGCTTACTGCGGTCCCATAAATTTCCTGGGACTGGCCGTTCCGCATCTGTGCCGCGCGGTGTTCCGTTCATCGGACCACCGTATACTCACACCTGCCTGTGTACTGATGGGAGCGCTGTTTGCACTTGCCTGCAGCCTTATAGCACGTATGCCGGGCATTGAGGGTGCGCTGCCTGTCAACTCCGTAACTGCACTTGTGGGTGCACCGGTTGTGATATCAGTTTTGTTCCGTCGCCGTAAAGAAGATACTGCTGAATAACATGAAAGAGCCAACAATTCAGATAGAGTCTCTGAGTACGGGATACCGAGGCAAGAACAACGTGACCGTTGTCGCCCGTGACATCAACGCCACCATACACGGAGGCGAGCTTACCTGCCTGCTAGGTCCCAACGGAGCCGGCAAATCCACCCTTTTACGCACGCTGTCGGCATTCCTGCCACCCGTAAGCGGCAAAATCACCATAATGGGCCGCAACCTTAAGGATTATTCTGATAAGGAACTCTCCAAAGCCATCGGCGTGGTGCTGACTGAAAAGACAGATCTCCGTAATATGAGTGTTGAGGACCTGATTGGCCTGGGCCGAAGCCCCTATACCGGATTCTGGGGAACCCTTCACGAGGATGACCGCCGTATTGTGGCTGAAGCTATTGAGATGGTGGGTATCGGCCCGCTTAAGGACCGCATGATACAGACGCTTAGCGACGGCGAGCGCCAGAAGGTTATGATTGCCAAGGCGCTTGCTCAGCAGACTCCGGTGATATTCCTTGACGAGCCTACCGCATTCCTGGATTTCCCCAGCAAGGTTGAGATAATGCAGTTGCTGCACACACTGTCCCGCACCACCGGCAAGACTATATTCCTGTCCACGCATGACCTGGAACTGGCCCTTCAGATAGCCGACACCATCTGGCTTATGGACAAGGAAAAAGGAGTCATGATAGGAACCCCTGAGAAACTGGCAAACGAAGGTTCCTTGAACAGTTTCTTCTCACAAAGAGGAATAGAATTCAACATCCACAATGTTGACGGTTCACTCTGCATAATCCCCAAACTGAAATGACACAAGGAAAGATATATGTGGCCGGTATAGGACCGGGAAATGAGGCCGATGTCACACCGGCTGTAGCCCAGGCATTGCATGGCAGTGACGTGGTTGTTGGATACAAATACTATTTCAGATTTGTTGAGCAGTTTCTAAAGCAGGAAACCGAGTGCGTTGATACCGGCATGAAACGCGAGCGTGACCGTGCACAGCAGGCCTTTGAACTTGCCGAGCAAGGCAAGACGGTATGCGTTATAAGCTCCGGCGACAGCGGCATCTACGGTATGGCTCCGCTTATCTGGGAGATGAAACGCGAGCGCGGCAGCGATGTTGAAATAGAGGTATTGCCAGGTATCAGCGCATTCCAGAAGGCAGCCTCTCTGCTGGGCGCTCCCATAGGCCATGATTTCTGTGTCATATCATTATCAGACCTGATGACTCCCTGGGAACTTATTGAGAAGCGCATCATCGCCGCCGCCCAGGCCGATTTCGTGACAGCCGTATATAATCCCAAGAGCAACGAACGCTATTGGCAGCTCTATCGTCTTAAAGATTTGTTCCTTAAAGAGCGTTCATTTGATACGCCTGTTGGCTATGTACGCCAGGCTGGCCGTGACGAAGAGGCAGTGACCGTTACCACACTGGCCGATTTCGATCCCGAGCAGGTGGATATGTTCACGGTCGTGCTTATAGGCAACAGTCAGTCATACAACTGGAACGGCACTATGATTACTCCGCGTGGCTATTACCGTGAGGATCGGGATGAAGCCGCGGGGATAGGGCAGGAAATAATGATAAAGAGTTTCCGCACCATAGAGAGCCTGCTCAAGCACAAGGACTGGCCGCTTGGACACAAATGGGCATTACTCCATGCAATCCATACAACTGCCGATTTTGAGATGGAGGATATCCTCTACTCTGATCCCGATGCAGTTGAGACTCTTTACGGCAAGTTCCGCGACGGCACCGTAAAGACAATTGTGACTGATGTCACGATGGCGGCATCAGGCATACGTAAGGGTGCATTGGAGCGCCTGGGCGTAACCGTCAAGTGCTACCTGACCGATGAACGCACAGCCCAGATGGCCAAGGAAAAAGAGATAACACGAACCCAGGCAGGCATCCGTCTGGCTGTTGAGGAGCATCCCGATGCCCTGTTCGTATTCGGAAATGCGCCTACCGCGCTGATGGAACTCTGCGAACTAATTCGTAAGGGCAAGGCTCATCCGGTCGGCGTGATAGCAGCCCCGGTGGGGTTTGTTCACGTCCGGGAGAGCAAATATATGGTCAAGCCATTTACCGGCATACCAAAGCTGATTGTAGAGGGACGCAAAGGTGGCAGCAACCTGGCAGCAACCCTGACCAACGCCATCCTGACCTTTGATGATGCCGCGGGGCTCAAACCTGGAAGAGATGTCTAAGCAACTGTTTCAAATAATCGGAATCAGTGATAATCCTGGGCAGGAGTTGTGTCGGGACGCCGAGGCTGTGATAGCTCAGGGAAAGGTATTCTCTGGAGGCAAGCGGCACTATGAACTGATGCGTGACAGGCTTCCGCAGGATGCCCAGTGGATTGAGATAACCGTTCCTTTGACCGATGTATTCAAACAGTATAAGGGACACAAGGAGATAGTTGTGTTTGCATCAGGCGATCCACTGTTCTACGGCTTTGCGGCAACAGTCCAGCGTGAGCTTCCGGAAGCCGTGATTAAAGTATATCCCACTTTCAACTCCCTGCAGATGCTGGCTCACAGGATGCTGCTGCCCTATCAGGATATGCATGCGGTGTCACTCACAGGCCGAGCATGGAAGGACTTTCAGGATGCGCTCATAAACGGTGAAAAGCTTATAGGTGTGCTGACTGACCATACCCGCACACCGCGGGCTATTGCATCCATGATGCAGGAATACGGCTATGACAACTATTCCGTTACCATAGGCGAATGCATGGGTAATCCCGACTGTGAGAAAGTCACCACTATGACCGTTGCCCAGACAATGTTTTATGATGCCTGCTCGCCCAACTGCCTGATCCTGCAAATGACAGAGTCTCGCGGCCGTTTGATGGGCATTCCCGAGGAGCGTTTTGAGCTTCTTGACGGCCGAGTGAACATGATCACCAAGATGCCCATCCGTCTGGCCACGCTTGCAGCGCTTGAACTTGGCCGCCGCCATTCATTCTGGGATATAGGTTTCTGCACGGGGTCTGTATCAATCGAGGCCCGATTGCAATTCCCGCATCTGGTCATTACGGCATTTGAGAAACGCCCCGAGGGTGAGAACCTGCTGCTTACAAACAGCCGCCGCTTTGGTGCTCCAGGCATAAACGGAATCATAGGAGATTTCACGGAACTGGACCTTACGGTATACCCCGCACCCGATGCCGTATTCATAGGTGGACACGGCGGACATATGGCCGATATGCTTGAACAGATAAACAACGTTCTGCTACCAGGTGGCGTAATAGTATTCAATTCTGTATCCGATGAGAGTGCCGCGATGTTCCGTGAGGGAATTGAGCGTATAGGTAAACGCATTACCAGCTGCACCCGTATAGCGGTCGATGAGCATAACCCCATCCTTATAATGAAAGCGGAATGAAAGCGATAATATTGGTTTCGGAGAGTTCGTTACGGCTGGCGCAAAAGATAAGCCCAGTCATTGGCGCTGTCATATACAGTCAGAAGGAGCTGGACGGTTGCACTGTAATCAAATCATATGCACAGTTCATAAAAGAGAACTGGAGCAGTCTGGAGCAGATTGTGTTCATAGGCGCCATGGGAATATGCGTACGAAGCATTGCCCCTTGCGTCAAGGACAAATACAAGGATCCTGCTGTAGTTTGCGTGGACAGCACAGGACGGTTTGTGATACCGGTGCTTTCAGGACACATAGGCGGCGCGAATGATCTGGCCCGCAGGATTGCTGAACTGACGGGCGGTGAGGATGTGGTTACAACCCAGAGTGACAATACCGGACTGTGGGCCCTAGATACCCTTGCAGCCAAGTTTGGCTGGAAAACGGATTTGAGCCGCGCCCAGATGAACAAGGCAATAGCACTGTTCGTAGAGAAACGTCCTACGGCCCTGATGCTTGAGATTCGCGACAGTGGCACTGATTATCTGGAGAAGACCTTGCCTGAACACGTAAAAGTATTCTGTCATTACAACGATATTGATTTTACCCGGTTTGAACTACTCATTACGGTTGGACCACACGTATTTGATGCTCCTGTACCTGTATTGAGCTACTATCCTCAGGTTTTGCATTTGGGAGTTGGCTGCCGAAAGCAGTGCAATCCGGACGGCATTGCAGAACATATAGAAAACACTCTCAAGCAAAACGGCCTCTCACCTTTGGCAATTGCCGGCATCAGTACTATAGAACTCAAAAAGGATGAACCGTTACTGGATGCATTGCATAACAAATGGCCTTGGACAAGAACCGACATCTGGTCCAAATCGGACCTTGAAGGAATAGAGGTACCCAATCCGTCCCAAAAGGCTTTTGAGGTTACCGGAGTCTATGGCATTGCCGAAGGGGCGGCACTGCGTTCAAGCGGTGACGGCATCCTGCTTATTGAAAAGCAGAAAGGCCAACTTTCTGAAGGTAATGATTTCACTTTTGCTGTATCGCAGGATGGCAGTACCTTGCGCGGAGGGTTCATTGAGATTGTAGGCGCCGGTCCGGGTGATCCGGAACTTGTTTCAGTTCGCGGCAAACGTATGCTGGAGCATGCAGACCTGATTCTCTATGCCGGAAGTCTTGTACCCAAGGAACTTACATATTACGCCAAACCCGGTGCGACGGTACGGAGTTCGGCCGATATGGACCTGGAGGAGCAGTTTGCCCTTATGAAGGAGTTCTATGACAAGGGTCTTTTTGTAGTGCGCCTGCATACAGGTGATCCCTGCATCTACGGAGCAATCCAGGAACAGATGGCATTCTTTGACAAATACGGAATGCGCTATCACATAACCCCGGGCATATCGTCATTCCAGGCGGCAGCAGCCGCATTGCGTTCACAGTTTACCATCCCTGAGAAAGTTCAGAGCATAATACTTACCCGTGGTGAGGGACGTACTCCTATGCCTGAGAAGGAGCAACTGCACAAACTGGCCCAATCACAAAGCACAATGTGTATCTACCTGAGTGCCGCCATAGTTGAGCAGGTACAGGAGGAACTCTTGCAGGCCTATCCGCCCGAAACCCCTGTGGCAGCCTGCTACAAACTCACCTGGAAAGAGGAGCGCATCTATCGCGGACAGTTAAAGGACCTGGCCAGGATAGTACGTGAAAACAACCTCACTCTCACCACCCTGCTTGTGGTTGGCGATGCCATAGACAACCGTCAGGGCCTGTCCCGTCTGTACGCCCACGAATTCAAACACATGTTCCGCAAATGATACTGATTCTGGGAGGAACTACCGAGGGCCGTATGGCCGTTAAGGTGGCCGATGAAGCCGGCCGCCGATTCTGGTATTCCACCCGAGGTGATTTGCAGCAGGTTGAAAGCCGCAACGGCGTGCATGTAACCGGAGCTATGGATGCGGAAGCAATGACTGCATTCTGCCGTGAGCATGAGATCCGACTGATAGTTGATGCTGCACACCCTTTTGCATCACGTCTTCATGAGACCATCAGTGAGGTAAGCCAAACGCTTTCCATTCCCACGGTCCGGCTTGAGCGCACATATCCGGAGCATACCCCCGACATCATATGGTGCAACAGTTACGCCGATGCCATCGGACGTCTGGAAAAAGCCGGAGTAGAGAATCTGTTGGCCCTGACAGGAGTTCAGACCATTCCTGCACTTAAGGATTATTGGTCAAAACATAAATGCATATTCCGCGTCCTGGACCGAGAAGAATCCGTTGAGTTGGCCCGCAATGCCGGTTTTAACACCGACAATCTGGTCTTTTACGGCAAAGGATTGGATCTGGAACTAATGCGTGAAGTTAATCCTCAGGCTGTTATCACCAAGGAAAGCGGTTTGAGCGGTGGCTTTATCGAAAAGGCTCATGCCGCCCGTGAACTTGGCATCCCGCTATATACGGTATGTCGCCCTCAACTTCCCGATGGTTTCATCACTGTTACCGGAGAATACGGACTGCGCAAGGAGATTGAACGGCTGGCCCCGGGGTTCTATGAACTGCGTACAGGATTTACCACCGGGGCTTGTGCCACTGCTGCTGCAAAAGCAGCCCTTACCGCATTGCTGAACGGTGAAGATCAGACCCAGATACGTTTCAGCATTCCCAACGGTGAGGTATTCACCCTACCCGTCCAGGATTGCCGGATTAGTAAGGATTGGGCTCAGGCATCGGTAGTAAAGGATGCCGGCGATGACCCTGACGTTACAAACGGCTGTAAGATTTGCGTAAAAGTTGCTTTGAGCCGTGAACCCGGAATACATTTCCTGCAAGGCGAAGGTGTGGGGCGCATCACACTGCCCGGCATAGGGTTGGAGGTTGGCGAGCCTGCAGTAAACCCAGTTCCGCGGCGAATGATCACACAGGAACTATCGGCTTTATATGAAGGCGGATTGGACGTGACGGTATCTGTTCCCGGTGGTGAAGAACTGGCCAAGAAAACATTCAATCCCAAACTTGGGATAGTTGACGGAATATCAATTATAGGCACATTGGGAGTTGTCAGGCCGTTCTCGGATGAGGCGTTTGTGGAGGCAATCCGTCGTGAGGTTGAGGTAGCAAAGGCTGTCGGCACACCGCGTCTGGTAATCAACTCCGGTGCCCGCAGCGAGCGTTTTGTAAAAGAGCTTTATCCTGATCTGCCGGCTCAGGCATTCGTGCATTACGGCAACTACATTGGCGATACTGTCAGGATTGCCGGGGAACTTGGATTCCAGGAAGTCACTATGGGCCTGATGATTGGCAAGGCCGTGAAATTGGCCGCCGGAATGCTTGACACTCATAGCCGTGAAGGTGTGATGGACAAGAAATTCATCCGCAAAATGGCCCGTGAGGCAGGTTGTTCATGGAGGATACGCCGTGCTATCGGCCGCATTACCCTGGCACGCGAACTCTGGACACTTATTCCGGCCGAACACATTGGTTCGTTTGCATCGGTCGTAATCAGTCACTGTCACACCCATTGCGACAGCCTGCTTCCGTCAGGTTCCCTCACTGTACTACTCATAAATGAAGAAGGAAAAATATATTGATAATGAATAAGATAATCCTTATTACAGGCGGAGAGAGGTCCGGCAAGAGCAGTTTTGCCGAACAGACTGCGCTGTCACTGTCGCCCAACCCCGTATATCTGGCTACGGCGCGGGTGTGGGATGATGAGTTCCGCGAGCGCGTGCGTCAGCATCAACTGCGGCGCGGACCGGAGTGGACAAACATTGAGGAGGAACTGGAGATAAGTAAGCACAATGTCAACGGCCGTGTGGTTTTGATTGACTGCGTTACGCTTTGGTGCACAAACTTCTTCTACCGCGACCAGCAGAGAGCCGAACAGGATACTGCGTGGGTGCGTCAATGTCTGGACGACCTAAAGTCAGAGTTTGACCGCTTTACGGCACAGGATGCAACATTCATTTTCGTGACTAATGAGATTGGCATGGGAGGCGTATCGGCCAACGCACTTCAGCGCCGTTTTACAGACCTTCAAGGTTGGGTAAACCAATACATAGCATCAAAGGCCGATGAAGTAACGCTGATGGTAAGCGGAATTCCAGTTAAGATAAAATGAGAGAATACAAGATAACATCAACCAGTGAGCCGGAGTTCCAGGTACAGGTACAGGACAAGATTGACAACCTGACCAAGCCCAAAGGGGCGCTTGGCCGTCTGGAATCGCTTGCCGCACAGATCTGCATGATACAGCACTCCCTGAGTCCGGAACTCAGAAAACCCTGCAACATACTCTTTGCGGCCGATCACGGCGTGCTGGCGCAAGGCGTTAGCGTATCACCCAAGGAGGTGACCTGGCAGCAGTCGTATCATTTTCTTGAGGGCGGTGCCGGAATCAGTTTCCTGTGCCGTCAGCACGGATTCCGCCTGATGGTCGTGGATGCGGGCATAGACCACGATATGGACTATAGCAGCGGAATCATCAACATGAAGGTACGCAAGGGTACTCGTGATTTTTCCGTTGAGGCGGCAATGACTCCTTCTGAACTTGAGCTGGCAATGGAACGCGGAGCCCAGTGTGTTGACAAGGTTTATGCTGACGGCTGCAACGTAATCAGTTTTGGTGAGATGGGATGCGGCAACACATCGGCCTCATCAATATGGATGTCACTTATGGCCGGTATTCCGCTGGACAAGTGCATAGGTGCGGGAGCCGGTCTTGACAAAGGCGGAGTGAACCACAAATATGAAGTCCTGAAACACTCCATTGAGATATATCCCGGCCAGCACACAACGCTGGAGATTATGGCCCGATACGGCGGTTATGAGATGGTAATGGCTGTTGGAGCGATGCTCCGCGCTGCCGAACTGCGCATGGTTATTCTTGTTGACGGATTCATAATGAGTGCCTGCATGCTGGCTGCATCCAAGCTCTGCCCGGAGGTTCTGGACTATGCCGTATTCGGACATCAGGGCGACGAGAGCGGACACAAACTGCTTTTGGAGAGCATGAACGCAAAACCATTGCTGCACCTGGACCTGCGTTTGGGTGAAGGCAGCGGAGCCGTATGCGCCTACCCCATTGTGCAATCGGCCGTGAATATGATAAATGAGATGGATTCCTTCAGGAAGGCATCTGTAACCAAATACTTCTAAGATGAATAATTTACTTGCAGCCCTGATGTTCTTTACCCGCCTGCCCTTCCACAGGATCAAGCAGGTGCCGGCAGAGAGTTTCAGTCATGTGACCGGCTGGTGGAGCGTGACCGGCTGGCTTACCGGCGGCTTATCGGCCCTGACATTCTACATATTCTACCGGTTTGTACCTTTGGAGATAGCCGTTATTATGGCCATGCTCTCCAGAGTGCTGATTACAGGAGCCCTGCACGAGGACGGATTGGCCGATTTCCTGGACGGATTCGGTGGAGGCAATGACAAGGAGAACACCCTGCGAATAATGAAGGACTCGCACATAGGCACATTCGGAGTAATAGGGCTCATTTTTTATTTCCTGCTCACATTCATCCTGATTATAAGCACAGAGGTCCAATACATACCTATCCTGCTCATAACGTCTGATGTCTTCTGCAAATGCGTAAGCAGCCACATCGTATATTTCCTGCCATACGCCCGCCCCGGCACAGAGAGCAAAAACCGCACGGTCTATTCACGTCCCACTGCACTTGAGGAGACTTTGACCTTGGTATCGGGATTCGGTGTTCTGCTTCTCATCCCCTCAAGTATAGGCTATATCGGATTTATTCCCGTACCTTTTTCCCTGGTGTTCACCATACTGCCGATAGGAGTATTCTTCCTGCTTGTACTGCTGTTCAAGAAAAAGATTGGCGGCTATACCGGCGACTGCTGCGGAGCCATGTTCCTGCTCACGGAACTCTCATTCCGTCTTATGCAAGCCTTTTTCTAAAACTGAATCTATGAAAGTTTACCTTATCAGGCACACATCACCCGACGTACCCAAAGGCACCTGTTACGGCCAGACCGATGTCCCCGTAGCCTCATCTTTCCGTGAGGAGGCCGCCGCCACACTGGCCGCCATTCCTGATGTAAAGTTCGATAAGGTTTACAGCAGTCCGCTCACCCGCGCACGCCTGCTGGCCGATTACTGCGGCTACCCCGCACCACGTCTTGACAACCGCCTCAAGGAGCTTAACTTTGGCCGATGGGAGATGCAGAAGTACGATGAGATAGATGACCCCTACATCCAGGAATGGTACGACAACTTTGTAGACGCCCCCATACCTGGCGGAGAATCATTCCGTGAAATGTATGACCGGATTGCTGATTTCCTGGATGAACTAAAAACAAAAGAGTATCAGGACGTCCTGATTTTTGCCCACGGAGGAGTCCTGGCGTGCGCCCGCGTCTATGCAGGCCTCTGTGACCTCCGTCATGCCTTCGAGGACCTCATCCCCTTTGGTGGCATGCTCTGCATTGAAATCTAATTGACAATTGAGAATTGAGAATTGAGAATTAGGAACGCTACCGCTAAAATGAGCATCAGGAACTCGGAGAGGATGTTGATGCGGATGGCGCGGCGGGCATCTTGTGTATTCAGCTCCCTTGGGTTTTCTCCGATATAAGGCTTGTAGAACTCCTGGCCAAAATAGGTGTGAGTGCCTCCAAAGCGGCAGTTAAGGATGCCGGCCAGGGCTGATTCGGGATAACCTGAGTTCGGGCTGGCGTGCTGGCGGCCGTATTTGTGGACAAAGCCCAGCAATCCGGGACGGCCTGCAACAAGAACCATCAGCAAGGCGGTAAGGCGGGCGGGAATCCAGTTGGCCACATCATCTATATGGGCAGCCCAGCAGCCAAAATCCTTGTAGCGGTCAGTCTTGTAGCCTATCATTGAATCCAGGGTGTTTATCATCTTGTAGGCGGCCATCCCGGGAATTCCCAACAGCATATACCAGAAGAGCGGGGCTATTACTCCGTCACTCAGGTTCTCGGCAAGAGTCTCAAGGGCGGCAGTGCGGATTTCCTGCGCATCCAGTTGGGCGGTATCTCTACCCACAATTCTTGACAGCTGTTTGCGGCCTTTCTCAAGGGACTCATCAACCGCCTTGAACACCATCCTGACCTCTTTTATCAGAGTCTTGCCGGCCAGAAAATAGAATATGAATATGGCCGACACACCCACGCCAAGCCACTGGTTCACCCCATAGCAGAACGGTATGAACCACCGGAACAACACATAGGTTGAACCTATCAGAAAAAGAGCTGTGAGAGCACCTTTGAGACGACGGCAATTTCCCTTATTGAACCAGCGCTCTGCAGTTGAGATAAGCCATCCAAACTTGACAACAATATGCGGGAGCCAGGCAGGATCACCTAAAAGGGCATCCAGCAGCGCACCTGCCAGCAGCGGCAGCAACAATATGACTAATTGCTGAAAATCCATTCCTTTATTCCCTCTATAAGCAGGTCATCGGCCTCATGGCTCTGTACGGCTATGCGGAAACAGCCGTCATCCAGGCCTTCAAAGTTTGAAGCATCACGTATAAGCAGGCCTTTCTCCTTGGCAAGGAATTCCTTGAGCGCCTTTGCCTTACCCATTCGCAGACGTACCAGCAGCATATTCGAATCCGATGGCCACACCTCTATCAAACCCGTCTTGGCAAACTCCGCAGCTACACGCTCACGTTCTGCAATCAGCGCAGCGGCATCTATACGGTACAGGTCACTGTTTTGTAGCAGGAACTTGCCAGCCTCAATAGCCAGAGCGTTCACCGACCAGGGCATGCGGAAAAGACTGAGTTGTCTGATCAGTCTGGCATTGCCGCTCACGCCCCCTATCCTTAATCCCGGAACCCCGAACTGTTTGGTCATGGAATGCAGCAACAGAACATTAGGCTGCTGAACGGCAAATGAAGCATCCAAAACCATATTACAGGTGTAAGGGGCGTATGACTGGTCAATCACGAATATGCAATCGGGGTTGCTCTCAATCAGTTCCGTTAGCCAATCATAATCCCAGACCTTTCCGGTTGGATTATTGGGATTGCAGAGCCAGCACAGTCCTCCCACCGGAGGCTTTACTGCCTGTTCCGAATAGGCCAGCGTTATCTTGTGACGGTTAATTCGGCAGGCATCGGCATACTCGCTGAATGTAGGTACAAATATTGTGGATTTACACTCCCTGTACACCTGCGCTATCAGGTAGATAGACTCGGTTGCGCCGTTGGTCGCGCAAAGGTTATCGGCCTGAACGCCCAAGCGGTCAGCCCAGATACCGGTAAGCGATGATGCATCGGGCTCAGGGTATGTGCATATCATGGGCATTGCCTGATCAAGATGCTCATAGAGAGCATCCAGGTCTGTACGGCACACAATGTTTGAGCTGAAATTGTATTTAATCCCAGAATACTCAAAAACATCGTCACCGTGACCCTTAATCATTGCTGCTCATTATTTTGTACAACAAAGGCATATCAATATGCTTACGCACGTGGTCGGCCAGCAGGTCATACTGCTGCTGCTTGAACGCTGCGTAATCAAGAGTCTGTGCGGCATCCTGTTTCTTGGCGTACGGTCCAATCAGATAATCTATTACGGCCTTGTTGTCAAGTATTCCGTGAATGTAGGTTCCCATGGTGCGGGCATCGGCCCTACATCCGTCTTTGGTTCCGTCCTGCAATGTGTTGAGCGGGCTGCATGAGGTATTCTGCTCAGGGAGTGTGCGGCCCATATGTATCTCGTAACCTTGACAGGCAGCATCACCTTCACCAAAACGGAAATGCACCTGGCGGGTAACTTTTTCACCCTCCATTACTGTTCTTACGGGTAGCAGTCCCAGCCCAGGCATTTCACGAACGCTGCCCTCAACGCCGTCGGGGTCACTTACGCTCAGGCCCATCATCTGATAGCCGCCGCATATTCCCATCACGGTTGTGCCGTTACGGTGGGCACGCAGGATTGCCTCGGCCACACCGTTGCTGCGAATAGTGATTATGTCGTCTATTGTGCTCTTGGTGCCGGGAATCAGAATGATATCGGCTTTGCCTATCTCCTCTATGTTATTCGTGTAGTAAAGGTTTACTCTGGAATCCTGCTCCAGCATACCAAAGTCTGTAAAGTTTGATATGTGGCCCAGCAGAATCACAGCCAAATTGACCTTTCCGCTTACGGCGCTACGCTGTTTCTGCGTCAGTTCCATAGAGTCCTCCTCTTCAATGTGTATGTCCTTGAAGTATGGAACTACGCCCAGAACCGGCACTTTACAGATATCCTCAAGTATCCTGCGGCCCTGGTCAAACAGGCGCAGATCTCCACGGAACTTATTGATTATAATACCTTTTATGAGTTTCTGATCCTGGGGCGTCTGGAGCGCTATAGATCCGTATGCGCTGGCAAAGACTCCACCGCGGTCTATATCGGCCACAAGTATAACGCGGGCTCCTGCATATCGGGCCATAGGCATATTAACCAAGTCGGTGTCACGCAGGTTTATTTCCGATATGCTGCCTGCACCCTCCATTACAATGGGGTTGAATCGACTGCTCAGACGGTCAAAGGCGGCGTTCACCTCCTTACGGAGAACTTCACGGCCCTCGTCACGGCGAAAATAATCATATGCACCCATATTGCCGATGGCTTTCCCGTTAAGCACCACCTGCGATGTGTGGTCCGAACTGGGTTTGAGCAGCAACGGGTTCATATCGGTATGACAGGGAACGCCTGCAGCCTCGGCCTGGACGGCCTGTGCCCGGCCTATCTCCAAGCCATCAGGGGTAGCGTAAGAGTTGAGCGCCATATTCTGCGCCTTGAAGGGAGCCGGGTTGTAGCCGTCCTGACGGAATATGCGGCACAAGGCAGTGGCTATCACGCTCTTGCCCACATCGCTGCCGGTTCCGGCCAACATTATGGGATGTAATCTGCTTAACTTCACCTTTCTCTCATTTCAAAGCGGGCCATAACAAAAAACAGGTCCGATAAACGGTTAACAAACTTCAGGATATCCTGAGGAACCGGATCCTCACGATTCAGGGTCCAGAGACGGCGCTCTGCGCGGCGTGCCACAGTACGTGCAAAATGCAATTGGGCCGCAAGAGGCGTTCCGCCCGGCACGACAAAGACTCCTTTTTCAGTAATAGCCTGTGTCATCCTGTCCATCCACTCCTCGCAGAAACCAATCATTCCGGAGTCAAAGACTCTTGGATTCTTGTCCCGTATGGCAGACGGCGTTGCCACCAGGCTCATCAAAGTCATCATTTCTGTCTGTATCTTATTCAGCCCCTGCTGCCAGTCATCATCGGCCTTAAGAAGACTGCGTACTATGCCTATCTGGGCGTTAAGTTCATCCAGACAACCATTGGCCTCAATGCGGATGTCATCCTTAGGCACTCGCTCCCCGCCGTGAATTCCGGTGGTGCCGTCATCACCTGTACGTGTATAAACTCTCTTCATAATTCCCAAAATGCGTTGATATCGGCCTCACCCCAATACCAGTGGGTATAGCCCGCTATCACGTTCTTGTATCTGAACAACTCCGTATCCACCTTCTCACCCTTGGCATTGCGCTGAATGCAAAAAACGGTACAATTGGGGTCTGACCCCTTTTGTACTATTTTTGAGTAGTGGAACTCGTGGCCTTTGAAAATACAGCCGTTGATTTCAATGCTGCGGTAACCCAGATGCAGGCGGGCGCCCTGCATGGTGCACTCAATGGGAAGCACTCCGGCCATAGGCCAGATCTTGCCGTCCTGATCTGTCAGCGACTTGCCCAGATACATCATTCCGCCGCATTCAGCAAGAATACGTCCACCCTTCTCGGCATACTGAACAAGCTGTGATGCAAGCATACGGTTCATGGCAAGTTCAGGAGCAAACAGCTCCGGATAGCCGCCAGGCAGATAGACCAGATCAGCATCGGGCAGCTCATCACCAGCCAGCGGACTGAAAAAGGTAAGCTCACCCATCTCCGCCAGCCTGTCAATATTCTCCCGATAAGTGAAATTGAAGGCTCTATCCTTAGCAATGGCTATCCTCATCATAGCTTATCCAAATCGATATGTTGTTCAATCAAGTCAGCTGTCAGATCTGCCAACTTGTTTATCTCCTGCTCCATTCCGATTGTGAGGCCAAGGTGTCGGGAGGGAACTTCAATGCCTTCAGTGCGAGGAATCCATCCCAGGCTGGGAACGCCGGCGTCATCGGCCGCTGCTTTCAGGAAAGTGTAATGTGATTCAGACGCAACCTGATTGAATACGACACCGGCTATCTTGACATCGGGCCTGAAGGTCTTCATGCCATGAAGCAATGCCGCCACAGTATAGGCCGATGACCGCGCATTCATAACCAGAACCACCGGCACATCAAGCAGAGCCGCAATTTCGGCGCTGCTACCGCGCATACGGTCATAGCCGTCAAACAGCCCCATCACTCCCTCTATTACTGCGGCATCGGACCCGGCAGAATAACGTGCAAAAACCTCACGTACATGTTCAGGTGATGCCAGCCAGGTGTCAAGATTGACCGATTCCCGGCCGGCTGCTATGCTGTGAAACTGAGTATCAATATAGTCAGGGCCGCACTTGAAAGGCTGCACACGTAGTCCGCGTCTGCTTAATGCACGCAACAGCCCCATGGTGAATGTGGTCTTTCCGCTGCCCGATGTAGCAGCTCCTATCAGCAACTGAATCATTCAATTTCAATTAGAGAGTATAAAGATAATGAATTTTCCACCATATATAAAATGAGCAGCGGACGATATTTCTACCATCCGCTCAACTCAAAAAATAAACCTATATTATATACTGAGTATCAGCAACCCAGGATAAGGCGTGCAATAGTACGGTCTACCGATGCCTTATACTTGCGTGACCAGGTGCCGCCTATAGACATAAGGTATTCCAGTTCTGATACCGGTACGATGTTCTTACCGTCAGTTTCAGCAGAATACTCAGCATTCAGATGTGCCAGGCTGCAGGCTGCGTTGATGAATGTCTTCATATCATCAGTGCATCCGGTAAACACCACGGTGTCGCCCCTGCGGAAATCCTTTACCATAAGACCATACGCAAGTTTGCGGACCTGATCCTCAAAAACTCTGGCCGATACGTTCATCCAAACACCCTCAACGGGGGCCACGGGCTTCTTGTCTCCTATCAGAGACTTGAGCGCTGACTGGTTGCAGTCGAAAGAACAAATGGTAGTCATATTTTTATCTCTTGAATTTTCGTTTCTTTTCGCCACAAAGATATACCAACTGTCCGATGGGTGAAAATAAAAGGGATATACCCCGTTACATAGTGACTAAAACCCATATTTAGGGGTAAAAATTAAAATATGGGGGTGAAATTTTATAGTAACTTTTTTCGTCCCACAGATACAGGGGCCAAATTTTACCCCTATATTTGCAACAGAAACACAAAAATGAGCTATAAATATGCGCAAGATTCCCGATTCTTACTTTAAAGGAAACATTCTGGCCTGTTACATACTTCTCATTCCAATGTATGCCTTCTTCTTCCTTATCGGAGCCAGGCCATACCATCTGGATACATTCATGGATGTAACTCAGGACCAACTTGCATTCAGATCGGCCATAATGGCATCAATAGAGATTGTGGTAGTACTGATAAGCCGTCTCTCTATGCTGCTTACCCGCAGCAAGAATCAGATGAACTACACAGGATTTGTCATTTGGGAACTTATGGAGGGATTAGCCATAACCATGTTCTGCGCACTGTTTGTATGGCTTATTGACAAACGTACCACGCCATATATGGAGCTGCTCCCAAAGATGTTCATAATTACATTCTCAATACTTGTATTCCCATATGTCATCATGGCTCTGATTTCAGAACTTAAGGACCGCGATATTCGTCTGGCCAAGAATATGGTCACAATTGAGAAATACGCATCGGGACAGATAGGACGGGAGGACAGCACCCTGCCCTTCCTAGATGACAAGAAGGCTCTCAAGCTGGCAGTAACGGCCAATGCAATCCTATATGTCGAGGCGGCCGATAATTACGTAAACATCTGCTACCTGAATAATGACAAGCTGGTGCGCTTTCCTCTTCGCAGTTCAATGCGCTCAATAGAACAGATTTGCGAATCAAACAACATAGTACGCTGTCATAGGTCCTACTATGTAAACCTACGCAAGATAAGAGCAATACAGAAAGGACCGGACGGACTGTTTGCCGAGCTTACATACGCAGCCGCACCTCACATACCGGTCTCAACCACCTACTCCGAGACCGTGACCGGAAAGTTCTCAACGCTTACCGCCTAGCTGCTCAATCTTTTCTTTGATCTCTTCGCGAGCCTCCTTCAGATCGCGAGCCACTTCACGCAGGTTCTTGCGGGCGCGTGTACGCATCGCTATCACAAACTCCACGCCCGGCATCTTTTCTGAACGGTACAGACGCTCATAGATAAACAGCGAGGTCATGAAATAGAAAGCGGTCTGTATCCAGAGCGCTATAGACTCATATCTGACATCCTGCAGGAGCGCTCCTGCGGTATTGATACGGGCAAATCCGTTTACTGCATGCGTAGACGGGAATATCTGCGCCAGAATCCTCCAGAATGCAGGCATATTGGATGTAGGCCATGATATGCCGGACATGAATATCAGCGGTACCGATACGAATACGAACAGCAGGAAACAGGACTCCCTGTCCCTTACAAAGAATGAAATGCTTATAGCAAAGAATATGCTCGCCAACAGGAACGGCACAATGAAAGCCACCAGCGTGGGCAACTGCCAGAGCTGAGGCATATGGAAGAACCATGGCACAAGGCAAAGCACATATGTGGCAGTGAACCCGTAAACCAGCAGATAGGCAAGTCCCTTACCAGCCAGCACCACAATAGGGTTCTCATATTCATGTCCCAGAATGAGTTCTCCCTTACGGCGGCGCTCATGCTCGGTTCCGGCCATCATGGATACTCCCAGCACCAGAGTCTGCTGAAGCACAAGAATCAGTACCGCCGGTATCAGGAACGCCTGGAATCCGTTGGCAGGATTGAACATGGTCACGTATTCATTCTCTATGGGCATGGTCATCACCTCCTTCTCACGGTCCGACATACCCGACAGCCTGACCATCTGGATATCACGGTTCATATCAAGCGACACCATGGTGCAGCCGCTCAACAGAGCCTTGTAATAGAGAAGGCCGCTCATATCACAATACAGGTTTATCGTAGCCTGATGACCGTCTGCCAGAGTTCGCTCAAACTCGGAGGGTATTTGAATTATTCCGTACGCCTTATGATTGTGTATGACATTACGGGCCTCCTCCATATCGGCACAGTAGGATATTATCTTAAGGTCCGGTGTAGCATCACTCTTGCGCAGGAATTCACGGCTGGTTGTGCTGCGGCAATCGTCAACAGCCACTACCGGAACCTCACGCACCACCTCCCTACCGTACAGATATGCATAAAGCAACGGGTACAGAAGCGGTACTACAATGAAGAATACCAGTACGCCTACATCGGACACCGTCTTGCGGAGTTCTTTTCCCGATACGTCAAGCAGATCTTTTATCCACATACAGCTTCTTCAGTTTAAGGTAGATAAGTATATTCATGAGCCGCCTTGCGCAACAGGCTTATGTCCACCAGCGGCAATATGAGAAACGCCACGAGGGCGGTGTAGAACCAGGCCGAATAGACCATGGGGATTCCGTTGAGCGCCTGATCCACATAAATGAGGAAATAGTAGCGCAGCGGGAACAGGTATGACATGGCCTGGAGTGCGGCAGGCATACCCATAACGGGGAATGAGAATCCGCTGATAGGTATGGATAGCACGCCCCAGA
>Ga0310786_10001715_pt1 | contig 35135 bp, 71 predicted proteins | sample AusTroGonzalo_MG_FD_203881 | JGI IMG/M metagenome (GOLD analysis project Ga0310786, IMG submission 203881) | Bovine rumen microbial communities from tropical cattle in Woodstock, Queensland, Australia - Gonzalo_03 (v2) (version 2) | ecosystem: Host-associated > Mammals > Digestive system >... | reverse complement strand
TTAGTTCCTTTTAATTGCTTTATTAGAGTATCTATTATATTAAAATCTTCATCATTAGTATACATACTATAATTCTCACACATATAATGATTATCCATTTCTACTTCTTTTGTCTTAGAATTGTATGTATAAAAGCCACTACCAAAGCGGTCAAATGGTTCTACTTGTTCTATTGCGTTCGGTGGTGAATTGACATATGACCAACTGCATTTAGAAAAATATTTACATGATTCACTGCAACACTTCATTTTCTACCTCTTCTTTATGGTCTTGTCGAGAAGAACTGACCATAAAATCGTATATCATAGCTAGTGTTTTATTAATATCTTGTATATTATTGACAATCAATACTTCATTATATTCATGATTCATAGGTTTATGACGCACACAAATTTCTTCAACCCTACTCATACTATCACTCCTGTACAAATTTAACTTTTGCTTTAATTTGCTGTGTGTTAGAATTAATATCAATCTCTGAATATATATCAATTAAATCTTCTTCAATCATTCGTTGCGCGATTTTCTGTGCTAACTGTGTTTTAATATGTTGATCAAGATCAGCAGCAGTGGTTGTCAATAGTAGCTCTCTATCAATTGTTTCTTCAGCTGTAAGTTCTACTATATTGTGTGGTTCAGTTTTCCATTCAAGATCACCATTAGCTTTAATTTTAAATATAGAGTTATATTCACTAGTAGAAGTCTGTTCAGTTAAAGCTTCCAACAGCGAGCTATTTATAGTTCTACTTGGAACGCCAAATGATACTGACGGTTTCATTACAAGGTCTAAACCATCTTCTCCTTCTACATATACATCTCCTTCAGTATTCACTCTAATATCCCCACCATTTTTTACAAATATCTCCTTCAATTTATTCGCCATAATGATACACTCGGCTTTCTATATATGCAGGCTCTTTGTGAAAGATAGGAATATTATAATCAATTGTCCACTTCATACGAGTTACATATTCTCCTTCTGGAGTTTGTACGGACTTTGGTACTTTAATCGCGCAAGTACCACGTTTATACCAATCAGGATAATCATTAAAGTTAATACCTTTCTCCTGAAAAAGCATTTCTTGAATTTCATTACAAGACTTATTCATAAGCTGCCAATGAGAAAAATATGTTTGTCCTGCGGATTCAATAGCATTGCGTGTACAATCCTGTTGCCGCCATTCAAATACATTCAATACTTCTTCTTTAGGAAGAAGAAACGCACGAGCATCAAAGCAAGCAACCTTATTATCATAAGCATACTGAAGTGGCCGCATATTCCATCCGTCAGCACCGGGGCCAATTTCAAGAATTTCTTTTACATTCTTATTAAAGTAATATGTTGCCATTGAAGCCGCAACACTCACAATTTTCTGAATATTTTTACCAAACCAAGGCTCAGTATCCAAAGTATCATCATCTGTTAGAAGAAGAGTAATTTCATCAGACTGAGTATATCCTAGCTTACAACCCATAATATTTTTACAAAGGTCAAGCATAGTATATTCCATAGCACGACGAAATGGTTCATAATATGGGCGCTCAAAATCTTTTGTATACGAATGAAAATGTACACCATCAAGCCTAATAATAAGAGGCTGCCGGCGCATAAAGTATCGCCATTCTACATTTTCATATTTTTTCATGCGATCTCCAAGATTATCTTTTAACATTATTTCTTCATTCCTCTCATTATTATTTCAAGTTCTCGTTCTAAACAATTACTAGTAGATATTGACAAATCTATAGTTGCTGATGGAATTGTTACTGTAATTTGTCCGCTATGACTTTCATCCCATACATGTACTTCAACTTTATAAGTACCGTCACCATTCGCATATGCATTAATTTCATCTATGTTCATAATCATTATCCTTTACTTATTTCTATAATAATTATATCATAATTTTAATTTTAGTCAAATAAAAAAATGGCGGCATTTCTGCCGCCATTCAATTACTTACTCCATGTTTCCATAAAAGGATACACGATTTCACCAGTGCTACTAGTTACAAGACATGATACAAAATCAGTATTTGGGTCATGGTCATAAGCATATGCGCCAAGATAAGCATGATATGCTTGCTTTACTGCTGCAAAGTTATCTGCGCCGGTTTCTGCCTTTACTACAATGCCTTTGTCCCATGCATCAGTGGTCTTGTTGTGTTTGATTTGGTGTAAGAAATATACGTTTTCCATATTTCATTCCTCCTTGATTAAACCATTAAAGGTTTATGATTCTATAATTAGGTAGAAACGTCATAAATAAAACACATTATTTTCTTTCTATAAAGAAAAATGTCGCATTAAGGCGACAATTCTTTTAATTTATAAATACCATCTTGAGCTTCAATAAACTCATATTTTTCTACCATTTCTACATACGGCACTGTTTTATCTATTCGAGCATAGATATATTTTTCTGGCTGCTTACTTAATATCACTGAGAAATTAATAGTAATCATAATAATGCCACAAATAAGTTCAGTGATAACCACAGGCCAAGATGGTTTTTCTTCATGAATTAAATCGACTATTAGTAATCCTAAACCAATGCCAAAAATTATAAAACCCCATACAAGTAATAGAATATTCACAGCCATAGATGGTTGAATATTTTCAAAATGTAATATTTCCATATTAACCTCACTTTAGATCAACATTATAGTTTTTATATATAGTGTTGCTAGGTACATAAATAACGCGATAGATAGTAGTATATGGCACGTTTAGAATATAAGTATACCAATGCTTAAAGCCCGTGCTATAAACTGTGGCAAGATGCGGCTCTTCGTTATCATCTTCGCGCAAATATACTTCACTTGCGTTGATACTATTAACAATATATCCCTTATCCGTATCTCTCATATAATAATATGTGAGTTTGCCTTCTACGGTGCCACATCCAAGTATGAAGTGACCGCTTGTAACATTATTATCCTGAAGAGCTACAATAGAATAATTAACTTCTTGTAGCTGATATTCCTCTAGCGGCAACATATCACTCCAGAATGTGGAAAAGAGCCACACAATCGCGCCTGCAAGCACACCTCCAACCGCCATACCAAATTGTGATAGTGGCTCACGATCGTCAATAATCCATATAATATCAAAAACCCATATTACAAGAACAGCAAGAATTGCTAATACCATTTAAGTCCACTTATCCTCCTTTGGTAGAATAGTATAGATAAGACCATCTACTTTACGCACAGTAAAGTTCTCATATAACCAATTGACAGGAACTTCATCAGATAAAGTTACTTTATACTCATGTTCAGTTTGATTAGCCAAACAATAAATACCGAATACAAGGCCAACGCATATCATGAAGCACGCGATTATGCATACAATTCGGCCTCCATTTTTTCTATTTCTATAGTTATACATATCACTGATTGTACAACACATACCGATGGCTGCTCCAATAAATGCTAGCGCCGCGAGAACAATAAGTGGTGGGCACGACTCAGGCATCTTAATTTTATCTGTTAATATAATAACTCCAGTAGGCATACGTCCTCCTTAAAAGATAAACAAATCTAGATAGTCAGGTTCCAAGCCAAGCTCTTCACGCAAGATATTTTCCGCTTCATCCACGGAACCTTCATAGAAAGCATCTTCCATCATTGCGGCAGTATCACGGATCGCTGCCATTTCTTCTTCATAAGTAAGATTATCACGCTTTGCAAGCATAGTAGCAAGTTCTTCTAAAGTTTTAGGCATAATATCACTCCCAATTAAATTCTTCTGCTTGTAGACAATAAACATCTTGTGGCTCAAAGTTTTCATTCTTTGCGGCATGAAGGTCTTGCAAAGTTGTATTACTAATGGTACGGCCGCGAGCAGGACCATCATCATAGATCCCATCAAAATGGATGTTATCTTTACTAACCCAAGTAACAATTACATTATGATAATTTTCATCAGTCACAACATCACCAACATGTAGACGTTGCGCCAATAGTTTTTCTTTATTTTTTAAAACATCAAAAACTCTCTCTGGTGTTTGTTCATGTACTATTTTTGGTATTCCTGCCCCGTCAAAGAGAAAATATCGTTCATCCGGAGGCATATCATGTATAGTGCGTAATGCTTCAAAGGCGGCTTCTGCGCCTTTAATAAAGGAATTATCTATTATAGATATCATTTGTGAACCAGTTGCCATTAACTATTCCTCCAATTTATTGTTACATATTCATCATTATATTCGCGCCAATCACGTAAAGTATAGCCCTGATTCTGTAAATATTCACGAATAGGGGTATCAAGATATTCGTGCAAATCTATTTCATACTTTCCATTACTTGCCGCGCGTGAAATTGCTGTTGAAATTCGTTCTATTTGCGCCATTAATTCTTCTTCTAATGTTTCTCGTGTCATTGCCGCTGCTTCTTTAGCAGTTAATATTCGTGTTATCATCTCTAAATCTCCTTTGGACATACCAAACTATCTGGGCACATAATATTGGTCCAATCTATCCGCACCATAGCTTGCTTACCTTCATATTCAAGGCGAGTAACTTCATAGCCAAGAGCGCGCAAAGCGTCAATTACGTGATTGTTAATCTCGCCAGCATATAATATATGAGTTCCACCATGCTATACAGTGTCCAATATGCGTACTTCAATATGCTAATATATGGAATAATCTTCGGGAGAAACAAGGTATGCAGTCGCGCGAGCCTCAAGGGCGGTGAACATTGTTAACATATAATCTCTCCTCTAATTCTGGGATTTTCTTTATCTATATCTTTTATATATACATAATTTCAAAATGAAAATGAAATTAGCGTATACTCCTATACCATTCTAAAAATAGAATAGTCAAGCCAATTGCCAATAGCAATCCGTGCAACACCAAAATAATATATAGAAACGTCACCATATTTGCTTCCACCTCGCAAGCGCAACCTCTTTCGTAGGAGAAGGTAATCCTTCTGTGTCACAATACGGACACCGAACATACCATTCGTGCTTTGGTTCTAGCTGTTCCACTAATTCATAGATATGGCTATTACATACCGGACATACCATTTTCTTATTCCAGGCTCTATGACATTCGATATTTTCAACATACGTTACTTTCATTTTACTTCTCCTTTACAGATGACCATTGATTTGATTTGATATATAACGTGCAGGTAATACGGGGTGGGGTTTCGGGTATACGCTCATATACGTATATATAGTGCGAAAGTTCCAGAATGAAAATGAAATTGCATTTTCAGCTTGTACTTGCACTACTAACATTATACTTATTAGAAGTAGTATGAATACGATTTTCTTCATTTTCAATACTCCGTTCTATTACAAATTCTTCATAGTTATAGAACTCTTGGCCGCAAAAGCGACAGTATGGTTCTATCTAATGTGCTACCATCATACAATTACTACAATAATCAATACTTTCTCTTGTCTTTAGCAATGCCATAATATCACCTTAATCCCATAGTGTAGGGTAGATATGAGCTAGGCGTGTAAATGCCTTTTGCCGCAAGATTTCCGTCGCTACATGCGCGCGCCAATAGTCATTCTTGATGGCATCTATACGCGCGATCTCATCATCAGATAGTACGTACTCATTATAAAATTGCAGGTGCTGAATGGGCTGTAGACAGGTTCGGCCGCGCCACTCATTCAATCCTTCCCATAACTTATCATCTTCATCCACACTATCATAATTACAAATGCGAAGTAGATGCGCGAGAACATGCAGCTCGGCAGTCCAATCCTCATATGTTGGCCATTCATCATTACATGGACTGCCGCAACTTCTATCTGCAAGTTCATCCAGCGCATTAGGTATCATAGTTCCAAGATACCCATCTAGGTTCCATAAATCAACCCAGGCGTAGCCTTTTCGCGCGCGTGCCCACAAGTTCTTTCCTGCGTTAATCCAATCTTTTACTATTTTCCAGGGGTGTGTTAGGTAGTAGCGTGTACTCCAGCTGCGCCAGTATACTGGAATTTTATATTTCATATTTTTCTCCACCTTTCAATTATATTATACTTGAAATTTAATAAAAGTCAAATGTTTGAGGCGCGGCAGCGCCTCCTATATTTATTATTATTATATTTATTATATATATTTATTTTATATATTTATTATATATTTATTACTGTAGTCAAAATGAATGCTCTATGTAGTCAAAATGACTACATTCACATTCAAAATGACGGTTCTATGTAGTCAAAATGACTACATAGGGTGTAGTCAAATTGACTGCAATGGAGGATAACCTTCGCGGGAAACCTTCATTTTGAATGCATTCATTTTGAATACATTCAGGATGGGTTACCGGTTGGATGGAATACATAATTATTACCTTCCACTTTTTCCAAATAGCCTAGTTGTTCCAATGATTTAAAGGCGCGTTGTGCCGTACTTTCACTCAATCCAAAATCCTGCATGAGCGATGCGGGCGAATAGAAGAACGATTCGGCGCCGCCCCACTTATAACAATACAACCAAACCTTTAACTCATTGCCATTAAGGGTACGCAAAATAGGGTACAGCTTGTCCCACTTCAACGAATGTAAGAAATCCGTATCATTTGGGCCATTATACATCTCCTGTACCCCAGCTTTATCTATTACAATTTTTCGCTGGTTAGCATAATTCATGTGAGTATCACCTCGTGTTTCAGTGTATTACTTGTGTCACTTGCTGTTGATTAGTAGGGTAACTGCCTGCCGCAATTCAGGCGTTTCTTCAAAGTAATACACCATTTTCTCGGGATACTGTCTATTAGGCGCAATTTTAACTACAAGGAAGCCTTTCTTTTCCAGCTTTCTTGTTAGCTTGCGCGAAAATACTGGGTATAGTGTCATATGTGTTTAGTCCTCCTATATATTCTATATATATTATATTATAAGTTAAACTATAAGTCAAACTATAAGTTCAATTATAAGAGCGCACGAGTTGGACGAATTGTTTGGCTTCCTGTTCGGTCGCATAAAGATGGAAGTCTTGCGGCCGCTTATCATCATCTATTCTTAGGGGTAATACCGGCAGTCCCCACTCCAGCTCTACCTCCTTAATCGCATAACAAATCCCATTCACTCTAAATAAATAAATTGCGTGAGACGTATCCCACGCATCCATTGCATTGTATGTATCTATAATAAATGCCATTAAATTCATCTCCAGAGAAATAAATACCATAAGTTGGGTACATTCTAACACCTATAAATAGTAAAGTAGTAGGTCAAGGCAAATACCTAACTAATGTGGTTCCGATGAAAAGTGGTCTACTCTTGTTCCCCGATGATCAATAGGGAGACAGCGGGAGGTGAGCTTAGAATAAGGGAAGTGCCCGATTTCCAGCTCCTTGTCAAGTATTTGCCATTTTATCAGGAAAAAATTTTTTTGAAAAATTTTTGTCAAATAATTAAATAAATTTATTATTTTACTTTTTTATTATTATATCATAAAGAAAAATAAAAAGTCAAATATTTGAAAAAATTTATTATTTGACTTGTGTCATTTTCCAGCTTTCTAAATTTAGCCCCTAAAAATGGCTCGCACGAAAATTCATATTGCGGAGAGCATTGGTGCTCTCGATGTTGATAGGAACATGAGGACGGTCCGCAATAGGATTCTACGTGCGCGCTTTCTCATCGACCCTGTGTTCCGAATGAGGATTCGCCTAAAAATTTTTGCAGCTTTCTGGCGGGGCGTCCACGCAATTTCCTATATCCTTTCATCATAACATAAATTGCAGCTTTTGTCAAATATTTTTCCAGCTCGTAGGATTCCAGCTTTCCAGCTTTTCCAGCTTTTCGTCGCAGCTCGTGCGGGCGTAGTCATTAGTTAGAAGCTGGGCTGCAGCCGCTGTCAAGTATTTGACAATTTTCGCAACCGTATGTGCGTGAGGTCGCATAAAAATACTGTATACTGTATACAAGGGGATAAGCACATTTACGCCAATTTGTCAAGTGTTTGATTAGGTGTAAGACACCTAATACGTAGTTGACTTTTTATATTGCATGAGTATAATATAAGTATGAAGTGAAGGAAAACACTGAAAACCAGAAGGAGAATTATTATGTGGGATAATGTTGTAAATGTATTTAACACTCTGACGGACTGTATGCATCCAGTGCTTGCTGTGATATGCACAATCCTTCTGGCGGCAATTGGTCTTGGAATTGGATTTGGACTGTTGTTATTTCTTGCATGGATTATCATGTTAGTGTATAACAGTTTGGCCGCCATGTACAACTGGCCAGTCTTTTCCATTTGGTTCTGGTTGGGAGTGGAAGTAATTGTAAACTGGTTACGCACTGGTAAACTTCCTATCTCACTGGATTTCAAACTGAAACAGTAAGGGGTAATACCCCTTCTATAAATTTAGGTGTTTAACACCTAAGAATGGTTTGACTTTGCATATGATTCATGCTATAATTCATGCGTGAGGTGAAAGAAATGGCTGAATTACGTAAGGTACGGATGGAAGAAATCAAAGATTTGGTATCCTATAAACCGGATATTCCTTCTAATTGGTATGTGCCTGCAAAGCAAGCATGGACATATCTTGCATGGTGTTTAGTACAGATGCGTGATGGTAGAACCTTCCGTAGTGATAAAGATATGAATTATTGTATGAATGAATTTGAAAGATGGATTGAAGATACGGCAATTACATGTGGAGAGGAGCATTGAAAATGAAGATTAGACTTGCTACCCAAACAGATGTTTATAAGATTCGTAATGCGGTACGTCGCAAAAAGTTATTCTACTGCACTCCTTATCAGATTGTCGATGACCACACCAATAGGCGGTTGTATTGCGTATATGAAGGAGATAAAGTGCTTGCTACTTTCTCCCTCGTCTATGATTCTCAATGGGATTATGTCGCTATAAAGCGCTTGTGCATTTTGAATAAGAAGAACTGCGGTAAAGGTATCGCTCGGTTTGCTGTTCATGAAATTCTGAAGTATCTGCATAACTGCAAGGTTGGCGCTACTCCGTGGGAAGATAACCATGCAGTTCGCCACATACTTGAAGCAGAGGGCTTCAAACTGGAATATATGTTTGATGGGCATTGGTGCTTCTATTCAAAGGAGATGTGATTATGAAGTGTGAAATACTTGGTTTGAATAAAAAAATTCATGATTGCTATGTGGTATATATCACAATGAATGGTCATAAGTATTTTCATGGCGCTTATAAAGATGAAAGTAAAGCTAACTCCGTAGCAAAGAAATTGATGGGAAATGTGAAGAAGGTGGAAGAATGATAAAGTATCGTCCGCACAGAGGTTCGCTTGCGGTTTCAATGCAATTTGCTCAAGAGTTCAAAACAATTGAGGAAATGAAAACCTGTGTTTTGTTTGAAAATACTTTTAGCGGTTTCCGCATGTTTGACAGAGACGATATTGTTATTGGAGATATTATTGGCGCTGATGAACGTATAGGATGGAAAAACGTCCGTTATGTAATGACAAAACGGTATCACGATGAAGATTATATGAAACTATATGGTTGTCCGCAAGTTATTGGCATGTGTGATTTAGGGGAAGAAAACAATGAAAAGAATTAAAGTAAAGCGTTTGGTGTATTCTAAACTTGGTAATAGCGATGTCATTTATGGCGGTGAAGAATATGATGGAAACCTTACTGATGATAATATTCTTGACGCAATTCATGAAGTAGGTAAAACTGAATGGCGTCCTACTAATTGGATAGGTCCGGGTGATAAATGGGAAAATGAGTTATGGCTGTTAAAACCTGATTCTAATAATCCTAATGTTAAATATCCTACTTATCGTATTTATGTAGATACCTTTTATCGGTATGAGAAATCTTGGTATAATTTACTTGCTGATAATATAAAAAGAATCCTTGGTCTTTGACCAAGGATTTATTTTAGGTGTAATACACCTAAAGTAATTTGAAAACAAAAAATACACTTGAGACTTAAATCGCATCGCTGGCGGCTACATCTCAAGTGTATGTGTGTGCCGAATATTTCCCTACGGCTCGGTAGATTGCTGTCTATTTTTCTTCGAGAAACCATCAATCATGCAAAACTCGTCCATGATATAGGCACTATGTCGCACGTTGGCCAAGCGTACTCTCACGGTTAGTGGTTGGATTCACCGTTACTGGATTCTCTCCAGTCTCTCTTACCATATATCCGGAAGTGTGGAACACGAGGGAGTCGAACCCCATGTGGCCATCCTTGCTACGCCCTCTCCTGAACCTACGGAGATAGGCTTCTGCACATGTCCCATACACGGTGCATTGGCTATACGTACTCGCCATCTGGCACCGGACAGACCACCTTACGTATTAGAGTCGGTGGGTTGCTCTGCTTCGTGTTGATTAACGTCCGGAGAAGCATCTCGGACGAAAGGAAGGTTACGTCTACGACCCTATTATATGAACCTGTCTCGAATCAGTTCAAAACCTTAATTGCTGAATTACCTACGCTTGTAGGTATTGGGCTTGCCGGGAATCTTCTCGATCTCGTCCTGCCAGAGATTATTCAGAGCGTGCTGAACCTTGTACCGGTTCAGTCCACGAGCTTCGACCTCTTCACCGATTTCATTATACAGATCGGCGCAAGTGACCGGGGTATCGGTCAGGTTATCGACAATCAGAGAATGGATGCTTTCATAGGCGGCATCACGAGCAGCCTTTTCTTCAGCACCCTTGTTCAGTTCTTTGTCCAGTTCGGCAAGAACATCCTCATTAGTGAATCCGGCAGCAGTCAGAGTATTACGAATGATTTCGAGAGTGGATTTCTTCATAGCGAATTTCCTTTCTGGTTTTAGGAGTGTCCTTCTCCTTTTGTTCATCCTCATTATATCATAAATTTGAACCGGTGTCAAGAGTTTTTTTCATCTTCAACTTCACTTCAGATGAAAATCAAGGGAGAAAGTTTCTGTATGCGGTGAAGGCGGTACTGTCTCTGTTCCCCTCCTGACAGTTATTATTATACTCGGATTGGCTAAAAAGTCAAGAAAATGTTAGGTGTATTACACCTAATGTAGTTCGGGTGGTTAACCCCGATACAAGAGAATCAGAAAATAGCAATTGAGTGCCACGCCCGAGAGGTGCATTACCATCTCGTTAATGTGTCTACGCTGAGATAGGTCTTTACATACTCCGAAGAAAGCGACAGCAAGACCAAACCACGAAACTTGCAGGCCGAAAAGCATAATGAGGATCACGTTGAGCACCTGAATGAAAGCCCGTAGGTCATTCCATTCAAACCGGAAGGGTTCTTCAATTCCGAAAAATTTACGCATCAGTATTTCACCTTTCCTATAATTGATTGAATGTGCCAATAAACCCTATCATGTTCAGTATTTACTGTGGCAGTCAGTATCCACCCTTCAAGAAGGTCAATGATTTCACGAATGGGAGTAATTGTTTCTACCGTTTCTCCCGTATTCATAACATAACCAAAACTATATGATCCATTCGTACATAGACGGCTAAGTGTGCCAACAAGTCTATCATTATTAGCTCCATCAACCTGTGTCAGTACCATAATAAAGCGTTCAAATACTACTTCTGGGATTCTTGCCATGATGCGGTTTAAGGCCGTGTTGCGTTCTTCTGGTGTCATATCTCTCCCTCACTTTCATAAGTATTATATCAATTATGAAGTGTGGTGTCAATAAGAAATTTAGGTGTTTAACACCTAATAAGTAAAAGGATGGTATTACCATCCTTCATGATTATATTCTTTTTTACCGTTAGGGTCAAGACAAAGTAATTCTGCAAGACCTTCAAATGCTTTATCTACACTTTTGCATACATAGGGCGGAATAGTTCTTTCTCCGTCTGCATCTATATCATTGTCATAAGTGCAAAGGAACTTTAGCATAGAGATAAAATTGGCAATTTCTTCCTGTGTATACTCTATATTATACGTTACTTTCATTTTCTTTCTCCTTTGCTTCGGCTTCACGCTTTGCTTTATCTGCTGCAATCTTTTCGGCCTTCTTCTTGGCTTTTTCCGCCTTGTCAGCCTGCTTAGTATTGTAAGCATCAATCTCACTCTGCATCAGTTGTTCGGCAGTCATGTCCTCACGCTCTTCGGCAACGATAGCACCGATGCGAACATAGCGCTGATTACCATTTAAGTCAGTAAGCAAACAACCCCATTGACGATCATTGATTTTATTCCATACAATTCCAGTAACGTGTCTTTCAATTACATCTTCAAACACTTTATCTCTCAAATCTTTGTCTACAATCTGTTTAGAAACCTTAGCCATACCATACACTTCCTTTCTCTCTTGGTTCATACACATTATATCACATATATAGGAAAAGTCAAATCTATCTTAGGTGTATTACACCTAATATCTATTGGAAGAAAAATGGGGAATTACTTCCCCATCAGAACCCCGGCCACGTCCAACTGGCGGCCAAACTCTGCCCACGCTTCGTACAGAATCTTCTGCTTGATCTCTTCGGGCAGACCTTCAGTGAACTCACTGACAACAAGCTTGAAATTGTCAAGCAGTTCAGTTGCGACGGATTCTGGGAGCCACCGCTTACCATCCCGCACAATTACCAGTTTTTCGCAGTATTCCAGAAGAGCGTTGCCCGGGTTTTCTTCCTCTTCCTTTTCTTCTGCCTCTTCCTCTTCTTCTTCCGCTTCTTCTTCCTGCGGAGTGGCGGCATTCATAACGGCGTTCTGGAAATCGTCAGCATCGGCGAGATACTCCATGCCCATCGCTTCCAGAGCGGCATCCACAACCCTGCACAGACTATACAGGGAATATTCGTCAGTATCGAGTCCCTCGGCTTTAGCGGCATCACGGATAGCTTCCAGAACATTCACCATTTCTTTTCCAGTCAGTTCACAAGTAATCTTCATAGTATATAATCCTTTCTGGTTTGTTGAGGTTTTCCTTCCTCTTTTCATATACATTATAGCACATTTTGTGCTTAATGTCAAGGGTTTTTTCCAAGGGGTTCGCTACGACTTTTTGCTGAGGTTCGCTTGATGGGTTCGTTTTAGTCCCACACCCATGTTACGATCTTTCGTGGGTTCCTCTCCCCTTGGAACAATTGTATTATACCACTTTTATAGGAAAATGCAAGTTATTATTAGGTGTTTAACACCTAAGGGAAAGAAGGGTCATTACCAAAAGATATAGTAATGACCAAAATGGATTCCATGTTTATACATTTCCGGATCGCCTGTTTCATCTCTTGGATGAAGAATCCCATAAAGGATATAATTATAATCATATCCAATTTGGATTTTACGAAAGAAGAAATATTTATTCCACGTGTTCATCTTTTTTCTTCTTTCCTTTCTCGGCTTCTTTCATGGCTTTCTTAACGGCACGTTCTTGCGCTTTTGCTTCTTTTTCTTCCTTATAGGCAACCGCCGCTTCATGCCCATCATAAGGGATATAACCGCCTTCACCATTACGAGTGCCACGAGGGATACTTACTTTGATTTTCGGATATTTGTCATTTCCTTCTGCATCCACAACAGGAATGGCAATTTCTCCACTACCGACAATTTCAATCTGCTTTTCTTTGTCGAGGTCGAAGTGTTCACAGAGAGCATCTACAATTACTTCCATAATTTCACTACGCAGAGCATTTTCCAAACTCGCTTTACTCGCCATACTACCCCTCCTTCTGGTTTGCGGTTTTCCTTCCGTTCTGATAGAATTATATCATAAATTTTGATTTTTGTCAACAATGTATTCTGTATACAATTTAGGTGTATTACACCTAAGAAATTTTGGTATTAAAAAACCGCCCATAAGGCGGTTGGAATGAGTGATTACACCTTGAGGGTGTAAGTCTTGACCTTGCCAGAGTCATCGGCTTCGATTTCATCTGCCCAGTAGTTGGTCAGGGCGTAGGAAATCTTGCCCCGGGAAAATCCGGTTTCCTTGGCAATGTCACTGGCGGTGACGGGAGAAGCGGCAATCCGGATCGCTTCCATCACGGGATCGTGCATAGCGGCGTAGATCGCCCGGTTCGCTTCGGCCTTGGCCTTGCCCCGATTCAGTTCGGCTTCCAGTTCGGCCTTGATGGTATCGGGTTCGGCGATGGTTTCACCATTCAGCAGGGCAATCAGGGAAACGAGAGTAGACTTCTTCATACGATAAATTCCTTTCTGGTTTGTGAGGTTTTCCTTCCTCTTATCTTTCGTGATTATTATATCACGGATTTTTGTTTTTGTCAAGAGGAAATTTTTTTCGGAAACCAAGTGGAGTTGCCTACTAATCCGATTCTTCGGACTCCAATGGGGAACTTTATCGTGTTCTCTCACGCTCCCTCTGACAGTTATAAGTATATCATAAATTGATGAAAAGTCAAACATTTATTAGGTGTTTTACACCTAATGTATTCTGAAAGGAAGAGTGGGACATTTCTGTCCCACTTTCTTACATGGTTTTGAAGTTGTATACGTCAGACCGAACATATTTCTTCAAGTATTCACCTTTATATACTTCGGTGCCATCAACCTTGATACTAAACGGATGAAGAACAGGACGAGTAAGAATCTTTACGGGTTTATATGGTGTTGCCCATTCTGCACCACGTTTAATACATTCCCAAAGGATCGCAGACTCAATCTCACTGTCAAATAATCCCATATGTTCCTCTTCAAAGTCGGGATCATTGGTTATAAACTGATAAACAACTTCGGCAGAACCTTTGTAGTTTCCAGTATCTGTAAAACGTTCGTTAGTTTCGCAGAAATTCTTATAGTCGGTGTTTCCGGTGATATACAGACTGGCATATCCCCAAATATCATAGACCGCTACGGTTTCCAGAGGATTATTGCACCTGAACCAGTCGCAATTATAGGCAATAACTTTATCGTCAAAGTCGGAATTGTAAGCATACACTTCGGTTATATTATACTTGATAATATCTCGTTTGAGTTTCTGCATAATATAACCCCATTTATCCATCTCGGCATCGTGCCGACGCATCATATCAATATATTTTTGACGCTTTTCTTTGTAATATGCAGATTCAAACAGAGGCAGATTATGCCATACTTGCTCAACAACATTTGCCTTGAAATCAACTATTGTACCAGTTTCTTTTTCCATTATAACCCAAGAACAGTCATAACAGAAACACTTGTCAAGTCCAGTTGTTTCAGTATCCAGAACAATTACATTTTCCAATATTATCACTCCTTCGGTTTATAGGGTTTCCTTCCCTTTATTTCATACATAGTATAGCACAGTTTCGGGAATTTGTCAAATTTAGGTATTAGGTGTTTTACACCTAATATTAAAAATGAAATAAAAATAAGGGGTTTAAACCCCTTATCCGAAAGCAATAGTGAGTGCGTGAATGATATGGTCAATCAGTTCTTCGGTATAGTCCTGAGTGACTACAACCTTTGTGGCAGTAAACGGAGGTTCCATATACTTTTCATTGTCTGGGTCAGTAATGAGTGTAGTCTGTTTCATATCAAATGCACTGAAACGTCTGTTGGCATCTTCTCCATATGCACAACCACAGACCGCATCACCATCGAACAGAACAATATTGTAATTGCAAGTCTGCGGTTTCTGCATCTTCATAAGAATTTCCTTCATATTCTCAGGAATTGAATTTCCACCATATGTCTCAAGAACACGGTCACGAACGTTTTCACAAAGGCGGAAATGATTATTGATAAATCCAACGTCCATACTGAAATTTTTGTTTTTGCGTTCAACTTCAGATAGAACCATGAGGATTCCATTGGTCAAATCTTCATTGTCGCTGAAACTACCGGAACAGTCAATGATAAGATTCAGATGGCAAGTACCGAATTTGTTATTGCCCTGTGTACTCATGGCTCGATCAAAGAAACGATAATCAGGGCGAGTCACGGCACGAGGATTGAATACGCCAGAATACGCATTAATTCCAGAACCACCCTTGTTCTTCTTGTTGAAATTGCCGATAATCATTTCAACTGTTTTCTGGAAATCATTTAATTTCTGAATCTGAGACTTTGAAAGATTCTTTTTAGCATCCAGAGCATTACCAATCATACGTTTGATCTGTTCTTCGGACAATTCACATTCGTGAGGATCACCCTTGGCAGGTTTTCCTTCTTTATTCTGTTCTTCTGGATTATCGCTCGGTTGCTTTTCTTGGCTGTCAATCGGTTGCTTTTTCTGGCTTTCACCCTGCTGTTCTTGACCCTGCCCATGATCGGATGATTCGCATTTATCTATTTCTTGCGGTTCCCCTTCTCCGCCTTCGCCATCTTGCGGTTGAAACTCTTCCGGGGATTTATCAAATTCATCAGCAATCAACTCCCACAGAGCATCAATGTCTGATTCATATGAACAACAATTAGGATCCCCATGATAACGTTGAGAATTGCGGTTAAGTCCGGCATAATTTTTCAGAATCTTTTTAACTCGTTTCTGAACCTTTGCAGTTCCCAGACCAAACCGAACGGCATTAAAGTAAGCAGACTTCAAATCTACGGCCTGCGGAGCATGACCGCCATGAACGTCATACAATTGTTGCCGGAAATCCACGCCGTGATAATAGTGCCGAAGAACTGTTTCAATACGTTCATCTTCCATGGCATTAACTCGGAATGAAGTATCAAGTTGATGGTCAGTAGGAGTCAGAATAGCATGACTGACTTCGTGATAGAGCATGGAGCGAACTGCTTCTTCTTCATTGCAGTTTCCAGTAATCTGCTGACAACGGTGCTGAATAATGGGATAGGACACAATGATTTTATCTTCCATCGGGGAATAGAAAGAAGTTTCTGCTTCTTTCTCCAAAGTGACGGGTATTCTACGTCCCGTATAGAAGCCAATTGGCAATGTGGAGATAATGGATTCACACTTAGCAAAACTCAGTTCCATTTTTAATCATTCCTTTCTGTTCCCCTTTGGAACAATGATAGTATAGCATACATGAAGATAGAAGTCAACATATCATTAGGTGTATTACACCTAAAGGACGTTTGGAAAAAAGAAGGGGATTACTCCCCTTCGGTTGTTTCCATCCCGATGATGGCCTTGGCCAACTGTTCGGGACTAAGCATAAACTCCCGGGCATCGGAGCAACGGTCAACCAACGGCTCAGGCAAGCCGTAGACCATACCGCCAAGAGAAAGGTTCATTGTTCCGATAATCTGAAATCCATCGTGGATATGCACCGGACGATTCTTGTAGTAGAACTCAGTCTTGCCATCCACAATACCCTGCAAGAATCGGAGGGAATCGAACGGCAGGAGATTGATTTCATCCAGAACAATGGTCTTGCCCTGTTCCATACAATCCCACAGGAGGGAAGGATTAAAATCGGGGTTGCCATCTTTGAAGATAAAATCTTCCATCAGATCAGACGGCAACATGGAGGAATTGCATACAATACAACGGTTGTCGGATTCCTGCTGTGCCAGAGTAGTTTTACCAGTACCGGCACTTCCATAGTAAACCTTGAACCGAGTATTAATATGAGTGGACGGTTCACCATACTGGGCGATTTTTTCAATAATGTCGTTAAACTCTGCACTCTGAATTTTCTGCGTCACTTCTTTCAGATAGGACGAATCCATGAGTGCAAAGTAGTTGCGGACATAGTTTCTTGCCTGTTCTTTTCCCTGACAAGCCATAAACGCAAAAGTATTGGTGAACCGGAAAGAGGGAGTAAAGGAAAATTCTGTGAAGAAATCCATCAGCTTACGGATTCCTACCAACAGGACTTTCTGCGGATCAACAGCAGGTGTGGGAGTGGATACAGCTGCAACGCCGGCAAAAATTGTCGGATAACGGTTAGTAGCAATCATTTCTTTCAGCACACTTGGACGATCCACATAAGGAGTAGCTCTCATGACGTTATAGAATCCATCATAGGCATTGTAATCAGGATGGTCACGCTCAATCAGATACGTGGCTCCGTTGCGTTCGCCATAAAAGGCACCGTCCACACTCCGCTTGGTAATAGTCATCACTTCGTTCAGTTTCATTTTTTTAGTTCCTTTCTCTTGTTTAATTTTGTTCCGTTTCCCTCTCGGAACAAGTATATTATAGCATAAATTCAAGGAAAGTCAAATGTTAAATTAGGTGTTTTACACCTAATGTTGTAAAAAGGGGAATTACTCCTGATGGAGTAATTCTTTGAGAACGGAAAGGATTTGGTCGGGAGGATATGCGTCTCCGATCCATCTGTCTCGAATGGCCGGGTTATCATCGAAGAGAATATCATCCGTAGCTTTCATCCATTTTTCTTTCGACACTCCATATGACGTAATGCGGACATAATTCCAATTGACAGAAGGGAGATGCTCAAAGAGCCAATCCCACTTGGCATCACGCACCGCACAGTCATAATCATGATCTCCGTCTTTAGAAGTCCAGCTGATGACGCCAATGGTATAACCGAGGGTCTGGAGCTTATTCAGATACCGAGCAAGTAAGCTGAGGTTTAGAAGGGGTTTAGCTTCAACATAAGGTGATACATCTTTAGAGCGCAGTTTTGGAAGCCAATCAGTTACGCCGTACAGATCGGCAATAGTTCCGTCCATGTCAAACCAGATAGTCCGCATCGGGAATCATCTCCTTTCATCGTGTATATAATACCACGGTTTAGGGATTTTGTCAAGCGATAGGATTAGGTGTGTTACACCTAAGATTTAAAAATGAAATTAGCCCGGTATTGCTACCGGGCATGACGGAGGAAGTGAGGTGATCTTACGCCTTGCTGTAATAGGACTTCTTATCGCCCTCACGAGTACCCGCTGTGAGGACACCCTTTTCAACAAGACGACGGGCGGACTGACCCACATTCATGGGCGTAAGGGTGAAAGCAACCTTGCCTTCAAGTGCCTGCATGATGTCGGTAGCGGTACATTCAGTAAAGGAAGGCATAGCGCTGATGACTGCATCCAGTTCATCTCTGCGAGCCTGTGCTTCGGGGTTCGGTCCCTTGGGACGGGCAGGAGCGCTTGCTTTTTCGGCTTCCTTCAGAGCAGTCTCGGCTTCCCAAGCCTTATACTCTGCAATGGCTGCGTCCATATTGAACGCCTTGTGGTTCTTAGTATCGGCCATCAGAGCGGCACTAACCGCGACCTTGACGATGCCTTCGTCGGCGGGAATGACCACGAAATTGGTCTTGTTGTTACGAGCCATCTTGGCTCCGGGGATAGACAGGATAGTGTTGAGGATTTCGTTCTTATTCATAATAACTCCTTTTCTCACGGTTTTCAGTATACGGCAGACCGCTAACTGCACAAATTGATTCTTTGTCTTTCGACATTTATATTATATCAGAATTTAATACTTTTGTCAAATATTAAATTCTGTTATTTTTGATTTAGCAATGCAAGCAGTCATCTTGCCAAACGCGGTAACACCCCTCGTGCGCAGTGAGCGTTGCTGACCAAACAACGGCTTCATTGGCCACTGCGTGAGGACTTGAACCCCTACACTACGTTCTTGCTAAATACTTCCAAGGCTTTGAATTTGATAGGATTCGAACCTACTTTTTCTTCCCCATCTGGGAAGTGCCTTACCTGTTGGCCACAAATCCGCACAAGATATTGTTCCTTGTACTTCGGTATCTTGCCCCTCGGAACAATTATTATTATACTCAGTTTTGGGAAAAAGTCAAATGTTTATTAGGTGTATTACACCTAAGATATAAAAGGAGGATTACTCCTCCATCATTCCATATCGAGTAAGAATCTTTTCAATCTTATGAACATCTGCATCGTTGCAGGTCACGGGAACACGAATAGTATTAGCTTTCTGATTGACTTTCAGCTCACCAATACTGCAGCCTACCTTTTCAACCATACAGTTGATGATATGCAGGGCAATGCGGTTTTTTGGTAGATAATAAGTGCGAGTAGTCATCCTACAATCACCTCCCACAGCTCAACGTGGTTCTGCTCCCATTCAGGCATAGTAGCGATCCATTCTGTGCGGAGTTCCTCAGTAGCAAAGAAGCGAGTCCGACCAAAGGATTTTACGGCATACAGTTTTTTCATAGTAACCTTCTCCTTTCGTGTTCCTTCTTGGAACATACTCATTATATCATGTTATGGGAAAATGTCAAATAAATATTAGGTGTGTTACACCTAATATAGTTTGATGCGGATTACTCCGCATCTACGTCATGTCTGGTAATTTCAAAGCATCCGGCATTACCATCTTCAACACAACCGTAATAGACGCATTTCTGCCATCCATCCCATACGGTTTCTTCCACGTTATCATATCCCCATTCATCTTTAACCATGGTAATAGCGGCCTCAGTTGCTTTTTCAACACTTGAGTACACACCATAACATCCGGCATTACCACATGTTTCAACAAGAGCATATACTACCATTTTCTTTTCCTCCATTCTTAATCATCACCATAAGAAACAGTATAGGGTGAGATACCATGCTCATAACCTTTATTTTCATATCCGCAACGTGGACAACGATGATAAACTACGGTTTCTAAGCCACGCATACGTTTAGTTACGTAATGTTCGCCAACTCTATAACGAGTATTACAACGCATACAACTAAAATCATATTCCTGTTCTGGAAATTTCCATGTGATGATTTTTACCGGATGGGAACATCCATAATAACCATATTTATCATCACGATAATCTTCAACAGTATAGCTATCGTATCTCATTTTTATTCTCCTTCCTCTTCAAGAACAACTTCACGCCAGTACCAAAGATGACGGTTGTCAGGATGACTTTCCATTAAAGTACAGCGTCTCTCAGCTTTTTCCATTGTATCATAGGCAACTTCGACAATATCAACTTGATTGGTATCTTCCAGCTCACCCATGACCACATAGACACGTTTCATTATCGCCACCTCCAATTTCTTTCATAGGCAATACCTATTAGAACACCGATAATTATACTGATAAGAATATATATCAGTATCATTCCCATTCCCTTCCTTTGTATATCAATTTCTTATTTCTATTGATTGCTCGTCTAATAGGGCGCTGATGTCGTGATTTCTTATAGGCTTTACGATTCTTCCAATATCGTTTTTCCTGTCGATGCAAACATACATAATAGCGCATCATTCTTCAGCCCTCTCTTTGTGTTTCGGTTTCTTCCTGCGCTTGTCAGGAATTACTTTGGTAGGCGGTGGCATAGGTTTCCGCTGTTCCTGTATAACCTCCAACCATGTTTTGGGTTTCTTCATAATCTTCCCTCCTTACAATGATATTATAGCATAAAATTTGAAATTGTCAATATAATATTTTAGGTGTTTTACACCTAAATTAGTTGAAGTGGATTACTCCACTTCCCACGCTGACACGTAATAAATAGAACCTTCATAGCCCGGATAATGATAACATTCGGCACAGTGCCATGCATCATATTCATGCGTAAGAATAAGCATTGGTTCACCGGATTCTACCGCATAATCTTTAATGGCTTGAATTGCTTTTTCTTCGGTTTCGTAAATGCCATAAAGATACTGGCTTTGGTCATAATCATGCGGATCGTGTTCTACTATCCAAACTTTCATTTTCATTCCTCCTTATTTCCACTCCTTCTTTATCAGCTGAATTGTTTTAACCACCATAGCGCCCATGATGGCGCAGCTTACCAAGATCATCATTTCCATATCGTTTTTCCCCTTTCCGTATACTTACTCTGATTGTGATCTACTTTCCGCTTCAAGAACGTTGGGACTTTTTTTGCTCCGCCATATACTGCTACAAGCTCTTTTTGTGTAGTCACATACATGGTAATGATTTTCAGCTTGTCCTCGGTTTTCACAATGGTAATGCCAGTATCGGTCAGACAAATCCAGCGCCCTGCCTGATCCAGACTGAAACGGGTATATTTTTCTTTGACAATTTGGCCCAGACCTATATCATCTATGATATGTTTTACTCGGTCTGCCCTCTGGACTGCTACGTGGTACGTCATCTGTTCGTTCATGTTCAATCCCTCCTTTGATGTCTATATTTTATCATATGATAGACTTGTTGTCAAAGGGATCTTAGGTGTGTTACACCTAATATAGAAAAAGAGCGATTACTCGCTCTTCAGTCCTACGGTTACATACATTTTATATTCTTTGCCTTCAACGATTACCGGAACTACTGCGGTTGAAGGGAAGCAGCTTGTTACAGGCATTTCATAGTGTTCGGAAGAATCAGCAATCAGATCATCCAGTTTGATCGCAGCTTCTACTAAGGCATCGTACAAATCACTCATTTTCACAGCTCCTTTGCATAATAGGCCAGCCCCATGCCGGTTTCCGGGGAACAGTTGTAATAGCTGATCGCATTGCACAGCTTATCAAAGTCTGCATTGGGATCATCAGCAGGTTTGGAAGTCCAGTTCGCCATAAAGCTGTCCGTCCGCATTTTGTTGGGGATAATCATGATAGTTTCTCCGGCATTGTACAGGGTACGGGCATGAGTCTTTGTGATCTTTACCATGGTTCTTACCGCCTTTCTGTTCCCTCTTGGAACAATTATATTATAGCATAAGTTGGAGATAAGTCAAATAATTATTAGGTGTGTTACACCTAATATTATTGAGGCGACCGTTATCGGTCGTCCCATTCGTCCTGGGAAATACCAAGGATTTCAAGATAGGATTCTTCTTCATGCCAGAAATAATCGTTAATATCTGTTTCTGTCCAATCTCCACAGACATCATCCGAAAGATATTCGTCCAGCCGTTGTAGCTCTTCATCTGTCAGCTTGTCAGCACGTTCTTTGGCTCCACCCCAGAAGTCAAACTCTAACAGAGATTTTTCTACAGTGTACGTCATAACAGCTTCCTCCTATATGTTTTCAATTAGCGTCCTTGCAACCGGAGGGTCTGCGCACTGCCCACAATAGATTCTGTACCTCTGCATCCCTTTTGCAAGTTCTTCAGAAGGAGTCGATCACTCCCTTCCGCAAGAGTATATTATCATATATGGGTATAAAATGCAAATTATTCTTAGGTGTGTTACACCTAATATATTTAGAATGAAATACCCGCCTTAGCGGCGGGTGAGTAATTACAGCTTGCCCCAGTAAGTGACATTGCGGTAGCAAATAGTGTTATCATACTGGTTGACGCTGTAGCTGTTTTTTCCACCCAGTCTTATCAGCTCCCACATCAGCAGGTTAGCTTCAGCTGTGGTCATTTTATTCCTGGTAAAGATAGCAGGATGAACCCCGTCATTACGGTAATAAATGACTTCCGGCTTGATGTAGACTTTGGTACTGTTGTAGTAGGTGATGCTGATGCTCAGATAAGTCTTTTCCATGTTATTTCCTTCCTTTCTGTTCCTCTTGGAACGATTATAGTATAGCATACTTTATTTTAAAATGCAAGTATTTATTAGGTGTGTTACACCTAAATAATATCGTAAATAAAAGAGCGGGTGATCAGTCCGCTCTCGCCCATATATCAACACCAGCTTGGGCAGCCCCATACGGTAATTAGTCCGTGATAGACAGGGCACTGGTGAGGGACGATAACGGGCGCCATTCATTAGTAAGCCTGTCAGTAGCCGTTCCTACTGCTTACGGCATCTTAGTCCGGTGGAATCACTTTCCCTTCCTCCTTTCGACATCATTATAATATCATATTATGTGATATAAGTCAATTGATATATTAGGTGTCTTACACCTAAATTATTTTGAAATGTAATTGGGGACCTGGGAGGTCCCCGTGAGATATTAGAACAGGAAATCATTAGCACAGCACCTCTCCATGGCGAGCAATATAGACCTCAAATGCAGCTGGCGGCAGCTCGCTCATCTGCTGAGTCCAGCTGGTCATCAGATATACCCGGCCAGCTCTATTGCCCTTGAAGCTTTCGGCCAGCTTCAGCAGAGCACGGCGAGACCGAATATTCTTAGGCACAACAAGTTCTCCATCATTGCCCATCGGGATATAACCGTTAGTGTAAGCATAGAACAGGTACATGGTATCAACCTCGCTTTACTTTATTCTGTCCTCTGAGGACAGTATCATTATATAATGGTATGGTATTTTTGTCAAGAAAAGATTAGGTGCGTTACACCTAATCTGAAGAGGGCGGGATTTCTCCCGCTCACCACTCTTCTTCACCGAACTCAAAATCATCAGCTTTATCGCAGATTGCAGCTGACCGGGCGACCATCTCATGTACCTCTTCATCGGTCAGCGCATTCAGGTCATCATAGCGGTTGATCAGTTCAGTTAAGCGTGCATCCTGCCGGACTTTGTGAGAAAACTCTGCGAACGTCATAGTACGTTCCTCCCTTCTTTGATGCTCTAATAGTACACTAAATTACGATTTTTGTCAATCATTTCTTAGGTGTGTCACACCTAATGTTGTTTATAAGAAAAAACCGGGGCATTAGCCCCGGTCCCGGCACTCGCCGGTGTAAACGTTGAACTCTTTGTTGTCCCGATACAGCTGCTTTGCCAGCTGGTAGGTAAAGCCCCGCTCCCGCATAAACCAGCCGATGTGCTTGATCGTGGTCATGGAGTACAGCCCGTTGACATGGAGCCAGCCTTCCGGCGTAATTTCAATCACGGGCGTGGTGTAGCTTACCATGATAACAGTATCGTCGGGCAGGATAGCAACGTGGGACTGTGCGTACTTGTGGCCGTTGTTGGGGCGGATCGTGGTTGTGATGTTCATGTTCAATCCTTCTTTCTTTTATTTCTTGTCCCTTCGGACAAGTATATATTACCATAGCCTTGCCTATATGTCAATACTTTTTTAGGTGTGTCACACCTAATAATGATAGGCCTTCCTCAATCGAGGAAGGCGTGGAGGAAGTACATGACCATTTCCGGGTCATCTTTGCCGATCACATCGGGCATCTTGCCGGTACGAGCCATCAGCTTTGCCATTTCACGCTTGGCGGTTTCATAGTCAACATCCAGATGCAGGTCCAGCTTGGCGGCGTGGTTGCTGGTGTAGATGCGACCCTTGCTTTCGATGCCGGTCTCCGGCTTCCAAACATACAGACTTACGCTCAGATAGGTGTTGCGGGTGGGGAGATTCTTCATGGTATCGTACCTCTTTCTTATTTATTGTCCCTCCGGACAACTATATATTATACCTTTAGTGCGATCTTGTCAACTCATTATTAGGTGCTTTACACCTAAGAACAAGAGATAAAAAAAGAAGGCCGTTAGGCCTTCTTAACTTCGTGTGGTACCCACACCTTCCGCCAGTCGTCCTCGGCGGTTTCCACTGTCCAGCCGTGATCCAAAGTCCAGCTGGAGATATATTTCTCAGCTTCTGCCTTGCTGATGGGCCAACTACCGTATTCGCAGCAGTAGCGGTAAGTAAATGCACACTTGATGTAGATGATGCCCAAGTCCTTATCCATGTTCGTATCTCCTTTCGTGTTCCTTTTGGAACTAATTATATTATACTCAAATATTATGTGGTGTCAACCAATTATTAGGTGCATTACACCTAATATTTTAAAGGGCGGCCATTAGGCCGCCGTTAGGTCTTTAAATACATCACGCGCTTCTTCGAATGAAGGGCTTGAAAAATATACATCTTCTACACCATCATAGATTTCCCAAACAATCCACCCGTGAAAATGTGCCGTGTCGAATCGCCGCAGTTCATAGGTAACTTCAATACTATCCATAGTGTAACTCCTCCACTATTTATTGTCCCTTAGGACAATTATATAATACACTTTAACCAGGTAATTGTCAAATAATTATTAGGTGCGTTACACCTAATCCCAGCTCTCCAGCTTCCCGGTTCCAGCTCCAGCTTCCCGGCTTGTTTAGGTGTCGCAGCTTATTGCGACTATTTTGTTATACATTCAGCTTACAGCTGTTCAGCATAAAAGTACAATAATACGACTGTAGTAGCTGTGGCACCTCAGCTGCTGAAAGAAGGTTGACTTCAAAGTACATAGGAAAGTCTTTTCCTATGATTTTGATAACCTTTTAACGTCATAACAGTATCACAATTATATAATTCTGTCAAGACCAACATTAGGTGTATCACACCTAATAATTCATGCAAAAGAAAAGTGCCCGTAGGCACTTAGCAATAAGCAAGTTTTTGCGTTTTCCATCCCCAAATGGAAATCTGTTTGTATTCCCTGCCGATCTTCAATGCTTCCTGTTTGGTACTGATGCGGAAAGAATGGTCAACGTAGTAGATACCACCGGAGTACCAAACACCACAATTGCCGTTATACTGTTTGACGGCCCTGATCGCTTCCTCTGCTGTGGTTACTTCTATCCCATAATCTGCGACTTGCCACCCGGTTTTATAGCGGATAATCTTTCCGTTTTTCAGTGTCAACCCGTCATCCTCTGTCAACTTGCGAATTGTCCGAACATTAATCATGGCCTTTGGCCTCCTTCCTTATGATACTTATATTATACAGTTTCGGGATTGTGCACGCAACTTATTCTTAGGTGTGTCACACCTAAGAATGAAAATGAAATTAGAGGCGGTTTCGGGAACCGCCTCTTCTGTATATTAGATTACGTGGATTCTACGCATGGGAACCAAACGCCAGATTAAGATTAAGTAGTTGCAGCGTTTAGCGTCCTCCAAATATTCCCGGGCAAGATCTGATTCTATGTCGGGGAAAAAGGTGTGGAAAACCTTACCAGTGCGGGGATTGACGTACTTCAGCTCGATTACGTAGTTAGACATTAGGTGTGCCCTCCTCAGTAGAGTTATTTTGTCCCATAGGACAATTATATTATACTCAGAGGGGTATCATCTGTCTACTTTTTCTTAGGTGTGTCACACCTAATAAATACTGATGGGCAAAAGCCCATCAGTAGCACCTCCCTTCCCGCACCACGTCCCGGATGATGGCGAACTGTTCGCCCGTGGCGATCTTCTCAAGAATCTCAAAAGAGAACTCAAGACCGCAACGGCCCCCATGAGGGAAGGCCCGCCGGGTGAAAGTGAACACGTCGCCCGTCCGGCGGTATTCCTGCCGATCGAAGGGGAAAGTTTCGGCCGTGGCGATGTTGCCGGTGATGGCAAGAATAAAGGGGAAAGACCGGTTAACATGCGACCAATAGCAGTCAAGTTCCGGGCAGACTTGCCGGAAAGAAGAGGACTTGCAGTAAGAGGGGAGTTCACTGATGCGGATATAGTTGGCGATACAGTTCATGGGGATACCTCCTTAAATATTTGATACTAAAGTATTCGACACGGGAGGGCGGAAGTCCTTCTTTTAGTTTAGGTGTGTTACACCTAAGAATAATGGGTACACCCTCAAATGAGGGTGTACCGCCATTCTCCATTATCGCGGGAGCGGACGATGTCATACCAGATGCCGTCATCGTCCAGCTCCTCACTGGCCACATAACGCCAGCTTCCACGGAGGTACTCATCACGGGACAGGAACTCCAGGCGACCATACTCAACGGAATACTTAGTGGTTTTAGACATAGGAAATAAACCCCCTTTAAGAATATTCTCCCCTTCGGGACAAGTATAGGATACACCCACCAGGAAAATCTGTCAAGTTTTTATTAGGTGTGTCACACCTAAGAAAATAGTGTGTGAAAAGCGGGGCCGCGCCCCGCTGCAAGTTATTCCCACCATGGCCCGAAGAGGTCAACCCGGGACTCTTCCTCTAAGGGGTCACACTCGGATAAGTCCCACCCCATGGCCGCTTGCAAGTCCCATGTGATTTGATCCAACAGATCCATCATTTCATCAAATTCCATTTCGGACAGAGAGTCGGGATTGAGTTCATACTTGGTTGCGAGTTCCTCAAGACGGGGGGTTTCCTTGGTCCGCAGGGCGACTAACTGAGAGAATTCATTCATGGTCATTGTAATGACCTCCTTTCTTTATATTATAATTATACTCGTTTTAGGCCAGGGCGCAACTTTTTATTAGGTGCGTTACACCTAAGAAAAAAGAGGTGGCTTAGCGCCACCCCATCATCCGAAAATATGCGTCGATGTCGTCTATGTGTCCTTCCCAATAGACTTCTACCACTTCATCATCTTCTTCCCGTTCGTTAATCTGCCACATCATAAGGTTACAAATATCACCTATGATCCAAAGTCCTTCTTCCTCATAAAATCCCCACTCATCACCGTTTTGATCGGTACAAGTTACAACAAAGAGAGTCGAGTTGCCTACACGGTCAAGTGCGGTTACTACCGCAAGTTTCGGATAAAATTCACCATGCTCTGCGCAAGCGGGGACAAGAAGAGAACAAGAGAGAATAATGGCACAAGTGATGGCGGTGGCAATGATGGCAATTTTCGTGGTTTTCATGGTACTGACCTCCAAAATTTTATTTGTCCCTTGGGACAATTATATTATAAAGGCTAATGCCTTTATATGCAACCTTTTTCTTAGGTGCATTACACCTAAGAACGGAAGAGAAAAAAGAGAGGGGTTTATACCCCCTCTACTATGCACGCCTTCGGCGCTGTCCACTCGCTAAAGCGGAAGTGGCGGTTCCACCGGTCGCAAAACTCTTCGGCCTCCTCCTGGGTCTGGAACTCGTTGATGTACTGTCCCCACTGATCTACTACATAAAACATACTGGCAACCTCCCGTGTTTTTATTGCGTCTTTCGACGCTCTTATTATAGCACTCTTATGGTGCGCGTGCAACTATTTCTTAGGTGCATTACACCTAATATTTAGAAGGGGGAAATTATTTCCCCTTGGTCCACCACTCGGGAAGAGTGAACCGATATTCTATAGTCGGATTAAAGCGTGGTGCGGGTGTACGGTTGATTACTGAGTTGTTTGCCTTTTCAACATAAGTACGTGCGCTCTTTTCGGTCTGGTATTCGCCAATGGGCCGAGTGTTCTGCTGACGGGTAACAAGGATCGCAAAGGTGTTGTGCGGAGTCTTGATGTAAGAATAAGTCATGATGGGATCCTCCTTTAATAATGTGATACTATAGTATTCGACGTCGATGGCGTAAATTCCTTCTTTTTCTTAGGTGCGTTACACCTAATACTTCCAGCTCGTCTCGCGCGCATAAAGGCCAGCTTCCAGCTCGCTTCACGCGCGTATAGGGTCCAGCTTCCAGCTCGCCCCGCGCACGTAATATATATATACAGGGGTGTATGTGCCTGGGAGGCCCGCGGCCTACCCTGGGCCTGGCCTGGCCAAAAGTACCTCGCCTGCCGATATACTGGATTTGTAACATTTCTGTAATAATTCGTAACATTTTAACCCTCCCCTACAATGCTATTATACTATATATAGGGCCTGCCGTCCACTAATTATCAGGTGTAAAACACCTAAATCTTTATTTTTCAAGGCCTGGAGGCCTTTTTCAGACTCTGGTCTATTATTACGAATTTGTTACAACCACTATATATAGTGTTTTCCTTTTATCATAGTATAGTTGGCGCAATTATATTTGATCAAATATATTTGTGCCCGATTATATTTGATCAAATATTATATGGTCAAATTATATTTGATCAAATATTATATGGTACAATTATATTTGATCAAATATAATCGGTTCATAGTTAGTTATAACTAACCAGGGCACTGGTTAGTGTATGCTAACTTGTACGTACAATTTGAATACATTATAATACATTATAATACATTATAATACAAGTTAACTTGTATTATAACATTATAATACAAGTTATAACATTATAATACAATTATATTATATCAAGTTGTCTGTATAGAATAGTACAAAAAACGCAAAAAATGAGAAGGATTTGTATGCAAAAAATAATACTTTTACCGTGTTGGACAACTGTACAATTTCCATATTATGGAAAGAAAAATGCATAAAAAAATGAATGGATATACATGTATACAATAGTATAGTTTATGTTATGTTTACGGATACAACGCCCAGGTTTATGTTATTATAGGGATACAATAGGCCGAAAAATTTTCTTTATAAAATACATCATTTTCGGAAGGGAAAAACAAATATGCATAGAATCCCTTTATAGGGATTTCCCGCAAGGGAAACCTGCCGGACGGAATCGGCCGTCCGGTGACAAAACGGACGTACCTTGACAACTTAAGCAAAGAAATCTTTCCGGAAGGATAGCAAGCAAAGCTATCCTGCACTGTACAGCAGGGGAAGGGCCTGCAAGCGTGAAAAACGCTTTACAGAACAGGAAAGGGGGACACGAAGTACATTAACAATATAAATTGAAAGAAGGAAACATACTATGGAAATCACTTATTACGTTCTTGCCTGTTTATTGCAATCTTTGACCGATGAAAAGAAATTGAAACTTGCCTATATTGAACGCTTGAAACTGTATCGTGAATACATCGCCAAAGGTGGAACCGATACTTTTGATAATTCGACCCTTGCGACCCGTAGATATATGGTATCAAAAGTCCTTCAGTTTGATACTATATTACACGTTTCGTTGTGGAAACTTGCTATACAAGTACGAATTGCAATTGTAAACCCCCGTGATACGGGAGCAAAAGGAAAGATTGCGGAAGTAGTCGAACGGTTACAAACTATGAAACGTAACGGAACAACGGAAACGACATGGTCGGAATTTTTCGCACATAGTCAAAACGTGGCGGACATTATAGACGAAGCAACGGGAACAACTATTGAAAGTAAAACGGGAGTTGCGGGAGCGGATTTTTTACGAAGTGAATCAAGCGACTTTTGCAAGGCTGTAGAAGAATATAGGCACTTAGAAGAGTTACTACATTTTCATAATAAAGAATATGAATTCGATATTCTTTGCACATGGTCGGAATTTTTTGATTATTTGTCCGCATATAACAATAAAGGTTTAAATACATGGTTTGACACGGTTCCGTCGAAACGTTCCGGTAAACTGTATATTTACAAAATGCAGGTAATTAAAACAAGTAAAAAGAAAATCAAGTATTTACAATCTTTTGACAGTTGGCAGGATACGGACGAATAACATAAGGAACAAGGGGAAGGGAAAAATCCCTTCCCCTTCCACATAAAAAAAGGAAAGAAGGGTTTACAATGAATACTAAGAAACTGTATTTCTACATCTGGGTTAACGCTGTTCTCACTTATTATTCATCGGATAACACATGGAATTTGAATTTGTATCATAACGTTGACTTTTACAATTGCAATGATTCAACCGCTTTCATTATCCGGAAAGATATTTCCCCTGCACAAGCTGCACATTATATCAAGAAGTACAAATTGCAATTTGAACCGGAATATTCCGATAACGGACGAATCACATTTTCCCGTCATAAGAGTAAAATGTTTTGATATTTGACAGGATACAACGGAAGGGAACAAGCGGAAAAAATCCGCTTGTTCCCTTCTTTTTTTGTCCGAACAAGGCCCAGGGGGGAATATTACGGGATTTTTCGGTACCGAACGAATTGACGCATGGGGGCCCTCCCCATCATCCACCAATTTTTTTATTTTTGAACCAATTTTTTATTTTTAAAATTAAATATTTGACAATTCAACACCTTATATGCTATAATACAAACAAATGGAGGTGAGAGCCTTTTATGAGACATTATGTACTAGATTACAGCATCGAACGAGATTCCGATCGCTGTATCGCCGTATAGCAAATTTTGGACGCCATGCCAAATGACCCATCCGCAACAGAACTCGAACAAATGGCATCCTATATTTTATACGGTAAAGATGAGAATGGCCAAAATGCCATTCAACGCAACGAATGTACCGACAAAAATAAGAAATATAAGAGTTATAAGACAAAAGATGATAAGGTGCAATCGTTAGATGAAATGATGGAAGTGCCGGGGTTCGATGAACGCATACTAAAAAGCGCCTATTCGCGCGATCTTTATACGGCGCCAAAGCCCTCTATTTAGCGGCCACGCTATAACCGCAAAGGAGAGCTAATTGACCCAGGCGATTCTGAAATTCCAGGTATGCGCGAATAGTGGGAGATTATTGATAGATGGTAGCGTATTCTTGACATAGCCAACGGCCGCGTCAAGCCCAACGAATCTGACACTATCATTACTGACCCCTACAAAATATACCTGCTTAAACATAACTTAATTGATATTAGGAAACATTAGTATTATTTGAAGGATAGCGCCAAACCTACGCTCCACTTCCAAAATTTGGACCATCCAAAGGCTCAATTCTATGATTGGTCTGGCGACGCCTTCTATTGGATTTCTAAAGACGAATGGGAAAAGCGCGTAAAGGCCGCCTACACCTCACGCACTTCCAAGCGCCTTGAAGATTATGAAACAAGAGGGGAGGGGGACTAGTTAGAGGTTAAATGGGTTGTTTGCACCCATACCTTTGATTGGGAGGACCCAGCCCATGTTCGTGCATTATTCAATCAATATAATATGTTGTATGAGAATTTGCACGATAAGTTAGATACATACGGGCGTACCCTTTTATGGGATTTTGACCGCTATGTATCACTATGCGATTTTAGTGAGTTACGACTACTTATTATTGATATGCGGAAAAAAGGGTATGCATATGATGAAGTATTGGATGAAATACGTACACGCTATAATATTGAATATTCGCCCAATTATCTCGTATCAATTGGAAGTTAGGAAATTCCACGTCGTATTGCGAAAATAGCTAAACTCACTCGTATTGATTATATGACGCCGGATAAGAATCGTAAATATTGTATCCATTGCGGCCGTTTCCTACCGAAAGATCCAGCATTTTTTAGCCGCAATAACTCACATAAGGATCGTTTATCGAATACGTGTAAATAGTGCGACCGTAAACATCGGATTGAAAGAGGGGTGATTAGTGGTGGAGACCTCAGAGCAAAAGACCCGACGCTGCCTCAAATGCAAGCGTGAGTAGCCTGTATTTTTATTTCAAAAGACTCCCTCAAAATTTTTTCCGGGTGGACGTTGCTATATTTGTACACCGTGCCTTGAGGCAATGACGCCGCAAGATAACTTAGGTGAAGTTGACCGTTTAATGCGTTGGCTTGATTTACCATTTGATTTGAATAAGTGGACATAGTTGTATACGTAGCATGAAGATCATACGCTGACTGCATACTTTAATTTACTGTATGATGATCACTATGAGCCACTACGTTGGTCAGATGAAAATGAGCGATGGCGGCAAGCCCGTGCTGAAGGCACAATTGATGATGAGATTAAAGAATTGAATGATGCCAAATTGAAACGATTACGTAAAACATGGTCAGGAGCATATTCCACTGAATAGCTTCTTTGGCTAGATGATTTTTATAATAAGATTGTTGCGACTCAAAACGTATCGACGCCAATTCTTCAAGAAAAAGCTCGTGATTTCTGCGAACTTTAGATACATATAAAAGAAGGATTACGTAATGGTGTAGATGTTTCTAAGATGATGAAGCAGGCCGATGATATTGTTAAGACGTATCATTTTGAAGCTTCAAATGCGAAATCCGCGGCCGACTTCGAATCCGTTGGCGAGCTAATGGTTTATTATGGTAAGAAGGGATGGCATCCAAATTGGCATACTGAGCCGCAAGATTCCATTGACTTTATGATGGAAAATATACAAAATTATTTAAAGAGACTTGTAATTAATGAAGGTAATTTTGCAGAACAAGTTGAAGATAAGCGTGCTCGTTATAATATGACTGAGCGCCTTGAAAAAATTGAAAATGAGAAAGTTGAGTTTGATGAAATGGCAGATATTTAGTATGAAGGTAATGACGAACTCGCCGCCGAATTGAATGGAGGTGGGGGTATAGATGAATGATTTGATAGAAGTTGTAGAGCGAGATGGTATACCGATTGAGAAAGGTATTACTCTCACGCGCGAATATCTTGATGCAAATTAGGAACTTTTTACTAAATATTTAAATCTTTGGTTACTCTATCCAGATTTATTTTTAGATGCTGTGCAAGCCACCGAGGATGCACGCAATTTTCATTTAAAGCCGTTTTAGCGTATTATGTTGCGCGCGAGTATGCGTTACAGATATCATTTCCTTACTGCTACTCGTGCTACCTCTAAATCCTTTACCGCATACTTGTGCGCACTAGTACGTGCCGTTTTACAACCCAATTCTTCTATAATGCTTGCATCAGAAGTTAAAGGTACAGTTATTAATATTGCAAAAGATAAGTTTGCTTAGTTCTTTAGACATTGGCCTTTACTTGAAAAAGAACTTGCTACACGACAAGATGATGGTAAGACTGGTGTTAAATCTAGTAATAACTATTATGAATTATATTTTAAGAATGGTAGTTAGATTACTGTTGTCGCTAAAGATACATCTCGTGGATTGCGTGCAACCGCCGCAATTTGGGAAGAATGTGCTCTTATTACAGAATAGGCATTTGTTGAAGTTCTATGGCCTCAGTTAAACGTTAAACGTACTGAAGTTGATGGAACATTGAATCCTGATGAACCATCATCTCCTCAAACATTTATTACTACTGCGGCCGATAGAACAGTATACATGTATCGTAGATTAATTGAAATAGCTGTAAATGCTGTATTGCGGCCGAAAGAGTTCTTTTGCTGGGGGATGAGTTATGAGATTCCTGTGCATTATGGACTAGTAGACTATGCTACCATGATGGACCAGCGTTATTCAAATAACGTTTCTGAAGAGTCATTTGCTCGTGAGAATTTATCAATCTGGACCGGTAATAGTGAAGATGCATGGTTAGATAGTCGTCGTTTAAATAAATTACGTTCTTTATTAAAATGTGAACGTCGAGCTATAAGATTACCAGATGGTGCTTTTTATATAATGGGTATTGACGTGGCACGTTATGGCGCGAATACCGCTATTATGATTATTAAAGTATTACCTGGGGAGGCTCGTTTTAGGAAAAATGTTGTCTATACTGAGGTAATACATGGAGAGAACTATATTACTGTTCAAGCACCGCGTATTAAAAAATTAATTTAGTTATTTAATCCTCTTGAGGTAGTAATAGATGGTAATGGTCCAGGTATTGGTTTACTGGACGCTATGGTATTACCTTCTTATGAATCTACTACAGGCGAACAATTTCCTGCATATTTTACTTTTAATGATGAAAATCATTTACCACCGAATATGCACGAAGAATTAGAAGAACCAATACCAAAATTTAATGCAATTTTGTATGATATAAAAGCTGGAACAAGTAATGAAGATGAAATTCATGCGGCATTTCTTGCTTCAGTAAATAATGGTTCAACTGCATTTTTAGCGCATGAACGTATTGTTAAGGATAAGTTAATGCAAACAAAGAAAGGATAGCGTATGACTTCTTATGAC
>Ga0310786_10001714_pt1 | contig 35138 bp, 22 predicted proteins | sample AusTroGonzalo_MG_FD_203881 | JGI IMG/M metagenome (GOLD analysis project Ga0310786, IMG submission 203881) | Bovine rumen microbial communities from tropical cattle in Woodstock, Queensland, Australia - Gonzalo_03 (v2) (version 2) | ecosystem: Host-associated > Mammals > Digestive system >... | reverse complement strand
TGTGAGACATTTCGCAATGCCGTCTGCTCAAAGAAGGTCAACTCCGGGAAAGAGCCGAAGCCGGTAATGAGCGAAACACTGGTGATGTTGTCATTATTAACAAAAAGCTTACCCTTCAGTCCGATATTGTAATATATGCTACTGGACAAGATGGTAACATCCGTATTAGCGGTCACTTTAATCCGCTCCCAGGATTTCTCGACGGATGGGGACACAAGGATAAGATTAAACTCGTCCTTTGCGACCAGCCCCATATTCTCTCCTCCGAGATAAAGATATGAGGGCGGAGTCCTGCGGAATCCCAGGCGCAGTGACGGTGTCCATCCCTTCGGAGCAGCGTAGGATACAGACACATTGGCACCGAACTTATTGAAGAAACGGGTAGAGACAGCGGCATTAACCATTCCGCTCCATTTGGCATTAAACTCGTGATCCCACTGGGCCATGAACTCAAGACCGAAGCCTCCGGCTTCTTTCTCTAACCGGTTTCCGTCTATGCCCTTATAGCTTATCTGTCCTGTATATGTATTGCGTGGGGTTATGCGGGCGTATGAGACTGAAGCAAGGGAGTAGAGATGTGCAACGGAAGAAAGCGTCTCGTCATGTGAATCGTAGAAAGCACTGGTATAGGATGCATCTACCCTATTCTTGAAGCCTTTGAATCCCAGATAGCGTATATGACGGATATAATCCCACTGTTCTGCATTACTGGGCTCATAGTAACGCTGCTGATATTCACATGCCTTGTCGAACTGCTTCAGATACTCGTAGGCTATGCCTTTGTCATATAGAAGGTCCTTGTTTGAAGCATCATGAACCAAGGCAGAATCTATCACCTGCAAGGCAAGTTCCGACATCCTGTTCTTCAACAACTGGGTTGCCCACTCATGACTTATACCTGAGTAAGCCGCAACAAGTTGGGGTGGCATGAAGCCGTCTACCTGATTCCGCGGATGAAGCAAAGCCAGGGCTTCCTCATTCTTTCCCTGCTGTTGAAGCGAGAGAGCCTGTTTTACAACGAAATACGGAACATCGGGATATGTCTCATAGCCCATTGCTGCATATTTATAGAACAAGTCGTCACGCTTCAGGGTCTGACTCATATTGATAAGACAACGCAATGCAACCTCACTTCCAGGCACAACCTCAAGGAGAGCCTGCGCCTCACTGAGAGCCTCATCGTAGCGTTCCTCGTCGATAAGGAATTTCAGACGGTTACCGGCAAAGTCCTCGTATGCTGAAGCAAAACGACGACGGTTATGAGGACTTCTCTCGGATGACTCCACGAAAAGCTTATGGGCCTCTTCCTGTCTATTCAGATGCCCAAGCACGGTAATCTGCCTGGACACGACAGCAGGCCATGACTCATCAGTATCAGGCATCAGTTCCAATACACGGTTTAAATGCTCATACGCATCATTCCACTGTTCAGCTGCGAAATCATAATCAGAAAGCTGCAACATCATATCAGCGTATGCCTCAGAAAGTTCTTCGTCCTGAGGATTCGTTTCGAACAGTTCTGTAAGGATACGCAAGCAACGTTTCTCGTTGCCGGCCTTCTTCTCCAATGAGTACTGTTTCATCAAGAGGCCGGGAGTACGTCCTTCCAACTTCATGGCCTCATCGATATAGAATCGGGCATCATCATAATACCCTCTTGTAAGCGATGTATTTATCAGATAAGTCAAAGCGTCACGGTCGTGTGTGGCAAGATAAAGACGTCCGTTGGCCTCGTACGGATCATGCATACGGGCATCTGCAGCAACCTCCTGAAGCAGGTTGTTGTAAGCATTACTGCCCACATTCTTGCTCTTTACAAAAGCCAAGGCCTGGGTATAGAGTCCGAGATCCGTCATGATACCCACTACCTTGTTAATCAACTCTGAGTCGTTAGGGAAATGAACAAGTCCGCGATTGGCAGCACCGATGGCTTTCTCGTACTCACCCATCTTTATATACGTGCCGACAAGCTCGATATAATACTCGCGCATCATCGGGTCCTGATCTATCCATTTCTCCAGGTTCTCGGCAGCCTCGCCAAGCGAGCTCTTCTTGAGCACCTTGTCCCAGTTCTCGTGATTGTGTCTTCTGACATCCGCCAACACGACAGAATCATTGGGATAAATGTGATGCAAACGCTTCAGGGCAGCATCTGCCTCGACATCGTTCTTCAGCATACGGTAAAACGCAATCTTACGTCGCCACAAGTCGCGGTCGTAAGGCTGGAACTCCAGCAGTTCGTTGATGTAACAGATAGCACTGGAATAATGCTGCAGTTTATCCTCGACATCCACCAACAGACGCTTAGCCTTGAAATGCAAATCGTTAGCCTGAGTGGCCCTTACCAAATTGTAGCGAGCCTCGTTCATGTCGCCGATGATGAAATAATAACGTCCGTTGAGGTATCGCAAATCCGGATCATCAGGATAATCCTTCAATCCGGCATCAATCTCACGCTTGGCAGTATTCCATGCATTGGAACTTACATATCCTTCAGCACGGTGTATATAATATCGAGGTGTGTGCGGTATTTCCTGAGCGAAAACAGAGGATGACGACATGAGAAGCATCGTCAGGAATATGAAAATGTATCTTACTTTCATGATTTCTTCTTTTTAACACCTTTACGCTGAATAGGTTTCCAAACGGCGGTCTGATTACTTATAAAGCGCCAATAACCTACATTTGAACAGTATGTGATGATGGGGTGATAGATAAACGGCTCCAGTAAGGTCACCATAAGCAACTTAAGATAGCTTATCCTTGTATTCTTCCATTCGACTGCCTTGGTTGAATAGTCGAAGTACAACACAAAGAATGACATAAATATAGAGAATATGTATATCATTCCGAAAAGAATGATTGCAGAATCCCAGTTCACGCCTCCTGCAAGTACCAGCCAGACCATAAACAGGAAACCGGTCATCTCGAGCACAGGAGCTATGAACTCGAAAATGAAGATATACGGCAAGGTAAATGCACCGATAGGTCCGTAATGCGGATTAAAGAACAGCTTTCTGTGGTTAGAGATAATCTCAAAAAGACCACGGGCCCATCTCATACGCTGGCGACACAGTGTCTTTACCGTACCGGGACCTTCCGTCCAGCAACAAACCTTCGGAACCTGACCCAGACGGAAATCCTGACCGGTATTCTTCATGTATGTTACCATACGCAGCAACATATCAACATCCTCGGCCATACTGGTAGGGTCATAGCCACCTGACTTTACGGCCACGTCGGTATCGAAAAGTCCGAAACCTCCGGAGATGTTCGGCAAGGCATTTATACTGGACCATCCCAACTTACTGATAAGGAATGAGCGCAGATACTCCAACTGCTGGAACATAGGAACCAAGGTACTGGGCACGGCAGCCTCCACTACCCTTCCGTCTTCAACAATACATCCGTTACTCATCAACATGGTAGCACTGACGCCGATCACAGGTCTGTGGCTGTTCAATACGATCCACATCATACGATACAACGCCATGGGCTCGATAATACAGTCCACGTCGGTACATACAAAGTATTTGTTACTGCATACATTGATACCGGCATTGGAACCGTCGGCCTTCTTACCTCCGTGCTCCTTATCTACCACCACCAGCTTGCTGTATTTCTCTTCCGTAGACTTCAGCACACGCTTGATGGGCTTCGACTGCACCTTCATGGCAATATCATAAGGCACCTCAACCAGTTTGTACTCGTTGATGAGCAGTTCCATCGTACGGTCTGTACTCGCGTCGTTCACAATGATAATCTCAAAGTTGGGATAATCAATCTGCATCAATGAGTTCACGTTATCCAGAATGGTTACCTCCTCATTGAAAGCTGGTGCTATAATGGAAACAGCCGGAGTCAGCGGTGAGCCCTGCATGAAGTATTTTATAGTCTCGTCATCAGGGATGTTGATACCCTGGTTCTTCTGAGCCTTCCGACTCATAATAACCAGATACAGGTAACTGGCCATCAGCAACATGGTATAGCCGAAGACCAGATAACAGAAAAGATAATATATCGCAATCCACATAGGCGTCGTCTGTCTGATTTATCCGTTATAAACTGTTTCTACAGAAGGATGATATGCCTGCTCCTTGTCAAGGCCTATCTTCTCTAACGTAATGCTGTTCTTGAAGAAGTCGAAGAACTTCTTGTCACCTTCCTCCGCATTTCTCTCCAATTCATCAAACTGAGCACGTCCCTCATCTCCGTAATTGTACATACAGCGAAGAGCCTCGAAACGGACATGCGGATTGGTCGTATTCTTGAATCCCTCTAATAACGCATGAAGACTTCTACCTGTTGCGAAACGGGTCAAAGCATGCATAATAGCAACCTTGGTATCATCCGGCTGTGCCAGCAAGGCATCTATCAACAGATCCTCGCTATCAGTATAATGCAGATAACCCCAGGTACGGGAAATCTCCTCAATCAGTTTCTTCTTACGATGCTGGGTCTTATAGAGTTCTGTCAACTGGTCGCAATACTCCAGCTCATCAAATCTTCTCATCAGACGGACGAACATACACTGCGAACGCTCATTCTTCTGCAGGTTAGCCCATCGGGCCAGATTAGGCAGCTTCAGACCTGCCCTACGCCTACGCTGGAGAGAATAAGCCAACTCTATCTCGTCTTTGATACAGCAATGCTTGTCGAAGAAGTCCGTCTCGAAATAATCCAGGTCGCTATCCGAGCTAAGCATGATGTTAGAGTACATAGCCAGTCGCTGAACAGTCAGATGCTTGGAACTGAGAAGCTTATTGATAACCCAGGGACTGACGGGCAACTTGAATGTACGGATCTTACCCATGGCATCCACCTTATGCTTCATACTTCTCAGGCTCACCTCTTTTTCCAGGAATTCAGGAATACCGAACAGATAAAGCAAGGAAGTAATGTTATTCCTGTTGGCAAGATCCGACCTTTCCGTAATGAATCGCTGATAGAACAACTGCACGAAAATCTCCTTTTCGCGTCTGTTCTTTAGAATCTCTTTTCCGATGCCTTCCTTGGGAATACCGAATACGGATGCAATTTCCTGCGTTGACATTAACTTCTGGGCTTCTGTCGAAAGCATATAGTCCATAGCCTTCCCAAATCTATCCTCAAGGCGAAGGCGTATCTTTCTCAGTTTCTTCCTGTGACGGGAAAGATATAGCAGGGCGAAACCCATTACTGCCATCAGGACCAAACACATTACCGTAACAGAAACGGCAACCTTAACCTCGGGAGGATAATCTGCGAACATTCCTATGGCATACTGAAGATAATAGGTACTATATGCCAATACCAAGTTAAAATAATACTTAACTATAGAAACCGTCCTCACTTATTGCTTCCTTTTGCATATTACCGATCAGACCAACCAAATCTGCTTGGTAATTATTAACATTTTGCAAAATTACCCAAAACTTTTGATTCAGCAAAAGAAACTGCATTCTTTTTCTCCTTAAAGTGCTGTTTATGAACAGAAAAGGGGTCGCGCCAATAACAGCCGACCCCAATTATTCTTGCGAAACAGTAATATGCGGAAAACGTTACCAGATATCCTCCGGCACTTCCGGATTGTCATAAACCTCCTTGGAAACATACTCGAAGTAATCCATAAAGAACTCCTTGTTCTCGTCATCCAGAACCGACTTGAAACGGATATAATAATTACGGAACGGATAAAGGTATGTGCTCACCATAATACGGCGTGTCATAACATGCTGGGTACGGACCGTCAGGTTTCCTCCCAACTGTGTCGTCCATGAATTAGGAGCCTTCATGAAACCCTTCGTGCGCATACGCTTTGTGATATTATCATCGTGCTCATCATCACCGTTATCTTCTTCCCATCCTACGTTCGAATCCAATGTGGTACTACCCACTCTCTTCTCCTTTCCGCCTAATCTCAGGTCCATGGGAATACCGGCGGCAGGCATATAATCACGACTGGAACCGAAATAGACTTGTGCCATGGAGCGGACACGGGAACCTGTGGCAACACCGAAACGTATCTCGTACTGACCTGCACGGGGAACCGGCGGCAGCTTCATCGTAAAGTCATAACAGCCGATGATATTGTATTCATCACCCTGCATGTTATAGAAACCGCCACAAAGGTAGCCCTGGAGATAGTAGAAGCGCGTACCCTCAAGCAATTCTATATTCTCTATATAGGGATAGTTGGTGGGGATGGCACGGGAATTGTCTGCACCGCTGGCATAATAGGCACGATGGCCACGGATATCATTGTTCATCAGCTCCGGCATCAGACAGCCTGCATCAATTCGGATGCGCTGGTTTGCAAGCTGGTTACATACGTTCTCAGTACAAACGAGCAGCTGCTCTATAGGATATACGACTCCGTTTGCAATACTGCTGGCATCGGTTCCTGCCTCCGTGTATGTAAGGACACGCACGCCTTCGTTCTCGTCAGGCCTTGAACTGGTACCGCTTAAAGAGGGGAACAAGCCACTCTCGTGATAGTCGTTGGGAACACCGTTTGAAGAACTGAACTGTCCCCGTCCGTTTCTCAGCAAGGGGAATCTGTTCAGGAATATACCCTTACTCTCACGGCTCTCATAGGTCTTAATCAGACGTGGTATGCCCATTGTCTGATAGTAATCCATGACGGGAATCGAGGGGTTAGTGGAACTTCTGTAGTCATAACCCAACTCATTATAATGTATCACCAGCTTGTCACGGCCTATACGCTGGTTTATCAGATGATAGGTTACAAACTGGTTCAGAATGTTCTTCTCGTTGGTATAATCGTTGTCGTACAGCGTTCCCTCCATATGATTGAAGAGACCCGAATTACACAGGAAGTCACAGATATCCTTTACGCTTATCTCCGCTGCCGGCTTCCCTATCGTTTCCTCCCAGAAGTGATCCGTCTCGGCAAAAAGCGTATAACCAAGATAACGGTGTTCCGGAATGGTGCCGGGCTGTGAGGTATTGAAGGAAGTGTGCGGGGGCAAATCCTCTACTCCGCCTGTCAGGTACAACCGTTCCCATGTGTCATCGCGGAAAGCATTCAGTGTATCAACCATACCGCATGCCATTATCAGACGGGACATTACACTGTACCCGCTCTCAGGAAGACGCGACCATTGGGTAATAAACTCGCCCAGTCTGTCGTTGCTGGGTGCGATTACGCCCTCTACCTGATGGATAAAGCCGTTGGTGAGGATAATTCCGCGATTCTTCTTTGAAACAGGAATCGTTCCGTTAATAGTGATACTGTCAGGATCTGTTATGCCATAGAAAACACGCAGCTTGCGGTCATTCATATTCGTCAGACCGAATTCATGCTCATTGTCGGGAAAATCAGCAATATCATACGCCATCTGGTCTCCACTGTCCAGAATGCTGTTATAGACAATCACCTTTTCTATACTGTCCTGATCGTTCTCGTCGGCGAATCCTTCCCATGTGGGTTCCGAAATAAAACCGTGGGCATAGAGCGTGTCCAGATACGCCTGTACAGCGTCATTGGTCGGAGCAAAGACCGTATAATGTCCGCGAGCTGACAGCAACTGCCTTACTGTCGTCTTGGAAACAGAACTGACAGGAACACGACCCAACAGACGCACATACTCGCTGTAGTAGTCCTTATCCTCCAGATACTGCATAATGGTCTTATCCTTAAAAACATATCGTGCGGAAGTATCGACAGACTCCGAGCAACCCACAAAAAGAATTGCTATAACTGCATATAGGAAGAAACGTCTCATATATTAGATTAACTAGTATTATTAAGATTAATATTATTCTGGCGACAAATATACGAATAAGAAAAAGAATAACCAAAATATATTGGAGATTTTCCAAGGATATGACTTTTTAAAGCCCGTTTCCATTCCCGCACATACCAAGAGAAAGAAAAAGAACAATATATAAAAAAGGAAAAAGACCAGCCTCACGGCAAGTCTTTCCTTAACTAAACTAAACTAAGTTAAAGGTAGTGACATTTTCTTCTACCTAACAAGCTGCATGACCATGTGCTATCTCAGCATGAGGGCTGCAAATATGATTTTTATTCTGTTATCTTTCATCGCCGAAATCACTGTTGTGTTTTACACATTTGTGTTTTACGACTGCAAAATTATAGGATTTACCCGAATGCAATATGATATGATGGAAAGAAAAATTTGACAAAAAGTCGGAATGTGTTTGTTTTTTTATATGTAATTGTATAATTTTGCGTCGCAGATAGACCAAAAGAATGGAAAAAGAGAACATTTCCCTGAGTAAGATAGCCAAAATTGTTGAGGAACGCGGCTTGGCTATCTTCGATATTACACGAATGCCCATTTACGATGAGCCCATCGTGGCACCCTATGTCATAATTGCCCTGAACAATCGTGGTTGGATTCGTTCGGAATACGATTTCGAACCGGATTTGTTCCAAGAGCACGACTTCACCCTGCTTAATCCGAACCATGTTATGGTTGCACGCGAGACAAGCGAGGACTATCATGCAACTTTGCTTATTATGTCACGCCGTTTCTATGGAGTCCTGGCCGAGATGTACCCTGACAACTATAAATATGTACATTACTTCCAGACAACATTCCACCTTACCGACCAACAATACGAGGGAATAAGTGCCTGTATTCAGGCCCTCAGGAAAATCAACACCCTTGACCATCCCTATCGCGAGAAGCTTCTGACAGCGCAGATCAACATTATGGCTCATCTTACAGAAATCTACTGTGCAGAGAACGGCTTTGTTCCTGAAGAGAAAAACGGCGTGGATTTATTGATGCTCCGCTTCCATTCAGCCATTGCAGAGAATTACCACAAACACCGCGACGTAAAGTTCTATGCCGACCTGCTATGTCTATCGCCCAAGTATTTCGGCAGTGTTGTACGCCAGACATTGGGATACAGCGCAGGCGAACTGATATCACGCTATGTGATGGTACAGGCTAAACACCTGTTAAGATATCACGGCAAGATGACTATCCAGCAGGTAAGCGACAAGATGGGATTCTCTGACCAGACAGCCTTTGCCCGCTATTTCAAGAGTCATTCAGGACAGACGCCACAGGAATTCCGGGAAAAGAAAATAGCCAAATCAGCAAACTAACGATTAGTACGCAGTATTCGGACTCCGAGTCCGTACGGGGCGGACTGACAGTCCGCACGTTACGGACTATTTGTCCGAAGGCGTCGGACAAAATGAAAGCACTATAATTATGAAACAAAAAAAGGAAGCTCTTCTGAACTTCCTTTTTCTTTTATTAGAGCGGAGAGAGAGGGATTCGAACCCCCGGTGCCTCTCAGCACGCCGGTTTTCAAGACCGGTGTAATCGACCACTCTACCATCTCTCCGAACTCTCTTATGAGAGGCTTTTGGTCTTAAAGCGCTGCAAAGGTACGGACTTTCCGCGAAACTACCAAATTACAAGTTACTTTTTTTGTATTTTTTTACCACCGACAACATAGATACCCTTGGGAAGGCGGTCAAATACCTGGCCTAGGGAAGTTCCGACCATCTGACCGGCCAGGTTATAGACTCGTGCGTCAGGTGCTGAAATCTTCTCGGCTACATCGGGAATGAAGGTTGTCTTCTCAGCATCCATATACCAACTGTACAGGTTCAACAGCTGGAACTCGCCGATGTGCATCTGCGTACCGCCATTCACGGCATTTACCGTAAGGCGGTACTGACTATAGGCAACAGGCTCCAAGTCATCCGAAACCTTATAAACCTGTGTTGCATAACGGTTAGAGAACAGCTCACCCTGACGTTCATCCATGGTCACCCAGTCAGTTCCGTCATTGCTGGCTTCGAGCTTCCAATCCTTCGGATCATTGGTTGCTCCGTCCTTAGCTGCCGTAATAGCATAATAATGTATCGCAACGGGGTTCTCGTAGGTGTATGTAACAGACACAGGTTCTGTAAAATCGGTGCGATAACGTGTTGTCCTAACCTGGTCTGAAAGTTTTTCAACGCCTTCTGTAGATGTAGCACCCTGGGCTGATGCCTCTACGTTAGCAGGAAGGGGCAGTACATCCTCGCCAGCATTTGCAATAGCAGTGCCGAAGAGTTCAAAATCAGCCAGACGGGCCACATCTCCGCCAGAAGCTGTCTGGTTGACATATAACTGGAAGCTCTTATAGAGTTGTGTAGTTGAAAGTGTCGCAGTAACCTTCCCTGCCCTTGCGTTAAACGATACGGTACGATTTGTAATCTGCGTCTTTCCTCCATTCTCATTAATGCCGTAGAGAGTGATGTTAGAGGGATCAAGAGCCGCATCATCAGCACAAGTCATGCAGAAGCCAACTACCTTGACAGCCACCGGCATAACGAAATCCCAATGCATGAAGTCACCCTGAACGCTTGAAGACGTCTCTCCGACATTGTCCACAAGGGCACTGGCATCATCTCCCGAACCGGTGAGTACCTTGGCATAGGATGTTACATCTGCATAGAAAGTTCCGAAGTCATAGTTGCCGTACAACTGCCACTGAGCTACTTCGGCGCCTTCCCCCTGTACCTTCAGACGATAATACTGATAGGTGGGAACAGCATTCAGATTACAGATACAGGTGCTGGCAGGATATGGGAACTGGACATCCGACTGCTGGTCTATGGCCTTCCAGCTTGTGCCGTTCACAGAGCCTTCCAACGTCCAGGCTGTAGGAGCCTTGCCCGTAGTGCAGGTAACAGCGTAGGAAGTGATGACATAGTTACCCTGCGACTTGTAAACAGCCGTAAAGGGGGCCGTCACAGCAGCCTCTCCCTGGTGATCCACAAGTGCCTCCAGGCCATCTGTTATGCTTCCGCCGTCAGCAGTGATGTCAGTCAGGGAAATGCCACGTCCCAACAACTGCCATTCCGAGAGCGAAAGTTTGTCCGCGCCCTCAGGAAGGGTGAAGCAAAGCCTATAATATATATAAGGTATAGAGGACTCCATATCGAAGTGCATCTGCTGGGCACGGGCCGCAAAGGCTGCATCCGTCTTTTCGTGGAGCACAGTCCATTCCTCTCCGTCGTTCGAAGCTTTCAGCGTCCATGCCACAGGGTCGTTAGCCTCCAGGCCTGCACAAAGAGAATAGCCCTGCAACAGGATAGGAGCAGGAGACTGATACTGGACATACACCTCAGAGCCATCTGCAGAGCCGGTGAAGCCTGTCAGCACATCATCATCGACAAGGCTTTGTAATGTACCGTCAGTAACATCCAGCGATGAAGTAAGCTTTCCGCCGTTGTTGGTCATATCGCCATAGACAGATGTCTCCGACTTGAACTGGAACCAGTTTATTGACGCAAGGTTTATACTGGCTGTTCCTGCAGCCACCAGATATATATTATGAGAACCGATAACAGGAATATTCAATGCCCTGGTGTAGGTACCCCATGTATTCGTTGTGACATCATCCTCCGCTCCGGAGAACGTACACAGCAGTGTACCGTTCTTGGCATCTGGTGCATCCATATAGACATTAACCCTGGCTGTCGAACGCAGCAAGTTGGCCCTAAGGGTGATATGAGTGGCGTATTTGCTGCCGAAGTCAACCATCCTGTAACCTACATTGTTTGTGTTACGCATATTGGAAGCCATGCCCGTACCGTCATCCGTATTACCTTCATCCAGGACATTGGCACCTTTTATGAAGTTGAAGTGCTCTACCTGAATGGTGTCGTAGGCATTATGCTGATCCACTACACCTAAGTGGGCATTAAAGGCTGCAGAAAGACAGGTACTGTTTCCGAAAGACTCGAAGGTCTTTAACTCGTCCCCCTCCTGGTGCTGGAAGTTCTCCTCCGACTTCGTCAGCCAGGCCGAAGAGGTAATACCACCTGAGTTCCGGTTGTTCCATGCATGGTATCCGTTCTTTGCCAGCCAGTCGTAATACTCCGGATGGTTCATATCCTCGGCATACCTTCGTATGTATCGCATAAGGATGCCTTTGAAACCGCACAGGTCCCCCCTAACCGTCTGGCACACCTTTATTATACCATGACTGTCCGCCAGTTCCTTTACAGACCATTTGATAATTGCATCTGCATCTGCCTTGTACATCGGGTCTTTGTAATAGTCGTACAGCATAACGGCAGCGCCAAGGCAGGTTCCCTGGTTATAGGTCGAAGCCCAGTAATTGTAGGTCTGCTTACCCTGGTCGTATGAATCCCACACCTTACCCGTAGGCTGTCCGTTGGAGAACTCATACAGACGGCTGCGGTTGGCAAGATACGTTTTCTTCGCCTTCTCGTAATACGACATATCGGCTGTAGCAATAGCCAAATAGCAGGCACAGACAGAAGCAGGACCGTTGATACAGGCATTGGTACCCGTACCCGAATTATGCTTCCACTGCAACAGGTCATTTCCGTAGCAGTCGGCACGCGCAAACATTCCGTTGAAATTTGTCCTGGCAGTAGTAAGATATTTCGAGGTTCCTGTCAGCAGATAAGCACGCACACAGGCTATACACATCCAGGCTATATCATCGTTATACTCGTTGTAACCACTCACGCCGCTCTGGTACCAGGTGCTCTTATTGCGGGAGATGAAGTTGGTGTACAGGTTCTCGAACATGGTTGCATATTCCTGTTTACCCGTTGTCTCGTAGGCATCCAGGATGGTCTCGAACATTTCGGCATCTCCCCACCAGCCTCCGTTGTCTATGCTGTAGCCCGAGCTTTGCTTCTTGTAATGACGGGTCTTGAACTTGTCCATCATATCATCGCGCATTCTCTTTGAGAATCCATAAGGCTCAACATTCCCGTCTACCTCTACAGTCCATTCCAAGAGGGCTGGATCGGCTGTTGAGGCCGTCAGGAGGGTTACGCCTGTACCGTCTTTAATCTCTGCATCTGAGGACAAGGCAAACTTCCGGGCCGTACCGATGAACAGATTGTACTTACCCTCCGATCCTTCTACAGGAACCAATTCCCATGTTCCTCTGGATGAGGTAGCCGACTTGGCAATCTGTCCAACCACAGACTTATTGGTGGCGGCTGTTATGCCTCCCAGATAAAACTGCGAATAGATATTCTGCAAATAGAAGGTTCCCCTGCCTGTATCTACAAGCATCCAACGCTGGGAATGTGTGTTAGTCTCCGTCCAAAGCACTGCATTCTTGCCGGCATCAAGTGAAGAGTTCTCTACCATCAGGGAATGACCACCTCTGATAAGACGGACTACCTGACCAGCCTCTAAAGCATAGGCCACCGTTCCAGAACAAAGGAACAGCAACAAAGATGTAATTAGGTTACGTGAATAGTTAAACATATTAATTATGGTTTTTGAATTAAAATTTGCACCGGGTATATATTGAATTGAGAATTGTGAACTATGAATTAAGCCTAAACGTTTATCGTCTTGCATCGGGTACATCGTCCTTTGGCATGCATCTTGGCACCGCACCTTCCACACACACAACGTGCACGGAAACACCTGACGTATCGCCAGACGAATGCAATGGCCAAGACAACATATAGCAAATATCCGACCCATCCAAGCACCGCCAGGGAGAATACCAGGTAACAGGCCACGCAAACTCCCAGGAGGGAGAACAGATAAAGTAAGGCTTCTGGTATAGGCAATAGGCTGAACACCTCGTCTATCGTAGCAATGATAAGCACTATCAATAGCCAGATACTGGCAATGAACAGTCCCAGGATTAGGGGCAAGTCGAAGGGATTAAGTGTTGGATGATAATAATAAAGTACCCACGTATCCGGTATCAGACGCTGAATACTGGCATACAGAATAGCCGAGCTGGAAAGCGTCAGCGTTAGCAAAGTGGGATAGAAGGAACTGATGTCGCGGACAAATATCATGTAGAAACGCCAACGTTTTGCCTGTCTCCATACCACAAGGACTCCGACGGCAAACACCATTCCCAGAAAATACCACAGATGACGCTGACTGAACAAGAATATAAACTCGGAGATAGGGTCATCCGGCACTACGCTATTCAGGAAAGTACTTTGATGTGTCCACCCCTGAGAGAACTGATCGCGGGCCACCTTCACCCAGACACTGTCTATCGAGTCCTCGGGTATCACCATAATCTGTGCCACCACAATGGGGTCGTTATAATACAGTACGATACTGTCCGAGAGTGTATCAATAGGCATATTATGGAAGGGCTCCTGCTTCTGCAGGGAAACAGAATCCACAGAAACCAGGAAGTTATCATTCACTGCATAAAGTGTTGACTCCTCAGCCGGATAATAACAGGCCGAGAGTATCAACAGAGGCAGAAGAAAGAATAACAACCTACGCATGCAGCACCTTCATTTCACAGTTTTTACAATCAAATTCCAGACGGAACTTTCTCCCGTCTCTTGAACACAGGTAATAGGGCTCCTGATAAGGACTTCCCGCACCACGCTGACGTGGACACCATCCCATCTGATAACGAATACAGAAGCGACATGTCATCAGTGCCTGCCCCTCGTTCAGTTTCCCGGTTACCTCTAATGCATTTATCCGTTCCGTTCCACCCTTAGCGGCAACAAACTGACCGGACAGACGATTGCTGATGTTAAAGTTAAAGCAGGAGGACGGGACCACGGCATCAGTGCGAAAGGACTTTTCGGATGTCTCCTTTACACGCTTACCTCCAGTAGCAACAAGATGCTCCACAACACTGCGGCGCCATTCTGCCAAAAGACTACGGGGGATAAACCAAGGCTGAGAGAAAGAAATCTCCACCTGCTCGGCATAGAATATGGTGTCACCTAACTTGCTTAGCAATTCCGTAATGCCCGCTTGCTGATCGGTTCGCGCCAACTGATGTTCTGCTTTGAATCGCTGAGAGGCTACCTTTCCATCCTGCAACGTGGCTTTCAGCATAAAGCCATCCTCCACCTCACTTAATGAAAGAGTAACGGGGATGCGCCTTACAGCCGTATCCCTGGCCATCAACCTCTCCCATTGCTGGTCGTAGTTACGCCAAAGTGTATCACCTTTCTTCACATCAGGCATCTCGGCAGGATACAGGTGGTTACCCTCTACTCTATTTACCCTGAAGCCCTGCAGCTTGCCTTGGGCATCAAGGAAGCACAAGCCGTCTCCATTACAGAAAGGAGCAGTTCCTGCAACGATAATGCAGCCTCTCCTGACCTCCTTAACGTGTCCTACAAACTGGCCTCTGCTCTTGGGCGTATCAGGCGAAGCCAGATCATCGGTCCGTCCATGCAGGAAATAATCTGTGAAGCCTCGGGAGAAGCTACGGCTTGGGTCTGGAGTAAAGAAGAACTCCTCCTTGCCGAACGATGACCGCTGGTATTCTGTTCTACGACGCAGGATTGCATCTATCTGCTGACGATAATACGCCGTTATGTTCTTGACATACGAGGCATTCTTCAGCCTGCCCTCTATCTTGAAACTCCTTACGCCCGCATCCATCATCTCCTCAAGATAGCGACTGCGGTTCATATCACGCAGGGACAACAGGAACCTGTCCTCCACAATGGTCTCGCCGTTGCTATCCTCCAGCGAGAAAGGCAGACGGCAGAACTGGGCACACTCACCTCTGTTAGCAGACCTGCCAAAGCAGTATTCCGAGGCATAGCATCTGCCGCTATACGAGACACAGAGAGCTCCGTGCACAAAAGCCTCAAGAGGAACATCAGGCACAGCCTGGTGAATATCACGAATCTCATTTATGGACAGTTCACGAGCCAGCACAATCTGCTCATATCCCAACTTCTTCAGTGCAAGCGCTTTCTCCGGAGTACGATTATCCATCTGCGTGCTGGCATGCAGGGGTATAGGAGGTAAATCCAATTGCAGCAATGCCATGTCCTGCACAATCAGTGCGTCGGCTCCTGCACGATAAAGCTCCCATATCAGGTCCTGCGTATCCTGCAGTTCGGCATCATATAGTATTGTATTTACCGTAACATATACCTTTACACCAAACTGATGGGCATACCTGCAGAGTTCAGCTATATCCTGCACGCTGTTGCCCGCAGAGGCACGGGCACCGAATCTGGCGGCACCTATGTAAACGGCGTCGGCTCCATGATCTACGGCAGCAATACCGCATTCCAGGTTACGTGCAGGAGAAAGCAGCTCAATCGTTTTCAATGCTCAATGAATATCATTAATATCGTACGGCGTCTCTTGATATACATAATAGTTCAGCCAGTTCTGGAACAGCAGGTTACCATGGGCACGCCATGTTACCAGCGGTTCCTTCGTGGGGTCATTATCCCTATAATAGTTGTAGGGCATCTGTATGGGCAGTCCCTTGCCTAAGTCACGCTTGTACTCTGTATCCAGGGTGTAAGGTGAATACTCGGAATGACCTGTAATGAAGATTTCCCTACCCTCACGCGCCATCACCATTGAGACACCGCTCATGGGGCTCTCGGCTATAAGGCTGAGTTCAGGCACCTTCAGGATATCTTCCCTCCTAAGTTCAGTATGACGGCTGTGAGGCATATAGAACACATCATCACAACCACGGAAGATAGGAAGTTTCTTGTCCAGGGGATATTGGGGGAAGATGCCGAACATCTTCTCTGGCAGCGGATGCTTGGGTACTCCGTAATGATAGAACAGACCTGCCTGAGCAGCCCAGCAGATATACATGGTGCTGGTGACATGGGTACGGGCCCATGAGAATATATCGCTTATCTCGTCCCAATAGTTCACATCCTTGTAGTCGAGATGCTCAACGGGAGCTCCTGTGATAATCATTCCGTCGAACTTCTCATTACGCATCAGTTCGAAGTCACGATAGAACGCCTTCATGTGTTCAATGGGCGTATTCTTACTGGTATGAGCCTTCACCTTCATGAACTGAATCTCCAACTGAAGGGGGCTGTTGGAAAGAATACGGATCAAATCTGTCTCTGTAGTTATCTTAAGGGGCATCAGGTTCAGGATGACAATCCTCAGCGGACGTATATCCTGTGTATTAGCCCTCGAATCTGCCAAGACAAAGATATTCTCATCTTTCAGCAAGTCTATGGCAGGCAGTTTATCTGGAAGTCTTAATGGCATTTTTCTCTTACCGTTTCTTACGTTATTTTAATGGACGGTCTTTCGTTATTACGATATTACGCTACAACGATATTTTAACGGACCGCTTTTTACCAAATCGTTACTCTTTCTGATTTTGGTACGAACATGGGATCTTTCTCTGTGATACCGAAGGCCTCGTACCAGGCATCCAGGTGAGGCAGCTGGCCGTTCACACGCCACTGTCCCAACTGATGGGGATCGGACTTCACACGTTTGCGAATCTCCTCGTCACGGATATTCTGAGCCCACACATTGGCATAAGCCAGGAAGAAGCGCTGCTCTGGCGTGAAGCCGTCAACATCATTCAGCGGGGCTTTGGCAGTAGCATTCTTGAAAGCCTGGAAGCTGACCATCAGACCTCCGTGGTCAGCCATATTCTCACCCAGCGTCAGGGAGCCGTTGGCAAACAGACCGGGCAACACCTCTATCTTATTATGGAACTCGCGCATCACACTTATACGCTCCTCGAAGCGCTTGGTATCCTCCTCGTTCCACCATGTCTTCAGATTACCCTCCTTGTCGTACTTGCTGCCCTGGTCATCGAATCCGTGAGTCATCTCATGACCGATAACAACGCCTATGGCACCATAGTTGAAGGCATCATCGGCATTCATATCGAAGAAGGGAGGCTGCAGGATACCGGCAGGGAAGCAAATCTCGTTGGTAGTGGGATTGTAATAGGCATTCACTGTCTGAGGTGTCATGAACCACTCGTCCTTGTCAACAGGCTTGTTCAACTTGGTCTTTATCATATCCTGAATGGCCCACTCGTTAATGGCCAGCATGTTATCCAGGTAGCACTTGCCAATCTCCAGACTGCTGTAGTCCTTCCACTTGTCAGGATATCCCACCTTCACATAGAAGGCATCCAACTTCTCGCGAGCCACCTTCTTCGTCCCGTCGCTCATCCAGTCCTGAACGTCGATGCGCTCACCCAGGGCAATCTGCAGGTTACGGATCAGTTTCTCCATACGTTCCTTGGCAGCTGGGGGGAAGTACTTTGCAACGTATAGCTGACCCAGCGCTTCGCCCAAACCGTTCTCTACGCTCTCAACGGCACGCTTCCAACGTGGACGGTCTTCTGTCTTACCGCTCATAACAGTACCGCTGAAGGCAAAGGCTATGGCACGGGCCTCATCATCGATGTAAGAGGCACTCATATCCATAGCATGCCACAGGTATAGGTTCTGCAATGCCTCAGGTGTCTCCTCCTTCAGGATTTTCTCCACCTCGTGAATTGCTGCAGGCTGACCCACGATAACATTCTTGACCTCGCCCTTCTTTATTCCGAAGACACCAAAGTAGCTGTCCCAGTCGATGCCGGGGAACTGACTCTTCAACTCATCATAGGTGAACTTATTATAGTTGGCCTCGGGATCACGCAGTTCAGTCATGCTCTTGCTGGCCACGGCAATGCGTGTCTCAATGCGCATAACATCCTGCATGATTCGCTGTGCATCCTTTTCTGAGAAGCCGTCATGCACGCTCAGGTCAACAATATACTTCTTGTATGCCTCACGTATTTTGGCGGTTGCCTCATCGTTCTCCACATAGTAGTCCTTCTGACCTAAGGTTAGACCGCCCTGCATAATGCTGACGATATTGTTCTTGCTATCCTTCTCGTCGGCACCAATCCAGCAGTTGAACATACCGCTTACACCCTGACGCTGCATACGGGGCCACACATCCTTGAGCCAGTCCTCCGTAATCTTAGGCTCACACTGGTAGCCGTCGCAATGCAGGAAGCCCTCCAAGGCATACCCGCTGTTCTCATTCAACTCTACGCTATCCATAGCCGAGTTGTAGAGGTCGGCGATCTTCTGCTCTATGCTGCCGGGCTGCAAGTCCTTCAGCGCAGAAACACTGTCTATGATGCCCTGCAGCTGCTTGATGTTATTCTCGCGCAAGACATCAAAACTGCCGTATCTGCTGTACTCAGCCGTCAGCGGATTAGCCTTCTGCCAACCGCCTGTAGCATACATATAGAAGTCTGCTCCGGCCTGATAGGTACTATCCAAATTGGCCAGATTAAGACCCGATTTCAATTCCTTATTTCCTGTACATGCTGTTGTCATAGCAGCAAGTAGCATAACCGCAAAAAAGTTATTCGTTTTCATAATAATATATTTAATACTGTCTTTTTCTCATTATTTCGATGGGCGGACTGTTCTAAATGACGTTATATCGTTATTACGGCATTCTGGGGCCGCCCTCCCCGAAGTGATCAGGAGGTCTCCAGACTTTCCATCGCCTTCTCCCACTCCTCTTCTGCCGCTGCAAGCTGTGCCTTCAACCGGCCGTGCTTCTCATACAGACTCATATCCGTACTGCCCTCTGGAGTGGCCAGCTGCGCCTCCAATATCTTCACGGCAGCTTCCAGTTGTACCACCTTCTCCTCTGCCTCCTGAACCGCCTTCTCCAGTTTTTTCTTCAGGCGGGAAGCCGCTTTCTGCTGTTCGTATGACAGAGCGGAATCCTTCTGCACCGCCTCAACAGCAATACCATTGGCTGCGCTCTTCTGTTGTGCCATAGCCGAAGTATTCAACTCCGTAAGCTCTGTTATCTGCTTGTTTTTCAGGAAGTCATAGATACCACCCAAGTGTTCTCTGACCTTTCCGTCGCCAAACTCATATACCTTCTCTACCAAACCGTCCAGGAATTCGCGGTCGTGGCTGACCAGAATCACCGTACCTTCAAAATCGCGTATAGCATCCTTCAGCACATCCTTGCTTCGCATATCCAAGTGATTGGTAGGCTCATCCAGAATCAGACAGTTCACAGGTTCCAACAGCAGCTTTATCATCGCCAGACGGGTACGCTCACCGCCGGAAAGGAACTTCACCTTCTTCTCGCTTGCCTCGCCTCCGAACATAAAGGCACCGAGTATATCACGGATTTTCAGTCGCATATCTCCCTTGGCCACACGGTCTATGGTATCGAAGACCGTAATCTCGCCATCCAGCAACTGTGCCTGATTCTGTGCAAAATAACCTATCTGCACATTGTGACCTACAGTCAGCTTTCCGTCAAAGGGTATCTGACCCATGATGCACTTCACCAAAGTGGACTTACCCTCGCCGTTACGACCCACGAAGGCCACTTTCTCCCCTCTCTTTATGGTAAGGTTTACACCACTGAACACAGGATGTTCCTTCTCGTCATCAGACGCTTCGGAAGAGGATTGGTATGTTTTGGCAACATCCTCGCAGATAATGGGATAATCACCGCTTCGCAGTGAGCATTTGAACTTCAGGCGCAGAGCCGAGTTATCCACCTCGTCCACTTCTATGGGCACAATCTTTTCCAACTGCCTTATCTTCTGCTGCACCTGGATGGCCTTGGTAGCCTGATAGCGGAAGCGCTCTATGAACGCACGGGCCTCGGCAATCTCCTTCTGCTGATTTTCCAGGGCATGCAACTGCTGCTCCCTGCGTTCAGCCCTCAGGTTTACGTACTCATCATACTTCACCTTATAATCATATACCTTGCCGCAGCTGATCTCCAGTGTCCGGTTGGTAACGTTATTGATGAAGGCACGGTCATGACTGACCAGCACAACTGCTCCGGCACGCGTACTCAGGAACTGCTCCAGCCATTGGATACTTTCTATGTCCAGGTGATTGGTAGGCTCGTCCAGCAACAGCACATCAGGGTGCTGCAACAACAGTTTGGCCAGCTCTATACGCATACGCCATCCACCGGAGAACTCACTGGTAGGGCGCTCAAAATCCTCGCGTTTGAAGCCCAAGCCCTGCAACGTACGCTCCATCTCGGCATGATAGTTCATACCCCCCATCAGCTGGAAATGTTCATTCAGATGCGTAAAACACTCCACCAGATGCATGTACTCGGCACTCTCGTAGTCTGTACGCTCGGCCATCAGGCTGTTCAGACGGTCTAACTCAGCCTGTATCTCATGAATATGCGCAAAAGCCTTCTCAGTCTCCTCACGCACCGTACATTCGTCGGACAGTATCATCACCTGAGGCAGATAGGCTATGCTGGTATCACGCGGAACGGCAACCGTACCGCCGGTAGGCTCTTGCAGCCCGGCTATTATCTTCAGCATTGTACTCTTGCCCGCTCCGTTTTTGCCCACCAAGGCAATGCGGTCTCTATCGTTAATGACATAACTGACATTATTGAAAAGAGGTCGGGCACTGAATTCAACGCACAAATTGTCGATAGAAATCATTAAAAATATTTACTTTTGCCTGCAAAGGTAATAAAAATCTGCCTTTTTTTGTCTATATTTTATAAAATATAAGCATTGAAATCGTATTTTTCTTTATCTTTGTACGCGACTTTAGTCTTTAGACGCTAACCACAAAGCGCCGGACGAGAGTCATTATGAAGTTTGAGTTATAAATTATGAATTATAAAACTAATAAAAGATGAAAGTAAAGTATTATCTGCTTAGCATGGCCCTAATGGGAATGCTCACAGCATGTTCAGGAGAGAAGAAAGAAGGCGCATCTGCCGATGGCCAGGGCACAACTGAGAAGAAGGTAGAGGCTGACCAGCCAACAGGTGACGTATTCATCTATACGGGCGAACACAGAAAAAGCAAGACACAGCCCGACAAGGCCAAGGTGCTCATCAGCAAGAAACTGGCTAGTATCAACACCAACGAGTTCAGCGGAAACACCACCATCGAAGAGATATGGATTGGCGAGCAGGTTCAGCATATTGCAAACGGTGCTTTCGAGGGTTGTACCAACCTCAAGAAGATTCACCTTGCCGGCCCCCTGCCCGTTATCAACGACGGTGCTTTCACAAACTGTTCATCTCTGGAAGAGCTGAAGGGTGACGTTTACACCGTAGGTATCGACGGATTCAAGGGCTGTACCTCACTGAAGAGCGTTATTCTGGGCGAGCATGCCTATTGGATTCGCTCAGGTGCCTTCTATGGTTGCAAGAACCTGAAGAAACTCATCCTTGCCGACACCATGAGCAAACTGGAGGACGGAGCATTTGAAGGCTGTACTGCAATGGAAGAGTTCAGCATCCCCAACGACTTCAAGAACCGTATGTTTGGTATGTTCCCAAATCCCGACAACTTCCGTAAGGTTTACCTCCTTACAACCGAGTTCTATCCCATGCCCAAGAACTGTCAGCCCAACAAGCAGTGTGCACTCTACGTTCCCGATGCATTCCTGAGCCAGTTCCAAGCTGACGAGAAGTGGAATGAGTTTGGCAGCATCCTGCCCATGAGCAAGAGCGCTTACTACACACCAGAAGGCTTCCTGAAGTAGGTAACAACGACTTCAAATAACACAGACATCCCCGCCGTGGAATTTCCATAGCGGGGATGATTCGTTTCTATTCACAGCATGTTTATACCCTACCCCAATATATACAAATAGGTTTTATTAATGTTTTTTGAATGTTTTGCATATTTTATCCACAATAAGCTTTGTACTTACACAATTTATTCATATCTTTGCACTCGATAAAATAAATGTTTTGTTGTTATGCTGTGAAGCACCAAACATGTGGATAAGGTTAATATAGAAAAATTTCATTAGGTTAATTTGAAAGATCAATCTCTCTGGCTGTGAAGTTGGAGAGATTTTTTTTTGACCGGTAATGAAACGACTGTCGCAGACATGGCTTCAAACATTTATCCCCGGATGCGATTTGAAAGAAGACTTTCATTCACATCCGGGGATAAATTCCTTGAGCCTCTTGTCGGATTGAATATCCGAAATGCCTGCCGGCGGCAGGCATTCAAGCAAAAAAACCTCAGCTATCATTTGAAAGCAAACTTTCAATGATACCAAAGGGCTTTTCCTTGAGCCTCTTGTCGGATTCGAACCAACGACCCCGAGATTACAAATCACGTGCTCTGGCCAACTGAGCTAAAGAGGCGGGTGGGAAAGCGATCTGCATCGCGCAGCTACAACCGACTACCCTTGCTGCGTTCCCACCCTGGGGGATTCGAAGGGAGCATGCCGTACAGGACTTTCCCGTTTTTTGCGAGTGCAAAGGTAGATATTATTGACGGAAAACACAAATTTTGACCCTATTTTTTTATATCTCAATTTTTTATCGCGCACATACGTACATTACAAGAAATAAATTTATACCTTTGCATGATTTTTTGAGAAAAAGCTAAAAGAAAGAAAAGAATCTTAGTCTGAGATGAGTAACGATACACCACACCAAAGCCCCACAATCGTACAGGCTGCATCGCACATTGCCATAAAGGTCGGCGTTTTGTGCAGCATCAGTTTTGTATGTTGCATACGGGGCATAGCATCGCCCGGCATGGGTCTGGCAGGACATTTCATTGCCCTTTGGGCCGCATACGACATCTTCAAGTACATACTGAGATACAGGCTGCACGTGCAGGACATAAAGTTCGGCAATTGCCTGAAGATGGCATTCCTGATATGCATCTTTGCCGGCTTGCTGACCAATGTGGTGCAGTATGCTTATTTTCAGTTCTTCGACAAAGGATTCTTCCTGTCCTCTCTGACATCGATAATGGAGACTCCCGAATACAAAGAGATGACGGAGCGTTTCTTTTCCGCCTTTGCCGATGTATCCCAGAGCCAGTGGAACGAGGCTTTCCAACAGATAGACATTCAGACACTGATGGTGAATTTCATCCTTACAAACCTGCTGATGTCTGTACCTGTCTCGCTGATAACAGCCGGCATGGCCTCACTTCCCACCATAAACAAAAGGGACGTCAACCGACCTGAACAAGATTAGAAGAAAATTAACAGAAGAGTAAAAGAGAAATTATGGATATTTCCGTTGTTATACCTTTATTCAACGAAGAGGAATCGCTGCCCGAACTCTTCAGCTGGATAAAAAGAGTGATGGACGAGAACCGTTTTACATACGAGGTATTCTTCGTAAACGACGGTAGCACAGACCATTCATGGCAAGTAATAGAGCAGCTGCAGACAGAGAACCCCGATGTGGTTCACGGCATTAAGTTCCGCCGTAACTATGGCAAGAGCCCTGCCCTGTTCTGCGGTTTTGCACGCGTACAGGGCGATGTAGTCATCACCATGGATGCCGATCTGCAGGATTCGCCCGACGAGATTCCCGAACTTTATCGCATGATCAAGGAAGACGGATACGACTTGGTAAGCGGCTACAAGATGAACCGCAGCAAAGGCGACCCTCTGTCTAAGACCATCCCTACCAAGCTGTTCAACGCCACAGCACGCAAGGTGAGCGGCATACATAACCTGCACGACTTCAACTGCGGACTGAAGGCATACCGTCTGGAAGTGGTGAAGAATATTGAGGTATATGGCGAGATGCACCGCTACATTCCCTACCTGGCCAAGAACGCAGGCTTCAGCAAGATTGGTGAGAAACGCGTTCACCACCAGAAGAGGAAGTTCGGTAAGTCCAAGTTCATGGGCTGGAACCGCTTCGTGAACGGATACCTGGATCTGCTGAGCCTATGGTTCCTGGACAGCTTCGGACTGAAGCCCATGCACGTCTTCGGCTTTGTGGGCACCCTGATGTTCATCATAGGATTCCTGGCCGTAATAGCCGTGGGAGCTACCAAGCTGTACTACATGAGCAACGGCATAGCCCATCCGCTGGTAACCAGCAGCCCCTACTTCTACATAGCGCTGACCACCATGATACTGGGTACCCAGCTGTTTGTGGCAGGCTTCCTGGGCGAACTGATTAGCCGCAATGCTCCTGAGCGCAACAACTATCACATTGAGAAGGAAATATAATGAGGCAAGGAAAAGCTTTCTTTCTGGCATGCATCACCACCCTGCTGGGCATAAGCAGCTGTGACACCATAGACTGCACCCTGAACAACACGGTGGCGATGACATGCAAATTCTATCAGGACGGGAAGGTCGTACAGCTGAACGATACATTGACCGTAACAGCCGTGGGCGCAGAAAACCCATTGCTGAACCGCCAGCGCGGTACAAGCTCCATGGCGCTGCCCCTGAGCTTCTTCAACGAGGTGGACACCCTGCTGCTGCACGTAAGCGGCGAAGACTACGCCGTTACAGATACCGTCTGGATAGAGAAGACATCATACAACCACTTCGAGAGCCCCGACTGCCCTGTGAACATGTTTCACAATATCACGGCTGTCAGGAGCACCCATCTGTTCATAGATTCAGTAACCATAAGCCGTCCTGACGTAGATTTTTATGAAGACGAGAACCTGCAGATTCATTTCTATCCTGCTGCTGATTAGCCTGCTCTGCCCCACAGCATGGGCAGGGAACAAGAAAGACAGCAAGCCCAAGGAGAAAGCTCCCGTGCTGAGCGGTGTAGGTGTCGGCATTGACATCTGCGGACTGGCCATGAAGGCTGTAGGAGCCCGTTTTGCCAACATGGAGATATCCGGACGCATCGGTCTGAAGGAGAAATTCTTCCCCATCTTTGAGATTGGCATCGGTGACTGTACCCGCTATGGCGGTGAGACCACCAACGTCTTCAGCACCAGAGCCCCCTACTGGCGCATTGGTATGGACTACAACGTAAACAAGAAGGTGAACGGCAACCGTTTCCTGGTGGGCATACGCTACGGATTCACCTCATACAAGTACGACTTCACCTGTCCTGACTTCACAGACCCCGTCTATGGAACCGTCAGACCTCTGCAACTGGAGGGACTGAAGGGCAACAACCAGTGGCTGGAGTTCTGTCTGGGATTTGAGACCAGACTATGGAGCATTGTCCGCCTGGGTTACAACATCCGATACAAGATGCCGACCATGCAGAGCTACTCCGAACTGGGAACGCCCTACTATGTGCCTGGCTACGGCAGGAACGATGACACAGCCTTTGGCGGAACAGTGAACCTGACCTTCGACATAGGCAAGTCTGCACGCAAGAACGGCCAGAAGCCGTTATTCGGCAATCTGTTCGGCAAGAAGAAGAACAAAGAGAAAGAGGATGCCAAGCCCAAGGAACAGACTCCCGCACCCACAGAGCCTGCACCCAGAGCAGCAAAGAGAAGGGGACAATGAGGTGAAGGCTGCGATTGAGCGGGAGAAGACCAAGCCCGTTTGAATTCTTCCGAGCGTAAGCAGGCCCGGCCGCAGGTCAAGAATAAAGAACCCGATGCCGCTGATTATGAATTATAAATTGTGAATTAACAAATTGATTACAATACTTGAAATATGGCTTTTAGGAGTAGCACTGGCAATGGATTGCTTCTCTGTCAGCATAGCTCAAGGGCTGTCGGCACGTCGTGTGGTAGCACCCGTCATGACGGCATTGGTACTGTCCTTCGGCATCTTCCAGGGTGGCATGACACTGTTGGGCTATATGGGCACCGCAATGCTGAGCTACCACATCCAACACCTGGAGTACATAGCTGTAGTGCTGCTGTTCTACTTAGGCATAAAGATGCTGTGGGAGGGCTTCAAGAAGAAAGACGATGCCACTGCCTCAAAGCTGCTGACACCCGTGGGCATCATTGTCCTTTCCGTAGCCACCAGCATAGATGCCTTAGCCGTAGGCATATCCTTTGCCTGCTTGCAGGACGCAACCATGCAGGCGGTACTGACGGCAGCCGGCATCATAGGCCTGTGCTCTACCTTGTTTGGCATAGCAGGTCTGTACATAGGCATCAAGGCAAGTAAACATATAAACATCAGGAGTGAAATCCTGGGCGGAATAATATTAATCTCAATAGGAATAAAAATACTAATCGAACACCTAAAATGAAAATGAAAAACGTATCCGAAACACCGGTTGAAAACCGTTTCCGCCCCTATCATATTGCCATTCTGGCAGTATTGATTGTGGGTACTATTTTTGTTGCACGAAACGAACATGGCAGGCAAGACAATGTGCCCTACCAGACAGAGGAAGGCTCCATCTTCGGCACTGTATATCACATAAAATACCAATACAAGGAAAGCCTGCACGACAGCATACAGGCCCGTCTGAAGGACATTGACGGTTCATTGTCCATGTTCAACCCCACGAGTACCCTTTCACGCATCAACAGAGGAGAGAGCATGAAGGCCGACTCACTGATTACATGTGTCTGGAATATGTCACGCTCCATCAGTCAGGAGACAGGCGGAGCCTTCGACCCCACCGTGGCACCTCTGGTAAACGTCTGGGGCTTTGGATATAAGAAACGGCAGATTCCTGAAAAGGAACTGATAGACAGTCTTCTCGACCTTGTCGGATGGTACCGCATATCCATCCACAACGGCAACTTCTGCAAGGAAGACCCACGTATCATACTGGACTTCAGTGCCGTTGCCAAGGGCTTTGGCGTGGATCACGTAGCCAACCTGTTCCGTAACATGGGAATAGAGAACTTCATGGTGGAGATAGGAGGCGAGATTGTGGCGCAAGGCACCAACCCCAAGGGTGAGGCATGGCGCATAGGCATCAATAAGCCTGAGGACGATACCATATGCATCAAGAACGACTTGCAGGAAATCATAGAGGTCCACGACGGTGCCCTTGCCACCAGCGGCAACTACCGCAACTATTACATACAGAACGGACGCAAGATTGGGCACACCATAGACCCCAAGACGGGATATCCTGCCCAGCAGAGCATACTGAGCAGCACCGTCAAGGCACCCTCCTGTGCCATGGCAGACGGCTATGCTACAGCCTTCATGGTAATGGGCATGAAACGCTCACAGGACTTCCTGAAGGAGCATCCCCAACTGCAGGCTTACTTCATCTATGCCGATGAGGACGGACAGTATCAGACTTGGCACACACCTCACTTCTACGAAACAGAGAAACCCGAATGATATCCCTGACTCAGAAATATGAACTGCTGACCAAACTGCCTCTGCTGCAAGGAATAAGCGGCAAGGAACTGGCACACATAGAGAGTGTGATAGGTATGGAGGTGAACGAGGTTCCGCCCATGAGCAGACCGCTGATTCGCCAGAACGATCCCTGCACACATCTGATATTTCTGACTACGGGAAAGATGATACGCGAATATAGATCCGATGACGGACTCTACCAGACAAAGTCCATCCTGCAGGCTCCCACAATACTGGAACCGCATAACCTGTACGGACTGGACTGTCGTTTCAGGTGCTCATACACCCCACTGCAGGATGTCTCCTTCATCACCGTCAGGAAGAGGGACGTGATGCAGCACCTTATGAAGACGGAGATATTCCGCATCAACTACTTCAACCTGCTGTCGGCCATCATACACAAGAAGGAGGCACAGCTGCAACCAGTACAGGGGCTGACGGTAAGGCAGAAGATAACCGGCCTGTTGCAAAGGATGTTTAGCGATTGTAGCGGACAGGTTGAGATAGCCATCAAGATGACCGACCTGGCCAATTTCATCGAAGAGACCCGCCTGAACACATCACGGGCCCTGAACCAGCTGGAGAAGGACAACATCATAGAGCTGAAGCGCTCGCTGATTGTTGTTCCGGAGATAGGGAAATTAAGAGTGAAGAATGAAGAGTGAGAAGGCGGTACAGCTAATTATGAATTGTGAATTATGAATTGTGAATTACAATATGAATCCATTGCTAACAGATAAATTCAAGACATTACATGGCACGGCGCCATTCAGCCAGATTAAGTTGGAGCATTTCGAGCCTGCCATCATGGAAGGTATGAGACTGGAGGATGAGACCATACAGGCTATCATCGACAACCCGGAGGAACCGACCTTCCAGAACACCATACAGCCCCGCACCAGCGAGCTGCTGGACACTGCCACCACCATCTTCTTCAATCTGATAAGTGCCAACACGAACAACGAGATGGACGAGCTGGCTCAGAAGCTGAGCCCCTTGCTCACGGAGCATGCCAACCGCATCATGCTGAACGAGGACCTGTTCAAACGCGTAAAGTATGTCTATGAGCATCATGGCGACTTGGCTCCTGAAGAGCAGACACTTTTGGAGAATGTGTACCAAGGATTCCTGCGTCACGGAGCCTGTCTGAATGCCGAGGACAAGAAGCGCTTCTCTGCCCTGCAGGTGGAGCTCTCCACCCTAACCCTGCAGTTCAGTCAGAACGAGCTGAAGCAGACCAATGCCTTCCAGCTGCACCTTACTGACAGAAAACAGCTGTCGGGTCTGCCTCAGACAGCCATCGAGGCAGCGGCACAGGCTGCACAGGAGAAGCAACTGGAGGGATGGCTTATCACACTTCACTTCCCCAGCTATCAGCCCTTCATGACCTATGCCGACGACCGCGAACTGCGTCGCCAGCTCTATATGGGCAAGATGACCATCTGTGCACATGGCGATGAGTTCGACAACCGTCAGATTGTGCAGCGCATAGTCAATCTGCGTCAGGAGATAGCCCAGCTCCTGGGTTACAGCACCTACGCCGACTACGTACTGACACGTCGCATGGCACAGGACACCCAGCATGTGAACCAGCTGATAGACCAGCTGCTGAAAGCCTATATGCCCGTAGCACGCGGCGAACTGCGCGAGCTGCAGCAGAAGGCACGTCAGACAGAGGGCCCCGACTTCACCCTGATGCCCTGGGACTGGGCCTATTACAGTCACAAGCTGAAGCTGGAGCGTTACAACCTGGATGCCGAGATGCTACGCCCCTATTTCCCCTTGCAGAAGGTTCGCGAGGGCGTATTCTCACTGGCAACCAAGCTATACGGAATTACCTTCAGGAAAAATTCAAATATAGAGGTATATCATCCTGACGTAGAGGCATTTGAGGTATTCGATGCTGACGGTTCTTTTCTGGCTGTACTGTATGCCGACTTCTTCCCACGCGAGAGCAAGCAGAGCGGTGCCTGGATGACAAGCTATCAGGAGCAATACACAGACGACGAAGGAAATGACGTCCGTCCGCATGTCAGCATCGTCACCAACTTCACCAAGCCTACGGCCGAGCGTCCCTCCCTGCTGACATTGGGCGAGGTGGAGACCTTCCTGCACGAGTTCGGACACGCCTTGCACGGCATGTTCTCCAAGGTACGTTTCCAGAGCCTGAGCGGCACCAACGTCTTCTGGGATTTTGTCGAACTGCCCTCTCAGTTCATGGAGAACTACGCCGTAGAGCCCGAGTTCCTGCATACCTTCGCCTTCCATTACCAGACAGGCGAGCCCATCCCAACGGCACTTATCGAGCGTATCCGTAAGAGCCGCAACTTCATGTGCGGATATGCCTGCGTACGCCAGTTGAGTTTCTGCCTGTTGGATATGGCCTACTACACCCGTACAGAACCGCTTCAGGAGGATATCCTGCGCTTCGAGCAGCATGCCTGGAGACGTGCCAAGCTTCTACCCAGCATAGAGGGCACATGTATGAGTGTCCAGTTCAGCCACATCATGAGCGGCGGCTACTCAGCCGGGTACTACAGCTACAAATGGGCAGAGGTGCTGGATGCAGACGCTTTCAGTCTGTTCCTGAAGAACGGCATCATGGACCAGCGGACCGCCCAGCGCTTCCGCGACGAGGTACTCTCTAAGGGAGGCACAGAGCCCCCACAGGAACTGTACAGGCGATTCCGTGGTCAGGAGCCTACCATAGACGCACTCCTGCGCCGCAACGGCCTGCCTGACACCAAGCAGCACAATCTGGATATCCGCTACCTGCGTATGGCACGCATCTGGGGCGAGAACAGCTACTGTGTGCGCAGACAGGTGGGTGCCCTTGTCGTAAAGGACAAGATGATTATCAGCGACGGCTACAACGGCACGCCTCAGGGCTTCGAGAATATTTGCGAAGACGAGAACAACGTAAGCAAGCCCTACGTACTGCATGCCGAGGCCAACGCCATCACCAAGATAGCCCGTAGCGGCAATAACAGCGACGGCTCAACCCTGTATGTAACAGACTCACCCTGCATCGAGTGTGCCAAGCTTATCATACAGGCAGGCATCAAGCGTGTCATCTACGATCGTGAATACAGAATACTGGACGGTGTGGACCTGCTGCGCCGGGCCGGCATAGAAGTAATTAACCTACCAATCTCAGAAGAAGGAGAAAAGAAAGATGAATAAGCATCGCGTCACGCCATTACTCATGGCCATCAGTATGGTTGTTGGTGTCGTTATCGGCACCTTCTATGCCAGTCATTACTCAGGCAACCGCCTGAACATCATCAACACGGGCAGTAACAAACTGAACTATCTGTTGCAGTTGATAGACAACAACTACGTGGATACGGTGGATATGACATCACTTGTCGAGGATGCCATTCCACAGATTCTTCTGGAGCTTGACCCCCATAGCACCTATATCAGTGCCAACAATGCCCAGGAGGCAGCTGAGAAGCTGAAAGGCAGCTTCAGCGGCATAGGTGTACAGTTTATCATGGAGAAGGACACCGTGAATGTGATGTCCGTGATTCATGGAGGTCCTGCCGAGAAGGTAGGCTTACTGGCGGGAGACCGCATCATAACAGCCGACAAGACATCGCTGGTAGGAATGGACTCCAACCAAGTGATGAAGCACCTGAAGGGCGAGAAAGGCTCTAAGGTAAAGCTGGGCATCAAGCGTCATGGCTCGAAGGAGATTCTGTATTTCACTGTTAAGCGCGGAGACATCCCCGTGGTCAGTGTCGATGCTTCCTATATGATTAACGACAAGACCGGCTACATACGTGTAAAGGACTTTGGAGAGCAGACCTATGCCGAGATGCTCGTAGCCCTTGCCGACCTGAACATGAAGGGTATGAAGAACCTTATCATCGACCTGCGAGGCAACCAGGGCGGATACATGCACATAGCCATCCAGATGGCCAACGAGTTCCTGCACAAGAACCAGTTAGTGGTTTACACCCAGGGACGTAAGAGCCCGCGCGAAGAGTTCCGATCCGACGGAAGGGGAACCTTCCAGCATCTGCCCCTTGTGGTCTTGGTGGACGAAATCAGCGCCAGTGCCAGCGAGATCTTTGCAGGTGCCATCCAGGACAACGACCGTGGTACCATCATAGGCCGTCGTAGCTTCGGCAAGGGCCTTGTACAGCAACCCATGGAGTTCCGTTCAGACGGCAGTGTCGTACGCCTGACCATCGCCCGTTACTACACACCCAGCGGACGCTGCATCCAGAAGCCTTATGTAAAGGGTAAGGGCGAGGATTACGACAACGAGCTGATAGCACGCTACGAGCGCGGTGAGTTCTTCTATCAGGACAGCATACATCAGGACGGAGAGAAATACTACACCAACTTAGGCCGTGTCGTCTATGGTGGTGGCGGCATCATGCCGGACATCTTCATTCCCGTGGATACATCCGCCATGACATCTTATTATAAGGAAGCAGCCTATACGGGCCTTATCAGACAGTTCGCATTCGCCTATACCGACGAGAACCGCCAGCGCCTGAGCAGCTTCAGCGATGTCAAGGCTGTAGAGAAGTTCCTGCGCAAGGAGAATCTGCTCGAGCGATTCGCCCGCTTTGGCGAGGAGCACGACCTGAAACGCCGCAACCTGATGCTGCTGAAGAGCAAGACACTCTTCGAAGAGAACATCTACGGCTCCATCATCTACAATGCACGCGACATACAGGACTACCTGCAGTTCCTCAACGAAGACGATCCCACCGTTCTGCGTGCCATTCAGGTATTGAAGGACGGACTCTCCTACCCCAAGGCACCCGGTGCCGAGGATAACACCACGTCAGATAAGGAGAAGAAGGAAGCTATGGTGAAGGGAAGTTTACCTCAGTACTCGCTTCTGCCCGTTCACAACATGTATGCCGCAACGACCTGATATGCCGGCATAGCGGCGGCCGGACAGATCATACACCAGTTCCGAGCCAGAAAGGCTTGCCGGAATACTATCCATGGCCGTCATCTGCTCATCCATATTCTCGTCTGATATAACCAGGACGTCTGCCTTCTTCAATTCAACGGAGAAGGTACCGTCCTGATTCTGTACAGGTGTAACCCTGCTGCAGTTCACATAGAAATACGCCTTACTGAGGTCGATGGAAGCCGTGCTGCGCAGCGTCAGAGGAGCGCCTGCCTGACTTTTAATCTCGGCATAGGACAGTTTCCCCGCCTTCCATTGCATATCCACCACGAAGTTACCCTCAGCTTTCAGTCCGCTGACACTTCCGTCAGCCCATGCCGTAGGCAATGCAGGCAGCAGAGCTATGCCGTCGAAACTGTGTAGTAACATCTCCGCAATGCCGCTGGTACAGCCGTAGTTTCCGTCTATCTGGAAAGGCGAATGCGCATCGAACAGGTTGTAATAGCAACCGCCATAGTTACCCATTTCTATCACATAGCTGCCAGAATGACGCAGCGCCAATGACAGGTTCTTACGGGCGCGGTCGCCGTCCAGACAACGGCTGTAGGTATTCGTCTGCCATCCCATAGACCATCCCGTAACATCACCGTTACGGGCTATCTGTCCGTTGTAGGCAGCCTGGAACAGGCGTTTCCCCTCCGTGCTCTGGTCGTAGGCACTGACCTGCGAGAAGGGATACAGGCACATCAGATGAGAGAGATGGCGGTGTCCCGGGTCGGAGAGTGCATTGTTCTTCCACTCCGAGATACAGGTCTTTCCGTTATAGGTCTCCGTCCACAGACCCTTGTCGAAGTTGTCATAAAGGTCCTTAATATCCGTAATCTGTGATTCTGTAAGAGGCGACTTGCTACCCAGTTCGGCATGCCCCTTCATTACCTCGTCCAGCACCTCATAGGCTGTTTGCTGGGCAAAGGCAGTCACGTCGTATGGTCCGTGCTCAGGGCTCCATTCGTTTGTAATCTCGTAGAGTCCCTTGCTGTCCTTTGTGGCTATGGACTTCACAAAGAGCGCACACTGGTACATAACGGGCAGGGCTTTCTTCAGGAAATCACTGTCCATAGTATATTTATAATAGCGCCACAGATGCGAACAGTACCAGGCACCCAGTGTCTTCATGGTACTGTTGCCCCAGGTAGAGGTACCGCCGAAGATATTGTTCTCCACCGCAACCGTCCACCCCTTTGCTCCGCTCTTGATCTTGCCGGCAAACTGATACCAGGGAGAATTACCGGTAGTAGCGCCAAGGTCCAGTATATGGTTCAGGAACGGTAAGTGCATCTCAGATAGATTGGTGGGATCGGCGGCCCAGTAATTCATCTGCACATTTATGTCGGCATGTATGTCACAGTGCCAGAAACTGCTGTTGCTACGGTCGTTCCAGATACCCTGCAGGTTAGAGGGAGCATGAATGCCGGTGTCCAGGTTGGCACCGATGGTGAAGTAACGTCCGTACTGGAAGTAGAGTGCCTCCAGGAAGAGCCCGTCGCTGCTTGTCTTGTTCCGGTCAGAGGCATTGTAGAATTTCACCAGGGCCTCCGTTGTCATTGCCGAGGGACTTCCCAACTGCAGGTTCACACGGTTCATCAGGGCGCTGTGTGCAGCCTTGTGATCGGATAGCAGCGTAGCATATCCCTTGTTAAATGCCTTTGTAACGCGGTTTTGCACATTCGATGCCAACGTGATTGATGACACGCCGCTCACACAGCCCGATTTCCTGGCATCATAGTCCGTAGCTGCAGCCATGATGATGTTCACCCATGTGGCACCGCTTACGCTCACGCCCTCCGTGCTCGTGCTCAACGTACCGTCACTCTCCACCTTGAATCGAGTGTTATAGCTTACCACCTGCAGCTTACCGCGGAATGTGGCAGAAGCCTTCCCGTCAGTATCCTTCTGATAGGTCACCTTGCTGGCACCGATCTCACTATCCGGAGCATAACTGATGCCCAGAGTCATCTTATCGGCACCCTCCGCCTCGTACCGGGCCACGAAGACATTGTCCGTGGCAGAGGCGAAGTAACGGCGGCGGAATGTTGTCTGACAGTCGGGTGACTGGAAGTTAACGCCAGCCACACCGTCTATGATGTCAAGGTAGCGGTTATAGTTCTCTATGGGCTTGTTGTCCGAAGCCACTGCCGAGAAGGTTCCGCTCTGGTCCTTAACCAGGATTGAACCGAAGTTCTGGAAGTAGCCCTGCCCTACCGAACTGCCGTTGGTGGCATAGCCGCTCCACAAAGTCTTCTCGTTGAACTGGATATCATCCGTCATCACGCCGCCTCGTATGGTAGCCCCTATCTGACCGTTTCCCATAGGCAGGGCATACTCCATCCACGTATCACTGACACCGGTTGCCGTGGCAGGTATATCATACCACAGAGAGAAGTCGTGTATATCCGTAGGTCTGGAGCCCTTCTGTCCCACGCAGAACTCAGTGGCGGCACCCTGTAT
>Ga0310786_10001713_pt1 | contig 35139 bp, 29 predicted proteins | sample AusTroGonzalo_MG_FD_203881 | JGI IMG/M metagenome (GOLD analysis project Ga0310786, IMG submission 203881) | Bovine rumen microbial communities from tropical cattle in Woodstock, Queensland, Australia - Gonzalo_03 (v2) (version 2) | ecosystem: Host-associated > Mammals > Digestive system >... | reverse complement strand
TGACAAGGTGAATCACTGGTCTAAAAAGAACATTTATAACTCTTGGGGTTTTGGTGTTCGCGTGCGTAAACCGGACATGTACTTGTTCCGTGTGCAGTTCGCGTTCCACGGATTGCACGGTATAAGCTTCGTGCTGACCATCGCCCCCGAATTCCGCTAATCTTGCTGTCACCCCGGCCACCGTGCCGGGGCCACCTTACACGGTTCAATTCCGCTGTCACCCCGGCCATCGTTCCGGCATCACCTTACACGGTCCTCAATACGTCATCCTGACCCTGTAAGGGGAAGGATCCAGTTACAGTTCCTTTTTACGGTCACCCCAGCATGTCATGCCGGCCTCTGTGCCGGCATCGCCTTACACGGTCCCCTTACAACGGTAATTCCGTCTGTTCGCTGATGTGATTCCTCGGAATTTCCCTGTGCAGCATACGGTAGGCATTCGGCGTAGCGATACGGCCGCGCGGCGTACGCGATAAAAGCCCCTTCTGGATCAAGTACGGTTCGTAGACTTCTTCGAGCGTATCCGGCTCTTCACCCATAGCCGCACTGATCGTCCCGAGACCGACCGGACCACCGCCAAACTTGTCGATCGTCATCGCCAGAATCTTGCGGTCGGTCGGATCCAGCCCTTCGCTGTCGATGCCGAGCATGTCGAGCGTCTTGAGCGCGGCTCGTTCGTCAATGATGCCTGTGCCACGGACCTGCGCCACGTCACGGCAGCGCCTGAGCACACGGTTCGCTACGCGAGGCGTGCCTCGACACCTTCCGCCGAGGATTTTAGCCGCGTCCTCGGTGAGGCCGACGCCTAAAATGCGGGCGCTGCGCATCAAAATCTTGACGATATCCTTTTCGTTGTACAGTTCCAGGCGGTACTGGAGCCCAAAACGGTCGCGAAGCGGCCCTGTCAAAAGCCCACTGCGAGTCGTGGCACCGACAAGTGTAAAATGCTTGAGCGGAAGGTTCACGCTCCTTGCCGCCGGTCCAGAATCCAGCATGATGTCGAGCCTAAAATCTTCCATGGCGGGGTAGAGGTATTCTTCGACAACACGGTTCAGACGGTGGATTTCGTCAATAAAGAGAATGTCGTTTTCTTGCAGGCTCGTCAGGAGGCCGGCGAGGTCGCTAGCCTTTTCAAGCACGGGGCCGCTCGTAATGTGGATGTTCACGCCCATTTCTTTGGCGATAATGCTCGAAAGCGTCGTCTTCCCGAGTCCCGGAGGGCCTGCGAAAAGACAATGGTCCAGCGCATCGCCACGGTGCTTGGCCGCTTCGATCGCAATGGAAAGACTTTCCTTGATGTCGTCCTGACCCGTAAATTCGCTCAGGCTAGGCGGGCGCAAGTTGCGTTCGGAATCGCCCTCGTCAAAGGAGCATTTCTGCGGAGAAATTATACGCTGATCATCCATACTTGTCTTTAGTTCTTAGTCTCTCGTCTAATTATAGATACTTGAGTGCCTCTGGAATGAGGGCTGCCGCATCAACATTGTCGCCCAGCACTTCGACCGCCTTGACAACGGCCTTTTCTGCCATCGGATCCTTGACCCCAAGCGTATGCAATGCCAAAACCGCTTCCATCTTTGCTCCAGTAAGCACACCGACGCTCGTAATGCCGCTCCCTTCGACGTCCCCGAGGGACTGGAGCATGGCGCCAGCCTTTTCCTTCAGCGCAAGCGTCATCTGCTCGCAGGTCTTTTTGCCGAGCCCCTTGATTTTACCGAGGGCGCTCTTGTTGTCGCTTGCAATCATGTTCAGCAAGTCGGCGGGAGTGCTGCCGCTCAGAATGCGCTGGGCGAGCTTCGGACCCACGCCGTTCACGCTCAAAAGCATCAGGAACAAGTCTTTTTCGGTCGTGTCGGCGAACCCGAAAAGCGTCATGGAGTCTTCACGGACCACGAGATGTGTGTGCAAAACGACTTCGGCGCCTTCGTCGGGGAGTTTCCCTGCCGTAAATGCCGAAATATTGATGCCGTAACCGACACCCGCACACTCCACAATGACAAATGTAGGGGTTTTCTGCACCAGAATGCCACGGATTCGCTCGATCATAAATTCTCCAAAGAAATGCACTTTTGTGCTACTGCTCAAATATACAGTTTTTGCAACCGAATGTCAAGACATTTTATGCGCTAAGGCCGGTATAGCGAGAAAAAATGGTTTTTCAGCCGATCGAAAATTGTTTTAGTTATATTTGCTGTAAGAAAAAAGAAAGTTTTAAAATTTACTCTTTCCACTCTAAAAGGAGTAGAAATATGAAATTGAATAAATTCATACTGGTTCTTGCGGTTGGTATGCTTTGGGTTGAACCGACTTGCGCCAAATCATCGTTGAATGGTCTTTTAAAATCTTTAACAACAGCCAATTCCCGTGCATCAGCAAATTCTCAAGCAAAGAATACGGCTCAAGCCGAAAATACGTTTGTAGATTCCAGAGACGGCACTACATATAAATTTGTGAAAATTGGTGACTTGGTCTGGATGGCGCAGAATTTGAACTATGGCGATACCATAGCGGCTCCGGGACTAATTGGAAATTCCTGGTGCTATGACAATGATAAACGTAATTGCGCTCAGTTTGGACGTCTGTATTCTTGGTCTGCCGCGATGGACAGTGCTGGAAATGTTTTGAATAATGCAAAGGGTTGTGGCAAGGGAAAAAAATGTACTCCGACTTACCCCGTTCGCGGAGTTTGCCCGGAAGGTTGGCATTTCCCGGAATTAGCAGAATGGCAGAACTTAGCGGATGCAGTAGGTAGAAAAAAAGATGCCTTGCTTGCAAATATTTATTATGGAGCTAAAGATGAATATGGTTTTGCGGGGCTAGCAGCGGGTAACCGTAGATTCAATGGTACTGATACCGTATTTTGGGGACTTGCTAGTAATGGCCATTTTTGGACTTCCACTGAATACAATGAAACGGAAGCTATTGAATGGGGGTTGGGAAATAATCAATGGTCGTATGGTGAACCTGGTTATGGAAAAACTGCTGGATACTCCGTTCGTTGCGTAAAGGATGATAGTCTTGCTGCTGCAAATGTCGTGTTCCATGACTCTCGTGATGCGAAAGCGTATAAGGTTGCAAATGTTGGTGGCGTTGTTTGGTTTGCCCATAATTTGGATTTCAAGACAAAAGAAAGCTGGTGCTATGCAAATGGCGAGGAAAATTGTGTAAGATTAGGTCGTCTTTATTCATGGAAGGCCGCTCAAAATGCCTGCCCTAGTGGATGGCGCCTCCCTACGGATAGCGAATGGCCGACTATAATAGATAACGTCGAAAGACTTGGTGTCGAAGCATTTGGTAATCGCGATGCTAAGGGCAAATATGGATGGCCTATTCGAGCTGAATTTTGGACGAGTGGCGCTACGGGTAGTAAGGGTAAGTTCTATTACTATGACTTAAGTACAAAAACGGGCAACTTCGATACGTTCAATAAAAAAGGTGCCAAATCCGTCCGATGCGTCAAGAAATAAAAGCCTTGGAAGCAAGAAAACATGAACGAGTGCGTCGCCCCGACAAAAGTCCCGTACAAAAATGAAGACTCTGCCGGGTCGCTTAATCTCATGGAACTTTTGGGGTTGTTTTGCTCCAAATGCAAAAAGCGCTTGGGTGCAGTGCCCAAGCGTTTTGAATATCGTAATGTTTTTTACTTGTACATGTAGCTTACGCCGTTGGGGAACTTGAATTCCTTCATGCCGCTGGTCTGCACCTGAGCCACAGACTTCACATCGCCACCATAAATAACATAATTGCCTTGGTAAGTCGGCTTGAAAGCTGCCTTGTCGGAACCGTAGTAGTTGCTATTGCTGTAGGTCAATTCCGCACAGCCGGGAACGTCCATTGTGTAGTTGCCAAATGCGAGGAGGACTCCGCCAGTAATTGTGAATCCGTCATCGGTATCAACGAGGCCACCGGCAAAGTTGTAAGCACCACAATTTCCTCCGCCCTGCTGACCGCCCATGCCCGGGAAGCCGCCCATACCGCCGCCACCCCAGCCGCCACCGCCGAAGTTAAAGCCACCGCCACCCATGCCATTTTCGTAGCTTTGGCCGGTAATTTCAACAATCACCACGCCGCCGGTCATTTTCCCGGTACCGTTGGCATCTAACCCGTCAACCATGTTGCCCTTTATACTGATGTAGTGGTAGCCGCCGCTAATGGTAATATAGCCGCTGCTTTCGCTGAACATGGCCATGGAACTATTGTTGTTCTTTGGGCCACCGGCTGCGTTCCAGCCATCGTTGGTTGCAAACACGGAGGTAACGCCGCCTTCGGCGAAAATCTCATAGGCTTCAAAGCCTTCGTAAGACGTAGCGACGTTGATTGTCGAGCCCTTCAAATAAATTGCTGAATCTGCATGAAGGCCTTTCTTTTTGGCGCTGATTTCAACGTTGCCACCATTCATGAGAACTTGCCAATGCGTATGCAAGGCATCGTCATCCGCATTGATGTTGATGTCGCCGCCATCGACGTAGATGAACTTTTCTGCAGCAAGGCCCTTGTCGGTAGCCGTGATTTTGAGCGTCGACTTTTCTGTCGAATCGTTCACGACAACGTAATTTGCGGCACTGACGCCATCATCGCCGGCCTTGATCGTGATGTTACCGCCCGTAATCCTCACAATACCCTTAGTCGCGACCGTATCCTTAAACGAGCCGTCCTGATTTTCGACGCATTCGTCGCTTTCAAGGCCGTCGCCAGCCTTTGCGGTAACGTTCAGCGTACCGCCAGAAACTTCGAGGCTGCCCTTGCCCTTAATGCCGTTTTCGGCAGCGACGACGGTGATGTTGCCGTTCTTGATTTTAAGATCATTGCTGGACTGAATGCCGTTTTTGAAATTACCCGTCACGGTCAAGGTGCCGGCACCTTTGATGTTCAAGTCATCCTTGGAATAGATGGCTGCCTTTGCGGTATCCTGCTTTCCGTTGACGGTCGTGAAAAGGTGGTTGCCGTTGCCGTCTTCAACGGAGTTGGTCGTTCCCTTGACCAAGTGAATCACGGTCTTGTCGGCGTTCTTCACGAGAATGGGGGAGTTGGAACTCTTCAGCTTGGCGTTGTTGAGGTAAATGCCGGTGTTGCCTTCGTCTTTTGCACCCGGAGTATTCACCACGACCTGGAAATCCGAAGCTTCGCCGGTCATGTAGTATGCGCCCGGGCAAGTGATGGTTGCGCTCTTGTCTTCGACAGAAACGCAGCCGTTGTTGTTTTCGACGGTTGCCGAAGTACCGGCAAGTTTCAATAGGATTTCGGAACCGTTCAACGTTCTTGCGTCTTCCAAATCGTTTTCGTCATCGCCCGAAGCAGAACTGCTCGGGATGGCGTTGCTGGAACTGGAAATGTTGATGTTGGGAATGCCAACGCTAGAACTGGAAAATCCTACGTTCGGAATTACTTGACTGGAACTAGAAGTTCCGAAATTTGGAACTTCTTCGCTAGAACTGGAGACTTCGTTGCCCGGGATGGTGACGCTAGAGCTGGAAATTTCATTGCCAAGGATCTCGCTGGAACTAGAGATATCAAAGCCAGGGAAATCAGTGCTAGAACTAAAGATCCCATTGCCGTTGATTTCTCTGTTGGCGCTCAACAACGGGTTGGTTTCTTCAGAACATGCCACAAAGCTTAAAACAGCTGAAGCTGCAATCACGGGTAGCTTTTTTAATGCCATCGAACACTCCTATTTTTTCGTAATATAAATTTTATTCCTCAAAACAGGCCATGTCCCTGCAAATATCCGTTGCAGTCAGTACAACATGTAAAGAATTGTTTTAATTGCTCGGCTCTTTTATTTCGAACGAAACCATCGTGATGTCATCGAACTGCGGAGCGCTTCCGGCGAATTCCTTTACGGCCATGCGTACCTTTCGGCAACGCAAGCGCACGGATTCGTTTTTGTATTCGTTCAACACTTGCAGCAAACGGTCCATGCCGAACTCTTCGTTCTTTTCGTTGATGGCTTCGGGAATGCCGTCTGTGTATGTGAAAATGCAATCGCCAGGTTTCAAGTCGATTTCAAATTCCTTGTATCTGTAGCCTTCCATGCCGGCAAGCACGAATCCGCTCTTGACTTCTGCTACTTTAAAGTCTCCGTCCTTGTGCTTGACAATCGGCCTTTCGTGGCCGGCGTTGGCGTAAACGAGGTGACCCGTCTTGATGTTCAGCACACCGCAAAGACAGGTGACGAACATGTCGTGAATGTTGTGCTCGGCGAGTTCGTCGTTTGCCTTGTTCATCGCTTCGGCAGGGGAAAGCCCGTGCTGCAAATTGTGCTTTAAGACGATTTTCGAGACCATCATGAAGAGTGCCGCCGGGACACCCTTTCCGGAAACATCTGCAATGAGGAGCGCAATGTGGTCGTCGTCGATAAAGAAGTTGTCGTAAAAGTCGCCGCCGACTTCGAGAGCGGGGCGCATCATGGCGTAGTTGTCAAGACCTTCGACTTTGAGTGGCCTCGAAAGTGAAGCGCGCTGGATGGTCGTTGCAATGGAAAGTTCGGTGTGGACCTTCTGTTCCTTGGCGGTCGCTTCCGTCAGGTTTTTCACGTATTCGTCGAGTTCCGTGGCCATTTCTTGGTACGAACGCGCGAGCTTTCCGATTTCAGACGTAAAGTACACGTACTTTTGGCACTTCTGCAAAATGTTGTGGATCTTGATGTATACGTCGGTGTTCTGCCCGATGGTCTTTGCAATCTGGCTCATGCTCTCGATTGGCTTTGTGACGGTCCTTTCCATGTAGTAGAGGAACCCGAGCGAAACCCAGATGCCGATATTCAAAAGTCCGCCGATAAGGAAGTATACGTAGCTCCAAAGGTGCAGATTGCTTTCGCCGTATTTAAGGGCGATACTTGGGTAGCTAGCAATACCGATGGCGATCGAGATGACGATACTCGAAACGAGGAAGAATAAAATAAATTTTTCGTTGAGCGAAAACGAGAAAATAAAATTGATATTCTTTTTGGCCAGCTTGCGCTGCTTGCGTTGATGCAGGAGCGAGGCGCAAATCAGGTAGGGAATGCCGATCACGACCATGGTGATGAACTGGTTAAAGAATATGTTGGCCGATAGCATCGAAAAATAGCTCTCTTCGAACTTGAGCTTGATCACGCTTACGACCATGAACGCGGTGGCGGCAGAATCCAGAATGACAATGATCATGTACTGGACTATCTTGTATATTTTATCGAGTTTGTATCTGTTCTTATCACTATTGCGGAGTTTATTCCAAATTAACGCCGGAATGTATCCGTAAATGATTTGGACAAAGAATCCCGGTATAAAAATAATTGGTTCATAACCGGACATGATGTCGGCGATGAGGTTGGCGATGGCGCAACCAAAGACTCCCCAGAATCCGAAAGAAATACCGAACAACAAGGGGAGGGCGGCAACGATACGGACTTCTGTTGTTTCAGAAATCCTGAAAAGTTCTCGACATGGGACTCCGAAAACAAAGAAAATAAGTCCACAAATGAGTGCAATAAGGGCGTATTTATAAATATTTTTCATAGAACTCCTTCTTCGATTTTAATATAATCTTTTTTTAGCTTTTTTTCTAACTTTAAAATATGGTTACTCTAGCTTTATCTCATTTCGAAAAAAGTTTTCCGGCAAATCTCCGTGGAAAACGCCTCGGTGCGGTTCTCCACCCGGCTTCTGTCTGCGCCGACCTTCATTACACGCTTGATCTTTTGAAAGAATACGACGGCAAGCTCTTTAAGCTTTCGGCTCTTTTTGGACCGCAGCACGGCATCAAGGGCCATACGCAAGACAACATGATTGAATGGGAAGGCTACGAGGACCCGGAACTTCATATTCCGGTTTATAGCCTTTACGGCGAACACCGTGAACCGACGGCAGAAATGCTTTCGCATGTGGATGCCTTGCTTGTCGATTTGCAGGATGTGGGCGCCCGCTATTACACGTTCATCTGGACGCTCTTCCTCTGCATGAAGGCCTGCGAAAAGGTTGGCATTCCGGTGGTTGTCGTGGATCGCCCGAACCCGATCAACTGCGTGGACGAAGAAGGACCGGTGCTCGACCTCAATTACACGAGCTTTGTTGGGCTTCACAGCATCCGCACGCGCCACGCAAAGACGATTGGCGAACTGGCGGAACAGTTCAAGGCCGAACGTTTCCCGAAGTGCGAACTTTATGTGATGCACATGGACGGCTACGATAAAAAGATGTGGTTCGACGAAACGGGACTTCCGTGGATTTTACCGAGCCCGAACATGCCGACGCTCGATACCGCGATTGTGTATCCGGGCATGTGCTTGTTCGAAGCGACCAACGTGAGCGAAGGTCGTGGCACGACACGTCCGTTCGAAATTTTCGGTGCTCCGTTCATTGATGCGGTCAAGCTCTGCAAGTACATGAACGGGCTCAAGTTGCCAGGCGTGTATTTCCGCGAAAACTATTTCCAGCCGACGTTCCACAAGGGCGCAGGGCAGATTTGTGGCGGTGCGCAGATCCACGTGACGGATCGCAATTCGTTCCGCAGTTTTGAGATGGCGGTAAAGTTGTTGCAGTATATCTTCAACGAATACCCGAAGGACTTTGCGTGGAAGCAACCGCCGTACGAATATGAATTCCACAAGCTGCCGATCGACATTCTCCTTGGCAACGGAACCTTCCGCAAGGAATTTATAGAGACGAGTATTTAGCATGTCATTCCGGACTCCGTTCCGGAATCGGCTTACACGGAACGCAAAACTGTCACACTGGCCTTTGGAATGTCACCCTGGCTTTTGGAATGTCACCCCGGACTTGTTCCGGGGACACCTTACACGGATCCTATTACGGAACACATTACTTGACTAAATGAAACTTCGACTTTCGACAGAAACTTTGAACCGCCTCAAGCGCTTCCGCAAGAACAAGCGTGCCTTTTGGTCGCTTGTGATTTTAGTGGTAGCGTACTTGCTTTCGCTCACGAGCCCGTGGACGGTAAACGACGAACCGTTCTTCTTGCGTTACAACGGCAAGAATTATTTCCCGGCGTTTGCACGTTACAGCGAAGCGGACTTTGGCGGCGAATACAAAACGGAACAGGATTACGCAAAGCTTTTTGCGGATGTCGCCGAATGCAAGCAGGATGAAGAAGATGGATTCCCGCGTGCTGGCGGCTGCCCCGAGATGTGGACGCTCATGCCGCCAGTGCCGCGCGATCCGCTGAAGGCGGATCTGAGCGAGGAGGGAACCCCTCCCTTTGCGCCGAGCGCAAAGCACTGGCTCGGAACGGATAGCAATGGGCGAGATGTCCTTTCGCGTTTGATTCATGGGTTCCGCATTTGCATCAGCTTTAGCTTGCTGTTGACCGTGCTCGGGACGTTCCTCGGCATTGTCATCGGCGGTATCCAGGGCTACCTCGGGAAGTTCTGGGATACGGGCATGCAGCGTATGATCGAAATCTGGTCGTCGCTTCCGATGCTTTACGTGGTGATTCTCATCGGCAGTATTTACGGTCGCAGCTTTTGGCTTTTGATTTTGATTATGGCGGCGTTCAACTGGCTTTCGCTCAGCTACTATATGCGTGCAGAATTCCTGAAGCTCCGCAGTATGACGTATGTGATGTCGGCAAAGGTGCTTGGCCTTGGGCATCGTCATATCTTTTTCAAGGAAATTTTGCCGAACGCGATGACGCCTGTGGTGACGCTTTTCCCGTTCACGCTTATCGGTGGAATCGGAAGCCTTACGTCGCTCGACTTCTTGGGGTTTGGACTCCAGCCGCCGACGCCGAGCTGGGGCGAACTCATGAGCCAGGGACTCAACAACCTTTACGCTCCGTGGATTTCCGTGAGCACGGTCGCTGCGCTTTTTGTGACGCTTTTGCTCACGACGTTCGTCGGCGAAGGCGTCCGAGATGCAATGGATCCGAAGTCGGGAGATAGGTATGTTTAGAGGAGAGACGAGAGACGAGAGACGAGAGACGAATGCTGTTTTAAGCGTTCAAGATGTCTCGGTGGCGTTCGGGTTCGACAAGAACGGTAACCCGCGTGACGGCAAGCAGCCGTTGCAAGTGACGGACCGTGTTTCGTTCGACATTTTCCCCGGCGAATTCTTTGCGTTGGTGGGCGAGTCCGGTTGCGGAAAGAGCGTGACCGCCATGAGCATCCTGCGCTTGCTGCCATGGCCGAGTGCAAAGATCGTGAGCGGCTCCATCATGTTCAACGACCGCGACCTAACAACACTCCCGCTCAAAGAACTCCAGAGCATCCGCGGTTCCGAAATCGCCTGCATCTTCCAGGAACCGATGCAAGCCTTGAATCCCGTCGTCACCATTAAAAAGCAATTACTTGAAGTTTTCAAGTTCGGTGCAGTTTCAAAGAGCGTAATTTCAATGAACTCGGCTTCTAGCGCAGTCCCTAGCACGGCTTCTAACGCGTCCGCTGCTGATCCCCTCGCCATCATCTGTGAACAGCTCCGCCTTGCAGGCTTTATCGATCCCGACCGCGTTCTGAATGCGTACCCGCACGAACTCTCGGGCGGTATGCTTCAGCGTGTCTGTATCGTGATGGCGCTTTTGCCAAAGCCCAAGCTGATTATCGCCGACGAACCGACGACCGCCCTAGACGTGACCGTGCAGGCCCAAGTGCTCGCCGTCCTCAAGGACATGGCCGAAAAAACGGGAACCGCCGTCCTCCTCATTACGCACAACATGGGCATCGTTTCGCAGTACGCCCACCGCGTTGCCGTGATGTACGCCGGCCGCATCGTCGAAGAAGGTCCCGTCCGCGAAGTCATCAACCATCCGATGCACCCGTACACGCAAGGCCTCTTGGCTGCTATTCCCGAAAGCCATAGCGACTTGCGAACGCTTGTTTCGATTCCGGGTTCCGTGCCGCATCCTAAAGACTTTGCCAAGGGCTGCCGCTTTGCAGATCGCTGCTGCAAATGCGCTCAGGCTTCCGCCGCAGATCGCGAAAAATGCCTCTCCGACGAACTCCCGACGAAAATTGCCGAAGCGGATCATTTTGCATACTGCTTTCGATCATGTCGAGGGTGACGACGGTAACGCCTTGCGTTTGTCATTGATTTTTGCATAAGTTTTACATCCCGTTCTTCCTCGTTTTTTAATATTATCTTTGAAATGTTTAAAGACAATATTACTGGGGAAACGCTATGTTTTGCAGCCAATGTCACAAGAATTTAAAGGACTTTGATGCTCTAATCGATAAAATGGAAAATTGCCCGTTCTGCGGTGCAAAATTGGTCCGCCCGCCTGTCAAGGTACCGCAAAAAGACGTCAAGACCTTGTGCGACGCTCTGGTGCAAAAAGTCGGTGACGAAATTTTTGCTGACGATTCAAAGCTCGAAAATGAATTGCGCAGTTTGTGCGAACCCGAATTTGCCGATGCCAGGGACAGGCTCTTCTTGCTAGTCTTAAAGCATATCCCGTCGAGCATGTTTGCGGTCAAGACGTTCTCGGATGGCGAACAGCAAGAGATTCTTGAAGCCTGTCAAAGACGCCTCTGTGTGGATTTGGGGCTCTCCTTTGAGCCTTGTGCGCAAATGCTCGATATCTTGCAGGACTACATCTGGCAAAAGAGATTTTCGCTTTCCCCGAACCTTTATGAATCCCAGTTTGTCGATCCTCGCGATGGCCAGGTCTACAAGACCGTCAGGATTGGCGAGCAGGTCTGGATGAAGGAACCCTTGAAGTACAAGTGCGTAGGGTACACTGGGGAAGGCCTGTACGAATGGAATGCCGTGAACAAGTATTGTGCCGTCAGGGGCTGGCGCGTTCCGAACAAAAAGGATTTCGAGACCTTGGTCAAGACTGCCGCAGGCTTGGGCGTTGGCGATCCGTCGAGTGTTTTGATGTCCCGCAAGGGCTGGGAAAAATGCAGCGTGACTCCGACCGATAACTTAGGCTTCGAAGCGACTCCGGTCAAGTGCAGCACCGGTATCAGCAACAATTTCTTTAGCCATTTCTGGACCGCTGAGGACAAGTTCTGCTTTGAAATTTTCCCCGGACGAGTGACGTTCAGCACGCATTCGCAGTCTTATGTGCGGTTGATCAAAGACGACACCGCCGAAAAGAAATCAGATAAGTAAAAAAAGGCAGCTCGCGATGAGCTGCCTTTCTTGTATAAACCGAATTGCTATTAAAGCATGCCTTCCAACGTTTCGAACAAGATGTCCGGCTTCACAGGCTTGCTCAAGTGGGCGTTGAGGCCCGCCTGCAAGCTGCGCTGCACGTCTTCGTCGAATGCGTTAGCCGTGAGGGCGATAATAGGAATCTTCTTTGCGTCGGGGCGGTCGAGCTTGCGGATGGCCGCTGTCGCTTCCAAACCGTCCATTTCAGGCATACGCATATCCATGAGGATCGCGTCGTAGTACCCGACCGGCGACTTTTCGAACATTTCGACGGCGATACGTCCGTTTTCGGCGTGTTCTGTAGTCACCTTGCGCATCTTCAAGATTTCGATCATGATCTGGGCGTTCACTTCCATGTCTTCGGCAAGGAGGATGCAACGGCCGCTCAGTTCCGCCTTCTTCTTCTGCGGAGCGAGATGCAGGCGTTTCTTCTTGAGAATGTCCTTGAGCTCGTCGAGGAGGTGGTCCGTCAAGATCGGCTTGGCGATAAAGCTATCGACACCTGCGGCAAGAGCTTCGTCGAGCACGTCGTCCCAGTTGTAGGCCGTGAGCACGATGATGGCGGTATCGTCGCTTGTGACCGCGCGGATCTGGCGAGCCGTTTCCACGCCGTCCATTTCGTTCATCTTCCAGTCCAGTACAACGAGGCTGTACGGGTTGCAACGGGCGTGGCGGAGCTTCACCATTTCCACGGCTTCGCGGCCCGACGGAGCCGTTTCTACGGCAATGCCGGACTTTTCAAGAACGACCTTGGCGTGCTGCAAGGCGACATCGTCATCGTCAACCACGAGAACGCTCATTTCGTTCGGGCGAATTTCGATTTCGCTGCTTTCGACAACGTCAGAACGAGAAGAGTTCAAGAGCGTGAGCGTGATGGTAAACGTCGTACCCTTGCCCTTTTCACTTTCGACTTCGATCTTGCCGTTCATCATGTCGACAATACCCTTGGTAATGGCAAGGCCAAGACCGCTACTGCCGTATTTGTTCGTGTTGCCGGAATTTTCCTGGCTGAACGGTTCAAAGAGCTTCGGCAAGTATTCCTTGCTCATGCCGATACCCGTATCGCTGATCTTGAAGGCAAGCGTCGAGTTCTTATCGAAGCTTGCGCTCTTTTCAACGCTGAAGGTAATGTTTCCACCCTTCGGCGTGAACTTGACTGCGTTTCCGAGGATGTTGATGAGTACCTGGCGGATCTTGATACCGTCGCCAATGTAGTAGCTGTCGAGCTTCTTTCCGACCTTGCAGGTGTAGTTGAGGCCCTTTTCTTCGCACTGGCCATTGAAAATCGTATTCACCTGTTCCATGAGCTTGGTGAACGAGAATTCTTCGTTGCGGATCGTCAAGCGACCGCTTTCGATGCGGCTCATGTCCAAGATTTCGTTGATGAGGCTCAGCAAATGTTCTGCAGAAGAACCGATCTTTTCGAGGTAGTCGCGCATCTTGGGAGAAATATTCTCTTCGTGGAGCGCAAGGCTATCGAGACCGATGATGGCGTTCATCGGGGTACGGATTTCATGGCTCATGTTCGAGAGGAACACTGTCTTTGCCTTGTTCGCTTCTTCGGCCACCTTGAGGGCGTCAATGAGCGTCTGGTTCTTGGCGAGGGAGTCACGCATTTCTTCGTCAATATCGGAGAAGCCGACGCCGATGATGCGGAGCGTTTCGCTGTTCTCGTCGTCTCTCACGCCTGCCATACGGAGCATTTCGTAGCTTTCCTTGCCATCGCGGATGACCATGTAACGGAGGGCGATGAGGGCGTTCTTCTGGAGTCTCTTGACAATGTTTTCGGGGTCGATGAATTCGAGGAACTTCTTTTGATATTCCGGAGCGACGTACTTGTCGGCGTAGCTCTTGAAGGCTTCGCTGAACTTGAACTTGTCACCCATCTTGAACGGCGTCGGGACGGCTTCGTTCTTGCGGTAGCAAATAGAAATGTCTTCTTCAAGGTCTACATAGAAAACGCTCTGGTAGTCCGAAGCCATAGCCGTAATCATGTAGCTCTGTTCGTTTCTCTTGCGTTCCTGGTCGATGAGCTTCTGCTGGAGCTGGAGTTCATCTTCAAGCTTTTTCTGCTTCACGCGGTTTTCGGCATCGGTCACTTCCTTTTCGAGGCGGAGTGCTGCCGTACGGCGCGTCTGGATGATGACGAATATGAACAAAAGAAGAAGCGTGAGCATGATGATGAGCGTCATGAGGAGGCTTCTTTCGACAATGCCTTCGGAGATGGAAGCAAACTGTGCAGAAAAGTCACTTTCACGAACAAGGTAAGCAAGCATCCATTCGGTGGAATGGACCGGAATATAAATGACTGTTTCACGAATGCCGTTGAGGATGAAAGTCGTTTCGCCGTTAACATGGGCGGCAAAGTCTTGTTTCAACTTTTCAATAGAAAAGCCTTCGTTGAAGGTGGCATCCTTCATGGCCGTGAAGAAGTTCTCTTCGTTGTCGAGGCCGCCAAGAACCATGCCCTTGAGGGAGAGACCTTCCTTAGTATAAATATTACAGAACGAGGCGCCGTTGCTGTCGGATTGTAGCGAAACACCTTCCAAAAGACGGCTGATGTTGATTTCCATGAGGCAAACTACGAGGTCTCGTCCGTTAAATGTAAGATGTTTGACAGGAATGGCCACAAAAATTGTTCTTTTGTCGCCTTCGCCCTTCTTAAGTGAAACTTTTGGTTCCGATAATTTCTTATAATCGAAATCGTAGAGGTCGATATCGTTTTGAGTGCCGCGAGAAGTGTAAATAACACCGTTCGTATCGACAAAAGCGAAGCGTTCAAGTCCGTACAAGTGCTTCATGCGCTCCTGGTAAGACTGGAATTTTGCTTCGCTAGAGAGATCCTCTTTTGTCATGAGCTTTACGGCTATATCTAGGTTGTTGATGTAGTCAGACAGCTTAGATGCTACGACTTGCTCGCGTCTGTTGGCAATTTCTTCCATGAAGAGATTGCTGATGTTCTTGACGGCGCTGTACCCCATATAGAGAACGCCGAAGATGAGAAGTAAGGCTATAACAACGTTCGCTGACGGTGACAAGCCATTTCTTTTGTTTTTTTCGTTTTTCATTGTGAACCTCACATCAGGGGACCCTTTTATCCCTTATTTTCCCTCTGATTAATATTAACATAATTTTTTTTTGAGATTTTGTGTAGTGTGAATATTTTGGGAAAATAAATACTATATATTTGTGATAAATAAAAAAGATTGATTTTTTTTGAGTGCTTTTTATATTTATTCTCGGATTAACGGAATGGAGTGTGGTGTAAAATGAATTTGATAGCACAAGACGATACTATCAAACATAGAATACTCGTCGTAGACGACGAGATGGTCAATCGTGAAATTCTAGGGAATTTCCTTTCGACCGTCTATAAAGTCGACTACGCGAGTAATGCAAAAATCGCGCTAGATATGCTGAATGATCCGAGTCTGGATTATGCGCTTATTCTGCTCGATTTGGTAATGCCCGTCATGGGGGGGATTGAATTCCTCGAACACCGAGTCAACGACCCGAAGCTTAAGGCCATTCCGGTCATCGTGATGACATCGGAAAAAAGTCTCGAAATCAAGAGCTTGAAGCTCGGCGCTGCGGACTTTATTGCAAAACCATTTAATTTACCTGAAGTGGTTCTTGCCCGTTGCGAAAGAATTGTCGAGCTTTTTGAGAACAAGAAGATCATTCGCCATACGGAGAAGGATACTCTCACAGGGCTATTCGTCAAGGACTACTTCTTCGAATACATTCGCAGAGTCGAGCTCCTGGGTAAACAAATTCCCCGCGACGCCCTCGTGTTCGACATGGAACAGTTCCATTTGGTGAACGAATTCTGCGGAAGAGTCTTTGGCAACATGGTTCTTGCAAAACTCGGTGAAGCCGTCCAGGAACAGCTTGCGTCGATGAACGCCATTGCCTGCCGTGCCAATGCCGATACGTTCTACGTCTTTGCGGCACATCAGGAAGACTATTCCGAATTCTGCAAGGCCTTGGACGATGTCATCGCAAAGTTCTTCCATATCAGTAATATCCGCATTCGATATGGCATTTGGGAAAACGTCAGCCGAGATTTCGAAATCGAAGTCTGGTTCGATAGGGCAAAGATTGCCTGCAACACGAACCGTGGCGATTTCACAAAGGACTTTGCCCGCTACAACAACGAGCTTCATGCCAAGTACATCTTCGAAGAAACCTTGATCCACGATCTTGACGAAGCCATTGCCAACAAGGACCTTAAAGTTTATTACCAGCCGAAGTACAATGTCGTGGGCTCCAAGCCGCGCCTTACAAGTGCCGAAGCCTTGGTCCGCTGGGTCCACCCGAAGCTCGGATTTATCAATCCTAGCGATTTTATTCCTTTGTTCGAATCGAACGGGATGATCCGCAAGGTCGATAATTTCGTTTGGAAAGAAGTCGCTGCACAGATCCGTAAGTGGAAGGATAAATATGGTTCGACCATCCCGGTCTCCGTCAACGTTTCTAGAATCAATATTCTGGATCCGGAACTGGAAACAAAGCTGGAAGAGATTCGAGCCAAGTATTCGCTTTCCGCCAATGAGTTTATGCTCGAAGTTACCGAAAGTGCTTATTCCGAAAACATGAACCGACTCGTCGAAGTCATCGAGAATTTGCGCAATAAGGGTTTCCGTATCGAGGTAGACGATTTCGGTGCAGGTTATTCTTCGCTGAACATGATTACGACAATCCCGGTCGATATTCTGAAAATCGACATGTCCTTTGTTCGCAACATGGAAAAGGATGAAAGAAACTTGAAACTCGTGAAGATCATTATTGATATCGCGAAGTTCCTCAAGATTCCTTCCGTTGCCGAAGGTGTCGAAACGGAATCTCAATTGGATACATTAAAAAAGATGGGATGTGAAATCATCCAGGGATTCTACTTCTCGAAGCCGGTCCCGCCAATGGATTTTGCCACATTCATCGAAGACGAAATTTTAACAAGGAAATAAAATCGTGATTACTATTGAAAAATTGCAATCGTTTGGTGCTGATACAGTAGATGGTCTTGAACGTTGCTTTGGAAACGAAGCTTTATATCTCAGGTTGGTCGCAACGATTCCTGAAGATGCTTCTTTTGATCGCTTGAATCAGAAGTTGCAGGCTAAGGATCTGGACGGTGCGTTTGAAGCCGCTCACGCCTTGAAGGGTGTGCTCGGCAATCTCTCGCTCACGCCGCTTTACGACCTGGCGGTCGATATCACGGAACATTTGCGTTCCCGCGATAACATCGACTATAGCAAGATGATGGCGGATTTCTTCAGCAAAAAAGAAGAGCTCGGCAAACTCTGTGCCGAATAAAGAAATAAAAATGCGCGGGCGATGACCCGCGCTTTTTCGTTACTTGTCATGCCCGACTTGATCGGGCATCTCCTTTACTTGAATTCTTCGCACCACTTCGGAACGACTTCTGTCGCTTTACCTTGGATGACAACGTCCGTGTACGGGTCGCCATAAGGTGCTTCCAGATTTAAGCAAGTGACCTTTGCACCGTAAGAATGGGCGAAGCTCTTGAAGCCAGCTGCCGGATAGACGACGCTGCTCGTGCCGATGTAGGCGAACTCGTCGCAGTTCTGGAGCGCTTCCTGGATTTCGTCCATGTACAGGGGTGTTTCTCCGAAGAACACGATGTCCGGACGCACGAGGCTTCCGCAAATGGGGCACTTCGTTTCTAGCGTTTCTTCGCCCGTAAAATCAAATTCATGCTCGTGTTCCGTGCAGCGGAGCTTCATCAAGTCGCCATGCATGTGCAGCACGCGCTTGCTGCCTCCACGTTCGTGGAGGTCGTCGACGTTCTGCGTCACGAGCAGGAATTCGTCGCCGAGGCGCTCTTCGAGCTTTGCAAGCGCGATGTGTGCTGCGTTCGGCTGATGTTCGGGGAGTCCCTTTCGCAAAAAGTTGTAGAAGTCCTTGACGCGTTTCGGGTCACGTTGGAGGGCTTCCGGCGTGCAGACGTCATCGATGTTCTCGTGTTCCCACATGCCGTCGTTTCCGCGGAACGTGCGGAGTCCGGATTCAGCGCTGATGCCTGCGCCTGTCAATACGACAAGTCTTTTACGTTTCATATTTACTCCTTTTAAAATTCGAGTCGTCATCCTGGCAATGTCGAGGGAATCTAACTACAGATTTGCGAAGAACAGCGATTCCGCGATGATTCCGCTTTCGAAATCGGGCAGATAAAGGCTTTCGTTTTCGCCGTGGGCGTTGCATTCCGGATCTTCAAGGCCGGTGAGCAAAATGGGGATGTTCCCGAACGTGTTGCGGAACAGTTCTGCGCCCGGGATGCTGGCGCCGCAGCCGATAAACTTGGTGGGGGAGTTGTAGGCTTCGGTCATCGCATCGCTCATCTTCTTGAAGAACGGGTGCGTCGTGTCCGTGACGAACGGATTCGCGCCGTCTTCCTTGTCGATCGTGATTTCCATGTTGTTCGGGACTTGCGCTTTGAGGTAGTCGGCGAGCATGTCGGTGCATTTGACGGCATCCATGCCGGGCGCCAAGCGAATGCCGATGCGGGCGTAGGCGCTGTCTTGCAGAACGTTTCCGGCGTTCACGCGGGAGCCCGATTCGATGGTGCTCACGATGATGCTCGGGCGGCGCCACAGCGAAATCAGGATTTCGTCTTCGGGAACGTTGAGCATCACTTGTTCAAGAACGCCTCCGTCATTGCGGAAAATCTTTTCCGTCATGCCGAGGGACTTGTATGAATCGAGTTCTTCCTTCGTCGGCGGGATGATGTCGTCTTCGTAATGCGGAATGAGAATCTTGCCGTCCTTGTCGGTGAGGCTTGTAATCATGCGGCAAAGCGCCTGGGCGGGGTCAGGAATCGGGCCGGACCAGGAACCGGAATGGAGCGGGGCCTTCGTCGCACGGAGCGTGACGTTGATGGCGCTCATGCCACGGAGCGTCGTCGTGATGGAGGGCGTTCCCTTGGCAAAATTTCCGAGGTCGGCGACAATCACGGCATCGCATTTTAAGAGTGCGGCGTGTTCCGTGAGGATCTTTTCGAAGCCTGCGCTTCCGGATTCTTCTTCGCCTTCGATGATGAACTTGAGGTTCGGACCTTTATCCTTGAGCAAACTGCGGACCTGTTCCAATGCGGCAAGGTGCGTGATGATGCCTGCCTTGTCATCGGCGGTGCCGCGACCAAAGAGTCGGTCGTCGATTTTCGTAGCGGTAAACGGCGGCGTGTTCCACAGAGCTTCCCTCATCGGGGGCTGCACATCGTGATGGGCGTACAAAAGGATGGTCGGCTTGTCCGGACTCGTAAGGCTTTCGCCATAAACGCTCGGGCGTCCGCTCGGCGGCACCAAGAACTGGATGTTGGTGAGGCCAGCCTTCTCGAACATGGCCTTGACGGCGTTTGCGGATTCCAAAACGTATTTCTGGTCAAAGTTGTCGAAACTGATCGAGGGGATGGCAACGAGGCTAGAAAGCATGTCGATAAAGCGCGGCATGTTTTCGTGAATGTTTTTCTTGATTTGATTTTGCATAATAATCTCTTTTTTTTAGAATTATAATTTTTTTCGAGGTTCGGCAAGTGCTCCTTTACTTGTTCTATCGCCCTTGCAGGACTGTCTTTGATGTCGGATTTTTCTATCTTAATAGATATGAGTAACGATTGCATCAACCACGAATATTACATGCGATTTAGCGACCGCGTTCTTGCGCTGATTCGTCGCATTTTCCACAACAATCCTGAATTTCGCCATGACTCGTTCAAGCACGTGGCTCGTTTTGCGCCGCTGATTCCTGTGATGGGCTGCCGTCCGGACTTGAGGGGTAATCTCAAGCGTGTGGTGACGTTTGTCGATGGTTCTAATCCGCTCCAATTCGGTTGTCCGATTATTCTCGCGGCTGGTGCAAACAAGACGGCGAAGCGTATCTGCGATTATGCCAATGTCGGCTTCGGCGGTATTTCTGTCGGTACGGCGACTCGCAATGTCCGTGAAGGCAATACGCACAGACCGCGTATCGGCTTTGTCGAAAACGACCGAGCCATCCACAACAGCATGGGCCTCAACAATGATGGTGTCGAAGCCGTCAGCCGTCGCGTAGAATCCCAGTTGGCTGCCGCCCACAAGGCGCACATGTGTGTCGGCATTTCCGTTGCCGAAACTCCGGGCCTTACCGACGAAAACGAAAAACTCAAGGACATCGTCGAAACGTTCTCGATTGCCTACAAGGTTGCCGATTACATCGAAATCAATGTGAGCTGCCCGAATACTGGCGAGAACCGTCTCGACCTCGATACGAGTTTTCTCGAAAAAATCTTTACCGAAATCACGAACTACCGTAATAGTCAGGCTGTTCGCAAGGCTGTTTATGCCAAGCTCAGCCCGGACATGCTCGAATGCCACTTGAAGATCATCATGGATATGCTGGTGCAGAAGGGCGTGAATGGCGTCATCATGGGCAACACGTATCCGACCGCCAAGGTGAATGAACTTCCTGTCGATGTGACGTATGATGAACTGACGCCGCTGCGTGGCGATGGCAATCGCGGTGGTATGTCGGGCCGCCCGCTCTACGAAAACATGGTCAAGAACGTCAAGTTTATCCGTGCAAACTATCCGCAAATGAGCGTGATGGCTTGCGGCGGCATTGACCATGGCTTTAAGATTTACGACCTCATCAAGCTGGGGGTCGATGCGGTGCAGTGCTATTCTGTAGTCGCTTTCCGTTGGATGGCTGCACACGCCATGCGCAAGGAACTTGAAGAAGCTCTCTTGAGCGATGGTTACAAGACTCTCGCAGAATACGATGCCGCTCATCCGAAACAGTAAAATATTTCTCGTAGCGATTTTGCTCGGAGTGGCCCAGTCTTTTGCTGGGTACTTTATCGAGCAAACCTACGAAGAGCCTGCTGCTCAGGATTCGATTTCGTCGCTTTCGTTTGGCGGCGAGTTTAGCCTCGTTTATTACTTGAGTTCAGTTCATCCGGGCGTTTTGCTGAGTGGGGAATACCGTTTCCACAACCACCATTCTGCGGATGCTTTTGCCGCAGTGCTCTTGTCTGGAGACTATTTTGAATTCGGGATGAACTGGAGGTTCTTCTTCCGTGGTGAACGCGAAGATGACTTCTTGCGCTTTGGCGTGTCGATGCTTTCGTTCGAGCGCGAGGACAAGAGTTACTTGCCGCCCCGCATTACGCTTGGTTATGGCCGTGATATCTTGTTCTTTAAAAAGTCCAGCTTCTTGTGCCGTTTTGAACTCAGCGCAAGCTACATCATCGGAAAACCGCTGGCTGAAAAAGAAAATGAATTCTACAGTCGCGAGGCTCATTTCACGGCAGCGCTGAATATTGGTTTTTATTGGTTTTAATAGGATGTATCTATGTTGAAAATGATTCTTCGTGCGTTTCTCGTTTTGGCTTTCTTCTCGGCTTCGGCATTTGCCGTGCCTTGGCTTGGACTCATCTATAAAAAGTCCCTGTTCGAAAATCATTTGGCTTTACAGGTGTCCGGAGTGCATCCGGAATCGGGCTGCCTCGAAGCGGGAATCGTTTCTGGCGACTTGGTTATCGGTATTGATGGCAAGGACTTGGTCAATGTGGCTCAGATCCAGAACGTGCTGAATAATTCCCTCGTGGGTTCCAAGGTCGGCGTCGAAATCGTGCGCGACGGTAAGCGCATCCCGCTGATGGTCACGTTGACGGAACGCCCGGACGATATCTCTAGCTTGACGGGTTCTGCCATCGGCAGCAAGATGGCTTCGTTCGGCAAGAACTTCTACAAGAACGGCGAAAAGAGACTGGAACAGCCCAAGGCTACGCTTTTGGACTTCTGGGCCACTTGGTGCGGCCCTTGCCGCCAGACGCTCCCGGTGCTCGAAAAAATCTATAACAAGTATTCTAGCCAGGGTCTCGAAGTCATCGGTATTTCTTCCGAACAGAAGGCTCCGCTTCTCTCGTTCTACAAAAAGCAGCATGCCTCGCCATATCCGCTTTACCGCGATGCCGATCAGGGCCTCTGGCGCCGTTACGGGATTCACGCAGTGCCGACGCTGATGCTTTTGGATTCCAACGGTTACATCAAGCGCGTGTGGAGCGGCGCTCCGAGTTACGAAATGCTCGAAAAGCTCGTTCTCGAAGTCATGAACTCCAGCGCAAAGTAACGAAGTCTTCCTGACTTTTTTGTCATCCCGGCCTTGCTGTCATCCCGGCCGATTTGTCACCCCGGATTTCATTCCGGGGCGGGATCGCCTTATACGAAAAAAAATGCTCGGCATAGCCGAGCTTTTTTAGAGATACAGATTTAAAAATATAACTCAGGGCTCATAGCTCACGGCTGAAAACTAGTTGTAATTAGCCTTGGCTTCGGACTGCTTCTTGTAAATCTCGTCGTATTCGACCTTGGAGATTCTCTTGTAGCCCGTCACGATCTTGCCGGATTCGTCTTCGCCAAATTCATAGTAGGCGGAGTCACCCTTGACTCTCATCAGAATGTCCATGTCGAGCGAATTCTTGCCACGGAGAACGCCATCGTCCATTTTTGCGGTAAGGTCGCCGTTAATGTTTCTGATGGTATAGTCGACGTTATTTTCTGTGCGGACTTCGAAAATCATATCGGCTTCGCCCTTCCAGTAACCTGTATATTCAGGCGTTTCATTGTTGCAACCGAAGAACGTGAACGAAGAAAGAATAAGAGCAGAGAGAATAATTTTTGTTTTCATGGTTCTAAATTAGATTTTTTTTTGCGATTAAGCCAATTATTGTATGTAATGTTGTTTTAACGGTGCGTTATTTGCAACATCTGAAGCCGACACTCGGGTATTGGTTCTGCGGATAGAAGCTGAACTTGCTTTCGGAGCAGCTGCTTTCGTTATTGGTATTCCAGGCACCGCCGGCAACCAGGAACTTGTCCGGGTGCTGCTTGCTTGTCGAAGACGTCCATTCCCAAAGGTTTCCGTTCATGTCGTACATGCCATACCAGCTGCGGCACTGGGTCTTGCGACCGCTTCTCTTGGCCGACTTGGTGTTGGTATTGCACTTATTCTGTCTGTAACCGTTGCCGTAAGAATACTTGAATCCGTCCTTGCCACGGCAGGCGGCTTGCCATTCTTCGATAGAGCAGAGGTGCTTGCCTTCGTTCTTGCAGATTCGGGCGGCTTCTTCCTGGCTGACCATGTCCTTCGGGGTGGCGTCCGGCTGGTTCGGGTATTCGTAAGCGTCCACGCAGACTGTCTTTGCGCCGACCGGTACCGGGAAGGCATTCTTGCCGCAAACGTTGTCGCTTGCCATGTCGTACTTGGCTTCTTCCCAGGCGGTGCGGTTACCGACGGAATCTGCGGCGTAGAAGAATACGGAACCCGTCTTGTTGTATTCGATGCCCTTGCTGGCGTCTTGCGGATTCAGCGTGTCGCCGATGGAGACGAACGTCTTGCATTTGATTTCGTCGCACTTGACTTTAAGCTTGATGGGGGAGTAGTAGCGGCCGGCCGGCGGCGTGATTTCTGCTGTGGGCGGGACCTTGTCCGAATTGCGGAGGCTATCGGCGAGGCGGGCCTTGTTCAAGGAATCCTGCTTTGCCTTTTCGAGTTTTGCCAAGGAATCGGCAACATGGGCGATGCTATCCTTGCGGGCCTTTCTTATGGCGCGAAGGCTATCGCGAACGTGTTTGAGGCTGTCGGCGTTGACGCCCGGCTTCAAGTTGGCGAGGGAATCGGCGATGCGGAGGCTGTCTGCCGTGCGCAGGCTATCGGCGATTCGTGCGTTTTCGAGTGCCTTCAAGCTGTCGGCTTTTGCCTGTTCCACGAGACGCAGGCTGTCGAGAATTTCCTTTTGACGGAGGGCGAGTTCCTGAAGCTTTTGCTCGGCGAGGGCTTCTTCCTTGATTCTGTTCAAATGGCATTGCACAATAAACAAGCACACCAAAAGGAGGAACATCAAAATCAAGATGACAAGGTTTCTCTTACCCCTTTTTTTGCCGTTCGCATTATTCTGGGTGTTTTCCTGAGCAGACTTTGTATTTTTGTTTTCCATATCGATCCTAGTTCTCTAAAGCTTCGTTTTCGCCTTCGTTTGTATCGTCGTCCATGACTTCGTTGAAAAGTTCATGCCAGTGACGGAAAATTTCGGCCTTGAGTTCCTTGGGGGTGAGGCCACGTCTGAGGTTGTTTCTGTAGGCGGTAGAAATCTTACCCGTTTCTTCGGAGACGATGATGATGAGGGCGTCACTTTCGGCGGCGAGTGCCTTTGCGGCGCGGTGGCGCATACCGTAGCCAGCGTCGCCTTCGGCATTACCGGTTGGCATTGGCAAAATACAACCGGCGGCAACAATTTCTTTGCAGTTGAGAATCACGGCACCATCGTGCAACGCAGAGTTCGGGAAGAATAGGGCTCGCAAAAGTCTTGAACTGATGCGGGCGTTGAGGTATTCACCGGAGTCGGCGTAGTTCTTGAGGCCGACGCGCTTTTCGAGAACGATGAGAGCGCCAGTCTTTGTCTTTGCGAGATCTTGAACGGCTGTGCAAATTTTCTGGGAAACGTCATCGAGGCCGCTAGCGTGGAAGAGAATGTTTCGCAAGTCTACCTTGCTCACGCTTTGACCGATTCGTGTAAGGGCGCTTCGGATTTCGGGCTGGAACAAAATCACGAGGGCGATAATTCCGAGTGTAGCGAGGTTACTCAACATCCACACGAGCGTATGGAGTTCCCACCATTGCGCAATGAGCCAGGCGAGAATGAGCAAGAACGCACCGAAAATCATCTGTGCTGCACGCGTTCCGCGGAACAGCAAAAAGATGTAGTAGAGGATGACCGAAATGAGGAGGATATCCAGAATGTCGGCCATTCGGACATCGATGATGTCGAATAACTTAAACAGCGTCATGGGATTTCATTGCCTCCAGGTAAAGGAGAGATTCCTTGGCTTCCTTGACGTCGTGAACGCGGATGACGCTTGCGCCACCGAGGGCGGCCACAATGCCTGCCGTGACGGTCGGGATAAGCCTGTCGCTCGTTTCAAGTCCAGGCATCTTGCCGATGTAGGACTTTCTCGAAGTGCCGATTAAAATGGGGTAGCCGTCTCGGAGCATTACGTCGACGGACTTCATCAAGTCGATGTTGTCCTGGACGGTCTTTCCAAAACCGATACCCGGGTCGATGCAGATGCGTTCTTTTTCGACGCCTGCGTCCAAAAGCTTTTGCACCTGGGCCAAAAGTTCATCTTCGACTTCGAGGACAACGTCTTTGTACGGCTTGAAGTCTTGCTGCATCTTGCCGAAGCTTCCGCGCATGTGGTTCAATACGACGCTAGCTTTTGTGCGGGCGACCGTATCGATCATGTCCGGATCCATCGTGCAGGCGCTGATGTCGTTGATGATGTGCGCTCCAAGACGCATGCATTCGTTGGCGACTTTCGCCTTGACTGTATCGACGGAGATGTAGAACTTTTGGAATCCCGGATTGTCGAGGTCTTCCGAAATCGTTGCCGTCTGTGCAAGCGCTTCGACGACGGGGCAAACGCGGTCGAGTTCTTCTTGCTCGCTAACGTGTTCGCTTCCCGGACGGCTGCTTTCGCCGCCGATGTCGAGAATGACGGCCCCTTGGTTCACGAGCGAAATCGCATGCTCGTAAGCGGCTTCGGGCGAGTTATGCTTTCCTCCATCAAAAAAACTGTCCGGGGTAACGTTTACGATACCCATGACCAAAGGCATCCTAGAAGCGGGGATCAAATCATCACCGATTTTCCAAGGGATGGCAAGCGTTGATTCAAGTAGAGATTTAAGCATAAATAAGAACGACCTTTTTACTCTTCGTTTTCCTTGACTGAATTCGTAGCAGTCTCGTTACCCGAGGCCGGTGCCGGCTGGACGTCGGTAATGGGTGCGACAGGGGGCTGTTTGCCTGGATCTGGCGGAGGCGTGTTTTCCTTTTCGCGCTTCTTCGCGAGTTCTTCCATGGCCTTGTACTGGCGGCTCTTCTTTGTGCCAGTAAGCTTTTCGCCAGCCATGACCTTGTCGATTTCTTCGCGGTCGAGGACTTCGAATTCAAAGAGTGCTTCGGCAAGGTCGGTGAGCTTGTCCTTGTTTTCTTCAAGGAGCTTGCGGGCCCTGTCGTCCATACGCTTGATAAGACCGTTGATGGCGTTGTCGATTTTTTCGGCCATCATTTCGGACATTTCCTTCGGCTTGCTGATTTCGCGTCCGAGGAACACTTCGCCATCGGCACGGCTGTAGCAGACTGGACCGATTTCTTCGTCGAAGCCCCATTCCGTGACCATCTTGCGGGCCAGTTCCGTGGCACGCTGGATGTCGTTACTTGCGCCAGTGCTCTGGTGGTTGAAGAAGATGAGTTCGGCGAGGCGGCCGGACATCATGATCATGATGCGTTCTTCGGCGTATTCGCGGCTGTAGCTGACCTGGTCGCGTTCGGGCAAACTCATGGTCACACCGAGGGCGCGTCCACGCGGGATAATCGTAATCTTGTGGAGCGGGTCGGAATGCTTGCAGAGCAAGGTCATGAGGGCATGGCCCGCTTCGTGGTAGGCGGTGTGGCGCTTTTCTTCGTCGGTCATGAGGAGCGTGCGACGTTCTGCACCCATGCTGAGCTTGTCGCGGGCTTCTTCAAAGTCGAGCATCGTCACTTTCTTGTTGTTGAATCTAGCAGCAAGGAGGGCGGCTTCGTTCACGAGGTTTTCGAGGTCTGCACCTGCAAGTCCAGGCGTACCCTTGGCTACGGCCTTCACGTCGACGTCTGGTGCCAGAGGGACCTTGCGCTTTTTCAAGTGAACCTTCAAGATTTCTTCACGGCCCTTGAGGTCGGGGAGCCCCACCACGATCTGGCGGTCAAAACGGCCCGGACGGAGCAAAGCCTTGTCGAGCACATCAGGACGGTTCGTCGCAGCAATCAAGATGACGCCTTCGTTTGCGGTAAAGCCGTCCATCTCGACGAGGAGCTGGTTCAAAGTCTGTTCGCGTTCGTCGTGACCGCCACCGAGACCTGCACCACGCTGACGACCCACGGCATCGATTTCGTCGATGAAGAGGATACACGGAGCGTTCTTCTTGCCAGTTTCAAAGAGGTCGCGTACGCGGGATGCACCCACACCGACGAACATTTCCACAAAGTCCGAACCCGACATGCTAAAGAACGGCACGCCAGCTTCGCCAGCTACAGCGCGGGCGAGAAGCGTCTTACCGGTACCCGGAGGACCGACGAGCAAAGCGCCCTTCGGAATGCGTCCGCCGAGCTTATCGAACTTTTTCGGGTCCTTCAAGAATTCGACCAGTTCCTGCAAGTCCTGCTTGGCTTCGTCGCAACCGGCAACGTCGTTGAATGTCGTCTTCTTTTGGTTGTTGAGCTGCTTGACCTGGCTCTTGCCAAAGGAGAACGGGCTCTTTCCGCCACCGCCCATCTGACGACTCATCATGATGTAGAAGAAGGCGATGAGCAAAATTGCGGGCAAGAATGCGACAAGCGTGTCGATCCAGGTCGTCGATTCGTGAATGACCTTGACCTTCACATTTTTCATGGCTTCCCAGGCCGAAATCTGTTCGTTTGAGATTTCGAGCATGTGGCTCTTGAAATGCTTGGTGTTCCCGGCTTCGCTGTTAGAACGGGTAAAGCGGGCGAGGGTGCTCTGGTTCTTTCTGGCTTCGGCAATTTCTTCCGGAGTCATTTCGTAAGCGCCTTCGATGATCACGCCATCAGGAGTTTTTTGGAGCGAAAGTTCGGTAATGACCTTCGTGGAATCGCCCATCATGGCTAAAAATTCGGTACGGGTAATATCCTTGTTGGAGTCTTTCCCGGTCATGGGGAACATGACGAAAAGCATGAGGAGCATGATAAGAACAATAATGAAATTTTTGTTCTTAAACGGGGATGTAGGCTTCTTCGATTGATTCATATAATCCTTTTTTCTTTCATTCTCAAGATACAAATTTTGTGGCGGATTCCGTATCTTGGAACTCGCAAATCCAGACAGTATGACGTATTTTGAGGATGGAACGCTTGCGATAAACAGCCCGGACCGGAATTTTCACGTGGGCGGGTTCTTTAGGGGCGTAGAAAAAGTCGACGGGGAAGCGAAATCCCTTTTCTGCAAGCCAAAGACGTAACATTTCTGACAGATTGGCGTCCTTGTGCGCCTGCAAAATTCTATTGAGTTTTTTCTTGTCGAGTGCGATAAACGATGTCATTCCCGACTTGTTCGGGGATCGCCTTTCTGCGATGTCCGTACATAATGCAGCTTCAAACACGTTCTCGCATTCTCGCATGGCTTTAGCGTAAGCCTTGTCGGCGAGTGCTGCAATGCGGCAGAGCTGTGCGGTCGCTCCCGGAACCTCATTTTCGAGGTGCGGCAGTAAGTGATGACGGATGCTGTTGCGTGCGAACTTCACGTCGGTATTGCTTTCGTCTTCGCACCATTCAAGATTGTGCTCGCGGGCATATTCCTGTAACTCCGCCCGAGTCACATTCAGAAATGGACGGTAGAGATAGCGTTGAACTTTAATATTCGCGGCTTTGCCGCCTGACATAAACTCATTGCTCACTGCTGATCGCTCAAGGCTCATTTCCCTTACTTCTTGAATCCCTCTTAGCCCGGCAAGCGTTGTTCCGCGACGAAGCCTCATGTACATCGTCTCGGACTGATCTCCCGCATGATGCGCCGTAACGATACAGGTATGAGGTATGAGGTCTTGCCTTTGGCACGTTGAGGTCGCTTTGCTTTGAGCATTATTATTCGCGGCTTTACCGCCTGACATAAACTCATTGCCTAAGGCTGATTGCTGACTGCTCACTGCTGACTGCTCATCGCTCATTGCTGATTGCTCTGCGCTCATCGCCACTTCCACCAGCACCTTGTACCTCGCGTCCCTTGCGTTTTCTTCGAGCGATCCTTCCGCAGCCTTCAACGCCGCCCCATCCAACTTTTTCAAGAAAAAAGGAACATTGTGCGCCTTGGCGAACGCTTCAACAAAAGCGGCATCGCGGTCAGCCGTCATTTCGCGCAGTCCATGATGCACATGCGCAATACCCAGCCATTCAATGCCGAATGCTTTTTGATTTGTGATAAAATAATGAGCTAGACAAATCGAGTCTAAACCGCCCGAAACTGCAAGCAGCAGGCGTTTGAACTCATGACGGAACGTCACTGATTTAAAATCATTCATTACTGCGACTGGATCCAATGTCGATGGAATCTCGGCTAGACATGATTAACTTTAAGCCTAGATCAACGATTTCTTGGGCTGCGTTAACATGCATGGAGGCGTGCCCCAGCTCAAGCGTACGGAACGTCCTTTTATTGTAATCGATGATGTCGACATTAAAATCATAGTTGTTGCAAGTCTGTTCGCAATCGAATTCGGCTTGGTAGCTTTCGGCAAGCTGTTTGAACTTGAAGAAAGAAGGTCTCTTGTCGTCGGTCAAGTTTTTCCATTGACAACCCTTGGGCGGAGTCATCGTTTGGTCTTTAACTTTTTGCTTTTTTCCATGTTGCATGCAATAGCTGATGGAATCTTGCGCTAGGGAATCTTTGGCGTTTTTCCCTCGTATAGTCATGGAATAAATGTTGTCGCCAACGGCATTGATGTAGGTAATCTTTATGGCATAGTCATCGTTACTTTTAATATGTTTCGGTAAGGTGTAGTCCCCGATTCTTCCGAACGGTTCAATACGGCCATAGAATTTATAAGTCGCATACGATAGGTACGAACAGCATAGAATGAGCGGAACTGAAATTGCGATGATGAATTTCTTTTTCGAAAAGAATATACCGACGAAAATTGAAATGGCGTAAAAAATGGCAAAGATGACGAATACTTCAAACCATGTATTGTCAAAAATGGAGTCAATTAAAATGATTTTATAAATAACCACTAACGGAACGGCCACTAAAAGCATTTTCCACAGCTTTTTGCGTCTGTCCTTTTTATGCATTACGGTAAAAATCAATGCAAGTATGCACGGCAGAAAAATATATAACCCGTATAAATCAATATCCGACAGGGTCTCAATGAGGGCGTTTTGATAAGATTCTTGCATATTTACTCCTTTTCATTATAAATGTATATAATTATATTTGCAATAAGGAGGCCCCTATGGCTAAATTAAATAATAAGGCGGCTAAGTCGGCGAATGTTGCCGAATCCGCGAAGGAGAGCGCCATGTTGCGCACGCTCCGCATAGACGGCTCCCAGAACGGAGCCACGCTACGGACAAGAGTTGTCCGGGACAAGACGAAGTATAATCGGAACATAAAGCACCGAAAATCCCTCGCAGATGCGGGGGATTTCCCTTTTTTGGACGATTTGTCAAAGGGGAATAGCGTAAAAATGCGTGCTTTTGTGGTACTTTAGGGTATATTGATATTGGGGTCTTGTTGGCCCCTGTTGTTTGATTATGGGATATATATGAAAAAACGCAATCTCAGGACTGCGGTTATTGCCGCTTCCTTGTCTTTGGTTTTGCCGTCGGCTGCAAAAACTTTGCCGACCGCTACCGAAATGTTCAATCAAATGGGCTTTGGCATCAACATCGGCAACACGATGGAGGTTCCGGGCAATCCGACCGGCTGGGGCAACAAGTTCCCGACCGAGGCTTACATCGATTCCGTCAAGGCGGCGGGGTTCAGCACCATCCGCATCCCGTGCGCTTGGGATAGCCATACGACTGATGGCAAAATCAATCAAAGTTGGATGGATTCTGTGCAAGTCGTGGTCGATCGATGCATGCGCGCAGGCCTTGTCACGATTCTCAATATCCATTGGGACGGAGGCTGGCTCGAAGGGAACTTGAACGACGAAAAGAAAGACGAAGTGAGTGCAAAGCAAAAGGCGTACTGGACGCAGATTGCATCGCATTTCAAGGATTATAATGAACGTCTGCTTTTTGCCAGCGCCAATGAGCCTGCCACAACTGATGACAATTACAAGCACGAAACTGAAATATTGATGGAATATCATCAAGTCTTTGTCGATGCGGTCCGTGCGACGGGAGGCAATAACGAGAGCCGAACTTTGATTATTCAGGGTCCGTCGACGAGTGTGGACCGCAGTTGCGAAGTGATGCCGGTAAGCAAACTCCCGAAGGATGTGATTGCCGACCGCTTGATGGTCGAAGTTCATTATTACGATCCGTACACTTACACGCTCATGAACGAACCTGCCGACTGGGGTGCAACGGTTTATCCGCAGTATTACTGGGGTACCGAAGACCTTGCGACAGGCGCAGACATCATTTACAATTGCGGGTATAATGCATGGGCGGGAGCCATGGGTGACCCCTGCACCGGCGAACGTATGGACGACCAGTTCGGCAAAATGAAGACAAACTTTGTCGATAAAGGAGTCCCTGTGATTATTGGTGAATTCGGTGCGAATGACCGCGTGGGCGTCTTGACTGGCGAAGACTACAAGAGGCATCGTCGTGGACGTCTTGCGTATTACGATTATTTGATGAATTCCGCCAAAAGAAATAAGGTCGTGCCGATTGCTTGGGATACGGGTCACGAAGGCGAGAACAACATGACCATTATCCGCAGGCAGTCCGAGCCGGATGGATCCGTGTTTGACTTGGAAGTGCTGAACATCATGCGCAAGGCTTATGGTCTTTCGGATTACGTGAATACGGGAATTGTTCACGTGGATGATTTCGTGGACGGCCTTACGGGAATCACTGAAGCAGAATCTTTCCGTTATAGAAATGGCTTGACCACAAATGGTTTAAGGCTACATCGTGACGGAAACCGTTTGCTTGCCGATGGCGAAATTAAGTTGTTCGACGTCAATGGAAACTTGCTTCGCAAGGCTACTTCGGAACTCTCGCTACAGGGGCTTGGTCGTGGCATTTTTATTGCCAGGAACGGGTCGGATGTTTTGAAAGTCGGTGTACGCTAGCAAGGCTTTTGACAAAAAAAGCTATATATAGCGTATAGCTTTAAAATTTTGCAGGGGCTTTATGGACTTTTTTAAGAAACTTGCTGTTGTTTCTGGCTTGATCTCGCTTTTGATCGTGGGCTGTTCTAATGAAAGTTCATCCGCGAAAAATAATGTGGGAGCGCCGGTCGGTAATGCTCTCTGCAAAGTTTCCGGAAAAAATGATATTGTCGTTCTGTTTACGAACGATGTCCATTGCGGAGTCGACGAAAAAATCGGTTATGCAGGGCTAGCTGCTTACCGTGATTCCTTAAAGACGATTACTCCCAATGTCCTTTTGGCCGATATGGGCGATGCCGTTCAAGGAAACTTCTGGGGTACGCTTTCTCGTGGAGGCTTTATCGTCAAACTGATGAATAAGGTAGGCTACGATGTGGCCGTTTTCGGGAATCACGAATTCGATTATGGTATGGAACGTTTGGCGCAACTCGTCGATTCTTCTCGGATGAACTATGTTGTCAGTAATTTTTCTTATATCGGGAAAAAAGAAAATCTATTTGCGAAACTCAGTGCGTATAAAGTTATTGAATTGCCTGTCGCAGGGCGGAACATTAAGGTTGGCTTTGTCGGTGCGGTCACTCCCGAAAGTTACGTGAGCTCGACGCCTAAGTATTTCGAAGAAGACGGCGTACTTGCTTACGACCTTTATGAAGGCGATAAACGTCTTGTCGAAGTGCTGCAAAAGAATATTGATCTTGTCAAAAAAGATGGTGCGGATTATGTGATTCTGCTGGCTCATCTGGGGGTTGCGAACGCAAGTGCTCCGTACAGGTCTATCGATATTGTCCACGGTTTGACGGGTGTAGATGTCGTTCTCGATGGACATTCGCATAGTGTCATTCCGCAGGATACAGTAAGGGACGCAAACGGTAAAGTGGTGTTGCTATCTTCGACGGGCTCCAAGCTCGAAAATATCGGGCTGATGGTTATTGCCGAAAACGGTTCCGTTTGCACGAAGCTGGTTCACGATTATGCTTCGAAAAACGCAGAGGTTGCCGCAAGTGTCGATTCTTTGAAGGTCGAGTTTGATAAGCTCCTGAATCGTGTGGTGGCTCAAAGCCCAGCATCTATCGAGGCTGTCGATGCTAATGCGGTGCGTCTTTCGCGTGTGGCCGAAAACGGAATTGGAAACTTGATGGCCGATGCGTTTCGCCATTTTATGAAGTCGGATGTGGCCTTTGTGAACGGCGGAAATGTCCGTGCGAATATTCCCAAAGGCGATGTCACTTACGCCAATATATTGAACATCTCTCCGTTCGGAAATAAAGTGATCTCGTCTAAAGTCAAAGGCTCTGCGCTACGGGATGCATTGGAATATTCTTACCGCCTGATGCAAACGGGAAAGGGGCGCAAGCAAGTCGTATCGAATGAAGTCGAAACGGGATCCTTCTTGCAGTTGTCGGGCATTAAAGTGGTTGTCGACGGAAAAACGAAGTCTGGAGTTTTGCGGGATTCGTTGGGCATGTTTGCTGGCGTTGACGGAAAGCGCAAGGTTCTCGAAGTCTTGATAGAAAAAGACGGTCGCTATGTTCCTTTGGATACGGCGGCTGAATATCTCGTTGCATCGCTGGATTACTTGCTTGAAAATCGAGGCGATGGATATTCCATGTTCGATGAAAGCGTCATCGTTCGTCGTTCCGGTTTGACGGATGCCGAGGTCGTGGTGGATTACTTGCAAAGCGAGCTGGCGGGAAAGATTCCTGAACGCTACGTAAAGCCCGAAGGTCGCATTCGACTCCAATAAAAAACTCCCTCGCGCGGTGGCGGGGGAGCTTGCTAAAGCTTTTGAGCTTGAATTAGTCTTCGCACTTCTTGAAGAAGCAGCTGCGGGCGCCTGTATGGCAAGCGACCTGCGGGCCTTGCATGCGCACCTTGAAAAGGAGTGCGTCGCTGTCGCAGTCGGCAGCCCATTCCACGACGGTCATCACGTTGCCGCTCGTGTCGCCCTTGTGCCAGTATTCCTTGCGGCTACGGCTCCAGAAGACCATTTCACCGCATTTGTGCGTACGGCGGAGAGCTTCTTCGTTCATCCATGCCATCATCAGGATGTCGCCCTTGTCGGCGTCCTGGACGATTGCCGGAGCGAGCTTCTCGCCACCGAATTCTACTTCAAACTTTATTTCTTTTATCAAATCTTCAAATTTCATTTTTAGATCCTTCGACTTCACTTTGTTCCGCTCAGGATGACACAAGGTCGGTGAGCTTGTCGAACCGCTCTAGTCTCTCGTCTATAGCCACGTAGTGGTGTTCTATCCTCTAACTTGTCCGTTGCCACGGAGAATCCACTTGTAGCTGCAGAGGCTTTCGACGCCCATCGGGCCGCGAGCGTGGAGCTTGTCCGTAGAAATACCGACTTCGGCACCGAGACCGTATTCGCCACCGTCCGCAAAGCGGGTGCTGGCGTTTACCATTACGCTGCTGCTGTCGACGTTTGCGACAAAGTAGTCTTGAACGGCGGCGTCTTCGGCCACAACGGCTTCCGTGTGGCGGCTGCTGTTCTTTTCGATGTGGTCGCAGGCTTCTTCGACGTTGTCGACGAACTTGACGCTAGCCTTGAGGGCGAGGTATTCGTGGTGGTAGTTGCTGTCGTCGCCGATGTCTGCGATACGGCTGTCGTGGCTCTGGGCGTCCTTGTTGCCAAAGAGTTCTACGCCGCGTTCGGCGAGGCAATCCAAGAGCTTCTTGACGTTGGCTGCATCGATATGGCGGTCGATAATGACGCATTCCATGGCGTTGCAAACGCCGGTGCGCTGCGTCTTGGCGTTGATCAAGATGTTCACGGCCTTGTCCATATCGGCAGACTTGTCGATATACACGTGGCAGATGCCATTGAAGTGCTTGATGACAGGAATCTTGCTCTGGTCTACAACGGCGCGGATCAAGCGTTCGCCTCCGCGGGGGATGACGAGGTCGAGGCAATCGTTGCGCTGCAAGAGCATGCCCACGAGCTCGTGGCTTGTTTCGGTCACGAGCTGAACGGCATCTTCGTCAACACCGTTTTCTTTTAACGCCTGATGGAAAATCCCTGCGAGGCACTTTGCGGAGTTGAGCGATTCCTTACCGCCACGGAGAATCACGGCATTGCCGGCCTTAAAGCAAAGGCAAGCACCATCGATCGTCACGTTCGGACGGCTTTCAAAAATGAAGAACACAG
>Ga0310786_10001712_pt1 | contig 35144 bp, 18 predicted proteins | sample AusTroGonzalo_MG_FD_203881 | JGI IMG/M metagenome (GOLD analysis project Ga0310786, IMG submission 203881) | Bovine rumen microbial communities from tropical cattle in Woodstock, Queensland, Australia - Gonzalo_03 (v2) (version 2) | ecosystem: Host-associated > Mammals > Digestive system >... | reverse complement strand
ACCGCGATGAAGTATATTTTTAATGCGGAGCAGTTCGAGATTTCCTTCCGCGAGGCTGCAATGCATCTGCTCAGGTGGCAGAATACGGACAAGGGAAGGGACTTCATCAAGCAGGCACTTTCTTATTTCTTTTGGAAGTGGCCCTATAAACGCGGGGATCTGAAAATGGACAGGCCTGAAATTATTGCAAACAAGGGTTACGAGACTTTCGCCGAGCATTTTGTGAATGTGGGCATCGAGAAAGGTGCCGAGCAGGAACGCGAGAAGAACGAAGTCGCAAATGCCGCTCGGGACAAGAAAATCGCGGAATACCTGCGTTCTAGGGGAGTCCCGGAAGATGTTATTTCTGGCGGGTTTGCGTTAAAATAATCCCTTGCTTTGTCACCCCGGGGTCAGTTTTTTATACGGAATAACTGATGCCGGCACGATGGCCGGCATGACAGCAAATGCATGTCACTTTGGACTGAGTAGTCATGCCCCGCTTGACGGGGCTTCTCCCCTTTAGCATGTCACCCCGTGCTCCGTCACGGGGTCAGTTGTTTACATAAAACAACCGAAGGACATCTCGCCTTTCACCCTTGTCACTTTTTTATAAGAATTTTAGCCTTTTTTACGTTGTCTCTAATACCTTTTTCACATAAAAATAACCCATTTGGGGAAAAAATTGATTTTTTTTCACAGATGTCATGTTGTGACATCTGAAGATGTTATATTTCCAAGGGAACCTTGACCAAGGTGACCTTTTTTGATTTTGAAGAAGGAATTAGAGATTTTAGAGAGAAAACCGTATGTTGCATTTAAAATTCGCATTGAATCTGGAGCATCTCGCTGACGAGATGATTGAAAAAATTTCGGAAAAGTGGAAAAATCCCTTTGAATGCCCGTTGGTCATTTTCCCGGACTCGAAGCTGGAACAGTGGTTCCGCTTGCGCTGGGTGCAAAAGAAGGGCGTCTTGGCGAACTTGAACAACTGCATGATTGACCGGTTCCTTTTTGAAATTTTGGTGGGCGAGAACGACCGCCTCAAAAAGCTTTCTTCGGACATGCTGGCGAACGTGATTATTTCGTATTTGCAGCAGAAAACGGGTGAAAAATTTAATTACGAACTGTTGGGCGAAAGCGTCAAGTCTTACCTCGAAAGCGATGGTGTCATCGACGAAAACCGGCTTTTCGATTTTGCCAACATGATGGCGGGGCTTTTCTTGGAATACGAGACGAGCCGCCCCAGCGGATTTATTGCGGACAGCGAGACGGGCGAAAGTGCAAAGGGTATTCTCGATTGTTGGAAACAGGGAAAATTGCAAGACTTCTTTATGATGCGTGACGGGACTCCAGCTCCGAACGAAGAGTGGCAACGTAAACTTTATTCTGCATTGTTCCATGCGGAAAACGGCGAAAAATCCTTGCTGTCGCAGGTGTTTGACAAGTCGGCGGAAAAAAATGGCGAAAGCATTACTTATTTGACGCTCCCTTATCTGTACGAAGCTTGCAAGGACAAAAAGGGCAAGGTCAATTTCCATTACGATAGCGGGCTCCCGGTCTTTATTTTCGGGCTTTCTGGCATGGGGCAGTTTTACCGCGTCATTTTACAGGAGTTTTCGAAAGAACATGATGTCTATGCTTTTATTCAAAACCCTTGCATGGCATTTTGGGAAGATTGCAACGGAGTTCGTAAACCGCTAGAGAGTATGCGTCTTTCGCTCCCGAAGCTTGCAACAGAACCGGCGGATGAAAGCGAGTTGCTCGACGAAGATGAAAACGAGCTTCTGCGTTATTGGGGCAAGGCAGGCCGCGACAACATCAAGCTCTGGAGCATTGCCACCGATTACAACTTTGTGTTTAACGGAGATTCGATTGTTGATCGGAATAGCGAAATGCCCTGCGATACGCTGTTGCATAATGTGCAATGGATGATTGCGAACCGAAAGAACCGTTTTAATGAAAAATCGGATATTTTAGAAAAAGTTCCGTTTGAAAAAGATGAGTCGTTCAGCGTGACGACTGCCCCTTCGAAAATTCGCGAAGTCGAGGCGTTGCATTCGCACATTTGCCGCTTGCTTTCGGAAAAAGACGAACTGGGCAATCCCAAAGCGAATATTGCGGACATCCTTGTGGTATCGCCGAATATTGACGATTACCGCACGGCGATTTTTCAAGTTTTTGACCAGACTCGTGATGGTTTCCACATCCCGTTCAGCATTGTCGATTCGACGTCTCGCGACTCGTTGACTGCGAACGCTCTTTCGATTCTTTTTGCAATTCGCGAAAAGGGGACGCTTTCGAGGCCGGACTTTTTTGCTCTGGTGCGTAACCCGGTGGTGCAGAATGTCCGCAAAATCCATGCGGACGAGATTTCCGATTGGGAGTCTTGGGCTACCAACATGAATATTTACCGCGACCGCATTGCCGACGACAATGGCGACTTGCGGCGCGAAGAATCGTGGACGACGGCGGCTAGGCGAATTTTGCTTTCGAGGTTTAGTTACGGTAGCGTAGAGACGGATCGTGGCGAAATCCAGCCGTATAGCGATATCAGCAGCAGCGACGACAATTCGCTGTTCCGTTTTGTCGATGCGATTGAATCGCTTGAAAATTGGATGGACAAGGATGCTTGGGAAAAGAAGTTCGGCTCGGTGGATGTGTCGGCTGAAAATCTTTCTGCGGTTTATCAGTTCTTGGATTCTTGGCTTTGCATGGGCAACGCCCCCAAGGAATTGGCTGGCGAAAGTGTGATTTATCAAGCGATTGCGTCTGCTCGTGAAAATCTGGAATACCAGTATTTTGCCGGGAGCGGGGCGATTTCGTTCAGGTGTCTTTCGCAAACGCTGCTTTATGCGGCGGGGAACTCGGAATACAGTTGCGGAAACGTGTTCATTAACGGGCTTACTTTTATGAAATTTGCTCCGAACCGCATTATTCCGACAAAGTATTTGTTCTTTATGGGGGCCGATGCGGCGAATTTCCCGGGGGTCAGGAATTCTGGGACGCTGGATTTGCGGAACTCTTGCCGCCCGTGGCCGGGCGACGATTCCATCGTGAGTCGAAATCGTTATGCGTTCCTCTGCGAACTCATGAGTACGTCGGACGGATTCTTCATTAGCTTTGTGAACAAGGATTTGCAAAAGGACGAAGATTTTTATCCGTCGTCGATTGTGAACGACATTCGAGGATTCTTGAAAAATGTTGTCAGGGCGTCTGGCCAAAAGGATGCTGCGGTACTCAAGAATTTGTGGCCCGACATTAATGTTCCGCTTGATGAAACCCGCTTGTGGAAAGATTTGTTTACTCGTCGGGAAATTCGCAATAAAAATGCCCATTTGAACTTTGGCGATGAACGTGATGTCGTCAATTTTACGCCAGATGAAAATGATGGCGGGGATCCGCGTTTGCCTGAGCAAGCCAGTATCTACCAGTTCAAGGAGTTCTTGAAAGACCCCTTTGAATTCCGTGTCGCTCAGATGATGCAAATCGAAGAGGAAAAAGAAGACCCCGAAAAGACGGAATTTGAACCTGTCGTTTCTGATAATTTGCAAGAAGCGATTTTGCGTCGCATGCTCATTGCTCAAAAGTTGGGCGTTTTTGAAAATGAACATTTGAAAACCGAAGACGATATTCGTATTTACGCCGTTGATAAAGGTATTTTGCCTAAGGACGCTTTTGGCGACCACGTTTGGGACGATGTTAACGAAGATGCCTATGCTCTCGCTAGTATTATTGAAGAAAAGTATGACCAAGCTGAATACGAATACGCACGGCGAACGATTGAATTGAAACTGAAAAATTGGACTTTGATGGGGAATATTCCTTTGCTCGTGCAAAATGAAAATGTTATTCATTTAATCGCTACGGCTGGGGGCGACATTCATCTGTACCATTTCTTGTCGGGCTATATTCAGGCTCTCGCTTTGATTTGCGAGGCGGGGCAAAAGAACGAACCTGTTCCCGAAATTTATGTGGATTGCTATTCCAAGAAAGAAAGCCAAGTTAAACGCATCGATTTTACTCCTCAAGATGCAGAAAACTTGCTCCAAAAAATTTATCTGAAAATGTTCAAGGTCGAGATGGACGAGAACGGCAAATGGGGCCGCTATAGCAAAGTGCTCCCGATTGACTTGGTGTTTGAAGGCGAGATCAAATCCTATGATGATTACATCAAGGCGTTTAAAGATGAAAATAAATCGCCTTGGAAATATTTTGCAGGGAAGAAACTTTTTGACATCAAGAAAGTTAGCGGATTTTCTGAAAAATACTTTGAGGATCTTTGGAAAAAAGAATGCGAAGAACTTAAAAATTTAACTCCGGGTTTGTGGAGTGTTGAAAGTGCTGAAAACGATATGGGAGATGAAATCAATGACGCAGACTAATTTATTCAATATTGATGAATTTCATTTTGGAAAAAACCTCTTTATCGATGCATCGGCAGGAACCGGCAAAACTTATACAATCCAGCAGCTTGTTGCGAAATTGGTGCGTGGCGAAAAGCACCATGCGGGCATTCCGTTATCTAAAATTCTGATTGTCACTTACACCGACAAGGCGACAGGCGAACTGCGAGACCGCATCCGCCAAAAGATGGAAGATTGCATTGCCGAAGAAAATCTGGAATGCTACCGCGAAGCGTTGCAAAACATCCATACGGCACCGATTTTTACGATTCATTCTTTTTGTCAAAAAGTGCTGCATGATTTTGCCTACGAGTCTCGTTCATCGTTTAATTTGGATGTTGTCTCGGATGACGGTATCAAAAATCTGATACAAAGGCTGATTCGAGATAAGTGGTCGTTCGAAGATGATTTCAAGGCTTTGCTGAACACTCCGAAATTTGATATTGATTTGTTTGTCAAGAATTTTGTGAATGCGGCAAATCATCTTTTGCTGGATCGCAATGTAAAATGTTATACGCCCGATTTTAGTTCATTTGATTGCTTTTTGAATTGGATTCCCGGCGTGCGGAATAAGTGGAATGTCTTGTTGCAATATAAGGACGAGATTTATGAAGAAGTCCTCAAGACGAAAACGAATAAGTTAAAAATTGCAGATTTTATCGCCGCAATCAAAGCTTTTAATGGTACTGACAAACTTTTCCCGCGTACGTTTACGAAAAAATGGCGCGGAGTTTGGAATTCCGATGAATTGAACGAGACGGTTGATTTCTTCTTTGAACTCAAAGACAAGGATTATCAAAAAGAATCTATTCTGCTATTCCAGCAGTTTATCTTCAATCATGTGGAAGATTTGGTAGAGCGTTGGCAAAAAGAAAAACGCCAAGGCAAATCGCAATCCTTTAGCGATATGATTAATTCTGTTCACGATTCAATCATGAATGGCGATGGTGGACTGGTGAAAAAGCTCCGTGAGACATACCGCTATGCGATTATTGATGAATTTCAGGATACGAACCAATTGCAGTGGGATATTTTCAAGACGATATTCTTGAATGGCGCGCAAACGGATGGGGAGTCTCAAAATAACATTGTGGTGGTGGGCGACCCGAAGCAGTCTATCTTTTCGTTCCAAGGGGCGGATGTCGATGTCTATCGCCGTGCCATCGCTGAAATTCAGGATGTAAATGGCCGCCGTCTTTCGACGAACAACCGTTCAAGCGATGATATTATTGATGCATGCAATGAAATGTTCAAAGGGGATTTCTTTGAAAATGGAGATTTTAAAGATTCTGAGAGACCTCCCGAAGAACGCAAGAAATTGTCGCCGACGCTAAATGGAGAACCGACTCCGCCTTTGTGGATTTCGGACTTGTCGGATGAATTTGAATTTGCGGATTTTGCGGTACGTAAAATTGTGGAATGTTGCGCTCCCGATGTAAATGATCCTTCGAAAACGTCATTGCAGATTTTTGATAAAGACAAAAAAGAATTGCGGAATGTACGCTTTTCGGACTTTGCCATTTTGTCGCGAACGAGAAGCGAGATGGAGGCTATGGAAAATGCCATGGCTTTGGTGGGCATTCCCTACGCTCGCTATAAAGACACGAACCTGTTTTACGGAAAAGAATGTGCTCATTGGATTTCGCTTTTGAAAGCACTTGATGCACCGGATTTTTCTAGCTGGAATCGAAAGTTTTTGAATGAAGCCCTGATTACGGACTTTTTCAGGGTTCCTTTGAATTCGGTTGAAAATGAAGTGTTTGTTAATCCGACCGGTCGTGTGATGAAGTTGTTTATCGCATGGCGTCAGCTTGTTGCAAAACGTCGTTGGGCGGAACTGCAAGAAAGCATTTACCAGAATACCGAAATTGACAAGTTTTTGAGCAAGCCGGCCACTTTGCAGCAACTGGCGAAGATAAAGCAAATCGGCACTTACATTTTTGATTATTTGTACAACAATCATGTCTCGATAGAAGAAGTGGTAAAGCATTTGCAGGGCCTCGCGAAAGCCTCGGAAGATGTCGATGACGCTGATGGAAACTTGGTGGCGAAAGGCAGTGACTTTGATGCCGTGAGCCTCATGACGATTCACTCTTCGAAGGGGCTTGCGTTCCCGATTGCAATTATTACCGGCGGGCTTCGCGGCGATAGCACACGTAAGGATCGTGAACCTTATACGTTTAGCCACAATAAGGAAAAATTCATTGGCTTTGACGCTAAAATTTCGCATGAAAGGAGCAAACGTGAAGACCATACGGAATGGCGTCGCTTGATTTATGTGGCATACACGAGAGCTGAATCGTTGATGATTGTACCTCAGTACAAGATTTGGTATAATGAAAATGAAGATGATGGCTCGTGGTCGTTGAAGAAATCGTCGCCGTTTGCGTTCTTGGCGAGTGCAATTGAACGTTTGACGCATACAAAGTATGCTCGAATGCCTCAAAATGCTATGGACGATCCATACGTCAAAATGGATAAGGGTAAACTAAAAAAAATGGTGACGCGGATTTTGCGGAATGCAAAAAATGAAGCTCTTGACACGAGTTCGTTGCCGGATTTCGCTAGCTTGCAGCAAAGAGTGGATGATGCTTGCATTTACCAATATTCATATTCGAGCTTGGCGGCGAGAAAACGGAGAATCGAAAGCAAAGCGGAATCCCATGAGTTCGAAGACGCCGAAATTTCGGTCGATGGAAACCGCACCAACCGCGAAGAGGACTCCCAATACGAAAATGAATTTGAGGAAACGATTGCACAGTCGGTTTCTGCTGAAATCAAGAGCATCTTGATTGATGATGCGGCGGCGTTGGCGCTGCCTTGCGAGAATTACGATCGTGAGGCGATTGTAGCGGACGGCTCGAATTATCCGCGTGGTGCGAATTTAGGTGATGCGTTGCACAAGGTCTTTGAAAATCTCGATTTTGAAGCGGTAGGGAATTTGCCAGATGAAAAGGCTGCTTGCAGCGATGTTTCGCTTCGCAATTTGATTACGGAAAAGTATCAGGGCAATTCGATTCACGTTCAAGAGCATCCGGAGTGGAACGAACTCACGGCTGGCTTTGTATGGAATACGATGAATGCGGAACTCCCTGAAATTCACGGCAGCGTTGCTACCGGGAAATCTTTCTATCTCAAGGATTTGTCTGCAAAATCACGCCGTGCAGAAATGTGTTTTCACTTGGATAGCCATGATTCGAGTGAGTCGCCTTGGATGAACCGTTTTTGCAAAGGCTTTATTGACTTGATGTTTGTCCGTAAAGGCGATGACGGCGAAGATTACTATTCAATTCTGGACTGGAAATCCGATGTCATGGAAGATGCGGAATACAGTGACAAGGCTGCTCTTGCGAAAAAAATTGAAGATGATTATTCCGTACAACGAGTGCTTTACAGCTATTTGCTTATAAAGTGGCTCAAGCAATTCTACTGCGATTTGAGTGACGAACAAATTTACGACAAGCATTTTGGCGGTATTTATTACGCTCTCGTTCGCGGTACAAAATCGGGGTCGTCCAACGGCATTTACTGCCAGACTTGGAAAAGCTTTGGCGACCTTGAAAAAAGTTACAGCAATGTTGTCGGTTTGATGGATTGTAAAGCTTAGGAGTGGATATGGCTATCGAAAACGTAAATATTAATGGTTCGGCTGCTGAATTTTTTGAATTGCTCCGCGAAATGCGAGGAATTTCGCCCATTGCCGAAAAATTGCACAAGCTGCTTTGCGATTTGCAACAAAGTCCTGCATTGAGCATGAACGCACAAAAAGTCTTGTATTTGTACCTTTCGCTTTTGGATGATGGCAATACACGAATTCCTTTGGACGAAAATAATCTTTATACGAAGTGGTGCCAAAAGTGGAACGGGCTTGTCGTGCAGGCAGAAAGCCGCGATGCGTTAAAAGGCGTTAAGCATGCCTACTTGAATTGCGATGCGTTTTTGCCGATAATTCGCGAGGGCGTTCAAGATATTCTTTCGAAAAATTACAAGCAAGTTATTGGTGATGCTGCGCTGTTGCATTTTCAGGAAACGCCGCAGTGTCGCTATCTGATTTCTTCAAAACACCTCGAAGATAAAAAGCATATCGAAAATATTTTCAAGTCTGGATTTTTCAAGGAAGCGTCTATTGAAAGCAGTGCGATTCCGCAAGCGAAAGCGTTTGTTCAAGGGCTGTTGAGTGATGATTCGACGATTGATTTTGATGATCGCCAATCCGAAGTGATTGCTCGCGGTGTATCCCAGAACTTGATTATCACAGGTGGTCCCGGCACGGGAAAAACGACTGTTATCGGATTCTTGTTGTGGAAACTTTTTGAAAGCGATGCGGACTATTTGAATTGGGATTTGTTCATGGCGGCCCCAAGCGGAAAGGCGGCGGATCGTCTTACCGAAAGCATGGATGAAACGTTGAAGGATATTTCGGAATCCGTGCGGAATGAACACCCCTTGTTTGTCGAAAAGCTTGCAAAAACGTCGAGCTACACGCTGCATCGACTTTTGAAATACAGCGTCGCAAAGGGTGGATTCTCTTATAATTCCAACAATCCGCTCCCTGAAAAAGCGATTTACATCATTGACGAAGCGAGTATGATTGATGTGTCGCTTTTTGCTGCATTCTTGCAGGCTTTGCCGCCTAGCGGGAATTTTAAGCTGTTTATTTTAGGCGACCCGAATCAATTGCCGTCGGTAGATGCAGGGGCTGTTCTCGGAAACATCTTGGAATTTGAACGCAATTTCGTGGTGAAACTCATTCGTTCCAACCGTTTCAACGATAAATCTAAAATCGGCGTGCTTGCCGGGAAAATCCAGCGTGGCGAGAATGTCGCTTTTGAAGGTTCTGCGTTTGATCCGCGTGCAAAATATTGGACGAAATACGACAGTGTACACTTTTTCGATTTGGATGGCGATAAAAATCTTACTCGCAAAGAAGAATTGCGGGCGGTCGAAAGTTTGGTTCGAAAGTGGACGAAAACGTTTTACGCTCAGCTCATTGACCTTGCGAAGTCTGTCAATCCCGATATTCCTGCGGAGTGCATGACTGATGAACAGCGTGAAGTCTGCGAAAACCTTTGGAATGCGGCTGATCAGGCTCGCATCCTTTCGGCGGAACGTCGCGGCAATCGCGGGGTCGAAGTACTGAACCAGATTGTTTCAGAAACGATGACGAAAAGCACTGCGCCGCATTTTGTCGGACAAATTCTGATTTTCAATCGCAACCAGAACGAGTTCAAGCTTTATAATGGCGATACGGGAATCGTGGTGCGTTCAGAACGTCACGACCAGCTTTTCTTGATGCTCAAAAAACAGTCCAAGTTCGTCTTCTATCCGCTCTCGTACTTCTCGGAGGACTGCTTGGAAAGCTCCTTCGCGATTACCATCCACAAGTCGCAGGGGTCAGGCTACCCGAACATCTTGATGTTCTTGCCTACGCGCAAAGGCCACCCGCTTTTGAACCGGCAAATCCTTTATACGGGCGTGACGCGCACCAAAAAGCAGAGCCTCACTATTGTCGCAACTCCAGAAACGTTCAAGGCCGCCTGCGAGACTATTATTGAACGCGACACGGGAATAGAATTGTAGTAAGCAGTAGGAAGGGATGCGTCATCCTGAACGACCGTGAAGGATCCAGTGCGTTTTTGTATTGTCACCCCGGCCTTAGTGCCGGGGGCGGTTTTCTCGCTATTGCCTCTAATCTCTAGTAGTCTTCATCTTTGCAAGGAAAGATTTAGTTTCTTTCGTTACAATTCCAGAGAGCAATATAAGAGCAATCAAGTTCGGGAACGCCATGAGACCGTTGAAAATATCAGCGCTTGTCCAAACCGCACTTACCGTGAGGTACGGCCCGATGAAAATCGCAAAAATATAGAGCCAGCGGTAGGTGAGGATGGCCTTCTTGTTCTTGCCGCCAATCAAGTACTGCAAGCATTTTTCGGAGTAATAGGCCCAGCCAAGGATGGTCGTGAATGCGAAGAAAACGAGCGCTATTGCAAGGAAGTAAGGGGCTATAGTTGCACCGCCGGGGATGATGGCAAGCCCGCGGGAGAACGCTTCCATCGTGATGTTCACGCCTTCGAGTCCAAGCTTAGGGTCCCAAACGCCAGAAACGACAATCGCAAGGCCCGTCATCGTACAAATGATAATCGTGTCGAAGAATGTGCCTGTCATGCAGACCAAACCTTGACGCACCGGTTCCTTTGTCTTTGCTGCGGCTGCGGCAATCGGTGCAGAACCGAGACCTGCTTCGTTACTGAAAATGCCGCGGGCAATACCTTTTTGCATGGCGATGAAGATGGTGCCGACGGCGCCGCCTGTGATAGCGGACGGGTTGAATGCCGCACGCACTATCGTTTCAATGGCTTCTGTAATGTGTGAAAAATTGAGGAGCAAAAGCAACATGCAAGCGAGTATATAGACAATCGCCATGATGGGGACAATGTAAGTCGAAACCTTGGCGATGCGCTTGAGCCCGCCGATGATGACCGTTGCAGAGAATATGGTGACCAGGAGCCCTGCAATCGCTGTAGTCACGCTCACGGAATTTCCGCCGATGTTTATAAATTCAATGGCGTTAGGAGTGAGACGAGCCATGGCGCTCGTGATGCCGTTCACCTGCGTGATGGTGCCGATGCCAAAGAGACCTGCGCACATGCCGAAAACTGCGAATACGACGGCAAGCCATTTCATGTTCCAGCCGAACCGTTCCTTGATGCCGGTTTCGATGTAGTAGAACGGACCTCCCAAAACTTTGCCGTCCTTGCCGACCGTACGGTATTTGACGGCGAGCAAGCCTTCGGCGTATTTTGTCGCCATGCCGAGGAATGCGGCTACTTCCATCCAGAATAAAGCGCCCGGACCGCCAGTGCCGATAGCCGTTGCGACACCGACGATGTTTCCTGTACCGATAGTTGCGGCTAGCGCTGTGCAAAGCGCTCCAAAACTAGAAACTTCGCCTGCACCGTTTTTTTCGCTGTGCAGCATGAAACGGAGCGCGTTGTGCAAGTTCAAAACCTGCAAACAGCCAAGTCGGATGGTGAGTAAAAGGCCCACGAAAAGAATGACGACAATGAGGGGAACTCCCCACACGTATCCGTCAATTGAATCGAGGATGGAATTTAAAGTTTCCATAATATTCCTAGCTGTGGTTGATGAGATTAATTGACGGTAGGAAAATTAGAAAAAATATCCCCGCTTTGACTCGTTATCTAGGGTGCATGACGAGTTCGCCTCGGATATAGAACCATGCAAGCTTGTTTCTGCATCACTCGGCTCCATCGTCATTCCCGACTTGATCGGGAATCTCTTCCCCTAACCACCAACCACTAATCACTAACCACTGTCTACTTCCTACTTCCTACCAGCACCACCGCTCCTTGCAGGGCTTGGAACAATAGCGGGATATAGCCAAGCAATCCTGCTGCTAAAACGATGGGGGCGGGAATCCCGAGAATGCCGGTGAACAGCGCGACCTGCGTCCCTTCGCGGACTCCGATACCGTTCAACGAAATCGGGAGCATGGAAACAACTGTGGTGATGCTTGTAAATACGACTAGAATGCTGATGTCGATATCGACTCCGACTGCCCTGAAATAGGCATACGCGATGAACAACGTCAGTAACTGCAACCACAGCGAATCCAGCGACGAAAGAATCAGTTGTTTTTTGTATTTCCTGTAAATGGAAAGGCTCGCTTGCAATTTCGGGATGAATGTAAGCTTGTTTGTGATAAAACGCGGAATAGGAAATTTATCCGAAAAAAGGCAGAGGATAATCAAAACCATGCAGACGAGGAGTGCGACCGTCATGATAAGCGTATAGCTCAATGGAATTTCCGCTTTGTTCAGTGCAAAGGGGAGCGCGATAAAGAAGCACAGGAACATCGCTAACAGCCCTTGGATGCGGGCTAGCAAAACCGCAGAAACCGATTGACTCGTTTGGTTGAACTTTTTCCCGAACGCCAGTGACTTTACCGCATCGCCGCCGAATCCGGTCGGGAGCAGGTTGTTGAAAAAGTAGCCCAGGGCCGTATAGGCGTAGTACGTCTTGAATGGAATTTCTGGACCTTGTACTGAAAGCCCTTTCCAGCGGTTAGCCTGAATTGCCATGATGAGCGTTGCCGTGACAAGCATTGCGATAATCCACGGCGTCATGCCGATGTTCCAGTTCGCGATAACATCTGCTAGGGGAATCTTGTAGAAAATGTAGGCGAAACCACCAATGCTTACGAGAAGTTGGATAATTCGTTTGATAAAAAGCTTCTTGCCTGTCTTATCGGTCGCCATCGCTTGCAATAATAGCATTTTTATCCGTTAATAAATTACATTTGGAACAAGAGGTTTTTATGTATCGGAATAAAGTTCGTTATGATGTCGCTTCGCTCGTTCCCCAAGATGCCAAGAGTGTCTTGGAAATCGGTGCCGGCGCTGGTATGAATTGTGTGATTTACCCGAAGGATGCTTACAAGGTGGCGATCGAGCCCGAAGAACGCACGGATTGCCAAACTGCGGACAAGTTTCCGGGGGGCTTTAACGAATACCACCACTGTTTTTACGAACAATATGCCGAAGACCGCAAGTTTGATTTGGTGGTCATGTGCGATGTCCTGGAACATGTAAACGACCCTGTAGATTTGATTAATTTCTGCAAAAAGCACTTGACTCCAGACGGACACATTCTCGTTTCTTTGCCGAACTTCCTTGCTATCGAGAATATTCTCAAGATTGTCATCACAAGGGATTTCCGTTATTTTAAACCCGACGAAGGCGAACATGCTTTGGGCGTTCTGGATATCAACCACAAGACGTTCTGGACGAAAAAGAGCTTTGTGCGTTTTGCGAAAGAGAACGGACTTGAAGTCGAGAAAATTGTGGGTATCCGCAAGCAGTTGAAGTTCATGCCGAACTTACTCAGCCATTCGAGTTTTTTGCCGTTCCAGTACGGCTTCTTGACAAAGCTAAAGAAATAGATTCAGCAATAATCTATAGTACGTCATTAATGTTTTCCATTTACTTGTTGTCACCCCGGCCAGAGCCTGCCCTGAGCGTAGTCGAATGGGTGTCGGGGGCGGCTTTTTAAGAAAATTTACTTTCCAGAGCAGGCCGTTTGAATTGCGACTTGCTTTATTTTTTCTGCACAAGATTTCCAGCTAAATTGGCTAACCCATTCGTCGATTTCCTTGTCGAATTTTCCTTTGTCGTCGATGGAGTCTTCGAGGGTGCGTGCAATGCTTGATGCGTCTTTGGGATCGAAGTATTTTGCGACTTTCCCGCCGACTTCAGGGAGTGAAGATGTGTTGGAGCATGCCACGGGTGTACCGCAAGCGAGAGCTTCTAGCACAGGGAGTCCGAACCCTTCGTAAAGTGAGGGCAATACGAAAAGATCTGCCAAATTGTAGAATGCGACAAGGTCTTCTTGGCTAACCATACCGGCGTGGGTAGTGAGGTTTTCGAGCCCGAGTTCCTTTTCGCGGGTTGCTTGGGTGCGTCCGTCAAATGCTTTACCGACTAAGACGAGCTGGCAATTTTCCTTGCCCTTCATTTGGGCGAACCCTTCCAAAAGTCCATTTAAATTCTTGTGCGGCAGCAAGTTCCCGACGTAGAGCAGAATCTTTTTGTCGCGAGGAATGTTGAATTTTTCGTAAAGGTAGTCGATTTCGGCTTTGGACTTGCGGACAAATTCATTACCGACTCCAAGCGGGACGACGGTTATCTTAGAAGGCTCGGTATTGTAAAAGCGGATCAGGTCGCGTTTGGTGCTCTCGGAAACAGTAATGATATGATTTGCTCGTTTGTTCACAAACCAGAAGATGAACTTGAAATACCAGTGGACGATTTTCATCGGCAAAAATTCGGGATATACCAGATGCGTCAAATCGTGGATGGTAACTAGCATTTTCCCGCGATAGAACAGAGGCACGTTGCAGTGGGGTACGTGCAAAAGGTCGGGCTTTTGTTTGAGGAGGGCGCGGTAAGGAAACTTTAGCTGTTCCTTGTAGCCGTAAATGCTACTGATAAAAGGAATTTGCGTGGGAACAACGTCTTTGTAGGGGGCAAGATCTTTCGGGTCGCCCATGGCGATGCTATAGCCGACATCCCTTAGCCAGTGTTGTATGCAAGTGCCGATGCCAGAACGACTTACCATGCGGGCGTCGATAGCAATTTTTGGAGTAGTGTTCATGTTCTGAGAATACGTTGTTTTCTGCAAAATTGATTTGTTAGAATTTATGAAATAATGTTTTGCATTTCTATCTACAATTTATTATATTCCTAATTGTAATTCAGTCTGTAAGGAGAAAAAATGTTCCATAAACATGCAAAAAAGATGATTGTGATGCTGATGGCTGCCACGGCATCGTTCATTGGATGTAGTGAATCAGAGTCGGTTTCTGAACCGATCGTTCAAAAAGACGTGGTTTTCCCCAAGAATGAATCCGCCAACATGTGGGCGAAAATTCAGCAAAATGGCGTTTCTGAGTATTTTGAAACGGCAGCTAAGGAAGGCAAGACGGTTGTTGCTAGTTCACCCTTTTCTGCCGGGCACTGTGATGCTCCTGCTTTGAAAATGGATGAAAATACCCGCTATTTTGATGAACTGGAGTCGCTTTTTGACGAAGGCGAACTGGTTGATGGTGTTTGCGGCAAGGCGCTCAAGCTGAACGATGGTCAAGTGGCCCCGCTCGGTGTCAACTTGATTGATTCCATGCGTGTCGGAACAGCTGAATTCTGGTTCAAGCCGAATGAAGATTTCTTGGACAAACCGCGCACCTTGTTCGGTAACGATGGTGCTCGACTTCACTTTTTCTACAAAGATGGCGAAATCTTCTTCCAGAAGAACCATCACAACTTGCATTACTATGCTAGGGGCAAGGTGACTCTAAAGAACGACTGGAACCTTATTGCAGGGCAGTGGGGCGACGGTTACATGAGTATTTGGGTCAATGGCGAAATGGTGGCTTTGCTCAGGCACGACAAGGGCTATGTTCCTGCAAATCGTGGCAAGCCTTTTGAAAACTTGCTCGTCATCGGTTACAAGTCCAGTTGCTGCATGGAAGGCCCTGGCCAGTATGCTGCAATGACAACCTCCGGCTCTTTTGACCAAATCAGGATTTCGAATATCCCGCGCTATAAGGTCGTTGATAAAAAAGACGATCAGGATACGATTTTGCCTATAGATTCTTTGGCTTATAAGGAAGATATGGCACTCAAGGATTCTCTGAAAAAAGAACTTGCTGATAAGCCTAAAGTGACGATTGAAGAACAGATTAACGGAGATTCCCTAAAAGCTGTTGAAAAGCAGATTACGTTATCTGATTCTTCCATGGTCTGGGTAAAAGTAGAGATGCAGTGCTGTAGAAACTCGGAAGATATTGCGAAAAAAGAAATTAAAGATTCTCTAGTCGCAACACCTGCTAAAGATTAATTTATTTTAAAGCTTCTGGTATTTCCTTCTTTCTTGTCACCCCGGCTCAGTGCCGGGGTCAGTTTTTTTCTCATTCGCTGAGGTAACAACTGATCCCGTGACGGAGCACGGGATGACACTCGCTTACTGCACACCGCTCACTCATTGCTTTGGATCCTATCGGTCGCACGCTCCCTCCAGGATGACAGACTCACTTCCTACTATATCCGAACCACTAGCCACTAACCACCAACCACTATTTAACTAAATTGCAAACATGGCGTTCGTTCATTTACAGACTCATTCTGAATTTTCGATTTTGCAGGCTTCGGCCAGACTTGACGATATTTTGGCGGCTGCGGCTGCGGAAAATGCTCCGGCGGTGGCACTTACGGACCATGGCGCGATGTTTGGTATTTTGGAAATCCAGACTCGCGGAAAGGACTTGAATAAAAAGCGCAAGGAACAGGGACTTCCGCCAGTCAAAACGGTTTATGGCTGCCATATTTACGTGGATACGCCGAGTGCGAGTCAGAAAGATCCGACGACGTTCGAACGCCTCACGCTCCTTGTCGAGAATGAAAAGGGCTATTACAATTTACTGCGCATCGTGAGCTACCGCTATGAGGATGGCGACCGCTGGGCAGAAATCCCGTCTGTACCGCTGGAGACGATTAACGAATTCAAGGAAGGCGTGATTGCCATTGCAGGCGACTTCTTTAGCCGCTATGGCCAGAATGTAGCATCGGGGCGTGATTCCCTTGCGCTCGAATACATGGATCGCTTGAATCAGATTTTTGACCACGATCACTTGTACATCTCGGTTTGCGATAACGGTATTCCGCAGCAAAAGCGAGTCAATGAATTTAACGTAGAACTTGCCAAGAAGTATGGCCGCGAGGTGGTCGCTGTTGGCGATGTCCACTACATCAAGCCTGATGATGCGACGGCTCACAAAATTTTGCGTTGTATTTCGCTCAAGGTCACGCTGAACGGCTTTGAAGATAAGCGTTTTCCGACGGATAAGTTCTATTTCCGCACCGAGAAAGAAATGGTGGAACTGTTCGGGCATATCCCGGGCGCTATCGAAAACACGGTCAAGATTGCGGAACGCTGTAACTTTACCGTGAAAACCGGTATCGGAGATGAGTTCTGGCCCAGGTTCAAGATACCCGATGATTTTTTGGCGAGCGAAGAATACCAGAAAATCAAGTCCATCATGAATGCGGAATACGAAGCGGAATATCCTGTTGTCCGCGAACGTGAAATCAAGGGCGTTGTCAAAGACCGCAAAAAGAAGGTCAAGGCGAATTACTGTACCGAAAAGGGTATTGCCGAAGATGCATTGACCGATGCGGATAATGCTGAAATCGACCGCTTGTCGCAACCGGAATTTTTCGATGAAGATGATCAAAAATCTTTGAAGAAGAATATTCACCGCTGGTGCAAGGAAGGCGGCGATGCCGACATCTACATCACGCACCTTTGCAATGAACGCCTCAAGTGGCGTTTCCCCGACGAGGATTTTAAGTTCCCGGCTCACGAAACGAATGTGGGCAAACGCATGTATAAGGAACTCAACTGTATCCGCAACATGAATGTTGCGGGCTACTTGCTCATTGTGTGGGACTTCATCAACTGGGCCCGTGAACATGGCATCCCGGTGGGGCCGGGCCGTGGTTCTGCTGCTGGTTCCTTGGTTACTTACATCATCGGTATTACCGACATTGACCCCTTGACGTTCGACCTCCTTTTTGAACGATTCCTGAACCCGGAGCGTGTGTCCATGCCGGATATCGATACGGACTTTGCAGACCGTGACCGCGGTCGCGTGATTCAGTACGTGACGGACAAGTACGGCAAGGAGTGCGTGGGCCAGATTATCACTTACGGCATGCTCAAGTCCAAGGCGGTGATTACCGACGTGGCTCGTGTGCTTGGTTTTGCCCCAGCTGAAGCGAAAACGGTTACCAAGTTGTTCCCCCAGCGCACGCTGAACTTTAGCTTGAATCAGGCTTGGACGGGTAAGGACAAAAAAGGCAACAACCTCGAAGACGGCTACAGCCCGGAACCTTTGCAGGCGCTCGTTAATAGCCGTGCAAGCTACCAGAATCTTTGGGATGTCGCCAAGAGGCTTGAAGATTTGCCGCGTCAAACTGGCGTGCATGCTTGCGGCGTGGTGATTACGCCGACCCCGATTTACAACTTGGCTCCTTTGTACCGTGCGGCTCCCGAAGATACGCCGGTGGTGATGTACGATAAGCATTACGCCGAAGACATCGGGCTTTTGAAGATGGACTTCCTTGGGCTTATCAACTTGTCCATCATTCAAGATACGGTTCGAATGGTCGAACAGAACCGCAACATCAAGCTCGTGATGAACAAGATTCCGATTGATGACAAGGAGACGTTCGAACTTTTGGGCAAAGGCCTTACGACGACGGTGTTCCAGTTCGAATCTCCGGGCATGCAGAAGTACCTGCGCGAACTGAAGCCGACCCGAATCTTTGATTTGATCGCTATGAACGCGTTGTACCGACCGGGGCCGATTGACCAGATTCCGCACTTTATTGCCCGTAAAAACGGCAAGGAAGAAATCGACTGCTACCACCCGGATTTGGAACAGGTGCTGGGCGAAACGTACGGCGTTATCGTTTATCAGGAACAGGTGATGAAGCTCGCCCAGATTTTGGGCGGCTACACGCTGGGCGGCGCTGACAACATCCGACGCATCATGGCGAAGAAGATGCCGGAAAAGATGGCGAAGCTTGAACCGGAGTTCTTCCAGAAGTGCTTGGACAAGGGCTACGATAAGGACATGATTCAGAAGGTGTGGAATGCCGTGCTCCCGTTCTGCGGATACGCATTCAATAAGAGTCATGCCGCTGCTTACGCTTACGTCGCTTATCAGACGGCCTACCTCAAGACGCATTACGGCCCGGAGTACATGGCGGCCTCCATGACTTCCAAGATGGGCAAGACCGATGATACTGTCACCATCATTTTGGAATGCAAGCGTCTAGGTATCGAAGTCTTGTCGCCGAACATCAATACGTCGTTTGGCGTGTTCACGGCGAACAAGAAAGGTCAGATTCTTTACGGGCTTGCGGGTATCCGCAACGTGGGTATCGCTGTCGTCGAAGACGTTGTCGCGGAACGCGAACGCCGTGGCATTTACAAGGACATTTTCGATTTCTGCAAACGCGTGACGGAATACCAGGCCGCACAGACGGAAAAACGTCCGCCGCTGAATAAGAAGGTCTTGGAATGCTTGATTATGGCGGGTGCGTTGGATGACTTACCGGGCAGCCGCGCCGTGCAGATTGCGACCGTCGATCGTGCGTTGGAAGTCGCCATGCGCAGTCAAGAGGACAAGGCGATGGGGCAGGTTTCGCTCTTTGATTTGGGCGGTGGCGCCCCTGTGATTCAGAATACGGCAGAAGTCATGGAAGAAGCCGAAGACTGGACTTCTATGGAAATGCTCAACAAGGAACGCAGTGTTTTGGGGCTATTCCTCTCCGGGCATCCGCTGGACGAATTCCGCCCGGAACTTGCAGGCTTTACGACTTGCTCGCTTTCGGAAGACGAAATTACGCGTCACGTGGGCGATATCGTCGTTGTCGGTGGCGTGGTCATCAAGATGCGTTCCATTGAAACTAAGCGGGGCGATACGATTGGCTCTGGCGCTATCCAAGACTTCCAAGGCGAAATGGAACTGTTCTTCAAGAAGGACGTTTGGGAACGTTTGCGCGATACCGTTTCGATTGATGACCGCGTGCTCGTGAAGGGAGCTTTGGAACAGCAACGTGACCGCGAAGGCTTCCAAATTATCGTCGAAGAAGTCATCCAGCTCGACCGTGTGCGTTGCGATATGGTGAACTACATTCACGTTTCACTTTATTCGGGAATGCTCACGGACGAGTTCTTAGACAAACTTGAAGTCGAAATGAAGGCCAATTTGGCCGACGAATACTCCCATCCTTGTGAATTTGTGTTCCATTTGGAGACAGAATCCGGATTTGAACACGCAGTTGTCCTAAAAAAATATAAAGTTGTATATACACAGGAATTATTACAATGGCTTAGGACCGACTTAGGTGCTTTGAAGGTTTGGGTGTCGAATCGTGCGAAACGTTAACGAAGAAAATGCTCCTTATGTCCTCTTCTGCGTAGGAGAGGATTCCGGTGACATGATTGGCGCCGAGATGGTGGCGACTGCGGTCGCCCAGGGCTTCAAGGCTGTGGGCGTTGGCGGCCCATTGATGCAGGAGAATGGGCTTTTGCCTTTGTGGGATTACAACGAACTCCCAGTTTCTGGAGTGGGCGATGTCGTTCCCAAGTATTTTTCGTTAAAGAAAGTTTTTGAAGTGATTAGCGATGCTGCCGAGTCGAAAAAGTGCTTGGCCATTGTCGCGGTTGATTATCCGGGGTTCAACATGCGGCTTGCCCGCCTCGCCAAAAAGTGGGGAAAGCCCATGCTTTACGTGGCGCCTCCGCAAATTTGGGCATGGAAATCCAAACGGGCGAGTTTGTTCAAACAGGCGGACAAAATTCGCTTGGGCGTATTCTTCGATATCGAAGCGAATGCGTACAAACAAATGGGTTGCGATACGATTCGCATTAAGCATCCTGTCACGGGCTGGAAACCGTTGTATGCAGAACTGAAATCGGATATTCTGCTTTTGCCGGGGAGCCGTCGCACGAGTGCCTTGCGCAATTTGCCGACGTTTGTCTCCGTTGCCGAAATGTACCGCAACGTCTGGGCGGAACGCAATGCCGGGCCGCTGCCGGATGTCGTTGTGGTGGCATCGAGAGACTATTTGGAAGTCCCGCTTTTGGTCGCTCTCGAAAAGCTGTACGACGGGCGGCTACCGACTTGGTTAAAAGTGGTCGTGTCTCCCAAACAAATTCATGAGCGCTTGAGTTTTTATTCGGGATATTCGGCGGCAATTACTTCGTTTGGTACGAGTACGCTTGAAATGGCTTTTGTCGGGATTCCTTTTGCGGCATGCGTGGAACCTGATTTCTTGACGTTCGTGATGGGAAAGTTGATGGTCAAGTCCGATTTCTTGTCACTCCCGAACGCAATACTTGGCTGCGGTGCGACTCCAGAATTTATTATTCGTGACAAATTAAATGAACGCATGGCGCTTTCCATTGTCGAATCCATTTTCCAGCTGGACTTTGCCACGATGGACGAAATCGCCTTGCGTCTCCGCAATGCTCTGGATGTCGGTAAGACTTCGAGCGAATTAATGTCTGAATTTCTTGCTGAGTTCGTCAAGCGTTAGACGCATGAGCGTCGGGCTTCCGAAGGGCGATTTGAGCGGGTCTTGCGTAATCATCAACTGACTGACTAGAGCCGTAATTTCTTCTGGTTTGAGCTTGTCGCCAGCTTGGTAAGCGTTTGTCTTTGCCCACGATTTTGCAATCGCCTCTTGGAACTTCACCATATCGCTTTTGGTGTCGTTTTCATCGACATCGGTCAAGAAGTCGTGAACGGCTTTTGCGGCACGAGAAAGCGGGAGTGCGCTTGGAATCGAGCGGATTTGGAACGTGTCTCCGCCAAATGGTTCCACGAAAAATCCGAGCTTACGCAGTTGGCCATCGACGTTGCGGAAGATTTCTTTTTCTTGCTTGGAGAGGTCTATCAGTTCCGGGAACAAAAGCTCTTGGCTGTCCTGTGCGATGTTGTTCTGGAGTGATTCCATCGCTTGTTCAAAGAGCACACGCGTGTGGGCTGCGTGCTGGTCGATAATCAAAAGACCGTTAGAATCTTCCGCTGCGATGTACGTGTTTGCTATTTGGAAAAATGCCGGGGGCGCCCATGGCGTTTCGCGAGGTTGTTCCGGCTTGGTGAGGTCGGATTCCAGCGAAATAATCTTGCCGTACTCGGGGAGCGAAAACAAATCCTGAACATCGTCGCTCACGTCGTACTTGGATTTTTTATCGGAAAGAACATTTGGACGGGGGCGCTGTGGAACGGGCGCTTGTTCCCACGGCAAATCGTTTTGAAGTTGCGATGGTGCGGCTTGTTCTGTTGGCAGTACGTGCGCGGGCTGAGCCGTATTTGCAAATGATGGCTGTACTGAGGACGGTGGCGTAAATGATGGCTGCGGCGTAAACGAGGATTGCGATGTTTTCCCCATAAATTCATCGCTCAAGTCGATGAACGGGGAATTCGCTTCCATATCCTTGGTAAACGTATCGCGGATAGCGTGCGTTACGACGAGGAACACCAAGTTGCCGTTCGCGAATCGGACTTCGCGCTTTGCCGGGTGGACGTTGATGTCGAATTCCATGTCCGGCATGTCGAGGAACAGCACCGTCACGGGCTTGCACTGCGCTCCGTACGGTTCGTACGCTTGCGATACCGCTTTGCTCACCATCTTGTTTTCGATGGGGCGGTTCCTCATGAAGATAAATTGATGGTTGCGTTTGCCGTTTGTTTCCGTAGTGGGGGAGATGAATCCGCTCACGTGGACGCCCGCTTCGGTGTAATCGACGGGCAACAAGCTTTTGGCCACTTTGGAGCCGATAGCTTCGGCGATGCGGCTGCGGAGTTCGCCGGGAACGCCTGTGAAAACGGTTCTATCGCCGACTTTGTAATCAAAACGGATTTCCGGGTGCGAAATGGCGGTTTTTAAGACAATGTCCAAAATGCGGGAACATTCGGAGGTCTCGCTGCCGAGGAATGTACGGCGTACGGGCGTATTGAAGAATAAATCTTCGACAAGGAATGTCGTGCCGCGGCTTGCCTGGACATCTTCTTTTTCGACGACTTCTCCGCCTTTGACGACGATGCGGCCGCTTTCGCCTTCTTCAGTTGCACTCGTGATAGTCAACTTGGATACAGCGGCGATGGAGGCGACGGCTTCGCCTCGAAAACCGTTTGTCTGGAGGTGAAACAAATCGTCTGCGTTTGTTAATTTGGATGTAGTATGGCGCAAAAAACAGAGTTCCAAGTCTTCGGCTCCCATGCCTTTTCCGTTGTCGGAAACCTGGATTTTTTTCTTTCCACCTTGCTCGATTTGAACTTGAATTCGGGTTGCACCAGCATCAATTGCGTTCTCGATTAATTCCTTGACAGCCGATGCTGGACGCTCGATAACCTCGCCTGCAGCAATTTTATTGATGATTTCGTCGGATAAAAGGTGAATTTCAGCCATTTTTCGCTTTATTTGTAGCTATTCGTTCGTAGATATTTATTATTTGATTGCTATATTATAAATATAGCTAATGAATTTTTATGAACAAGTGAGGTGAGTGAAATGGTTTCAAATCTATTCCTTCAGCTAGCACACATTGAATTACTCATGTCTTACCCGGTCAAGGACATTTTGACCTTGGTCAAACGAGACTCGCGATTCAACGTGAAACTTCTAAACGATTTGTACTTCGAAGATTCTTATGTCGATGAAAGCGCTTACCGATTCATAATGGACAACATCGTCGCGTGGTTGTACGAACGCGGTGAAAATCCAGATGAATTCATCGAACGCATCGTTAAGCGTTGTGCCGCATTTGAAGCTGTTCCCGCTCGTAGCGTGCTCCGCTCCTACTTGCCGTTCGTCTCTTCGTTCTACACTGCTGAAGACGCTCGCGAACTTTGCTTGGAAATCATTCCGAAACGTTATCCGTTCCTCACTAAGTCGTGCATTCTCCGCAACGAGATTATCGACGGCAACCGCAGGGTGGACTTCACTTTCCAGTTCGAGACTCCGGGCGTGCTTGCCGCAAACCCGATGCGCTGGATTCGCAGCATGATTAACGTCGGACCGCTCCTCTTGAACACGCCTGCATACGAACACATTAGCTATCTCGCCACGCAGACCTCGTTTATTGAAGCCCTTGAAAACAGAGTCCCCGCCGAAATGAAGGATGACGGCGGCATCTACATCAAGGATGAACTTGTGGGCCGCCATGCCACGTTTGGCGATTGCGTCAAGGAACACAACCTCGAATGGAAGAACGACGTGGAAAAGAGCATTGGCTGTGTACGTTCTCTGGTCGATATCCGTGACCCGAAGACCGGCGCATTGCTTATCGAAAAGGATTGCTATTACGGTACTCCGGCTTACGTTCTCGAATTTAATTTCAAGGCGAACGTGAACGCTTCCGAACCGTTCCTCAAGCTTATGAGCTCTGTCGTGAAGCAGGAATTTGCCGCATGGGCTCCGATCCAGAAGGCTCACGAACAACTTCTCGATGCGATGAACGATTCCGTGACGATCGTCTATTACAAGAGCGATGACTCCATCTCTGTGAACAGCAAGCATCTTATGCGTAACGTTCCGGCTCGCATCCTCCGCAACTTGCTCCGTGAATACACCGTGACTGGCCGTGAAGAATACGAAAACCGCGAATTCAAGCGCGATCCGGCTATCTGCATGGACCCGCTCCGCCCGAACTTCGAAAGCCGGTTGAACCGCGTTATAGCCCATATCAATGGCTCCGACGATCCGGATCATCCGAGCGAAGGTGTCAAGAAATTCTTCGAAATCGAACGCCATCGCCGTGGTGGATTCCGTTTTGTTCCGAAGTGCAAGATTATCTTCAGAGAAGAATAAGATTACTTTGTTTTGAATTTTGTGACTATAGTCACGGATTCAAAAAGGTAAATTTTATTGAGTGAAGAAATAAGAAAAAGGAAAGAACCAAACTGGATACTAATTGGTATATTTGGAGTGTTGAGATTGGTTGGAAAGGTAAATCCTGAAACGACTTTATCATTGCTCCCCTCCTGATAGGTTCAAGGTTCTGGAAACCGCTCAATATTTTCTCCTTCTTAGGAAAGGGCCCTTTGGGGTCCTTTCTCTTTTTATATACCCAGCTGTATTTATTTTTTTCTTGCCGTACGATTTGTGGTGTCATCCCGCACTTGTTGCGGGATCGGTTGTTTATACAAAAACTGGCCCCGGCACTATTGGCCGGGATGATATAAAAAAGCCCTCGCATCAGCGAGGGCGAGGGTAAATGTAACTGGATCCTTCACGTTGTTCAGAATGACGAAAAAAGCGGGTGGCTTGGGTTGAAAAAAGCCGTCTTTGAATTGTCATGCCGGACTTTGTTCCGGCATCACCATACACACTTCTTCTTAAGAAACTTTATAGAAGGTTGATCCCGGAATAAATTCGGGAAGACATAAAAAAGGCCCTCGCTTAAGCAAGGGCTTCTTTCGTCTTTGTACAAGTACCAAATGCTAGGCTCAGAAATGTTGATGCTAGCATCGCCGCTTCATTCGCCTTACGCATTTGTCGTCTGTAGGGCCGTAGGCCCGTTCTTTACGCTATCTACGGCGTGCAGCCATTTCTTTCTTCAAGATGTCCATGACTGCGCCGATTTCGGCAGGAGCCTTGAAGACCGGGTTTGCGAACTTGCTTGCAATGTCTGCGAGCTTTTGTTCGTGGTAAGCGACCTTGAATTCCGTGAACTTGAGGCCGTGCGCCGTGCTGATGACGACGACGTTTTCGTCCTTTGCAATCTTGCCTTCGGCACAGAGCTTTTCGAGAGCGCCGAGAGCGACACCCGTGTGCGGGCAGCAGTAAAGGCCGATGCGGTCGCCGCGGTGGGCTGCATTGGCGAGTTCTTCTTCAGTGACACTTACGACCATGCCGTTTGTCTTCTGGATGGCGCGAACAGCCTTCGGATAGCTGACCGGGTTACCGATCTGGATGGCGCTTGCGAGAGTCTTCTTGGCCTGAACCGGTTCGAGCTTGTCGAAGCCGCGGGTGTAGGCGCGGTAGAACGGGTTAGCGTTTTCGGCTTGAGCGACGATGATGCGCGGAATGCGGTCGATAAGGCCCATGGCCTTGCAGTCTTCGAAGCCCTTGGCGAGAGCGCTCACGTTACCGAGGTTTCCGCCCGGGATAATCACGGTGTCCGGAACGGTCCAGCCGAGTTCCTGGCAGATTTCCGGAGAAATGGTCTTCTGACCTTCGACGCGGAGGCTGTTCATGGAGTTGGCGAGGTAAATGCGGTTGTCCTTCGTGACTTCCTGAACGATCTTCATGCAACCGTCAAAGTCGGTGTCGAGCGCGAGCACGATGCTGCCGTTAGAAATCGGCTGGATGAGCTGTGCGGTACTAGTCTTGCCGGCCGGGAGGAACACGATAGACGGGATGCCGGCCTTGGCGCAGTAAGCGCTGAGGGCTGCGGACGTATCGCCGGTGGAGGCGCAAGCGACGGCGTCGATCGGGTGGATATTCTTCTTGATGATGTGGTTCACCTGGCTCACGAGAACCGTCATGCCGAGGTCTTTGAAGCTACCCGTGTGGGAGTTGCCGCAAAGCTTGACCTTGAGGCTTCCGATGCCGAGATCCTTGGCGAGCGGAGCTGCGTCAAAGAGCGGACTCCAGCCTTCGCGCATGGTGACGATGTCTTCGACCGGAATGTCCGGGAGAACCATTTCACGCTTGCTCCAGATACCGCTCATGTCTTCGGGCTTAAAGCTCATGCGGCGTTCGGCAAAGAGCTTTTTCCATTCTTCCGGGCTTCGGCTGGCGAGTGCTGCTCGGTCGTGTTCGACTTCGAGCAGGCTTCCATCGACCTTGCTGCGGTAAATGACGTCGGTCAGCGGGTACGTATCGTCCCCGTTGATGTTTCTGAAATGAGCGTTAAACTGAGACATAATTTCCTCTTTAATTTTACGAGAGCAAATATAGAAATTTAGACGACAAAACCCCAGCTTCAAAAAACTGGGGTTTGCGGTTTTTTTTGTAATTCGCTTTATCCCCTTTTCGGATTATCAAATGGGGTCATGCCAATATCATTGAATATACCGTTGTTTTGGTCTTCGCAAGGCTCTTTGCTGCAACCCAACAAGCAAGCCTCGCCTCGCTTCAAGGTGATAACTTCCATGCGTGGCAGAATATACGTGCGTTTATTATTTGCCATTAAAACCCGCTCCAAAGTTATCGTCATTGCAATTGCTGCAAGTCAGTATGTTATGTCGGTTTTCGAGTTCCAGAATTTCCATTTGCGGAGCAATGTAGAACTTCTTTTGTTCGGTTTCTAGTTGTATTTTGTTCATAATAAATAGTGGTTAGGTGTTAGGGGTAAGAAGTTTGGCATGTCACCCCGGATTTATTCCGGGGGCGGTTTTTCCGAGCCAACTGATGCCGGAACGGAGTCCGGCATGACATTGCCTCGGCGGAGCCGCTCTCTCGTCTATAGCCCACGTAGTGGGCGTTCTCAGAGCGTAGCGACCTCAGAGTGCAGCGCACGGCCTCACAGCTCACTACTTCTTCGGCACCTTCTTGCCGTAGTACACGCCTTTTGCAGTGGGTTTGCCGTTTAGCTTGCGTCCCTTGAGGTCGTAAGTTTGCAAGACCTTGAATTCGCCTGTACGGGTGTTGTAGCGGCCCTTGATGATTGTCGTTCCTCCGTTTGCACCGCCGTTCACCAAGGCTCTCTTTACGAATTCGACTTCGATGACATCATCCGGTTCGGGGATGAACTGTACACTGTATGCCGGAGCCAAAGACAATCCCGGAACAGAGGCCGCCCTGCATAACGAAGCTTCGAGCTGCACTTTGCTGTCTTTTTTCCTGAGATAAGAACGTAACGGATTGGCATGCGGGGTATGGCCTTCCTTGAGCTTGATTTTTCCGAATTCGCCCTTGGCGGCACCACCCTCGTTGTCACTTCCAGCAAAGGCATAGGCAAGTCCCAACTCTTCGTTGCCCTCTTTCCATTCCTTGTACGAATAGACACCGACAAAATACCAGGTTTTATCGGATACGTAAGTGGTATCGACATTGTTCGTCTGGCATGTCGCCTTTTTGCCGTCCAGATTGAACCGCAAAACGCCGCTGCTCACGGAATCGTGCAAAACGACCGCATAGGGGGTATTCGCCTTCGGAACAACCCCTTCGCCAATGTAATCGAAATCGGCCCACCATGAGCAGCCCTTTTGGCTCACATCCGCCAACTGGTAAAAATCGGCATTGGCGGTCGTGCCTTCGGGCAGTTCGCACGGGAGCACTACGGTTGCGGGCTTGAGCGGAGTGAACGACCGATTGATAACAACATCATCCACAGTTACCGGAGACGGAATATCGACAGGCTCGGAACCGCTGTAGGTTCCGTCGATTACGGCACGTGTGCCATTTTCGTCTTCGAGAATTTGGACGGCGCCGGAGGCGAGCAACTTCTTCGGTTCAACGGTCAGCGTTCCCCCGACGAATGTGATTTCGTAGTTGTCGGCGGTCAGGCCGCTGGGGGTAATCGTGTATGTGCCCGCATTGTCGAGTTTTGTGTAGTTATAAGTGTACGAGAGTTCACCGCCCAAAACACTTTCGGTTTCGCCGTTGACAAGGCCACTGTATTCCACGCCGTCATTTGCAGGTTCATCACCGTAAGCAATGGTCTTGTTCTTGGCGGTGACAGTGAGCGGGGCCTTGGTGATGGTGAATGTCTTTTCGACTGTTCCGGCATAGCTCTCTGCACCTGTGATGGTCATGGAGGCCGTTCTGGCATTGGTGTTGTCAAAACATTCGACGGTATAATCGGTGTTCAGTTCAAGTACCGTTTCGCCATCTTTCACGACAACTTCGGGGCAGATTGCAGAACCGGTGTAAGTCTGGTTGGGGATGTCGGCGATGGTGATGTCGGTGTTTGTCAGCAATTTTCTCCACGTCGCCGTATAACTTCTGTCGCCTGTCGAGCCCTGTGCGATGGTGACGCTTATCGTGGCGGCGTCAAGTCCTGTGCCCGTCCATCCGGCGAAGGTGTAGCCCGTCTTGCTGGGATTGTTCAGCGTGATAGCATCACTCTCAATGGTGTACGTTGTGGGATTGGCAGTTGCGAATGTAGCCTCCTCCTCACCGTTGTATGTGATAGTGTACTCTTTGGGCACGAGCGTCACCGTAAGATAGACACCGCCACCAGCGCTGACATAGCCGTAATCGTTGGTCACAAAGTGGAGCAGCATCTGATTGGTTCTGCTGATGGCACTGACCGAAGTTTGTGTGTATGTGTGGTTACTGCCGGATTTGTCCTTGAAACGTCCTAGGCTTGTTGCACTGGTGCTGTTGCCGTCGTAGATATCCAGATAATCCTCATCGTCAGACGAATAGTAGAGTTTGACATATCCCGACACACTCATCACATAGCCCTCTGGAGCCGTCAGCAGCAGTTTACCGTTGTCATGAGTATCATAGTGTCCGTCTTTACCGCTATTGTCGTAAACCTTGAATGATGTTGTTCCATCTGGAATCGTAAAATCGCGCTGGTCAGTCTTTGGCATATTGACATAGAAATCTGTCTTTGGCATAAATGTTGCTGTCACCGTTGCATCCGACGAACGCATCTTGAACGTAAATTCATTGGCCGTGTAATAGCTGGCGTCACCCCATGTTGCATCTGTCGCTGATGGCGTCAGAGAGATGGCACCATTTCCATCGGTAACACTGATGCTCTGAAGCACATAGCCTTCGGTGGGAGTTGCCGTCAGCGTTACGATATCGTTGACATTAGCCAGATTCTTGTCGCTTACAACCTGACCGTTGGTAATGCTATTGCTGATAGTGACACCGCTAGAAGTGTTTGTATTAACTACATTAACGGTTATGTCGAGATCCCAAGTCTTTCCCCAATTATGTATTGTCCAACAATCAATGGTCATTACATTCCCCGTGCTAACCACACCAGCATAGTTGTTGGAATAAGAACTATTGATAAGAGTTGGAGTACTCACAACATAGTCGCCATCGTACACACTGAAATACGCCTGGTCTGTTCCTGTCATAGTAGCCGTGCCTGAGAGCTGTAGCAAGTAGCCCTCGGGAGCGGTCATTACAAGTATCGATGAAACAGAGCTGCTTATTTTATAATCGTAATCGACATGGAACGACTGTACGCCCGCAGGGATGGTGATAGTCTTGGTTCCTGTCATGGGCATGTTGATGTTGAGACCATCGGCGGCAGTCTTGGCATTGGTAAACGTCGGGGTGACGGTGACCGCCGAGCCTGGCATGGTGAAGGTGGCCGTATTTGCCCAAATGCTCCAGTCTATGTCTACGGCATTGCTGTTGGCATCCGTTACGCTGATACCACTGAGCATATAGCCGCTCTCTGGCGTAGCGGTCAGGGTGACGGCATCCTCTATTCTGGCCGATGTCACGCTCTGATTGTTGACGCTGGCCGTAACGGTGCCGCCCGTTGCACTGTTCACGGTGATGCCAAATTCCGCATTGGGATTGACGAGCGTTACCGTCAGGTCGAGGCCGTCGTAGTGCCAGCCGTCGTCCGAAAGGAAGTAGAGCATCATGCTCTGGCCGCTGCTGACGACGACGGTGGTGATGGTAGTCTGGGTGCCGTTGCTGGTGCTGCTCACTTGATTGAGCAATTTTGTGGCTTTGGTCGTATTGCCGTCATAGACGATTAGGTAATCCCACTTCTTTTCCGTCTTGATGCTGCCCGACAGATGTAACGCGTAGCCCGTTGGGGCGGTCAGCACGAGGTAGCCGCTGCAGTTGTTGCTGTATTTGCCGTTCTTGCCGCCGTCGTCATATACCTTAAAGGTGGTGACGCTGGCATCGCTGAGTGTCAGCGTGTTCGTGCCCGTGGCGGGCATGTTCACATAGTAGTGACCTGCTGTCCCTTCGGCGATTTCGGAATCAACCGAGAGGTTGACATTTTCAGCCCACGCACCCGGCGCGAGTGCTGTTAGAAATAATGTCGCGACAATCGCAAATAATTTGAAGTTTTTCATAGAATCTTCTCTGATAAATTATTAAACACAAAAAATACCCGACGGAACAACCGCCAGGTTACGACATATAGTTTGTGATTTTGATTTGTTAGTTTGTAGTGAACATCCGTATACCCCCCCCAGCAAAATCCGTGCCAAATAAAGCAAAGGAATTGTTTGCTAAAGATAAGGCAGACATGGATTCGCGGTCAAAATACCGCAGCTGGTTTGGGATGTTCAAAAACATACGAAAAAGTTACAAAAAAATGCGGGAAACGTCAAGGAAGAAGGATCCTCGATCAGGTCGAGGATGACGAAGTGAACCATAATGGATCCTATCGGCCTTCGGCCTCCAGTATGACAAGCACAGAGGCCGGGGTGACTATCACCTCGGCTTATCTTGTTGTGAACGCAGCCCGATTCTCTTTCAGTTCAAGCACTTTTTCCATGGAAAGGTGCGAGTACTTGACGATTTTTTCAATCGGTTCGTTGTCGGCAAGCATGTCAAGAGCCACTGATGTACGCTCGTTGTCACGCCCTTCTGCAAGGCCTTTATCACGGGCACGGACTTTCAGCATAGCAAGATAGTCTAGTTCTTCTTCTGTCATTACCATATCCTTTGCCTGTTCCTTGAGCAGTTTGTCCGACGCCTTGTCCACAAGCAGTCTGTTGATGGCCTTCGCGATGATACCGTCCTTGAAGTCCGGGAGACTTTCGGCGGTGCCGGCATGCTTGAGCAGGTAAAGCCAGCGGTCCTCGGCAGTCTTGATTTCTTCGTAAAGCTTGTTGAACCTCGTCAAGTCGTATAAAATATACTTCACTTTGTTGCTCAGTGTCAAGCCCTCCTTGTTACGAACAGCCCAGTCGCCACGGTACGATTTCTGTCTGGGCACGGGGAAATCGCAAATCCAGATGGTGTAAGTGGGCGGAATTTCGTAGCGGTGGATTTCACGCTTAGCACGCTCTTCGTCAGTGAGGTTCGAAGGCATGTCGCCGAAATTCGCCTGATCCCATTCATACTTGCTCTGAATCAAGAATGCACTTTGTTGCAAGAACATACGATCAACAAAATAGTCCGGCCTCGCTTTTTGCATCTCCACGTTAATACAGAACCCATTCGAGGTTTTTGCTCGGATGTCGAGCCTGAACGGCTTGACTACGGGAAAGACAATGTTGATTTCGGGATTCTTGATGACCACGGATTCAATCTTGTTACGTTCATCATTGAACACCCCATTCAAGAAATTCTTGAGGGCCTGCTCGTCGCTCAAAAACGCTTTAAAAGCCGCATCAAAGAGCGGATTGAGATACTTGTGTTTCTTGATTTCTTCAACGGCCTTATCGACCCATTGTTCACGATAAAGGTCCCTATCGGCCAAACTAGCCGGCATGATGCCATTGTTTTCTGACATGAAATTTCCTTTCTCTTTTTTGAGATAAATTCATATAGCAAACGATATAAGAAAGGATATAGCAAACAAATATAATAAGCGATAAAACAAAGATAGTTCGTTAGAACCTTGGTTATAATCTAACAAAGTTATTCAAGAAAAACAAGGGGGAGGTTTGATTTTTGTTTATTTTGAAAACAACCATTTGCATAGATCCTCGATCGGGTCGAGGATGACGAGATCGCGCGAGGATGATACGTTTGCCTCGTCGCTCTTTTAAAAAACTTTAAAAGTTTCGGGGAGGTTGTCAGGCGTGCAAGTATTCTCGAATGGCGTTGACGAAACGCTGCCCGAATTTTTCGATTTTCACTTCGCCAAAGCCGAATACGTCTTGAAGTTCGTCAAGCGACAAGGGCGTTTTGTAGGCGAGGTCTTTCAGCGTTTTGTCGGAGAGTACCACATAAGCGGGCCAGTTGTTTTCGTCGGCGATTTGCTTGCGGACTTTTCGCAAGATTTCGAATAGGGAATTGTCTTCGCTGCCGTTTTCGTCAACGTATTTCCACGCATTGTCGGTGTTCAATGAGCGTTTCTTTGACGTGGACTGCGACGTTCTTGTGGATGACGATTTTGACCGGCTGCTTTGCGGCTTGCTTTCTTGTTTTGTTTCGTTTTTCGGAGGTACGGCGAGTTCCGCTTTCTTTTTGCCGAATAGCACTTCGTTTCCGCTTGCGGTAATCTTGAGGTGATTCGATTCGTTGTAGGCGATTTCGATGTAGCCCAGCTGCAGCATTTGGAGCAGGTAATCGTACCAATGCTTGAGCGTCGTTTCGGCCCCTACGCCGAATGTCTTGATTTTGTCGTAACCGTTTTGAATAATCTCTTCGCTGCGGAACCCTTTGAGAATTTCTGCGGTCATCGAAAAGCCGACTTGCTCGTTGGTGCGTTTGATGGCGGAGAGTGCCTTTTGCACGAGAATGGTGCCGTTGAATCGTTGGGGCGGATGTTTGCAGATGTCGCAATTGCCGCAGTTGCACTCGCTGCTTTCGCCAAAGTAATTGAGCAGGATTCGTCTGCGGCAAACTTGTGCTTCGGCGTATTCCTGCATGCGGTCGAGCTTTTCGGAGTTGATTTCTTTTTGCCCGCTTTCGTTCACGAAGCTGCGAAGAGTGATGATGTCTTGGATGTTGTAGAACAGCAACGTTTCGGAGGGGAGGCCGTCGCGGCCTGCACGCCCGATTTCTTGGTAAAAGCTTTCGATGCTCTTGGGCAAGTTGTAATGGATGACGTAGCGGACGTTGCTCTTGTCGATTCCCATGCCGAACGCAATGGTCGCGCATACGACATCAATGCGGTCGTTGATGAAATCATCTTGCACTTTGTTGCGTTCGTCGGCGCTCATTCCCGCGTGGTATGCTTTGGCGGAGACACCCGCATCTACAAGGTCTGCCGCGACTTTTTCGGTGTTCTTTCGCGAAAGGCAGTAGATGATTCCCGATTCGTTTTCGTGCTTCGAGATGATGGACAAAATAGTTTTCAGCTTTTCGGCTGCGGAATATCCGCGTCGCACATCGAGACTCAGGTTTGGGCGGTCGAACGAACTCACGAAAAGTTTAAAGTCGCGGAGGTTCAGTTGCTTGACGATATCTTCTTTCGTTAATTTATCTGCCGTTGCCGTCAACGCCATGATAGTCGCGTTCGGGAACGCTTGGTGCAATCCGCCGAGCTGCGTGTATTCCAGGCGAAAGTCGTGGCCCCACTGCGAAATGCAATGGGCCTCGTCGATGGCGAACAGCGATACTTTCAGGTGTTGCTGCATCCACGGGATTTCGCGTTGCAATCGCTCGGGCGAAATGTAGAGAACCTTGATGCTGCCCGATTTGGCGCGTCGCCTGATAGCGTCGTTTTCGTTTTCGTCGTTGTTGCTGTTGAGGGCGTCGGCCCCGATGCCGTTTGCGTTCAACGCATCGACCTGGTCTTTCATCAATGAAATCAATGGCGAAATAACTACAGTAATTCCATCGAAAATCAATGCTGGAATTTGGTAGCAAATAGACTTGCCGCCTCCCGTGGGCATTAGGACGAGGGCGTCGTTACGTGCGACAACGTGTTCTATAATCTCTTCCTGCATGGGCCGGAAGGAATCGTAGCCGAAAACCGATTTCAGAATTTCGCGGGGCGTGGGCATGGAGCTTAGATCTCTATTTTACTGCAATTCGGTCCCGATTTTGACGAACTTCAAAGGAGTAGTGTTCGGCAAGGTACTTTTCAGGCAGATTGAACAGTTCTTTTGCTTTTTTCATCGTGATTCCCGAAAATAGAAATTTGAACGCCTCTTGTGCTGGGACATTGTTGTCTTCGCACATTTTGAGGAATACGTTTATATCGTTGCATTTTAGCGTCCGTGCACCAGCCGAAAAACGGAATGTGTCGGATACGTTTTCGGAACAATCTTTTAGAATGGTGTATAAAATCGGTTCGACTTGCTTGATGAAATTATTGCAATCTTTAATGAAGGCGAATAAACAAGCCAAGTCTTTTTGATTATCGGAAATGGCGCTGACATCACCATTTTCTAAAAATGAGATTAATGTTTTCAATCCTTCGACGGGTCCGTTAGGGACGAAATGCAGCCATTTTGTCAGTTCTTCTATTTCATTGTTTGTCGTATCCATTGTATGGTCCCCTTTTTTTTATGCGTACTTGGAAGTATATAAACTTGTAATGTCAAAATATGGCATGTAAAATATTTTTCGAAAAAAATTGCAGATTTAGGTGCGAAAATAAAAAGCGTCTCCCATTTTTCATTTTTAATTTTTAACTTTTAATTATTCTTAAAATTCTAACCCCTAACCACTTCCTCATACCTCAAAGCGAAGCGTCCTCATACCTCGGAGCTCAAATGGCCGAAAATAAAGCAGAAAAATTCGTTTTCTACATGTACAAAATGACCAAGTCCTATCCGCCTAACAAAGAGGTGCTGAAGGATATTTCTTTGAGCTTCTACTATGGCGCAAAGATTGGTATTATCGGCCAGAACGGTGCCGGTAAGTCTACACTCCTCCGCATCATGGCGGGTATCGACAAGGAATTCCAGGGCGAAGCTTGGATTGAACCGGGCCGTACCGCAGGCTACTTGCCGCAGGAACCGCAGCTGGACCCGAACCTCACCGTCAAGGAAAACGTGATGCAGGCCGTGGCCAAGAAGCAGGCCATTCTCGACCGTTTCAACGAAATCTCCATGAAGTTCGCCGAACCCATGGAAGACGACGAGATGAACAA
>Ga0310786_10001709_pt1 | contig 35174 bp, 21 predicted proteins | sample AusTroGonzalo_MG_FD_203881 | JGI IMG/M metagenome (GOLD analysis project Ga0310786, IMG submission 203881) | Bovine rumen microbial communities from tropical cattle in Woodstock, Queensland, Australia - Gonzalo_03 (v2) (version 2) | ecosystem: Host-associated > Mammals > Digestive system >... | reverse complement strand
CTGGCGCGTTGCGTACGGCTGTCATAGCGTAGTAGCCAGCGTATCTGAAGAAGTTCAGTCCCAGCTTGCCGTTGCGCATTTCCATAAAGTTGCAGTACTGGCCCTGATTGGTTCTGGTGAAAACCACCTCTTTCGTAAAGTTCATATCTCCCATTGGCGAGGAGTAGAAATAGCCTTCTATGCCGTAGTCGTAGTAGTCGTCGCCCGAGATGCAGAACACGTACATTTGCTGGGCATCCATATCGAAACTCATACAGGGGCGGCCTGCGTCGCCAATGGCTGTCTCCAGGAAAATCTGGTCGTCAAGAAGGTAGGTTTTCGTCTCTTCGCCCTTCGTCACGTCCAAGGTCAGCGTGCTGAGATAGGCTCGCATACCGTCTGGGTTGGTGTGGATGTGGTATTTGTCGAGCATCTCGCCATAAAGCGAATAGGTGGCGTCGCCTACCGTCTTCGACAGCAGATGCTGGCGGGTGGTCTTGTATTCGGTCATGACCTGCCAGTCATTGGTAAACCTGTCATAATAACAAGGTATCCAGCCCTTGGCCTTCACGGCGGCTATCTGCTGAGAGGTGCACATGTTGGGGTCGTCGTTGTTTGAAAGTTTGACGAAGAACTTGCTTGATTCCACCGTAGCCATGCTGGCTATCAAGGCATCCATCGACTCGCCCTTGAAGTGATTGGCATAGCAGTAGAGCTCTACCAGCTTCGGGTTGTTCGAAACGTCTAGCGCCGTCAGCTGGTTCATACCGCAGCCAAAATACTCCAGTTCGGGGTTGTGAGACAAGTCAATCGCCGTCAGCTGGTTGTTAGTGACCCACAGGGTGCCCAGCTCGGGGTTATGCGATACGTCGAGCGTCTTCAGTTTGTTGGCGCCACACTCAATATATGCCAGTTTGGTGTTCTTCGTCACATCCAGCGCCGTCAGCTGGTTGTTATAGCATTCCAAGTCAACCAGCTCCGTATTCTTCGATAAGTCCAATGTCCTCAGCGGATTGCCGCTCACCATGAGGTCACGGAGTACTATGTTCTTCGAAACATCCAACGACGTCAGTTTGTTGTTCCAGCACCACAGCTCTGTTAGCGCCGTGTTGTTCGACAAGTCCAGCGTTTTCAGTTGGTTGGCATTACAATACAACAGCGTGAGTTTCGTGTTGTTCGACACATCCAACGTATTCAGAGGATTATAGCCACAGGCCATCTCTTTCAACTCTAAGTTCTTCGACACATCCAATGCTGGCAACTGATTCTCGTCACAATACAAAAACTTCAGCGCTGTGTTGTTCGACACGTCTAACGTCTTCACCTTACAACGTTGACAACACAGCGACTCCAGCGCCGTGAAGAACTCAATACCTTTCAGGCTCTCAATATTAGATTCGCTTACCCAGATGCTTTTTACCTCAGCAATCTCGGCTGGCGTCATCACGCCATCCTGACCGTAACTCTGCTCTAACAGATAAGTACGGAAAACCGCATCAGGAAAGTTCGTCTCGTTAATTTCGATATCGCCATCGCCTGCTTTTGCATGAACGAATGCCAGCGCAAAAAGTGTCAAAAGTAATAGTTTTTTCATACCGATTAGAATGTTAGTGATTATTTTGATGGCAAAGATAGACAATAATCTGCAAATCTCCAAGAAATCAGATGATTTTTTCATCCTCACATTTTAATACTTAGTCGTTTCGGGCATGTCCGCGTGGCTTCATCCGGTACTCGCCCTTGAAAGGCCCCGTGCCATCGCCATGATACTTCACGCTTGTGCTTCACAATACATCAGACGTGGAATTGCCTTTGAAACGGCGAAAGGATATACCTTTACGTTTGTTCGGACGTCATCTTAGAGGATAAAGTGACGGGGATTGAGGGGTAAAGTGACGGGGATTGAGGGGTAAAGTGGCGGGGATTGTGGGTGTAAAGGTCGTAGCCTTCGAAAAAGCAGCGGGCGTGTCTGTAATCAGCAGCGCCCGCTGCTGATATCGGCAGCGGGCGGGGAAATTATCAGCAGCGGGCGCTGCGTACCAAAATTTATACAGGACCCACTCTGCTTTTATACAGAGGAAGAAGGGTCGAGAATGGTGTAGTGCCACGTGCGGCCTTCCTTATAGCGGCGCAGGCGTGGATGCTCCCCCTGGCAGAGGCTGTCGAGATAGCGCTGGGCCGACTTGTTTTTCAGTCCGCTGTACACCTGGAACGTCTTGATGGTGATGTATCCGTGACACACGCTCTTCCGCAGGGCCTCGTCCATAACCTTCTTGTCGTACATCTGGCTATTGCCCACCCTGCTCTTCCAAAGGCGGAAACCGTGACGGCCACAGTCGGCATCCTTCAAAAACTGCTTGGAGGGGATGAACTCAATACCACCGTATATCACGTCGCGACCCGTCACCTTCTCCGGGTCGGTATGCTCACCCAACAGTTTTATCTTGGGGGCAAACGAACCAAAAGGCGTCTCCACACGCTGGCCCTCACGGAGCCACATGGCGGCAATCTCTTCTAACAGGTAGAAGAAACGCTTCATCTCGCCCTTGCTGGTATGGCGGTATTTATTACAGAAATCATCGATGTCGTCGAGGGTATATTTGTGATCTACGACGGGTTGGGCGTAGAGCAAGGGTTTGCCGTCTTCACCTTTCGTGGGGCGCGGCTGCAGTTCAAAGAGTACTCCGTCAGTCTTACGTGGCATAGTCGTTACATTTTCTATTGGGTCTACAAAGGTACAACAAATAAATGAGATTCCCATTATAATAGTGAAAAATCACAGAAATCATGTGACTTTGCACCCGTCTTGCACTTGCTGGTTGACTCTACACGTTACTGTCCTTCCCGATATAGGATTATTTTGTCGCGAGTCTGCAAAACAAGTATTTGGTCCATAGGCCTGAAGTGCTCTATGTTAACTGAGAGTTGGCTCAATGCCTTCTGGTTTAAATCGGATACCCAGTAGGCTTGTTTGTCGAGCTGTTGCATAAAGAGTCTGTTGCGCCAGCGACAAAATACGATATAGTGCTCTTCTGACTTCAGACGCTTCTGAATGTTAAGTTGTTTGTCAAGCAGATACACATCGCCATTGGCTACTTGGATTGGCAGGAGGTCGCCGTTGACTGCTATGTTTACGAAACGCTGTCCTTGAGAATCATAGGCGAAAAGCGTGTCGCGCATCACCTGTAATAGTGAGCCTCTTTTTATCTCATCCCAGCGCTTGGCTGCTATGGTGTGACCATCGTTCAGGGAAACGCTGCATAGTGAATCTTCAAAGACTACGTAGGCCAAATCATCACAGACATAAGCGTCCAATGCAACATTTTTGTCTTCTGACAATTGGTTCATAAAGAGCTGATGACCTGTTTGTTTGTCGTAGGAAGCCACGAAGGGCCGTCCTGCCTTGCACAGATTGTTTCCTTTTAAGCCAAACCCCAGGTTTATCATGCAAACCTTATCCTTGTTGTTTGACAACAGGGTGTGAGCGGCACTCTTCGCTGGCAGTTCTGTTTCCCATAGTGGTTGCATCTGCCTGTTCACCTTTGCAATATGTTTTCTGTCAGAGAAATAGAAACAGGTGTCGTCAATCAGTATGTTAGAGTGCAAACCTGAAATGAGTTTGCCTGACGATACGGGCATATACTGACGGTTGAAGCCTGATGCTACGGTTAATCCCAGGGCCGCGAAAGATGAAGCAAAGACACTGCCAATGTCTGTAATGCTGGTTTGAACCTCAAACACATTAATATCGCCCGTGCTCACATTGATGCGGCAAAGGTCATTATTTGCCACAACAATATGGGTGGAATCTTCCCAAAGCATCTGCTCCCAGCCGTTGTTTTTCATGGCAGAGGCTCGTGCCGACCATAGTTCCAAGCCTTCTTTGATACTATAGGCGCGCAGTATTCCTGAGTCATAAGAATAGCCCAGCACCACCGTTTCATCCTGATTAAAAGCCACGGGTATCAATAATGCATCCCAACAGGGCAATCCTTTGTATGGGTCTTTCAGAATCAGCGTGCCTTCCCTTTGCATCAGCACACCCTTGTCCGTATTGTATGCCCAAGAGTCCGAATAGTTGAAGAATTCACTCCATTCCATTTCTTGAGTCCTGAGGGTCAGCAGGCCCATGCTTCCTGTTTTTTTCCATTCTGTATCTTTCTTGTTTCGCTCGCGAAACATCAGCAACAGTCTTTCGCCCTTAGGGTTAGGCTGCACATCATACAGCGTCTTTCCAAAGTCCAGCGTTTCAGCCATGAGTGACGAGCCGTCAGTCTTCTGTCCTATCACCTCGCTCTTCGCTATTGGTGTCACTACTTGTGCATAAACCAAGCTGGCTGTAGTCAAGAATAGAAATAATACTGCTTTTCTCATGATATTACCAAACAAATGGATTTTCTTTATCAAAACTATTTGCAGAGCTTGCAGCCGTCGCACTTGTTGAGCTCGCCGCGGAAGCGCTTTTCTACCAAGTAGTGGAGGCGGTCGCGGAGGGGTTCGAGTTGCATGTGGTCGATGACCTCGTTGATGAAGGCGTTCTGCAGCAGGAGCTTGGCCTCTTGGAGAGAAATGCCTCGCTGTCGCATGTAGAAGAGTGCGGCATCGTTGAGCTGACCTACGGTGGAGCCGTGGGCGCACTTCACGTCGTCGGCATAGATCTCGAGCATGGGCTGGGTGTACATGCGGGCCTCGCGGGTGGCCGTAAGGTTCTGATTGGTCATCTGCGAGGTGGTCTTCTGGGCACCGTGTTCTACCAGCACGCGACCTGCAAAGGCGCCTGTGGCCTTGTCGTCGAGCACGTATTTATAGAGTTCGTTGCTGGTGCAATGGGGCGCTTTGTGGATGATGAGAGTGTTGTTGTCAACGTGCTGCTGCTTGTCGGCAATGACGCAGCCGTAGCACTGGCATTCGGCTCCCTCGCCGCTGAGGGTGAGGTCAAGGCGGTTGCGTGTGATGCCGTTGTGCAGGGTGATGACGTTATGGTTCACGCGGCTGTCGCGCTGCTGGTCTATATAGACATTGCTCACGCGTACATTCTTATGATGGGTCTCTTCGAGGCAATATAAATCCAGCGATGCATTCTCGCCTACGAAAGCCTCGATGACCTGCGTGCCGAGAAAGTTGCGGTCGTCGGCAGCGTGGTCGCAAAACAGCATCTTTAATTCTGCTCCCGCCTCCAAAACGATGAGCACGCGGCGGTTGACCATCAGAGAGGCCTCCTGGGAATTAAACGGACTTTTTAGGATGTTGATGACCTGGATGGCACGCTCTACCTTGACGTTCTTGGGTACATAGACGTAGAGGCCGTCCTGCGCCAGCATGGTGTTGAGGTCGGTGGCGGCATCGTTGGCCTTGCCTGCCAGGCGGTTGTAGTAATCGCTGGTGGCAAAGTCCTTGAGCGAGCCTACGACGACACCCTCGGGCAAGTGTCCCTTCTGCTTATCGTCGTGGAAAAACATATCGTTGACCACGAAATAGAGGCTCGTAGAGAGGTTGGGCACATCGCAACGGAAGGCCTTGTAGGGGTCCACTGGGATGTTCAGGCGATTGAGGTTCAGACCATAGTCGGGCTCAAAAAGCTTCTGCATGTCGGTGTACTTATAGCGCTCCACCTTTTTCGAGGGGAAGCCCTGCTTACAGAAGCGCTCAAAGGCCTCGTCGCGCACGGCATTCATCGCCTCGCTGCTGTGGTCGCAAATCATCCCGCGACATTCCTTATAGAGATCAATATACTGCTGCTCAGAACTCGAAGTAATCATAATTTTCAATTCTCAATTCTCAACTCTCAATTAAGATTACTCTTCTCCGATTTCTTCCTTAATCCAGTCGTAGCCGTGCTCCTGAATCTGCACAGCCAGCTCGGGGCCGCCAGTCTTCACGATGCGTCCCTTGTAGAGCACATGCACATACTGGGGCTTGATCATCTCGAGCAGACGGTCGTAGTGGGTGATGACGATGCACGACGACTCTGGGGTCTGCAACTTGTTGACGCCCTCGGCCACGATACGCATGGCATCGACGTCGAGGCCAGAGTCGGTCTCGTCGAGGATAGAGAGCTTGGGCTCGAGCATAGCCATCTGGAATATCTCGTTGCGCTTCTTCTCGCCACCGCTGAAACCCTCGTTCACAGAGCGATTAGCCAACTTGGAGTCGAGCTCCACAATCTTGCGCTTCTCGCGCATCAGCTTCAGGAATTCGGCAGCATTCAGCGGCTCCAGGCCCTGATACTTGCGCTTCTCGTTGATGGCGGCCTTCATGAAGTTGGTCATCGACACGCCAGGAATCTCGACAGGATACTGAAACGACAGGAACAAGCCCTCGTGGGCCCTGTCCTCGGGCTTCATCTCCAGCAGGTTCTTGCCATTGAAAAAAGCTTCGCCCTCAGTAACCTCATAGAGCGGATTGCCCACAAGGACTGCTGAGAGCGTAGATTTACCTGAGCCGTTGGGGCCCATGATGGCGTGGGTCTCACCGTCACGGATGGTGAGGTCGATGCCTTTCAATATCTCTTTCTCGCCAATTTTGGCGTGCAGGTTTCGTACTTCTAACATCTTTTTCTTCGTATTTGGGGGGCAAAGGTACGAAAAAAAAACGAAAGTACAAAATTTGCGATAAGACTTATGTCTTAACGAGCATTTTATCTGTTTCTGCCGCCCGAGCTGCTTCCATCGCGATTGCCCCACTTCTTGTCGTAGCGGCCTTCGGTGTCGGCCTTTCCGCCAAAGATGTTCAGGCGATAGCGCACATGAAGCATGGCATAGGTGTTGATGCTGTTATAGCGCGTGTCGCTGCGGCCTGTAGCGTTGACCCATCGCTCGTAGTTGCTCTGCTGTGCCAGCACGTCGTAGAAGTTGAGGGCCACGATGAGCGACTTGTCCTTGAGGAACATCTTCGACACCTGACCGTTCCAGATGAGCTCGTTGGTGTTCGACGAGGGGTCGTTGAAACCACGGCGGCTGTTCTCGTGCAGGTTGGTGGAGATCTCGAAGTCCATTGGCAGACGCACCATCACCTGTCCGCCATAGCTGAAGCGCCATGTGTCGAGGTTGGCATTAGGCTGCAGCTCGTTGCGCGAGTGCTGATAGTTCACGTTGCCGTCGAGGGTCACCTCCAGCCAGTCGTTTCTGAAACTGATGTTCAGGCGCTGGTTCACGTTGGTGGTGCGCGTGGTGTTCTTCTCGGCATCAGCCTTCGCCTGAGCCACGTAGCTCACATAGTTGTTATAGCGCAGACGCGTGTCGGAGCCCACATTCCAATGGGCGGCGCTGTCGATGGCGGTGTTGAAGTTGAAGCCGCCGTCGGCATTCCAGTTGCCGTTGATATTCTCTGGGCGCGACTCGCTACCACCAGTCGCAGCATTATAGCGCACCAGGTTCGATATGCTGTTGCGGATATGGCGGTAGTTACCATAGAGCACTATCGAGCGCTTGTATTTCGAGATGTAGTTCTTGTAATACACATTGAGCGAATTGGTGAACTGCGGCTTCAGTCCAGGGTTACCCTCGGTGATGTAGAGGGGGTTCGAGTCGTCCCTGATGGCCAGCAGCTGGGTAATCTCAGGCTGGCGTGTGTCGCCTCGATAGTGGAACCAGATGTCGTGCTGGTCGCTGAACTTATAGTGGAAGTCGAGTGTTGGTGTCACGTTGGTCACATTGCGGATGGTGTCCACATAGATGCCGCGATAGTCCTGAATGAAGTTGGAGTGCTGCGGCTGCACCAGCACACCCACGTTATAGTCGTACTCCTCCTGATAGTGGCGCAGCGTCAGGCGGATGTTGTGGGTGTAGTTCTTATACTCAGAATAGCGACTGAGGTTGGGGTCGAGATAGGGGTCGAGGGGCTCAAGGGTGCCGAGCCAGGGGTCCCACTCACGATAATCGGGGGCAATGCCAGAGAAGGGGTTCTGGGCCATGCGGCTGAACTCATAGGTCTGGCGGTCGCTCTTGTTCTGATTATAGCGCAGCTCGTAGTTGGCCTGCAGGTGGGCACCCTCCCACAGCGGCTCACTATAGGTGACACTGGTCACATAGCCCTTGTTGTCGCTGGGCGTGGTGTTATAGCGGGCCGTGAAATAGGTAGAGTCCTCGTTGGCCTGATTCTTCACACGATAGAGGTGCACATCGTTGTTCGACGTGTTGCGGTTCTCGCTGTCGCCAATAGAACCCTCGAAGCGCACGGTGATGTTGCGGCCTCTGGAATTGAGGCGGCGATAGAGTTGCAGCATACCCCACGCATTCTTGTTCTCGCCATAGCTCAGGCTGGCGCTCTGATTGTGGTTGACAAGGGATGGGGCTAATTGGTCTAACGAGGCTAATGGGTTATCGACAGAGAGATAGGGGTCGGCATCGAAGGTGGCGCTGGCCGAGGTCGAGATACCGTCGTTGGTGCCGTAGCTGCCGTTGGCGCGGAACAGGATATTGGTCAGCGAGTCAGGCTTCCACTCAAAGCGCACGTTACCATTCCAGTTGTTACTGCGACTGAGGCTCCTCGATTGGCTGTTGGAGAAGGTGCGATAGTCCTGACTATAGAAGTTCTCGCTGGAGTTCTCGTTCTCGTTGTCGCCTCCACGATGGTTCCAGCGCACGCTGGCGTCAATCTTCAGCTTCTCGCCGTCGTCGTAGTTCAGGTTCGTACCCAGCATCTTACGGGAGTTCAGACCACGACGGTTCCACCAGCCAGCATTCTCTTCCTTGTTGTTGAAGTTGCCCATCAGCACAAAGCGCATATTATCGGTAAAGCTGCTACCCATGCCGCGCGAGGCGTAGCGATGCTCAGTACCGCCAGCAATATCGAGGTTGGTCATATAGCCGCGGTTCATACCTTTCTTAATGGTGAAGTCGAGCACGGTCTCCTTGTTGCCGTCCTCAATACCCGTGATGCGGGCTTGGTCGCTCTGCTGGTCGTAGAACTTCACATTCTGGATGATGCTCACAGGCAGGTTCTTCAACGCCGTCTCCACATCGCCCAGCATAAACTCCTTACCGTCGATCAGAATCTTCTGAATGGCCTTGCCGTTGACGGTGATATTACCGTCTTCATCGACTTCGGCACCAGGCATACGCTTGATGAGCTCCTCAATAGGCGAACCCTCTGGCGTGCGGAAGGCATCGGGGTTATAAACCAGCGTGTCTTTCTTCACCATCACCTGGGCAGCACGACCTGTAACTACCGCTTCTTTCAGCAGCACGGCGTCTGTCGACATCATCAGCGTTCCTAAGTCCTGACTCTGGTTGCGACGCAGCGTCACCTCGCGCTCAATAGGCTGAAAGCCCACCGATGATATCTTGATGCGGAAAATGCCGTTGCTTGGAGCCTCCACGGAGAAATTACCGCGAAGGTCAGTTACGGAGCCGCCCACGAAGGTGGAGTCACGCTGACGGAACAACTGCACGCTGGCCTGTACCATAGGCTCGCGCAGTTCTGCATCAATCACCTGACCACTAATGGTCTGTTGTCTGTCATCTTCTTGTGCCTGTGCGCCGAGCGTGGTCAGCAGCAAGGTCATCAGTAATATCGTAAATCGTTTCATCATTGTCGCTTAATCATCCTAATCATGGAAAAGCCACCCGCCTCATCGGTCAAGTGGCTCCTCGTTTTTATAGTTATAACGTCTCTTGTGTTGGTTAAGACATTGCAAAGATAGTCATTTTCAGCAGACTATCAAGGAGTTTTGTACGAAAAACTTGCGCAACGCATTGCGCGTTTTCTCCTTATAATGTCGTCACTACTTTCTCAAGAACGTTGTCAGCACTCGAAGGGCCTACCATAAACAAATACTCTCCTCGCTGGAAACGCATGGTATTGCTTTGTGCATCCCAGCTTTCCAACTGCTTCTTGGGCAGAGAAATGCTGATAGCGCGACTCTCGCCTGCCTTGAGGTTCACCTGCTGGTAGGCGCAGAGGGTCATTTGCGGACCTTCCTTATCGGCTGTGCGACGATAATAAACCTGGGCGGTCTCTATGCCATCCACGCTGCCTGTATTCTTCACCGTAAGGGTAAGGGTGACGTTATCGCCATTCACCTTGACGCTGGGCTTCGAGAACGAGAATGTGGTGTAGCTCAGGCCGTAGCCAAAGGGGAACAAGGGCTCGCCAGTGAAGTAGCGGTAGGTGCGATTCTTCATGGTGTAATCAAGGAAGTCGGGCAGGTCGTCGGTGCTGCGGTAGAAGGTCACAGGCAACTTGCCGCTGGGGTTATAGCGGCCTGTGAGCACGTCGGCCAAGGCCAAGCCGCCCTGTTCGCCGTCATACCACCATTGCAGGATAGCGTCGCAGGTCTCCAGTTCGGGTGTCAACGCCACAGCACCGCCAGAGCAGTTGACAAACACCACCTTCTTGCCTGCCTCGTGCAACCAACGCAGCACGTCGCGCTGGGCCTGCGGCAACTCAATACTGGTGCGGTCGCCACCACGGAAGCCTGGCTCGCTGACGCGCATCTCCTCTCCCTCCAAGCGGGGCGAGATACCTCCTATGAAGATAATGGTCTCTGCATCGCCCACCTGTGCCAGCAACTCCTGAGGCGTAGGTACAGCCTTATGTTGGATATCGAAGTTCAGGGCACCATAGCCTGTCTCCTGCACATAGTCTATCTGTACGCGATAGTGCTCGCCAGCCTTCACGGTAATTTCCTTCTGGGCATTCTGAATACGCTGACGGGCCTGCCACAGATTGACGATGGTGTCGCCATTGACCAGCAGGCGAATCTTATCGTCGCCACCAATGGTGAAGATAAGGGTCTCGTCACGCGTGGGGATGAGCGTAGCGTCGAGACGGGCAGAGCAGTTCTCAAGGTTTACGCCAGGAGCAAAGACAGTATTGCCACCATTGCTCAGCTTCACAGGCTCAGTCAAAGTGACGGTAGTGACAGGCGTTCCTGTCATCTCGGTGTTGTTATAATAAACAGCCTGCATGCCGGCATTACCCAACGGAGCACGGAGCTCGCCAAAACGGCTCTCAATACTCTCGTTGCGAGTAAGGCCACAACCTAGCAAATAGGGCACATTGCCCAGCTGCTGGCGGATACCCTCAAGGGCGGTTACGGTCTTAGTAGGATAGCCTGCATAATTACCCCATTGCAGCACGGAGTCATTCGCATTAGGTCCCATCACCAAAACCTTCGGTGTTGTCCCCCCAATAGGCAGCACGCCGTTATTCTTCAGCAGCACAATGCTCTTGCGGGCCATATCGAGGGCCAGCTGCTTGTGTTCTTTCGAAGCTACTGACGATGACGGAATCTTGGTCCACGAAACACGCTCATCACTATCGAAATCGCCCACTTCAATACGGGCAATAAGAAGTCGGCGCAACGAGCGGTCGAGGTCAGACTCCTTGATATCACCACGCTGCACAGCCTCGGGCAAATGACGATACTCTGAACCACACTCCACATCGGTACCTGCAAGCACAGCCTGAGCAGAAGCCTCTGGGCTGTCCTTAGCGGTATTATGCCAACGAGGCAGGAAGTCGCGAATGGCACCACAGTCGCTGGTTATCAAGCCCTTGAAGCCCCATTCTTCGCGAAGTATCTGCTGTTCGTAGCGGGTCTGACTGCAACAAGGCTGACCGTCGATGCGCTGATAGGCACACATCACCTCGGCCACTTCGCCCTGCTGCACCAAAGCCTTAAAGGCTGGTAGATAGGTCTCCCAGAGGTCGCGCTCGGGCAGGTTCTCCACATCGAAGGTATGGCGGTTCCATTCTGGTCCGCTATGCACGGCAAAGTGCTTGGCACAGGCCAGCAGTTTCTTATAGTTGCTCAGCGGCTTACCATCGTAGCTGTAGCCTTGCAAGCCACGCACCACAGCAAGACCCATCTTCGACGTCAGGAAGGGGTCTTCGCCATAGGTCTCCTGTCCCCTACCCCAACGCGGGTCGCGGAAGATGTTGATATTCGGCGTCCAGAACGACAGACTCTGATAGCGGCGGATATTACCTGACTGCTTAGCTTGTTGGGCCTTTACGCGAGCCTCATCGCTGACTGCCGTGAAGACCTGATGCAACAAGGCATCATCCCATGAGGCAGCCATCGCCATCGTGATGGGGAACACAGTGGCATAGCCATTGCGACCCACACCATGAAGGGCCTCGTTCCACCATTGGAACTGCGGTATCTGCAAACGGTCGATGGCAGGCGAGGTGTCCATCATCAGCCTGACTTTCTCTTCCAGCGTCAAGCGCTTCAACAAATCATCGGCACGCTGCTCGGCTGTGAGCTGAGGATTCTGATAAGGCAATGTCTGAGCAGAGAGCGGCAGCATGACAGCCAATAAAAACATCAATGTAATTTGTCGTTTCATCTTAATAAATGAGTTAAGTCCTTTCTGTTGCAAAGTTACGATTAATTACCGAGATAATTACCAAAGAGCTGCTATTATTAACTTTTATTGAGGTCTGTCAGCCCTTCACAAAACCTTTCGAGCGCCATTTGCCTGACCGCCAGCGGCGAACGAGGATGACACCACGGATATTCTCGTCGAGAGCAAAACCCACCCACATGCCTACAAGACCGAGGCCTAACGGGATGCCGATAACATAGCTCACGCCCACGGCGACGCTCCATTGGAATATGACACCAACGACGAAGGGATAGACAGTATCGCCCGTCGCCCTTAGCGTACTGCCGGCAAAGATATTGGCCGTTCGTCCCACTTCGAGAAAGATATCGACCACCAGCACCCAAACGCCCATCTCTATGATTTCCGCATTATCGGTAAAGGCACTGAGAATGCTTTCACCCGTCAGCGCAAGCAGGATGGAACCGCTAATGGTGATTATCATCGACCAGCGGAAGAAATAGTTGCCCAAGACGTAAGCCGCCTGATGTCGCTGCTGTCCCACAAGGTGTCCTACGAGGATGTCGCCACCCTGCGTAATGCTTAAACAGAACAGATAGACAAACATGATTACATTGTGACAATACGTCCTCGCCGCCAGCGCCTCGTTGCTAATCTGATTGATAAAAAAGGTGATGACTACCTGCGAGAGGCAATAGCTGATATTCTCGCTCATGGCGGGAATGCCTATATAAAAGAGGTTGCGCAGCTCCTGCCAAGGCATTGGACGGAAGTAGCGCAGCGGAAACTTGGGTATATGTTTCCTATAATGAATGATAGCCAACAGCACCATAGCGATGGCACGACTGGTGGCAGTGGCAATAGCTGCTCCCTCGACGCCCAGCTGCGGACAGCCCCAATGACCGAAGATCAAGGCATAGTTACCAATGATGTTCAGCACGTTGACAATGCCCGTCACCACCATAGGATAGACCACCTTGTCGGCACTTCGCAGCGAGGCAGAGAACGTAAGCGACAGCGCCTGGAAGAACGATAATGCTCCCGTCAGACGAAGATAGACAAGACCATCGCCCATCAGTTCTGGGCGCAAACCCATGAGTTGTAGCAGTCCTTCGGCATAGAAGAACAGCAGAGCACTGACCGCCAATCCTAACACGAGGTTGACGGTCAGCGCCATGCCTACCACCTGAATAAGTCGTTTCCTCAGTCCTGCTCCGATGTACTGCGCACAAAGGATGGCAGCACCCATCGAGAAGAACTGATAGACAAGGAAAACAAGCGAGATGAGCTGATTGTCTAGTCCCACCGCCGCCACACTATTGTCGCTATAGCGGCTCAGCATCACCGTATCGACAGCCCCCAGCATCATGACGAGGGCCATCTCGATGAACACCGGGATGGTGAGAACCTTCAGCTGGCGTTTCAGGGTCATCCGCGAGCCAGCCTATAGATGGCCTCGATGTCTTCAGCCTTTAACACCTTGAATCCGCCACAGGTCGCTTTATAGTCGCGGCTGCACTTGCGAGTCATCTCCTTGATTTCAGCATCGGTGACGTCCTTGCCAATCAGTTCCTTGATATTGATGGGCATGCCGATAGCATGATAGAAGCGCTCCATAGCCTCGATACCCTTCAAGGCTGTGGCCTCGGGGTCGGTGAAGTCGTTGGGCACATCCAGAACGTTGACGGCAAAGCGTACAAAGCGACTCAGACGCTGAGCATGGATGGCCTCACCATCGGTACGATCAGCTAATACGTAGCGCGCCCAACTGGGCCAGATGGCAGCAAGACCAGCACCATGAGTCACATCGAACATGCCGCTGAGCTCGTGCTCTATCTGGTGTGTGGCCCAGTCTTCATCAACACCACAGCCAGTCAAGCCGTTGTGCATCAGCGAGCCGCCCCACATAATCTGGGCACGATAGCGATAATCTTGAGGATTCTTCAGCACAGCAAAGACTGCGTTCTTAATGCTGCGCAGCATAGCCTCAGCCATATCGGTAGTGAAGTCCATATCACCGTCGAGCGTAAAGTAGCGCTCCATCGTGTGCATCATCATATCGGTCACACCAGCAGCGGTCTGATAAGCAGGCAGCGTCATGGTGCGCTTGGGGTTCATGATGGCGAACTTGGGACGAGAGAGGTTGTTAGAATAGCCCAGCTTCACGTCGCCATCCTCATTGGTGATAACACTCGACTCACTCATCTCACTACCAGCGGCAGGAATGGTCAGCACAGCAGCAACGGGCAACATCTTCTCTGGTTTTACCTTGCCAAGATAGACATCCCACACATTGCCGTCCAATGGCACACCATAGGCAATACACTTGGCCGAGTCGATGACGCTACCGCCACCCACGGCAAGGATAAAGTCGATACCTTCCTTGCGGCAAAGCGCAATGCCCTCCTGTGCCAACGACAGACGGGGATTGGGCACCACGCCGCCAAGCTTGACGTAAGCAACACCACCCTCGTCAAGCAGACCGCAAATCTTGTCGAGCAGGCCTGACTTGATGGCACTCTGTCCACCATAATGTACCAGCACCTTCGTGCCACCATATTTCTTTACCAAAGCAGCTACCTGCTCTTCACTCTGTTCACCAAATACCACCTCTGTGGGTGCATAGAAATTAAAATCCTTCATAGTTAATATTGTTTAGTTAGTTTTTCCTATTTCCCACTCGTCACGCCAGCGCACCACAGGCTTACCGTCTTCAAACTCGATGGGCAGCCAGATATAGCGGGCATCGCGAGGATGGTTAGGCCGCCAGATATCGGCCATGAAGATGTATTGCCCGTTAACGGTCAATACAAACGTGGACTGACCATTGAAGGTTTTCTCAGCAAGCGGACCACGGCAAGGATTGGGGTGCTGCGTCCAAGGGCCCCAGATGCTGGGAGCGGAGAACATACGAGCCTCATTGGGTGCCCAGCCTGTGCAGCCAGAGGTAATCATCCAGTAGGTACCGTCGTGCTTGAAGATGGCAGGCGCCTCATTCTGTCCACCAGGAGCCACACGGGTATATCGACCTGTATGGTGTAGGTAGTCGCCTGTCAGTTCTGCGATATGCAACGTGAAGTTCTCCTCTGACGAGAAGATATGATAGGCCTTACCATCATCATCAACGAAGAGGGTCATGTCGCGCGCCATCTGACCAGTACCGTAGTCGCGCTTCAGATACTCATCGAAATTCATGGGCGAACCTTCTATAGGCCATGTGCCGGCATTGGCTCTTGAGGAATAGAGGAACTTATATGGGCCTTCAGGTCTGTCGGCCACAGCCACACCATAGCGGGCGGCATTATAACCCTGACCCTTCAGTTCTAAGTGGAACCACATGCAGAATTTCTTGGTCACAGGATTATAGATGACCTTTGGACGCTCCAAGATGCAGCCTCGCTCGATGTCAGAGTCAGTTGTTGCTCCGCGTCTCCTGGCATTACGTCCATTGCCTTGTCCTGATGCGGGCTCTGTCACACTCAGCGCCACGCCGCAGTTGCGCCAGTTCATCAAATCCTTCGAGGCGTAGCACATCACACCTACCATCGCATCGCTGGTGCGGTCGTCCTTATGTTCGCCAAACCAATAATAGGTGTCTTCGTATTTCATGATGCCTCCACCGTGGGCATTGATGTGGCGTCCGCCGTCATCGTACCACAGTTCACCAGAACGGATGGCCTGTTTCTTCTGCTGCTGTTCATTCCAATACTGCTCCAATCGTTTTGCCTCAGCCTTGGTGATATGAATCACTGAGCCGTGCTTGGGCGACACGAAGTTAGTCATCTTCATCTTTCCCTCGCCAAAGCGGCCCAGCGGTGTGAAGGTTTTGAAGTCAGAGGTCTCCACAAAGCCGAAGTTGTTGGGCTGGACGCTATAGATGTCGTACATGATGACCCATTTGTTCTCGCCAATGCGCTTCCATACGTTGGGAGCCTCGCAGCCCGAGCGCTCTGTGTCTATTTGCTCAGCGTGGTAGTCGCCGAAGTGATTAATCTTGTCGCTAATCATATACTTGATGCCGCCAGGATTTTCCTGTGACACATAGGTCATGAAGTAGCGACCGTCTGGCATCGGACAGATATCTGCATCGAGTACTTGAATGGTGGTATCAGGATATTCGAAAAGCAACTGGGGTTCGGTCTCCAGAGTAGTAAAAGCCTCATCGGCATAGCTGTAATAGAGTTTGGTGCGACCACCTGCCTGCTGACGGATAGTGAAATAGACCATAGGCTTTCCAGCCTCGGGGTCCCAGATGGTCTGAGGCGCCCAAGCACATCCTATCTCTCCAAATGTTTTCGGGAAGAGCTTGTCAATACGAGCCACATGGTGCGTCCAGTGAATCAGGTCGTCAGAGGCCATCAGGACCAGTCCGCGGTTGTTGCCCCATCCATACGCTTCAGGACGCTCCCATTGCGTAGTACGGATACCTTTCTGCTTGCCGAAGATGTGAAGGTCCGTCATAGCAATATAGAACTTGCCGTTCGGCGCACGATAGATATGCGGATCGCGTATGCCGTGCTGCTCGGCTATCGAGTCGCCCGAAATAATCGGCTCGGCGTTGTTCACTGCCGTAAACGTATAGCCGTCGTAGCTGATGGCCATAAACAGTCCGTGGGTGGGATCGCTGAAATAGGTGAAGAGGTAGGCACCCATATCCTTTTCGGTGAGGGCACGCTTGGGTTTTGCCGTCGCAGAAAGTGTGATGAAAGCGACAAGAATCAGTAAAAAGGTTCGTTTCATTGTATCGTTATTGTTTTATAATCAGTTTATCGCCGTTCAGGTCCACCTCGAAGAGATGGGGGATGCGGACGGTACGGCCAAGGGCATCCTTGGAGTGATGATGTACGGACATCATCCATTGGCCGTCGAAGCGTTGGAAGAGCATCGAGTGACCATAGCCTGAAGGAGTGATGGGCTGGGGTTCTTGAATCCAAGGACCGTCGAGTGTTCCGCTCTCGCTATAAGCTACGCCCTGGGTATAGACGTCGAAGACCCAAGAGGTCCAGACCATACCCAGCCGTCCTGTGCCAGTTCGGAAGAGATAGGGTCCGTCGGTGACCTTATTCCAGGTAATCTCCCCCTGGTCATTTCGTTCCCGACTCCAGGGTGAGTCGCTGGCTCGGAAAAGCACCTTTGGTTCGCCTACTGTGCCGCTGAGGTCGGGTTTGAGCTCTATCTTCTCAATGGTGCCGTTCCAGTTCTGCAGCCATTCGCCACAGAAAACCATATAGGGTTTCCCGTCGCGGTCTTTCCAGTAGGTACCGTCGAGTGTGGGACGATTGGCAGGTAGATAGGTATCATCGCCAAAGGCACGATAAGGTCCCATAGGGTTGTCGGCACGAAATACCTGCGATGCCCGTCTTTCTATGACATTGCCACGAACGGTATCTATCTTCACCGCCTGATTGGTGAACGTGGCGAAGTAGTAATACCAGCCATCGCCTGTCTGGTGCAACTCTGCGGCCCATATCATAGGACGCGGTCCCATCCACGAGTTGTTAGAAAAGGATGTCACACGATGAGGTCCTTCCCACAGCTTCAGGTCGCTAGAACGCCACATCATGCCGCCCGTGCCCGTCATATAGTACATCTTGGTTTTCTGGTCGGCAAGAATAGCTGGGTCGCTCAGTCGTATCGAGTCCAACGGCACATTCTGCCTGACACGCATGGCACGCTGCTGGACAGGTTCAGCCTGTGCATCGAGCCAGCAGAGGAAGGCCACAAGCGATGCGTTCCAGTTGATGGCAATCTCGTTGGAGGCATAGGAATCGGTATCATCGAGATACGACTCATCAGGCACATTCGAAGGATAAACGGCAGTCTTCAACTCACGCTTGTCCTGCTGTCCTGGGTTCGGACCGCCCACAAGCATGCCTGGGAAGGGAGCCTCGATGGCATCGGCAGCCGACGGACGGTGGTGGGGGTGCATGGGTGACTTATCACCAAAGCCAGTCACATAGCAATAGCCTGTGGCGTTGCGCCCCAGCAGATAGTCGGCATTCTGCAGAGCGTAGCGACGATACTTCTCTGTGCCCATCATCTTGTCAGCATAGAGAAGGGCTAGGGCCTGACAGCAGCAATGTTCGGCTAGGCAACCCCATCCGAAGTCGCGCGGACTGTTGCCATAGGGCGACTGGAAACTGGATGTCTCGACGTCTTTCACAGCCTCATCACAATAGGTCGTCAACTGTTGGAGCATCGTCTCTCGCAAGGGATTATTGGCGTCAGCCAGACATTCAAAAGCTCCCAGCGAGGCTACGTTGCCCCACGAGGGTGTGGTGAACTGCTTGGGCTGATACTGCTTAGCATCGTCGAGATAAACCTGTTTACCCGTCAGGCGCCAAAGGGCTGTGGCAGCCCAGAAGAACTCGTCGTTAGCGTTAAAGTCGCCATAGGTGCCAGTGGTGACGGCAGGATCTTTCAAGGTGTTCTGCATATAGAAACTCCTGGGATGCTCCTTCGCCCATTGATAGGCCCGCTCGGCCATTGCTGCAGCTTGAGCGGAGAAACCGGGATAGTCTCTCTGATAGGGTTCGAAGAGGCGTGCGGCATCGGCCATCACGGCTGCGAAGTCGAGAGTAGCCGTTGTGCTTTTTGCCACCACATAGCGTTGCTGCTTACAGTCCGTTGGCATCACAAATCCTTCGAAATTGGGTGTTGTCAACTTATGATATACACCACCGTCGTAGGGGTCCTGCATGGTGAGGAACCACTTCAGGTTGAACATCATCTCGTCCAAGATATCGGGCGTGACATTATTGCTCTCTGGGATGTCGGTCTTGAGCTGTGCGAAATAATAGGGAAGTTGCTCATAGGCTGCAAACATCAGGCCGATGCTAAAGGCCGAGTTCACCACATATTTATTATAGTCGCCAGCGTCATACCAGCCATAGGGAGAGTTGATAACAGTTCCTGCGGGTCTCAGCGGCGAAGCGGCAGAATTATGGACCTGCACACGGGTATCGGGATGACCCAACGGACGGCTATAGACAGCATCATCGATAGCTACACCCGAACGAATGAGATAGAACAAACGCAGCGAAGCCTTCGCTATATCACGATAAGGACGATTACTGACATGAAGCACACACGACTCATCGCCAAGACTCACACGATAGTCGCCTGGCGTCGTCAGCCCGTCAAGGGTGACTACATAGCGCGTCTTCTGGGACAGGGACGACACGGCCTTACGCACCGTCTTTGCCTTTATCGTCTTGCCATCGAGCGTTGTCACTCGCACCTTGTTGCCAGGGTTCTTACCCTCTACAACAATCACTTTCTCTTGCTGCGGATAGCAGCCCACCTGATTACGACGTATAAGCTCACTTGCCTGTGCACAGATGGTGAGACAGGCAAAAAACAATGCGACACAAATCGATAATCTCTTCATTGTCCAAGGTTTGTCAAGTCATTTAGTTATTCGTTTGCAAAAATACTAAATTATTTCGAAAAACCGATATATTGGAGCAAGAATTAACTATTATTCATTCAGATAATCTCTTTCACTTAAAGAGATAGGACTTTTACCCCTAAAGGAATGATTCCTTTCATTGAAAAGTGCCATTCCTTTCACCCTTGGAGCCTATCTCTTTCACCCTTGGAAGGCATCTCCATAAAATACCCTGTACAAGACGGATGATTACTCCTTCATGACTTCTTCCCACATAAGCACAGAACCATTGCGGCGAGCAGGATCAGGGCCTACAAAATCCCATGAGTAGGGACTGCCCGTGGTAGGACTCTTGCCCAGGTACTTGTGGTTCTTCAGCGACAGAAGCATGAAGTCGTGGTCCAGATAGTCCTGCCACAGGAATGTTGTAGAGTTGATGTCATCGGTAGTAGCCAGCTTTTCTCCGCCTACAAGTTTGTCAGTGGTGAAGCGCACATCGCCAGGCAGTCCGTCGCCATAGACCTTCACATAGCGGCCGTCGGCACATTGCAGAGCTACCAAACCCTGTCCGCGGTCAATGACCTTGAACTGCGTCAACTCGCTCTTATCGCCAGCATGAGTATCGTGTAGCATACCGTGCTTCAGGGCAATGGCAGGTCGACCCGTCGCCTTGTTGATGATGCGGATGGTCTTGCCGTAGGGAATATTCTTGCTACGATCAGCACAAGGCTCGTCAATGGTAAAGTTATCGAACTCGGCATAGCCGCCCTGCTTACCTTTCACATTAAAAGCGAATAGAGCGTGGCGCGACCCCTGGAAACTGATGAGCTGATAAGTCAGCGGCATTATGCGACCAAGGGTCTGGAAGTTAACACCATCTGTGGAGTAGGCATACTGCATCTGGTTGTTGTCATAGTCACCGATGCAACGGAGCCATATTTTATCGCTGGCAAAACCAGTTGACACGAGGACGGTATCATTAGTCATCTGTTCAAAAGAACGTAATGAGAGGGCATTACCTTCCTTCACTAAGCCTATCCACGAGCAGGGAACATTGATATTGCCTAAGCCACAGACATCGCCATCTTTCATGCCCTTTGTATAGAGTTCAACGGTAGTTGTCGACTTAGGGCCGATGACGCGCTGGGTCAGCGTATTACGAGCCCACATCAGTTGTTCTGCAGGCTGTGCCTGAATGCGTAGCTTACCACCCTTCAGGCACCACAGCTTCTCCTCTGGATTATGGTTCCATTGCCAAATGGGCTTCAGCGTTTTTCCATTGAAATCATCGCTACGGTCATAGGGAGCACACATAGGCTGCGGCTCCTCTCCTATTCCATAACATCCCAACTTAGTGTCGGGCTTGAACCACGTACGGGGAGCACGACCCAGATTGCCCTTAAGTCCCACCATCGGCCAGCCATCCTCCCAAGTCATGGGCATCAGGCAGACGGTGCGACCAATAGAATGGAAGTCCTGCATGAAGAGAGCCCACCAAGAGCCGTCCTTAGCCTGTACGATACCACCCTGATGGGCATTATCGCAGCCTGTGGCATCGGGGCTAGCAGCATTAACGCCAAATTTCGTGCCGTCCTCGCCAATGCGGTATTTCGTGCCACGAGGTACAGAAGTGCGTCCTACACCGTGGTAGCCATAGGTTTCGTCGGCCTGGATGACCCGTGTCTCATAAGGTCCCCAGATACTTTTAGAACGTGAGCAGAGTGTACGACCGTTGGGCGAGTAGTCAGTAGATATGAGATAGTACATACCATCAATCTTATACATGTGGTGACCCTCACCTATGCCGTTGCCCTCAGGAATGATGACGCGGTCGCTACCCTCAACGGGGCCACTCATGTCGGGTTTCAGCTCAGTACAATGCACCTCACCGTACTTATGGATGGCATAGATTTTACCATCGTCATCGAACAACACCCCCAAGTCGTAGATGTTACCCTGCATGTTATGGTGTGTCCACGGCCCCTTGATGTCCTTCGCTGTATAGCATTGCAACCCCTTACCATTGATATTTGAGAAAACATAGAACTGGCCATTGGCATAACGGATACAAGGAGCCCAGATGCCCTGTCCGTAGATTTCCTGATGATTCTTCAGCGCAAACTTATCCTCAGGGAAATCGAAACGGTCGAAGCAGTAGGAGGCAAACTCCCAGTTCACCAAGTCCTTTGAATGGAGGATGACAAGTCCGGGTACAGCGTGCATCGTCGTGCCAGCGAGGTAATAGTCATCGCCTACACGGATGATGTCAGGGTCAGAGAACTCGTCATAGAACAGAGGATTGGTAAACGTGCCGTTACCGTTGTCGGCAGTCCATGACGTTGACTGTGCGTTGACATTAACGACTGTGAAAGATAAGAGGCTGCAGGCCAGAAACAACATTTTCTTCATCATTGCAATAGTACAAAAAGGGGTTAGATTTAGTTTTCGTCTGCAAAGATAATAAAAAATGGTGAAACCGATACAAGTTTCGTGGATTTTTATTATCTTTGCAGCCACAGTAATAAAAGTTATCGATTATGAAAAGAACCGTATTATATTTATTCGTGCTGTTGCTGGTAAGCTGTGGTCAGCAGCCCCAAAAACGCAGCGAGTCTGTCAATGAAGAACAGCCTCAGACACTCAGCGAGTCAAAGAATGAACAGATGGAGGCAAGCGTTGAGAACGAAGAAAGAATCCTTGAGCCCATAAGCATCATCACCATGCCGAAGATTACTTTGGCAGAATGGGAGAAGTGTGGAGAATTGCTTGACGAGGGCGATGAGTCTCAGAACTTAAATAAGTACGGCGACCTTACTATTTTCGAAGACATGTACAGCGGACGTTGCAGCTGGTATTGCGGCGGCGAGGTGAAGAGCGTCACGGCATCGAGTTGTCTGCAGCCCGTAGGCTCGTTTAACTATAATGGTGAGAATGCCCACGACTTCAGTCACGAGAGTGTCTGGGCCACAAAGGGCAAAGGCATTGGCGAGAGCCTGACCTACACCTTTGAGGGAAAATGTCCTCGTATCACGGCGGTGAAGATCCTGAATGGTCACGTGAAAAGCGAGAAGGCTTGGAAAACCAACTCACGAGTGAAGAAGTTGCGCATGTACTATAACGACCAACCCTATGCTGTCCTCCACTTGCAGGATAGCCGCACTTTGCAGATTTTCGATGTGGGCACCCTCGGCTATCATGACGATACAAAGCCCGACTGGACGCTGAAGTTCGAGATTCTCGAGGTTTATCCCGGCTCAGGCTGTGATGATACCGTCATCTCCGAATTGTATTTCGATGGCATCGATGTACATTAAAATAGAATAGGTATCTTAGTTATTTTAGTCCATAGGATAGCGAACGTCCCACTTGCGGCGTAGGTTGTCCATGAGTTGCATGATGTAGAGGGTTTCGGCATGCGGCATCTCACGAGGCTCGAAGAGTCCGTCAATGAGGGCTTGGCGACAGGCAAGGAATTGATACTCGTAGCCAGTAATCTGCTGAGGCACTCGGATGGTCTCTACGTAGGTTCTATCGGGGCCATTGACGGTGATAGTCTGCGGATTGTTGATATTATCAATAATGAGGTTGCCCTGGGTGCCAGCAATGACGCCAATATTATCACCTACGCAGGAAGCACTCGACTGCAAATTGCAGAGCACGCCATCAGCAAGGACGATAGTCATCGCGTTGGTAATATCCATACCTGTTGCTGATTTCACACACGTGCCATCAATACTAACGATGTCGGCAGGAAAGAACATACGCACAAAGTTTAAGGCATAGACACCAAGGTCAAGCAGAGCGCCACCACAAAGGTCGGGTCGCATAATGCGGGGCTTGTCTCCCATCGAATAGCCGAGGGTAGCAGTCACAAGTCGAGGATTTCCAATACGTCCACTATTAATAAGGTCACGTACCATTTGTACCACAGGCTGGTAGCGAGTCCAGATTGCTTCTGCCAAGAAAACATTCTTCTCATGCGCCAAACTGATTATCTCCCTAGTCTGTCGAACGTTGGCCATAAAAGCTTTTTCAACAAGACAGGGCTTGCCTGCCATTATTGCATCTTTGGTAACATCATAATGATGCGAATGAGGCGTACCGACATACACCAGGTCCACATTGGAATCGGCTATCAGTTCGCTGTATGAGCCGTATGCGCGAGGGATATCCCACTTCTTAGCGAAAGCCTCAGCCGTTGCTAAAGTACGAGAACCCACAGCATAGGCCTCACATTGATCCAGCCCACCAAGGGTAATGGCTGCCTTTTCAGCAATCCACCCCGTTCCGATGATTCCTACTTTCATTATCTTGCACTTAATAGAATTTCACTATATCATCAAGCGGCCGATGGCGGGGTTGCACAGGATTAGCAGCACGATAGCCAAGAGCGATGACTGCCATGATGGTCTCGCCTTCAGGGATAGAGAACAACTGGCGCAACTTGTCAGCCTCACGCATACCCATAATGAGGGTATCGAAGCCCATAGCACGAGCTTTTAGAATCAAGTAGCAGTTAGACAGGCCGTTGTCATAGGCACCCCAACCGTCGCCTACTTCATTGGTGGGTTTTCCGCTGAAGAAGCCAGACTTGCCCCGTTCGAAGGTTGAGATGATGAGTACTGGTGCATTCTTGATACGGTCCTTATTGCCACCCACCATATCCTGTACAGCAGCGACTTTCTCGGGCGAGATGGCGACATAGTATTTCGACGGTTGCTGATTAGCCCATGAGGGAGCCTCCTGGACGGCCTCCATCAATTGGCGCACCTCGGCCTCGGTAATCTTCCTTGTTGCATCGTAGTTACGAATACTACGTCGAGTGGTTAATACTTCGTCGAACGACGGTGAAGGACTTGTTTGCGAATAGCTGGGCAGCACCATCAGTACTGCGAGAATAGCGAATGTGATGATTCTTTTCATTGTCTTCAGTTATTTATTCTTTATCTTTTGGATTATCAGTAGTCATTTCACCGAGTTGGCAAGTCAAACGGCTGATGTCGTTAGCGCTTTCTTTCATGCGTGCCGTAATGTCGCTAACCTCTTCTTCTGGGAGTCCGTGCAGGCTTGCAGAGAGGACTTGTGCAAAGCCGCAGATGATATTGAGAGGAGTACGTATTTCGTGATACATATCCTGGATGAATGCGGTTTTTCGTTGATTGGTCTCGACTTTGAGCTGAGTGGCAGCAGCAAGTTCGTGGTTATGTTGTTCGAGCTCTTGGTTAGCCTGTTGGATGTCGCTGACTGTTTGTGCCAGTGACTGCTGCATCTGAATAAAGCTGTTTTGCAGTCGTCCTACACTGTCGCGTCGTTGGCTCTGTGGGAGAGGCTCGTCGAAATGTCCTTCAGCAATGCGTTTTGCCTGTTCATCGAGTTGTCGTAGTGGCTGTACTGCACGGCGTACAGTCTGATAGCAGAAAAGCATAAGGAGTGCAAGTCCGAGGATGATGAAAATCCAGACGGCAGTAAGCAGTCGGTTATAACGTGCAAAGACATCGCTGACAGGACAGACGATGGCAATGCTCCATCCAGTACGGAGCATAGGCTGATAGAAGATGAATGCTGGCTGCCCGTCGACAATGGTTTCTGTCATGCCGCTATGACCTGCAAGCATTTTGCTTCCCATAGCTTCGATGTCGCGTTTTGCCTCTGGTGCTGCATCGCTGAAGATACTCTCTCGGAAGAGTTTAGCGGTGTCGGGATGTACAAGATAAGTGCCGTCACGTCCAATCATGATAGCCGAGGAGTTAGGATAGGGCTTCAAGTCAGTGATGACCTGTGATAGCCATTTGAGCGTAAGGCTGGCTGTGATAGAACCGATATAGCGTCCATCGGCATCGCGCATAGGACAGCAGTAAGATGTCATAATATCAGGTGAGGAAAGTGTGCCTTCGTTGTAGTCATCGAAAGCATCAATCCAACAGGACTTGCCGAGTATGCGTGGTGTTTTATACCACACGGCATCGAAGTATTCGAAGGGCCCCTCACGTACGGTGGTAATGCTATCTGGTAAGGGGGCATTTGCCAAGGATAAAGAATCAAGGGCGTCAGAGGGACGATGGCGGAGGGAGTAGGCAGAAAAGTAGCGGCCCATTTCTGGGAAATAATAAGGTTCCATGGAGATGGCGAAACCCGTGAGGAAAGCATGCTGCTGGACGGTGCGATGTGTGAAGACGAGGAGCGAGTCGGGATGTAAATGTTGTGGTGTAGTAGTGGCCATGAAGTTGGTAACAAGCTCCGTTTCGTCCATGATGCCGTTGATTTGCTCAGCAGTATTGTCGAGTAGCTGTGTGGCCCGTTCGAACGCTGCATTCTGGATATATCGTTTACAACGAAAGAAGAGATAGTCGAAAAGGAGAGAGAAGACCACGGTGACGATAATGACAATAATCAGTCCGAGGCGCAATGAAAGGCTACGGGTAAGCGCATTAGTGGGAATGATGCGCTGTTTGATGTTGTTGAAGAATCGTTTCATGAGCCAGCAGGGTCTTGTATGAGTTGGTCGAGCAGTTGGATGATAGACTCACTACCCTGCATGATGTCGGTTTGCAGGGAGTCCATGTCTGTTTTAGAGAGCTGAGGATAATCGCGGCATAAGGTATCAGTAGTATGACAGAGATCATCTACATGTGGGGCCATACGTTGGGTCATATTGCGGAGGAAGTTTGCCTTTTTCTTCTCGTATGCCTCAGCCTCGTCATAGGTAGCTTGCAACTGTGCGTGCTGACGGTTCAACTTGGCCTGTTTGCGTTTCATCTCAGTCATATAGGCTTTCAAGGCCTGCTGCATCCTCGACAAGCTGTTCTGTAGTCGTCCAGTCTCGTCGCGATGGTGAGTATCTGGTATCGGGGTATCTAGATTACCCTGGGCGATGGTCTGTGCGGCATCAGCCAGCCTATGTAGAGGTCGCAAATGTCGTGCGATGACTATATAGAGAATATAGAGCAGCACGATAATGGTGACAATGCTCCAGGACAATAGGATCCACTGCATTCGTGCGTATTTTCCATAGATATCCTGCGCAGGACACACCGCTGCAAGGCTATAGACACGATTGCCCAGAGGCTGTGTGAAGATATAAATATCCTGATTATCGGACACCACCTGTCGATACCCGCCAGTGCCACCAGTGATATAGGCATCGAACTGGCTGCTGTCGCGACGTATAACATAGAGTTGAACATTAGGAAGCGAATTTTGCAACGTGGCCAGCGATCCAGACTCTTCGATGAGCTTTTCAATGCGACTACGATTGATTCGTAATTGCTGGTTCTCGAGCCGTGCCATCATCTCCGTCTGTCGCAGCGAGTTGTCAATACGTAGTGCTGTGTTTTCGAGAGCTTGGATTGTTGCATCAATGGTTTCATCGTGTATGACATCCTCCGAGAAGCTGGTGAGGAGTGCGATGACCAAGCTTGAGATGGCCAACACGAAGCCCGCCACCCACAGCGAGAGCTGTGTGGAAAACGAAGTACGTATTTTATGGAGTATTGTCATATATAAAAGAGTAAAAGTTATTTTGCCCCTACGATATTCTTAAGTGAGGAACCAAAGATGACGTACTGTGTGTTGCCAGCGATAGTGCCCTCATTCTGTCCCCAAAGGAATGGCCAGTCATCGTAGTTTTCGAAATGGTCAGGCTTACGAAAGAGCAATCCTGGAGCCACATTACCCGGTATGGCAGAGAAATCTGCACGGTTGTTGCCATAGAACACCTGCTTAGGACGTGTGGCCCCAACGACGGCAACGAATGAGTAGTTGTGGTAAGGATGGCAACCATAGAGCCAGTTAGCCACTCGGTACACCTCGTCTTTCGAGATGATGTCGGGGAAGTAGATGTGTGCATAGTTGACCGTAATGCCAAAGTTCAACACAGCATTGACACCTGCCCAGTTTCCTAAGCCGATAGGTACGCCGTAAGGATTCTGCGTGTCGAAGCTCTTGATATATTCGGCATATTGCTGGACGGCAGGTCGCAGTTTTTGTTTGTAGTCATTACCCTTCATTGGGATACTGTCGAGCATGGTTTGGAGGTTACGTGCCACGTTACGGTAGTTGCCATCGCCAGTACCTGTCAGCCAGTCATTGTCTGCCTCTGCCTGTCTGTCGCGTGGACGACGACGCTGCTTCATCAGTTCTTGGGCTTCCTTTCGCAGACGGTCTGCCTGCTTTTGTGCTCTGTCGGCCAGCTCATCATTGTAGCCGCGAAGCACACGGGCAGCCGAAGTGAACACTCCTGCCGCCTGAAGGTCAAGACTCGGATTGCGAGTTGTAAATGCCCACATATCATCAGGCGTGCCACTTGACTTACCATCAGCACTCACTTCATACGGTTTTAAAGAAGGGTCATAGTGCAAACCGTCAGTAATCGAGGCTGCATCACCCAGATGGTGATAATTATCGAGCACGGAGTTGGAGAGCGTAGAAGCCATATGACCTATCTGCTCAGCCTGTGCCACGAGGTTCAACACACCATGTTCTATGAACTGTAACACATCGGGTACACCGTCAGGACGGTGAAGTTCCACATAACGTTGCTGTTCACTGACAAAGGTCTCGTCGCGCTGTGGGTGGAACAACTCCCATGTTCGGATAAAGTTCTGCACCACGTTGATATTCGAGCCTGTCTCTATATCGAAGTCACCCGCATCGAAATAACCACCAATATTTAAACCAGGAATAAGTTCATAAGGCTTATATTTCGTATCAGTCTGTGCGCCTTGCCTATGCAGGTCGAAGTGATCGCTCTCGGGCGCCTGAAGATAACCTTCCTTGAAAGGTTCACCGTGCCATGTACGATAGCCTTCTGTCACATACATGTGATTCATATGAATGGGCACCCAGACATCTGTTGTCGCATCAGTAATCTTGTCGTAGACATGCTCGTCAATGAGAAAGTCGTTAGTCTTTGTCTGACCATACTGTATATAGTAAACACCTGGCTGGCGAACAGAGGAGAAGTCAAACTTCACATAATTGTATTTATAATAGGGTCCCCAGTTGCTGATGGCACCTTGGAAAGCCTGTTCTGTGGTACCGTCCTGTTTAATACGCATAAGCGTAGCTGTGGACTGCGGTTTATCGTTCTTGTCAAGCTCAATGACAGCCACCTTAGGTTGTTCGGGGGTATAGCCAATCTGGGAGAATCCGATATTTGGCTGACGTATCCAATTGGGGATAGCATGGGGTTCCACAGTCCATGTCACCACCTTACCAGTTTTTCCTGCTGGCAACACGCTACGGAGCACAAACCAACCGTTCTGAGCCAGCATACGTCCATCATATAGTTTCAACTCTGCGTCATTGCTGTTGATGCTTATCAGACGCTCAGGGTCGTCAGTAGCAATTGTGAGACTATGCCCAGTCTCTAACGGCATAGGGTCGACAAAGCGGTCTGTACCCCGATCATCATAAGTCTTAAAACCTTTGAATTGTCGTGGTTTCTCACTATTAGGCCTAGTGATGGTCTGACTAGTGGCATAACGGGGGAAGCGGTTCAGGCGTCCGTCCATAATAAATGTCTTGAGCCAGTACTGCGATGGTAGGAACTCAATATTAAATCCTGCCTCGCCGACGAGTTTCTCTGGCACGGGTTTGTCCAAATAAACAGCAATCTCGACAGCCTTGCCCTTAGCTGTCACCACAGCCCTACTCTCAAAGTCGTAATCATCGTAACGCATCGTTACCTCGATGCTACCATTGGCTTTGTCCACTTTCCGATGTGTCATCTTAGGCACAAGATCCCACTGTTCCGGTGTGTTGTTCAGACGGACGGCACCACCCTGTACAGTACGCACACCATGATGAATAATCTCGATACCAGAATTTTTCTCATCGTTGAATCCACCATTGAAACTATTGCTGAACACCAGCACGTTCACACCCTGACGTTCGAAATACTCCAGGTCGTTGAGTTTCAGATCCTGTGCACATAATGAGGCAGATGTTATCAACCCCGTAAGAAGAAAGAATACTCGTCTCATTGTCTATGTCTTTAGTTATTGTGTGTGCTATGTTATTTGAATATCTTCTGTGCGAACATTGACAGATAGATGCGCCAGTTGCGCCAGATATGACCACCATCGTTCTCATAATACTCATAGGGATATTTGTGGCCATCAAGGTACTTGCGCAGGTCGGTATTCATCTGCATAAGGAAATCTTCCTTACCAATTGCAATCCAATAGAGCTTAGGCTTCGAGTCGAAGAGACGTTTCATCTGAGCATCGAACTTAGCCTGGTCGTCATTGCTTTGCTGTCCGTTGAGTGAACCACCGAAGGCCATACGCGTAGCTGCTGACTGCAGACCATAATAATCAAATGTCTCTGGGTAGAGTCGCGAGATGCCAAAGGTGTGGCCGCCACCCATCGAAAGACCTGTCACAGCACGCCCCGAGCGCTTAGCGATGGTCTGGTAGTGACTGTCCACAAAGTTGACGATATCCATGAAGCTCTCCTCCATTGTTGCCTTGGCACCACGCTGGTTAAACGCATTGCCATCGGGGGTGTACATACCTTCGTGCCACCAGCCTGGTGCAGCGTTACATGTTGGGTTACCATTTGGCATCACTACAATCATCGGCACGCACTTACCCTCGGCAATAAGGTTATCCATAATCTGCCACGTGCGACCAAGGTCCCCCCAGGCGGTCTCGTCACCACCATGACCATGGAGCAGATACATCACGGGGAAGCGCTGCTTACCATCATAGGTCGGCGGCAGATAGATGGTCATACGACGCTGTTGCCCCAAAGTGGGACTGTCGTACCACACTCGGCTCATGGTGCCATGAGGCACATCGTTCACCGAATAAAGATGACCTTTATCGTCAGCCGACTTTGTCACGATAAAAATGTTGCTCAAGGTAGAAATATCTCGGTTCACATAACTGTTCGAGGGATCGACGATACGCTGACCATCTACATTCAGGCTATAGGAATAGAGCTCAGGATTGAGCACATCCGTAGTCACTGTCCACACGCCATTGTCTTGCTTAGTCATGTCGAGGCGCTTGTTGCGAATCTCCTCAAAATCGCCATTGACACTGACCTTCGTGGCCGAAGGGTCATAGAAGTTAAAGGTCACAGTGCCATCAGCATTGATAACGGGCGACTTTACTCTGGGGCGCTGTCCCAATGCTTGCTGGCCATAGCTGCTCATTGCCATCAGGCCCATCATCATCATTAAAAGAATCTTTTTCATACGTTATTGGTTTGATTGTCTTGTTAATATTTCAGGGTTTTAGGGGTGACGTGCTCTCTCGGATATTCAACTGGGCGTTGAGAACGATATGCTTGATAGTGGTATTGCCGTTAATCTGGTCAAGCAGCAGTTTCGCAGTTTTGCGCCCCATATCCCTCTGGTTCTGCTTCACGAACGTCATACGGGGATACGACATGCCTGACACCCAGTCGCTCATAAAACCAATAATAGATACATCCTGTGGGATTCGCAACCCCTTGCTGACTATAGCCTGAAAAGCGGCAAGGGTCAGAAGACCGAAGTCAGCCAGGATGGCATCAGGCGGTTCTGGAAGTGCCAGCAGTTCCAAAGTATCAGACAGTCCAGAGTTAAGACTTACATGACCGCATTTTACCAATTCCTTCCTGATGGGCATTCGCCTTTCTCTCAATGCCTCCAGATAACCATGCTTACGGTCAGAGGATTGTTTGATGCGGTTGGGTCCTCCCAGATATGCTATTCGTTGTGCTCCGCTGTCAATCAGATGGAGCGTTGCCTGTCGAGCTGACTCAACATCATTGAAATTCACCATAGGACAGTCTATATCTGCGACACGGTCGAAAAGTACCACGGGGATATTACCATCTTTTAATCGCTTGATATGAGTAAAATCAGTCGTTTCCTGTGACAGACAAATTGCAATGCCTTCGACGTGCATATCCATAAGCCGCTCCACGCATTCCACCTCGCTCACATACTTATCACCCGAATCGGTAATGATACACATATAGCCATTATTACGTGCCTCCACCTCTATCCATTTCACAATCTGCGCATAGTGTGCAAATGCTATATCAGGCACCACGATACCCAATGTCCGCGTAGCACCATAACGCAGACTCATGGCAAAGGGATTAGGTCGGTAACCCCTTTCGTTGGCCAACTCAGTAATCTTCTGTTTTAGGTCAGGACTAACACCAGGCTGGCCTTTCAAAGCACGTGACACCGTAGACACATTCACACCCAGCAAGCGGGCAATATCACGTTGAGAAACACCTTTCTTCATATTATTACTCAATAGACTGCACAAAAATACACATTTCTTTATTATAATATAACGCAACAAGTTGGAAAGTGTTGCGCAATGCGTTGCGCTTTTGCATAAAAAAACACTGGCCCGAGAAAGGCCAGTGTCATGTATCATAAGTTTTCTTGTCTATCCTACCGTTCCTTCCAGCGAGACGCTAAGTAGCTTTTGAGCCTCTACAGCAAACTCCATAGGAAGTTTTTGCAGCACCTCCTTGGCATAGCCATTGACAATGAGGCCTACAGCCTGCTCGGTGGGAATACCACGCTGATTACAATAGAAAAGTTGGTCTTCTGAAATCTTCGAGGTCGTAGCCTCATGCTCGAAGATAGCCGTATCGTTGTGTACATCCATATAGGGAAAAGTATGTGCGCCACAATCCGAACCCAACAACAGCGAATCGCACGAAGAGTAATTACGGGCATTGTCGGCCGTAGCAGCTGCACGCACCAAACCACGATAACTATTCTGACTATGACCAGCAGAGATACCCTTTGAGATGATTGTCGACTTGGTGTTTTTACCTAGATGAATCATCTTAGTTCCTGTATCGGCCTCCTGATAGTTATTAGTAACAGCCACAGAATAGAATTCTGCCTGTGAGTTGTCACCTCTTAATATACATGAGGGGTATTTCCATGTGATGGCCGAGCCTGTCTCCACCTGAGTCCACGAGAGCTTGGAGTCAACACCACGCAAGTCGCCACGCTTCGTCACAAGGTTGAGCACACCTCCCTTACCATTCTCGTCACCAGGATACCAGTTCTGAACAGTCGAGTACTTCACCTCAGCACGATTCATCACGATAATCTCCACGATAGCAGCATGCAACTGGTTCTCATCGCGCATCGGAGCCGTACAGCCCTCCAGATATGAGACGTAAGCATCATCGTCGGCAATAATCAATGTGCGCTCAAACTGACCCGTATTCCTGGCATTGATACGGAAATAAGAGCTCAGTTCCATAGGGCAGCGCACACCCTTGGGGATATAGACAAATGAGCCATCGCTGAACACAGCCGAATTGAGAGCTGCAAAGAAATTATCCTTATAGGGCACCACCGTACCTAAGTACTGACGCACCAAATCGCCATGCTCTTTGATTGCCTCACCAATTGAGCAGAAGATGACGCCCTTTTCACGAAGTTTCTCCTTGAAAGTGGTCTTCACACTCACCGAGTCCATGATGGCATCAACGGCAGTATTGCCGCTAAGAGCCAAACGTTCCTCAAGGGGAATACCCAGTTTATCGAAGGTCTTCTCCAGCTCAGGGTCAATCTTGCCATCGCCCTCAGGCTTCTTGGCCATTGGGTCTGCATAATAACTAATAGCCTGATAGTCAATCTCTGGTACATGCACATGACCCCACTTTGGTTCCTGCTGCTCCTTCCAGTAACGGAACGCCTTCAGACGAAATTCGAGCATCCATTCTGGCTCACCTTTCTTTTGTGAGATGAGCCGCACCACATCCTCGTTCAGTCCAACGGGTATAATCTCTGTTTGCACATCGGTAGTAAAGCCGAACTCATATTTCTGCTCGGCCACCTGACGTACAAACTCATTCTTCTCATTCTGCATATCGGCTGCAAAGGTACAAAGAAAAAACGAGATGCGCTTGCATTTTCATTTGTTTTTCGCCGAAAATATCGCAATTGTCAAAAAGAATCTGTACCTTTGTGCGCAAAATAATTCAATAAAGTAATCATGAGATTCTTAAGAAATGTAATCATGAGGAGAGGCATTCTCTTTCTATTGCTCGCCTTTGTGGCTCTGGCAGCACAGGCAGGAAACGAGCAAAACGCGAGTGGGCGTTCCATCATCGGAGTGTGGATGCTGGAAAGTGAGATCGCTCCCGATGGCAGAGAAACGCACTCGATATATACACAATACACCCGCTGCAAGATTTATGATGCCGACAGCACCTACTACACCGTACAGCTTCATGCCGTGGGTAACGAGATGCTGATCATTGCCCACGAGATGGGACGCTTTCGCCTCAACGACTCTCTCTATATGGAGCGTGATCGTGTGATGCCCTTCGAGTGGGTTGACGACACCACCTTTATCACCACCTTCGAGGGCTACAGGGAGCGGATGGTGCGTTCTACGACAATGACCGAGGAACGTATGGAGGAAATTCGCGAACTGGTGAGACAACACCCCGATGATGCCGAATCACCCGTGAAGCACTATGTCTTCTCTACCACAGAGCGCAAGCTCAAAGCTACCAACCAGCTATTCCTATATATAATAATAGGTATGGTGGTGCTAGCGGTTGGCGTAGCCATCTATGTGTGGCGGTTGAAAAAGCACAAGCGCGCTGTGGAACGCAAACTGGCCGAGATTGAAGAGGAGCGCACGCTGCGACCCAAGATCGTAGCCGATGCCATGAAGCAGGTAGAAGCAGAATTCTTCGAGTCTGAATACTATTTGTCTTTGCGTCGACAGATTGAAGATGGCAATAACATCAAGCCAGCAGAATGGGAGGAACTGGAACAGCGTCTGAAGGTCGTCTATCCGCATTTCAGCAGCAGTCTTTACGGTCTCTATCGCTCGGCTTCGCCGCTTGGCTCGTCCAAGAATCTCTCACCAACAGAGTACCAGTTGTGTATGCTCCTAAAGATTCGTACAGCCCCTGCTGAGATTGCCACCGTACTGAACAAGGACAAAAGCACCGTCAGCAGTATGCGTCGACGGCTCTACAAAAAGGTTTTCGACAAAGACGGCAGCGGAAAAGACTGGGACGAGTTTATTCTCTCATTATGAGGATGTTACATCGGGTTTGCAAAAAGTTTGCAAACTCGATTTTTATATCATAGTGCAATTGCCAACTTTTTGCCAACTCCAAAGTTTGGTAAATTTCAGGAGAATTTCGTAACTTTGCGGCAGAAAACCTAAAAAGAAACAAAATGAAGAAAATCCTCTTGATTATCTGTGCCTTGGTGCTGACAGTGTCGGCACAGGCTCAACAAGTGAAGTACACCGTGAAGGGTGTCAGTAAGGAAAACGGCAAGATGGTCTATCTCGAAGACAGATTGACCTCGAAGCCAGTGGATAGTACACTTGTAGCCAAGGGGAAGTTCGTGTTCAAAGGTGTGGCAGATAAGGATGCCATTTTGGCTATTACGTTTGACAAGGACGATTGGCGCAGTTGGCGGACACTGTTTTTCAACGACGGCAAGCCTGTCAGCGTCAACATGAACGACAGCACACTGAAGGGTTCACCATTGAACGAGCGGCTTT
>Ga0310786_10001708_pt1 | contig 35199 bp, 59 predicted proteins | sample AusTroGonzalo_MG_FD_203881 | JGI IMG/M metagenome (GOLD analysis project Ga0310786, IMG submission 203881) | Bovine rumen microbial communities from tropical cattle in Woodstock, Queensland, Australia - Gonzalo_03 (v2) (version 2) | ecosystem: Host-associated > Mammals > Digestive system >... | reverse complement strand
AATTTGAGGCAGAAAAATCGACAGGTTTAATGCGGTATTCAATATCCGTTCTAAAATTACCAAAGGTTTCTGTAAAGTCGACCCATTCGTCTAGTGGACTTATTCGATACTGTATTGCCTCTCCGTCTGCGTATGCCTGTAAAATTGGCAGAAGTTCTTTTGCTCTAGTTCTCGTCATAATCGTCTCCCCAGTTGTCCCATTCGTCCATATCTGCATTCTTCAAGAATTCTTCGATTTCTTCTTCCCATTCTGCAACCTGTTCTTTGACGGGCTTGAACGGCTCAAAATCCCGTGTCGCAGGATTGTAAATTTCCGTTTCAATGATCTCAATTTTTTCGATCTCGAGTTCATCGCATCCAGGATAACCCGACCCGTCCTTGTAATACATCACGCAGTCTTCGTGCACATAGCGCCCTTCTGCCTTGTAAGTAAGACGATAATATTCGTCTTTCGTTTCGTACTGTTTTTCAGAAATTACAAGTTTCTTTGAATAGTCCATAATAAGCCCCCTTTGCTTTGCTTTATGTCTATATCTTAACACTATAATAATATCTTGTCAACACTTTTTTTTGAGAAAAATTAAAAAATATCATAAGGTTTTTCGTCTGCTTTTGGCTCTGCTTTCGGCGGCTCTGCATCGATTACAACTCCTTCTTCGGCGGCAAGTTGCATCGCTTCGTCTATCAAATAAGACATTTCAACTGTATTTATTTTCTTAGTAGATACGGGCTTTACTTCGCCCGTGTACGGATTTTCTTTGAACGGATAACCGCGTTTTATTGCGCGGTATTTTACGTCGTCTTTTACATCATCAAGATCGTTTCCCGTTGCTTTGCATAATTCGGCAAGAATGAAATGCAGCTTATTATTTTGCGACCCTAATCCAGTAGTGCGCGATTTGTACACGCGGCAAAATTCGACCGTCATATATTGCGCGCTTTTTTCTTCTGCGAGTTTATACGCTTGAATCATTTTTTGCTTTACGGCTTTAGAAGGATAGAGAAGTAAAAGCCCGTTTTCTTTAATTTCTGTTTTACAGATTATTTTCATTTTTACTCCAGATAAAAAACGCCCCGAAGGGCGCTTTGATTATAAACTTTGATAAATGTACTTTAAGTTCTTCTCGTTCCGTTCTGCAATTGCTTTTTCTGCAAAAGCCTTCTGCTCTGCATTAAAGTTCGGAATTGCGCCGTTGATAACTTTAATCATTCCGTCAATGTATTCAGAGCTCGCGGTCTGTGCATCCTCTGGCAAATCTTCACCTGCATAGATGTACAAGCCTAAGCCGTGACGCGCGATTGCCTTTGTGATACACCTTTGAATTGCCTTGTTGACATCAAAACTTGTTACCCCCGCAAAAGGAATAGACTTGTTTTTGTAGTCCATAATTGGCAGATACTCGATATGTTCAACACCTTTTACAGTAACGCCCGTTTTTACCCAACAAGTCTTGCCGTCAGTAAAGTAGTTCCAACCGTCTTTATTTTCGTAAACCTTAAATGTCGCATCGGGATAAACTTTCAAAAGTTCACCCCACGCATAAGCCCACGATAAATAATTCAAGCCGTTCTTTTTTTCGACCTTTGAATTACAATCGATGCTTGATAAAGTTTCAAATACAGATTTTTCTTCTTCGTTCATAGATAACACCTCTAATTAGTTTTCTTTTTCTTGTCCTTTAACAACTGCAATTCTTTCGGAAAAACCTTCTGTTCGATAAACTTTGAGCGAGAAACATTAGCTTTGTCTGCTTCACGGTCAAGCCATTCTAACTGTGCGGGGCGCAGATATACAGAGAATCTGCATCCGTCTTTAGTTCCGTCCTTTAAGTAATTAGCCATTTTTCACCTCTTTTTAAAACGGCGGCTTGTCTTCAAAATCGCCGCCGAATGTCTGCTGATTGTCCGCGTTCTGTGCTTCCTGCGCGGTAGAATATGCGGTATTTGGATTAAAGCCTTTTCCCACACTTGTTATTTGCACGATGTCGGCATTTATCCACATTTTAGATTTTTTCTCGCCCGTTGTTTTATCCTGCCAGCGATCCTGACGGATTGCGCCCGATACAACAACCTGCGCGCCTTTCTGTACTTTCGTCTTTATGTTTTCTGCGTACTTGCCCCATACACAAACATCGATATAAGACGGCTCGTCTTCCCATTGCCCGTTTTTCTTTACCGAATGATTAGAAGCAAGATGCAGAATAAGTTTCGCCGATCCAGTAGATAAATACTGAAAATCATACTCGCTCACATCCTGCGTCAATCGTCCGCCGATTGTAACTGAATTAATATCGTTCATAGATTACCCCCAGAAGTAGACGATTGCTAATAATACGCTATAAGCAACCGCTACCACGATAAATAAAATGTCCGCCCTTGCGAGCGGTTTGAATCCTCTCACCTTCTATCCCCTTGATGAACACGACCGACTTTTAAGATTGTAACGGTCTACAGGCTTTGACAGTCTGTAGTTTCCGTTACTGTCACCAAAGTCCCCGACTTCTTTGTTTGACTGCCACATTTCAGACAGGCAATCCCATTTCCAAACTGTCGCGCCCTGCATCTGCAAAGCAAAAAGTTCTTCTTCTGTAAATCTCATTAAAGCCCCCTTAATTGCTTATAGTTTATCTTAACACAAGACGCCCCGAAAGTCAACACTATTTCTTTTTAATCAAAGAATATTCATAAAAAGATTGTTCGCATTTTCTGCGCTTTAATTCGATTTCTTTTGTCGGCTTTAGAATCGGATTTTCTGTCTGCGCTTTTCTTCTTGCGCGTCCGACAGTTTCGATTGTCGGAAGTTTCATTTTGCGATAACTCTTGATGAATTCTTCGGCGCTAAACTTTGAAATGTCAAACTTCATTTCTTTTAGTACCAAAAGATACAACAAGTCATCATCCGCGCGGCTTGCCTTATTCTTAGACAAGATTTTTTTAACCTTCTTTTCTAAAACTTTCATTTTAGTTCCCCCTTATAATTCTGGCGTTTTGCAGCGCCAATTTTTCGATTGTTGAAAACTGCGGCTTGATTGCTGTTAGTTTTCTCAAGACTATTTTGCGCGGCTTGATTTTGCCGTTTTCCAAATCTCCAAATATAAGCCCGTAGCACTTCGCTATTCTGTCCTGCTCTGACTTAAAATCAAATTCCGCAACGATCATTTAGTTAGCCCCCCCCACAATTCAACTCTGTCTGTCGACCTTTCTTCAAACTCTTTTTTGCTTACAGTCCATGTCATAAAGTCTGGAACAGAAGTAATATCAACTTCATAATCGCCCTTTACGACCGCTACAATTTTGTCGGTGTATTTTTCTGTTACACCTTTTTCGTTTGTGTATTCATCATGATAAAGACAAGCATATATTTTCATTTTTCCACCTCGTTAAACCGTAAGGGATATATCCAGAGTTTTTCCGTAGAATTTATCAAGATGCCCTGTTAATAAACCCGCTATTGTTGCGTAATATTCTCCGCACGAACATTTGCCAGAATTACATTCGATTTTTTTTGCATCGATTTCAGATTGTAACCTATTAAATGTTTTTTCCATTTCTTCTGTCATAGTAAAGCCCCCTTAATTGCTTATAGTTTATCTTAACACGATTATAGAATTATGTCAACACTTTTTTTATGCAGAAAATCTATTTGTTCCAGGGCTCAACGCCCTTTATATTCATCTGTCGAAATATTGCCATTAAGACTTGTTTAACAATCGCATTGCCCGCCTGTTTATACAGTTGAGTATTCGAGTTTACTTTTTCTGCCTTTTTAAAATCTGCACCGATGCCGCCGAATAATTCTATAAGTCTGATTTTTTTGTCTATCTGATATTCGGGGAAGTCAAATAAAAGCTCTTGCATTTTTACCACCTTAAAAAAGAACGGGCATTGTCGCCCGTATATAAATTTTATCTGCCTAAAGTTTCTCTTCTAACATCTTTTTGTAAAAAGGACAGAATTTTTTGCAATTGCAGTAATCAAGGCACTTTCTTGAAGTTGCTTCGCGGTATTCTACATAGTGCGCATCGCCTAATGACTTCGCGTATGCTTCCGCGTGTTCCTTTGCGTTCGGGTCTTCCTTTTCCTTGAAAAGTTTAACGGCGGTTTTTCTTCCGTTTTTCATTACTGCAAATTCTTCACCGTCTGTCCACCTTTCCTCTTTTGAGCAAGGGCAGAGTTCTGCATCTGGAATTGATTCCGCTTTTTCAATTTCGTCAATTCGGTTTCTAATGAACTGTTCAATTTCTGCAAGTGCTTTTTCTGTAACTTTTACAGTATGAACCTGCACAGGTTTCTGCGGATAACTTGCGTCTTTTCTTGCTTTGCTTTTTGAATGATCCTTGAGAAGTGCAACGAACTTTATTTCTTTTACTTTCAGTCCGCTCTGCTTCATCAACCAAGCATAAATTAAGCCCTGCTTGTCCCAATCTGAAAAATCGTTAAACTGTACTTTCCAAGTGCTTGCAGTTTTCCAATCATAAACTGTTTCATTTTCCAGATCATACAAATCAACCCTTCCCGTAACTTTTGAATTACTTACAGGAACACTAAACTTTTCTTCGGTGAAACCTTCGATGCCCGCACGCTCAAAAATCAAGTGAACTGCACTTCCCCATATCTGCCATACACAGTCCGCAACATCAATTTCAATTTCGTCAAAATGTCTGTCTGTCAAAATTGTTTCCGTTGCGCCCTTGAGCAAGGTTGTCGCACTATATTCACCCTTTGCGTTATGTCTTTCCAGATTCAACGCGTTGATAAATGCCTGCGGCAAGTCTAATTCATTTCTCACTATCATATCTAAGCCCCCTTGATTGCTTGATGTATACATCTTAACACAGCATTTATTTTATGTCAACACTTTTTCTTTCCAACATTGACGCTTTCGATTGTCATATTGCATTCCCTGTGCTTTTTCCGCACCACCCCGAACCTTCGCCCGTAGCAATTCCCGTCCATTCAATTACGCGTTCAAGTTTTGCCCCGCAGTCCGGGCATTTCTGACGATCTTTTTCTTTTGCATAATCGTTGATAGAAATTGCGACATCAAAATCTTTTCTACATCTTTTACAGAAAAACCGATAAGTCATTTTTTTACACCCCGGATTAATTTTTCATACTGTCGTTCTTTTCCGCTATCGCCGTTCACAAACTTACTGTAGAATAATTTTGTATTCAGAGTGATTCCGACAAATGCGCCGATTACCACAATGAACGGTAAGAATAAAAGAAACAGAATAAATTTAATAGCCTTCATAATCATCGCCCCCTTTGAAAATATCATAAATGATGTTAAATAAAATTGCCATACAAACTATTAAAAGAAACACTATCATTTTCTAACCTCTTTTACATTGTACCAAAATCAGATTCTTTACATTTGCATTTAGGACACTCGAACAATTGATAACTGTATTTTGTATGACAGTTTCTGCAAACCCTTGCCGCTTGCGGCACTGTTTTATTTTCATTTTTATTTTCGCTATTATTATTATCTTTTAATATATTATTATATATATTATTAGGTAAAGAATTTTGACTACCCCCAGTCAAAAATTTTGACCGCCCTTGTAAAGAATTTTGACTACACTTGTTAAATTTTTTTACGGGTGGTAAAGAATTTTGACTACCCATAAGGCTTTTATATGTGCAAAACTTTAGATTGTTTTTGTACTCGACATTTTTAATTATCAGTTGTTTTTCACAAAGACTTTGTAAAACTGTAATTATTGTTTGTCTGGAAGTATTGCACCAATCTGCAAGGTAATTCAAACTACCCGTAAACTCTGATTCACCGTCTTGCGAAAATCCCCATATAATCGCATAGACTAAAAGTTCATTCCCTTTTAATTTCAATTCATTCACCATAAAGGCTTGAATCGTAATAAACGAATTTTCCTTAACCAATTTTTAATCTCCCTAAAATAAAAAAATCTAATCTTCTGCCATAGCGGGTGGGAACCCTGAACTCAAGCGATAAAAGTTCCTATGACAGAAAATTAGATTTTCTCATTCGAATTCGCTTTATGTATATCAGTTTCCCACGCTGATATAAACACTATATAGCCATTTTATTTTTTTGTAAAGAGAAAAACGCAATTTTGCATTATTTTTTATCGGTAAGGGCAAAAAAAACCGCCGTGAGTATTGCACTCTGAAACGGCGGAAAACGCGGTGCGGGATTCCAGTTCCATACCGCATTTATTGTCTACTCAAGCCTAAGGGGGCAAGTGAATAGAATGTCGGTCTATGGTCCGACAGGTTTATTTTACTTCTTTTTCATTTTTTGTCAAACTTTCAACAGTAGCACCCCACGCTTCCCATTGTTCTACAAGATGCTCATAGTAATTGATGACCTTTGCGTAATCCTTCAGGTCTTTTGGGGCGTCTATATACTGACGCTCTGGCTTTGGCGGTAACTCGATTTTATTTGTTGTGCGACAGCTTGCCATTGTTGACAGCAATAATATCACTAATAATGTTCTGAACTTCTTCATCACTTTCTGCCCCGTTTATTTTTTCTGCGAATTCTTCTTTGTCTATATTGATTTCATTGACTTCGCGAATGTACGCCGTCAAAGCGCTGAATGACCTCTGCAAGTCCAAAAGCTCATTCTTTAACTGTTCGCTTTTTTTCTTTTCTGCAGTCCAGAGTTTGCCGAATCCGAATGCGATAAGACCGCCGAGCAGAATGAGCGCACCCAAAATAAGATAGATTGATAAACTATTCATTTTCTTCGCCCTCTTCTTTTTTCTTTGTAAACTTATCAATGGCAGTATTGATAGATACATCACCAAAGATAGCACCGAGCGTTCCACCAACAATACATATTTCAGTTATCGTTGCATCGGGAAAGATTCCTAGCCATTTGAGAACGGCACATACTACAATAAATACAACTGCGAAAATCTTGACGATTAAACTTGCACTTTTTGCTTTCAATTCCATTAGAGCACCTCTTTTTTCGGTCTTAAAACACCGAGCATATTTACACTTGAACGGATCATAACTTTTGCGCCGTTCTGCTTATATCCGTCCTGCTCAAAAACAATGATTTTATCTTTTGAAACGCCGAGACAGATTGCAACATGACCGTAAGGATTTGTTTTTGTTCCGTCCCATACACAGACATCTCCGGGTCTAGGCGCGCGAGTTTTAATGCGTGTAAAAACTTCTTTTTCTTTTGGCATTTTCTCATAGTCTAAGTACAAATCTTTAGCGCCGCCAGATGTTGCACATACTCCCGTGTGATGTGGATAACATAAAACATCTTTTACATATTGTCTGAAAAGGTCCACACAATGCACGCCGTATGCCTTGTCATAGTCAACTTTATCGTTGACATTCATATTAACAAAATCTGTGAGTGTCATTAGTCTTTGCCCCCCTGCATTTCTAACTTTGTTTCTATGCGCACCATTCCTTTTTGAATCTCCGTTAAGGTTGCCATAATTGCCGCGATACTTGAATCAGTAGCAATTCTTTCTTGTTCTAATTTCTCCGTCAACATTGCATGGTCTTTGCAGAACTTTTCCGTTTTTTCTTTTACGGTTGATTCCAGCGTGTCAATCCTTGCCGCCATTCTTGCCCCCTTCCATACTAACGCAAGTACGGGAAGTAGAAAAACGATTGTAGTAATTGTATCTTTAAGAAATTGTGCGTCCATTTATGTGTCCCCTTGAACTATTATAATACACACTTTAATTTTTTTTGCAACTTTTTGTAGACAAATCGGGCAAAAGGTTTATAATAAACAAAGTAAGACTCCTTGAGTGATATTCATTATTATTTCTCATTTTCCCCGCTTTAAGTTTTAGGGCGGGGATTTTTTTTGACAGATTTTAATCTTGTGGTATACTTTAATTACAAGCTTTCCTCTCTTCTGCTTGTATCAACTCATTCGACCGCGTTGCCTTCCTCCATTGGTAGCGCGGTTTCTTTTAAAATACTCTTCTTCTCTGCGCGATAAATGCCCGTGCTTTTTCGGGGCGATCTTTAACGGCGGTAAAGGCTTTATTTTGATGTTTACCGACACAAAAGCCTTCATCGTGGACCAACGCACGCCGTGTCTTTTTGCCATTTCATTTATAGAGTATCCGTCTTTAATTTCTTTTCTGATTTCGTCTTTGTACGGCGTCAATTTGAAGTAGTGCGGTTTTTCGCCTTTCTGCCTTCCGATTCTTTTTCCCTTCTGTCTTGCGTTTTCAAGTCCCATTTTTGTGCGCTCTGAAATAAGCGTTCTTTCGATTTCTGCCGACAGACCGAATGCGAACATAAGCGCCTTGCACGCTATAGAGTTATCAAGTTCAAAATTCTCTTTGATTGCAGATACCTTGACGCCCTTCGTCAAACAGTCATTCAAGACTGTCATTATCATAATGAGCGATCGCCCGAGCCTTGAAAGTTCCGTACAGATAATTGAATCGCCTTCCTTGGCGATTTGCAGAAGTTCGCCGAGTTTTCTCTTGTCGGGATTTTTCGTGCCCGATATTTTCTCCGAATACCAGGTAATTTTTTTGAACCCGTGAGCCTTGCAATACTTTTCAATCTGAATCTTTTGATTTTCTACAGTCTGCGATTCCGTAGAAACTCTTACATAACCGTATATCATATAATACCCCCTTATGGTGTGATATACATATATAGTTGTTTTTCTTTTTGATTTTTGCAAGTCTTTAATAATTTTTTTATGAAAAATAAACGGACGGACAGTTTGAACAACTAAAATATACTTCTGACGAAATATGGACGGGCAGATATTGGTATAACGGAAAAAAGATTTATCAAAAAAATTACATATTAGCAAGCGATTTATACATTGATTCTAATACCACAAAATCTACAGGAATACTAAATCCGTACTATACGAGTTATCAAGGTGATATTACAGAAATTTGTTCTATTACTTTGTCTGCTTATAAAGGAATTAATTATTATCCTTATTCGATTTTTTATCTAAATTCAGGTTATCAAAATATACAAATTGGTTCTAATGGGTCAGCACAAATACTACCTAAAAATACTATATTTACAATTGAATACACAAAGATAACAGATTAATACTAACCGCCTTAATTGGCGGTTTTTTTAGCGGTTGCTATAATCTCGTTGTTTATAATATCGTACATAAGTTTTATCGAAAGTACGATTAGTATATACACGGTCTCCTTTGCAAAATGGGATTGTACTTATATTTACTAAGTTAGGGCCACCACCTACGGCTAAGTCCATTCTAACATCATTTACATTAAAAAATGTTTCAACTCCATTTGAATATACGTTACTAACAATGAATCCGTCATAGTCCATAACAGTAGGATTTGCAGATTGTGTAGAAAATGTAATTGCTTCGTAATCTGACAATTTATTTTCGTCTGCATATCTAATTTGTCCGTCCGCGTAGATTGTATAGTCTGTTGATGATAAGACTATAGGATTACCGACAATAACAAAGTAATCGTTTGTATCATCATAAACCATTTCAAAAGATGTCATTGCCTGCAAATAAGAATATACGCCGCTTGAAATTTCGTGTGCAAAAATATCAGATGCAACGCCCGCTTTCATAACTTTAACAGGAACAGAATCCCCGTTGTACGTTATCTCTAAAGGTGTAACAGTATCAGAAGCACTTATTGCAGAAGTAAAGATTACATTGATGTACAAGCCTTCTTCAACTGCGGGTCCGTTAATTGTCGTAGAACTTGCAATAATCGGCGGTTGAATCTCTGACAGTAAATTCTGCTTTGTGATTTTCTTTGTAACATTGTTTACAGAATCATAAATCGCCAATTCGTCCGTAGAATCTGCAACGGATGTTGCCGAAAGTTTGTGCATTGTATTAAACGCTTTCTGCATCGTCATTTTCTTTGTGTCGCTTTCCGACAAGTCAAATATTACTGCTTCGTCTGTGAGCTCTGCACTAGCGATTTCGTCTAACTGATTGATTGTCTTATTCATTTTATACCACCTTTAAAATATTACCGTCTGTGTCTATATATATCATTGTAACATAAGAACCATTTTGAAGCACTAAATCTGTAGCGCCCGTTACTCCAGTAGTGAGCGTGATTCCCGTTCCCGTCAAGTTTTTAACATAGATATTATATCGCTTACTTCCGACTTCTTCATTATCAAGATACATCGTGAAAACTACACCGTTGTCTGTGTCGCCCGTAAAACCTAAAGTATCGAAAGTTACATCAGATTTGTTTTCTTCGTCTTCATCGGGCAAGATGTACCACTTTACAGAATCGACTGCACTGCTTCTGTTTGTCGCCTGCTGAATCTTACGCAATAAAATCTGCATCTGGTCGCCTAAGTTGTTCACGGGCTTTCCAAATGTAAACGCTAAAGTATAAACGCCATGTGCCCAATGTTCATTAATAGACAGAATCTGAACGACCGCTCTTTTACCGCTAAACTCAAGCGTTACAAAATCGCCGACATTATAATTTTCTTTGAAAACATAAGGACACTTGATCAAAGCGTTGCCCGTCATTTCTATCGTCTGTCCGTACTGAACAAGAACGGCTTTTGCTTCGGTTTCGTATTCTACTTCTGTAGTCATTGAAGACTGATTGTCCCAAGTTTCAAATCTGTCCATATTTTCGGGAACAGTTCCGCCGATAGCAAGATAGTTTTCTCTGTCGTTAAGCGCTAAGACATCATCACTTAAATCGTTCAACTTCAAAAGAACTTCGCCGATGATTTTTTCACCTTCATAAATATCGCGCTTTTCGTTCTGTCCTTTTCCGCCGACATAAATTGCATTACAGAAGTTTTCCGCACTATCTGAAAAATTGCCGTTTGCTAAAGAATCAAACTCTGGAGAGAAAACAACGCTGTTTGAAATATCGTTTCCCGTGAAACATTCAAGCATCAATGTTCCGTTAAATCTTACGCGCCACCCGAATTCAGATTGTGTTGCAATCGTTCTGCAAACTTCGTAAAGGTTTGTAAACTCTTCTGAAACGGAATAATTCTTGCCGATAGCATTCACGGGCATTTCGTTTATAATCGGCAATCGTCTTTTTTCTTCTGCATTGCTTCCGCACTGGTCTTGTATCAGACTTCTCAAGCAAGTTTCACCGCGTGCCGTCATTGACCATTTGCCATTGTCGTTCAAGTTTTTAATTACACGCCGTTTGAATATATAGCGCGCGTCATATCCGACAATGTTTCTTATATGCGTTCCGTCCTGCGCAAGTGCATCCGTTATAGATACAATTTCGCCGAACATTAAATCATCGTTGCCGAACTGAACGAATAGACCGCGCTCGAACTTCTGCGCATTCGGTATGCGGTTGTTTATCGAAATAATGAACTGTCCCGCGTCATAGTAGTTATGTTCAAAAGTCAAATCGCGCACATCATCAATTATTGCCTGTAACTGAAAAGCGTTGTGCGTATATTTATAAAGTTTAATCTGCGGACATTCTTTCATTCTATACCCCGATATAGCGTTGACGATAAGTTAGTATCGAATACAACAAACCGCTTTCGCTAGAAATATTCAGAACATTACGCCCTTTATCAAGATAAAGGCTCATTGAAGAATCAGAACTTATAGAGTTTATTATATTTGCACCGTCCTTTTTTGTATTTGCAAAAATAATTCCCGCGGAACCGCAGATAGCGACCTGCTTTCCGTCTGTTATGTCTTTCAAACTTATAGGAACATTGATTGCAGTTTCTTCAACAAAATCAATTCCGTTTGTGCTTGAATATACCGCACCTTTTTCTCCGACAGTATAAAACTTCTTTTCACTTTCAATATATTTGACAGTATTCAAAACTGACGGTATACCCGTTTTTCTCTGCGTCCAATTTCTGCCGTCAAAACTTGAATAGATAGAGCTTGATCCTGATAATGCAGAAATTCCGATAAACAAATCCAAATCTTTTGAGTATGCAACATCGCGCCAATTTGCAGAAGGTGATATTATCTGCAAATTTTCCCAGTTCTCCGCGTCATAACTTAAACGGATATATCCGCCGTTACACGAAGCAACCAAAAGATTAATATTTTCAGAAAAGGCAATTCCCTTTGTTGCGTTTATACCTGTTGATGTTGTTCTTGTCCATGTCAAACAATCTTCACTTTCATAAATTGTAGAAAAGTTATTATACTTTCCTACTGCAAAGAATTTTCCGTAATGAGAAACATATAAAATTTGTGTAAAAGCTATATGAGTGTCATTTGTCTTTGTCCAGTTTTCGCCGTCTTCGCTATATCCTGAGAATTCTGTCCCTACGGCGAAAAACTTATTCTTTTCAGAAACATAAATAATGCTTTTTAATACAGGATTTGAACCCGCTTCTTTTGGTATTGTTTTTGTTTTCCAACTTGTAAAATCAGAAGTAAGAAGGACACCCGAATCATAGACTGCACAATAAATATCTTTTTCTTCTGAATACGCAATACCGTTTAAATCGATATTGCCCCAACCATAAAGAAGAACATCGAGCTTCACGAAGTCTTTTGTAGTGTATGAGATTTGACCGTCCCACCCGTTATCACCGAGAATATAATATAATTTCGTTTTTTCAAATAAAAGAAAATCGGTAAATGACAAATTACCGATACTTCGCAATTTCACAAAGTTTTCACAATCTGTTGTCTTCCAGATGTAAGACCTTCCGATAAGGTAAAAACAAAAATCTTTTTCAACCCAATAAAAGCGGTACCCCATTGTATTGGTAGTATTTGTTGTTTCTGTCCAAGTTGTCAAATTACTGCTTTTTGCATATACATTCGTTGTACTGTTAAAACCGCCCGCAATAAAATAGTTTAACTGTGGTGAATAAGCAACGCTCATTAATGTGCAAGTATTTGTCAAAACTTTTTTTGTCCATGTAACTGCATCGTTTGAATAATAAATAGTATTGCTTGCGCCGACCACGCAAACTTTACTATTTGAAAATGCAATATCATACATTACAGAATCTACTGCATAAGTCTGCCAAGTTTCGCCGTCTGCACTTGTCAATATTTTATTAGAGCCCGCAGCAATAAAAAGTTCTAAGTTGTCATTGTAGACAATTTTATTGATTGCTTCATTTGCTACAAGTTCCCATGATTTTGTGTCTGTACTGATATACAAATCATCCCCGATACCTGCACAGAATAACTGCAACGATTCAGAATAAGCAACGCTTTTGAATCTTGCATTTATTGAGATTGCGTTTTTTTCATAGTCAACAGAATCAGAAGTCTTGAATATTACGCCGTTATCTCCGAAAAGATACAGAATGTTGTTTACAATAAGAGAGCAATAGAACCCGTTTCCGTATGTTGCTAAATCATAAACAGAATCTATTTCTTTTATGCTTTTTGTTCCGAATCCAGTATTGATTAAAATAGACTTGTCCATAGTTTTGGCAATTTCTATTTTATCGTTTGTAGTCATATTTTCAATTGACGGATTTTCTGCATTGCCTTTGAAAAGCACCTTGAGATTGATTTTAATATCACCGTTGTTCTGAATATAGTTTACACCTTTTTCAAGTTCGACAGTTGTTTCTTCTACATCTTCCCAATACGGATCATTGGCAGTAAAAACAACGCTTGCTTTTAATGTTCCGCGGTCGTTTGAATTCTTGTTAGCAAATAAAGGAATCTGCGGAACAACTTTAATTCTTCGTGAGAGATAATCGTTAGTGTATACAAGATAGCCTTCGCCGATTTTTGGGTTTAACTTCTGAATCAGTTCATACTTCAACTGATAGCGCAATTCAAGATTGTTATTATCCTGCACGGCGACAGTAAAAGACAAATCGCGGTCGTTCATAAGGGCGTCAATAAATACGCTTCCATCGTGATTCGGGACCTGCTGTGTCTGCCAAGTAAGTTTAGTGTTATCTAAGCCTTTCCAGTTTGTTATCCCGAAAGGCGCTTTTGTTAAGTCTACCGATTCGCCAAGACTGTTAGTGAAAACAAGTTTCTGCATAAATTACACCCCTTACATTATTCCGTTGACTGCCATTTCTCTACTGTATTGTCGGAACTGCGACATCATAGCATAAGCCGTTGTGTCCTTTGTTTCATAGAAATTTACATTGAAGTTGTTAGTATTGCCGACACTTTCAAGCGCTGCTTGAGTATTGCGCGCATTCATTACCTGTTCACCGCCGCGGAAGTTTACAAGCTCTGGACCTGCTTCTCCGACAAGATGCAGACCGCGCATTGCGTTGTTTGTGCCCGTAGCGTAACCGCCGCCGAATACCTGTCCTAATACGCTATCGATGTTTTCAAGCGTTCTGTTTGCTTGATCAAAAGTCCACGACAAATCGCGTCTGATTTCGTGAAGACTTGTTTCAGTAAATCCTTCCTGTATTCCCTTTGCAATTGCTTCGCCGATAGATGCAATTTCGCTCTGCAATGTTTCAGTATAAACAAGCGTCTGAACAAGCAGTTTTCTAATCATATCCTTCATAGCCTGCAACATATCTTCCTGACTTCCGTTGATAAGACCGTCAATCATTGCGTTCGTGATTTCTTCGCCTAATTCTTCCGCGCTTGCTTTTATTTCTTCGTTTACATCTGCAAATACATCGGAGATAATTTCGCCGACTTCCTTTGCTCGTTTAACGGCGCTGTCATAAAGCGCTTCAAGTTCCTTGCGTATGTCCTTATACGAACCTTTGCCCATTAAAGCGTATGCAAGATTGTTTCCGATTTCTGCAAGTTTGTCGGAGAACGAATCTGTATAGACGGCAAGTTTAAGAAGGTTTTCTTTGATATAGTTTTTCATTGTCAAAAGGAATGAAGACTTGCCCGCACCTTCTGTCAATGATTCCATAAGGTTTTGACCGATAATCACGCCCGTCTTATTTAACTCATCGTACACTTCTGCCTGTAATGTCGTTACATTGGCACGCTGTTCTTTCAAAAGCGATGTGATGTAATCGTTATACAGTCCCATCTGATATGTAAGAGTTTCGATTATAGATTCATAAGAGCGCCCCGCGATTATATCGTCATACAATGCTTTGTCTGCCGCTCTCTGCTCTGCGCTCATTGCGTTCCATTGTGCCGTGTATTCGTTTAGTTTTTCCTGTGCATAGTAAATCGTCTGATAAGATTTTACTAAATCTTTCTGCCCGTCAATTATTTCGTTGTAAGACTTAATTGTATTTTTTGCAGTATTGGCAATTTCAATAGATACTTCATTATATGCCTTTTTCATTTCGTTGTACGAGGTTACTGCTTGATCATAAATCTGTCTTAACCGTTTAGAATCTTCGTTCCATCTTTTTTCGTCAAAGACGGTAAAGCCCGGAATACCTAAAGCCCATAACCACTGTAAATTAGTTTCATAGTCTGCAATATTGCGTGAGTGGAAAAGGTTGTATTCTGCTTTTTCCACATCTGCATAAGCCGAGATAATATCATTCTTTGCTTTATTCAGTAACGATTCATAAGAACTTAAACCGCTATAGATACTCTGTGTAGTTCCGCTCATTCCGCTTTTGATTTCTTCAAGCGTGTCTTCAAACTTTTCGAGATTGTATCTTGTTTTAAGAGCGTTTACAGAAAGTTCGACAAGTTGATTATTTGCTTCACGGGTTTCTTCTGCCGTTTCTTTCATCTTGCTTGCAACCGCCGCAAGAACTCCCGATGCAACAAAAGCCGCCGCAGAACCTGCCGCCGCGATTGCCGCGCTTCCGTAGTCATAAGAAGCCGCACGCGCCGCCGCAATAGCCGCCAACTGTGAACCTAAAGCCGTCAATACCTGTGCAATGCCTTCAACAGCCGTTGCCGCATAATCTTCAAAGCCTTGACCGCCTTCTACAAGACCGTTGCCAATCATTTCAAAAGTTTCGCTAAAGCCGTTTTTCATTGCGTTGAATGCGGTTGTCATAACATCCGACCAATCTTCCGCATCTTTTTCAATGCTTTCTTTCAGTTTTTCCCACGCGGTTTTTTGTTTTTCTGTTCCTTTTTTTGTTACCTTTACAGTTTTTTCTGTTGCGTTTTCAACTTTGCCCAAAGTACCTGTTATTTTCTTTTCCGCGTTCCCGTTTAGCTCTGCAATCTTTTTGTCGATTTCTTTAACTTTCTTTTCTACACCGGATAATTTTGAAAGGTCTACTTTTTTAATTGGTTCAAACTTATCTACCAAAGGCTGTCCAAGTTTTTCTGCAACCCAATTCCATTTATCGACCAAAGGATTTATAACTTTCTCGATAAATACATTTATTTGAGAAGAAAACAAATTCAAGAAACTGCTTAAAATATCTAACAAATTATCAACGGCAAGCCAGAAAATACGTTTTGTATACTCCCAAGCCAATTCCCACTTACCATTAATAATTGCAAATATCAAACCAAAGGCAGTTTTGAATGCTTCAAGCATATTACCTAAAATTGTATGCATTGTTTCATAAACTGATTGGAATATCGCAGTCATACTGTCAAACACTGCACTATTTTGTTCAATCTGGTCTGCTATTGAATTGATAACAGTATAAACCATTTCACCTATTGTTGATAAAGTATCACGAATGATATTTACAACAGGTCTAATAAGTGGGTCTAATGTCTTAAATACTCTTGTTACAGAATCAATAATATTTTTAACAAGTGTATCAATTCCTTCAAAAAGTCCGCCGAAAGAACCGCGTAAAGTTCCGATAAAATCTTCAATAGCATCTTTACTTGTTCGCATTGCTTCTTCTGTTCTTTCTGTTGCACCACCGGCTTCAAGTAATTTTGCTTTCATCTCTTCTGCACCATTTGCACTATTGCGTAAAACTTTAACCATTTCAGGTCCATTTCTACTACCAAAAGTTTCAACGGCTTTATTCAAAGCTTCAGTTTCTGAACCTGCGTTTTTAATCGCGTCTTTTACTTTTGCAAAGCCTTCTTCTGCATTTATTCCTTCTTGAGAGAATTTCGCGAGTGCGGTTTTCATTCCTACAAGCGCCTGCTCTGCTTCAATTCCGTTCTGCTTTAAGTCTGCCATAAAAGCAATTGTATCTGTTGCTGACATTCCAAATTGACTGAAGACTGCCTGACCAGATTTCAAACCACTAACTAAAGTATCAACACTTGCACCGCTTTCCTGACTTGCAACTGTTAATTGGTCCATTAATTTGCCTGAATCTTCAGTTTCAATGTTCCATTTTTTCATTACATCGGCAACTTGTTCTATTGCAGTACTTGTATCAACACCGGTTACTGTTGAAAATTTATCAAATTCATCTGTGAGTCTGACTACTTCTTTACCTGTAACACCAAATCTTGTATTTAAGTCGGCAACCATTTTTCCGACTTCTTCCGCACTTCTGCCAACACCTTCAACCATAGCATCGTGCGCGTTTTCTCTTAATTTATAAAGTTCTTCGCCAGTTTTGCCCGTACCTTTTGCGATTTCGGTCATAGACTTATTCATTTCTTGACCGATTTCAACCGCTTTTTTTAACCCCATTGCAGCAATGGTAATTGCTGAAATAGCTTTTCCTGTTAATCCAAAATGTTGCGCAAATTTGTCTAAATCTATACCAAAATTAGAAAGTATTGACGATGCTTTTTTATGAAATTTATCAAAATCTAATCCCCAATCTTCTAAACCGTGAGATATTTTTCCTGTTGCTTCACTAACCTTTTTCCCGAGTTCTTTTATACTTTCTTCGCATTTTCTGATTCCTGCTGTAAACCCTTCTGTATTTGCTTTAAAATCTGCAACAATAGAATAATCTGCCATATTACAAACCTCTCAATTTCATCGGGTCTATAGGAAAATCACGACCTGCGATTTTTTTATTTTCTACCTTGTCATATCCGTCTATGTCGTTCGGGTCTTTTCCCCATACTGCACCCGCGATATAACAGGCAAGATTTTTCTGTTTTATGCGTTCAATTTTATTCTTTGCATTTATTAGCGCAATCAAAACACGCGGCTCTGTATTCCAGAACCATTCTTCAGACTTACCTAATGCGAACGCTTCAACCATTAAGTAAGTCCAATCGAAAGTGTCGCGTTCTTCTGCGCCTTCTATTTTTTTTCGCCGCTATCCTTTGGTAAAGAACCGTAAAGCGCTTTACTGAAAGTTTCGGAGATTGTCTGAATGTCATTTAAACCGTAATCGTCAAGAATGTTTTCTTCCGTTACGCCTTCTTTGTCAACAAGTCCGATGTACAAAAGATGCGGTAAAGTTGTAAAAGGATTGTTTTCAATGTCTTCCTGCATCTTCTGCAAGTTCTTGAATCCTTTATACTCTTTTTCAATTTTTGCCCAAGCCGAAAAACCAAACTTGATTTCACGCTCTTTGCCGTGAATCTTCATCGTAACTTTTGACGGCTCAATCTTTTCTAATTCTGTGCTTTCCATTTCATAGCCCCCTTATAAAATAATACTCTCCGCCCGTAAGTATAACCGAGCAGAGAGTATTTTGCAACTTTTGCAGATTAAAGGCTTGTATCTGTCATTGGTGTAGCGCCTACACCGAATGAATCTTTCAAGCCGCTTGTAACTACAACGCTTACAGGTGTTTCTGCTCCGTCATCTGGAGTGAATGTGATTGTAGGTGAAGCGCTTGCCGTTGTTCCAACTTCAAGAGAACCTGCAACCATATCGCCGTTAGCGTCAAGAACAAGAATTGTTGTTCCGAGAATTGCAGAACCTGCGCCGAATACGAATGAAGCGCCGCTGTCTTTTGCACCTGTAAAGGTAATTACATTGCTTCCGTTCATAGATGCAGTAACTGTCAATTCTGAATCGTCTGTAGCAACAGATACAACAGGCGCATTGAACCAGTTAGAAATAACTGAAGCAGGTACTGTCGGATCATCTGTTCTGATATGTGTACAAATTGTACCTGTTTCCTGTCCTGCTGGTACAAACTGTGTCTGTACAAACTGAGCAGTTACAGAGATATGACCGAAGTTCAAAGAATCAGTCTTTGTTTCTCCGCCTGTTTCTGGAACAGAGAATTTTCCTTTTGCGTACCAGAAATACTGATAGCGGTTTTTGTTGTTTGCGTCTTTGCCCGCAAGCCATACACGGAAACCGATTGCGTAATCGCTTGACTGATCAAGCGGAGTTTCAACGGTGATTCCGTTAACTTTTCTCTGACCGAGCATTGCGGCAAGTACATCAACATCAACATCAATCATCTCGAGTGTCAATTCTGTATTTCCGCGGTTAGATGCAGAGAAGAACGGACCATTGTCCGCAAAGTCTACTGCAACATCACTGTTCGGGTTTACTGTTGCATTAACAGCGCCCTTCAATGGAATTACTGTATCAAAAGTAATTCCGTTTGCGTCATCAGAAAGAACCTTTGCAACTACTACATTGTCCAATCCGATTTTTGGTGCTTCGTTTGCCATAATCTAAATCTCCTTTAAAATTATAACGCTATATTTTAAAGTGAGTAAAACTCACGCTTAAAATCCAATATTCTATGCTTGATGTTGTCTTCAACATCGGGCGTTTCAACATTCGCCGTCATACTCCAATAATCTGAACGGAAAATACCCCGCACGACATCCGCAATATCTTCTGCCTTCGGTTGCCCTTTGAGCGTCTTTGTAAAAATATGAATCCTTACATTTGCGCCCGTGCCCTCTGGCAGATTGTCCGAAAATGCAACATCGTTCGAGTTTACATCTTCAAAAATTACTACGGGGAATTTCGTTACTTCCTGCGGATATGCAGAAAGGATTTTATTCTCCCCGATTAGTGCTATCAATTCCGAGCTTCCCGACAAAAGTGCCATATAATATTTTTTCAAGTTCATTTGCCGAAAATCTCCCTGTGCAAATTTGATATAAAAGTCTGACACTTAATAAGCGCCGTACTTAAAAAAGGTCGCGGTTTCATTTTGCTGGTTCCATATTCCAGATATGGCGCATACTTTGCAATACTACCGATATGACCCGTTACTTCATCGCCGTTCACTTCTACATCGTGAGTGACGGACCGCATTAAATCGCCCGAATCTGGAGAAGGTGCTTCCCCTGGATATGACGGATGGTGTTTTTCCTTTCCGTACGATACATCGGGATTCGTTATAGTATCACGCATCAAAGACTTCGCAGTTTTTTCAACTTCGGCGCAGGACATTGTAACAAACTTTTTTTCGTCTGCCATAACGCCCTTCTGCAATTTCTGCATCGCCTTCAATACTTCCGCTACACCTTTATCGAATCCGTCCATTATTCGCCTTCTTCGTTATCATCGGGTGTAGGCTCTGGTGGTGTCGGCTCTGTAAAGTCTTCATTCTCTACAGGTATTAAAAGGCATTCGCCGTGCCTTGACCACGCATTGACGGGTTGAATGTTGAACCATTCGTCTTTATTGGTAAAATCAGAAAATACCTTTGCCCGGTTGCCCGACTTGATATTTTCGTAATAACCATTATATAAAAACAGTCTGACATTTCCGCGGCTTTCAGAAATGCCGTATGCTTTTATCTCATCTTCCGTCAAAGTATGCGGCTGTACATCGCCTTTAATTTCTCCGACTTTTGCAAACTCTGTTATTGCATCGCCCGATTCGTCAATCTCATTCTGCTCTGCCCAGATTTCAATTTTTGCATTTAATAATCTGACCATTACGCAACCCCGTAATAACAGTATCTTGCAAGTGTTTTTTTTGCGCTTTCAGAAAGTCCGATAATATTTGCATCGTCTGAATATGTATCAGTAATATGACCTTCTGTATGTCCCTTCAAGCCTTTAGCGCCCATTACTTCAAAATTGTATGACTGTTCAACAAGTTTCAAACATACACTTGTAATGTCGTAAGGTAGAGAATCTGAATTGCCTTCGACATAATCTGTATCGTTAGGCAAGTAATAACCTGCGGTGTATGTAACTTTAACATCCCATACACCCGATACAATGTCGTGCGTGAATCCTCTTGTATAAGCCTTACCACCCCAACCCAAACCGCGATAGATACGACCCCACCGCGAATATTCGGGAAAGAGCTTAAAGTCTGTAATATCATTCCCGCCGACAGAAACGCTTGTAACGCTCTGTAACGGGAAGTGATTTAATTGCAATAACTGACGGTTGTTCTCTGCCTGTATCTCGTCCGTATATGTATCGCGTCCGAAAGAATAACCGCAATATGATTCAATCATCGCCGATGCGTCTTTGATTAACAAAGTGAGTTTCGCATCCTGTGTTGTATCCTCTGCGGAAATATTCAAGAGAGTTTTTACATCTGACAATTTACAAAGCATCGACATTTACAACCGCCTAATTATTTTTATTCTTCTGATACTACAGTATCAACGGCAAAATCACCGAGTACGGCAACAGCCGCGCTTGAATCATCAACAAGAAGATATGCTTCTGCACCCGAAATGTCGATGTTGTTTACACCGTCTACGAGTGTAGCATAGTCTTCAAAAGTTCCGTTTGATGTATCGCAAGTCTGGAGAGTTCCTGCACCTGTTGCAAGAATTACAATACTTGCCGCAGTTCCTTTTGCAAAAGCAGAAGTTCCGTCTGCAACAATCTGAATCTGTTCAAGAATCTTTGATCTAGTCATTTTAGTCTCCTTAAAAAATAGGTAGTGGGGTTTTTACGCCCCGCGTTTTGTTATGCCTGTGAGTAAGTTCCGCAAAGGAATGCTTCTGGATGACGGCAAGCAAAGTCTACTTCTGTGATAAGACGAACGAGTGTCAAATCACGGTCGAATGCAGAGATTGTCTGTCCGTTGCTCTGGAATGTACCCTCTCGAGATACTTCGATTGAAATATCCTTAGAGATTCCGAAGAGTAACTGTGACCAGTCACCAAGCCAGAAGTCTGCGTAATCATAAGCAGGTGAAGTTTCTTTTACATATTCTACACTTGTCGATGTAAGGAAGTCATAACCGTTGAGTGTTTTCTGCGTAGCCATTTCTGTAGCCCAAGCGAATGGACCTGTTGTAAACTTTGTAGACTTGATCCAAGATTTGCCCTTTGGAGAAAGAAGCCATTTTACATTTTCCATTGGAACATTTGCCTGTTCGAGAAGCGCTTCCATATCGTTCGGAGTATCTACACCGAATGCAGTTGTTGATGTTCCCGATGTCTGAACGCCTGCGGTATTCTTCAAACCGAGCGGCTGATACTGTGAGCCTGTACCTTTGAGCATTGCAACATCAAGAGCAATTTTTGCGTTGCGGAAAAGGTCTTCTGCAATCCAGCCTTCAACATCTACACCGCTCTCGCGGATAACTGTATTTGTGATAGCCGATTTTGCAAAGAGCTTCTTTGCGCGCATATTAACTTCACCGAATGTAGGCTGTGTTGTATCACCGATTGTTTCTTCTCCACCCCAAGAGATAGCAGAAGTTGCGTCCATTCTAGGAATAGAAAGGTTGCCGTGAACAAGCGGAACGCGGCGCACGCCGAGTTTGTCGATGAGAGTGTTTGCAAGAAGTGCGTCAATGTAGTCACTTGAGAATGCAAGTGGAACTGTGAAACCACCGTCCGAAGGTGTAGACGCATTAACTGCTTTTGTAGAAAGGATTTTGTGCAAGCCTTTTGAGTTTGCAAAATCTTTCTTTGCCTGTGCAAGGATTTCTTCATCCGATACCTGTTTGATTGAACGGTAGTCTTTGTTGTTCATTGCACGGATAGCAGAAGCGAGCATCTGATTAACAATTGTTACTGGTGATTCGTTTGATTTTACATCGCCAGAAACTGCATCTTTGAATGCTTCAAGATAAGCAACATTGTCGCTCTTGTCTTTTTCTGCCTTTGCTTCAATTTCCTTTACGGCTTTTGCAACGGCTTCGTTAATCTGTTCCTGTGGCACAGAACCCAATTCTTTCTTGATTGTTTCTTTTGCAGATTCAATCTGTTTAGCAGAACGCTCGTCAATGATGCGCTCTAATTCTTTCATTTCCATAGCCATAATAAATATCTCCTATGCTATTGTTTATTTGTTGTCGATACTTCCGACTATATAAAATACATTACAAGACTTTTGCAATGATACTTTACTGAATAACCCGTCACGGTATAAAGCCGATTATTCTTTATGGTGTGACGGGCATTTTCACCTATTCTGCTTTTACAAACTGTCCGCAGATTTCAACGGCTGCGGTTGCACCAATTCCGATTGAAGAATTGATTGCTACTGCATAAGCAGGGTTGATGAATGTTACAACGCCGATAGCAATTGTTGATACGCCACCTACGATTGCAACTACAAGATTGTAAACTTTCTTACTCATCTTTATCTCCTTAGGCTTTTGCCTTATTCGCTAATAATACAACAAGATAAATTTTCTGTCAAAATTCTTAGATAACATCAAGCGTCTTTTCGTCTTCACTGTCTGGCAGTTCTACTTCATCATCGCCGACTTCTTCTCCTACATCGTCAAGCTCTGCAAGCAGTTCATTCATATTGGCAACAATCTTTTTTAAGTCATTGCGACACTTTTCAATTTCGTCACCGCAACCTTTGATTGCGTCTAATACTTTGCGAGTAGATGCCGAGATTTTACGCCCGTCTTTTCCAACGCTTTCCATTTTGGAAACAAATCCTTTTGCAAAATCATCGCCGAAAGATTTGACGGCTTCTGCAATTGCGTCTTGATTGGCAGGAACGGCAACCGCAGAGAATTCTAACAGTTCCCATTTTGTGATGTCGTAGCCGTCTTTTGTTTCAGTCCATTCAAGCGGAATGAATCCGACAGATACGGCGTTAAGCATTCCCATTTTGTAACAATTGTAAGTGAAGTCAACAAGTTTTGCTTTTTCGCTTACATTGTTCATATCGCTCGAAAGTTCTTCAAGTGTCGGGAAATAAACAACCGCTTTGACTTCGTTCCCTTCTACCCAAAACTTCGTTACTTTACCGAGCGGAAATTCTCTTGAATTGTGAAACGAAAGAAAAACGGGGTTTTTCATATAGTTAGAAAAATCTACGCCGTTAGCGCGCAGAATATCCCCGTCTCTGTCAATGACTTCTTTCGAGATCGTAAACTGTACGCTTCTATCGCCTAAGTCTTCCGTAACGATAGAAACATCTTTTTTATTCAAAATACCTTTTTCAAGTTTCATTTATATCTCCTTAAAAATAATTTACATCATTGCAATGGGCGCTTCCGTACACCTGCAGTTCACGACCTGTCCCGCGGGTCCCGTAGGGTCTCCAGGATATGAGAGCGCGCCGCCTTCAACATTGTCAAAAGCGGGCACTTCAAATTTATCTGTAATAGGAACTACAACGCCGTCCATCATTAAATGACTGTCGCGCGTTCTGTCGTCCTGTACTGACACCCATTCTTTATAGTTTATGCCTTCCGACTTGTAAAGTTCATTTGCGCCCGCGTTCATTGTAGAACAAGATTCCGTTCTTGCAATCATCGTCGCGCGCCATTTCTTGTCCTCTTCAAACATTCCGTCTGATGCTTCAATCAGTTTCTTTGTCTTCTCTGGAATACTGTCCCCTTCAAAGACGGCTTCTGCTAATACCTTGCGCAGTTTCTTTTTTGTAGTGTTGTTCATATCACGGCACAATTCAAGCCCGTAATTATCAACCCATAAATTAAAAAGGCGTCTGACATTATCGCTTATTTCTTTGTAACCTTTTTTGTTTAAAAGCTCTTGCCCGTGCTCTGCACCGACTGTCAAGCCGTTTATAAAAGCACCTGCTAAAGTATGCTTCAAGGCTTCGTCCATTTTGTTATCAAAAAGATTTTCGATTGCCGTTCCGACATCCTTATTATTTTTGACCGCTTCCTTGATTGCATCGTTTACTAATTCATTCTGTTTTGTAAACGCTTTAATCATTGATTTTCTGAAAGGCTCTTCAATGCTTGTCGCCCTTGCGTCAAAAGTTTTCCAGATTTTACGGCGGCGCTCTTTGTCTGCATCCGAATTTAAAACCTTGAATCTAGACTGATACTCTTTTTTTTTACTTTCAAATTCTTTGTCTTCGTTGCTCTCCGGGAGTTCAACCTGTTCTGTCGGCTCTTCTTCGGGAAGTTCAATCGGCTCTGAATTGAACGGAACATCGACCGCCCCGAATGAGCGCAGATAAATATCACCGCCCTTTTCGTCGGGCTCATAACCCATAGCAGAGCGCCAATCATTTATAGTTAGCGCACCGCGTGCAAGTCCTTCGTTTACTATGCGCAATTTCTGTTCAATGTCTTCTTCAATTGTGTTTTCGTGATGCAGATACAGTTTTCTTTCTTTGTCGAAATCTTCCCACAGTAACTGTGAATTGATAACGCGCTCGAACATTCTAAGATAATCTGACAGTACATTTTTATTGAGAAGGTAAAATGCAGAATCGATTGTTGAACGGTTTGAGTTTTCGAGAATACCCATTATTTCGGGCGGAATATGAAACTGCTGATTTGCCGCATCGCGCAAAAACTTTCTTGATTCTACAAAGTCGAGTTCTGTCGGCGACTGTGATATTTTTTCAAATCTTGCACCTTCGCCCGTTAAAACCATCGGCTCTTTAGCATGGAACATTCCCGCCATTTTCTGCATCCATGTCTGCTTTATCTGGTCTGCAGTTTCCTTGTTTCCGTTCGGGGCATAGATAATCGCAGAAGGTGTTGCGTCATTGAAAAAAAGATTCTTTGCGTATTTGCTTGCGTATTCGTCCGACTGAATCTCATCACCGATTGTTTCTGCCGCACCGCGTCCCCTTCCGTACGGATCATTTAAGTCAATGTCCTTAAAGCAGATAACATCTTCTACAGGAACGACAATAGAATTACCGCCCGCAGTTCCGAAAGGGTAAATCTCCCAATACTTATTATTTACTGTCGGCTTTGATACTACCCACGAAGGCGCAATGGGTTGCAATGCTACAATCTTGTTCCCGTTCCTTACTTTCAGAAGGTATGCTTCACCGACTAAGGTATAGCACGCGAAAACAAAATAACGGATACTCCACCCCGTCAAATCTCTGTCGGAAGGACAAGGATTGTCTAACAGTTCATAGATTTCGTGTTCTTCAATGACTTCTGCTTTGCTTTTGTTCTGTCGATAATCTGATTTGTTGTATAGAAAAAGCTCTGTAGATGCGCACTTATTTGCGATTATGCGCGCGCCGTCTAAGCGAGGGTTTGAATGATAGAGCGATAATAAATCACGGCTTGCACTCGAAGGTGCGGCGCTCCAGGTCTTGCGGATTAAAGTCTTGATACTTTCAAGCGGGTTTCTCATTAGGGTACTTCCTTTATGATTAATTTGTTTTTCATAATAAAACAAAATCCCCGACTTGTCAAAATTACTTGTCGTTTATTTTTGCCATTAGTTCCATTTCAGATTTGAGACGGTCGATAATTTTCGGGTCCTTGATGTAATAACTGAAAAGCCAATGAATCATTTTGTGCGTTAGATTATTGCAACAGAGAAAGTTATCAATTACGAGTTCTGCATATTTCGTTTCATCAAGGTTTCTATGGTGTACTTGATACCCTTTTCTTAAAGGCTTGTTTGTTATCGCGTCCTTATTGTCTGACAGTTTGCGCATCAGAACGCGGAAGGCTTTCCATTCCTTGCTTGTTCTGAATTTGCGCTTTGCTTTCTGTATGTCGTTCATTTTGTAACGGTCTTTTTCGGCTCTGTCTTTGCAACGCTGTTTCTGATTGCGCCGACTTTATCGGCAAACTCTGGAACGAAAACTAAACCGCAGTATTCGTTGCGGTAAATGTAACCGTTAGGCACGCGCACAATTTCGTAATTTGAAACTGAATCATAAATTACATCGTCGCCGATTTTCTGTTCTCGCAGAAGCGTTTCTAAATCCTCGTTTTTGTTTCTGATAATTTTCATAGTTCCCCCTTTAGTATAGCATTGGTCTGTTTATTTTAGGCTCATAAAAGAGCATTAAAACCGAATCTGCTTTATCTGGTGATTTTCCGCCGTTCCTTGATTTGTAACTGTCCTTGCTTTCAACCTGTCGGCGCGCTTTATGGTCGTAACTGAATCGGCGGTCTGTAAGTTCGTGAAATAATCCCGCGTCATTTAACAGAGATATTTCGCCGATATTCAGAGTGCACCACATTTCAGAAGGCAAATCGGCAAACTTATCTGCATCCTGCGGTTTGCTTCCGAAGTTGATTCCGATTACATTTCTATAACCACGGCTTTTAAGGATGTCGACTACACCGCCGCCGACACCCGTTTCGTCAACCTTTATTGTCATATTATGATTATTTCCCGCCATTACTTCAATATGTCCGCACAGTTCCACAAGCGATATATTTTTATATTCTTTCAAGGCTTTCAAAACAAGCCCTTTTCTCATACTGATAATTGAACTATCAGAACCGTAGCGGGCAACATCAACCGCAATTTCCCAATCGCCTTCGTCTGATATTTCCCTTTCCATAGCTTCGTGAACGGCAAGCCTTGACATTACGGAATTGTCCGCCTGTGATAAATATTCACCTTCCCAGATATGCCGTGCCAATTCGGGATTGAACTTGTAATCGGCTTCCCTGTCTTTTGCTAGTTTTTCCGTAAACCACGGATTGTCATTCCAATTGCATTTTATAACAACCGCACCTTCCCGCAACTTCAAACTTTCAATTGCGTCTTCTTCCGTGTTCGGGTTATAACTCGCCCATATTTCCGACCCGTTCATTCGGATTGTAGGAATAAGCATTTGAAGGCTTTCTGCCGAAACGCTTTGCGCTTCTTCAATCCACGCCCTGTCATAACCTTCCAAAGATTTTATGGCATTACCCGCCCTTAAATCTTTCAAGCCCCGAAATATTACACGGCTTCCGTTTTCGTGTTCCAGAACATCACGCAGAACATTCCAACCGCTTAAATGCAACCGCACTATAGTTTCAACACAAAGTTTATAAACAGAATCGTCAAGCGATTTTTGGATTTCACGGCAACAGACAAGATTGTGTTTTTCTGCGGTCAACTCCTGCATTAAAAGGCTTGCAATAGACCACGACTTGCCCGATCCACGACCCCCGAAAGTAATTTTATATGGTGCAGGCTTTCGGAATATTTCAAGGCACGGAATAACCTGTTCACGATATAACCGCAAATATTTATCTTGATTTTCGGGTGTCAATTTGAGAAACTTTGTTTTTGTAATTTTAGGAATTATCGGCTCTGCCATTTCCCCACCATTTGCAAGATTGGTGCAAAGCCTTGTGTTCTGACTTTTTCAACCAAATCAATTCTTTTGCAGGTCTGTCGTAATACATATCAAGAGCAATCAGTTCTTCTTTGGAAATAGAAACTAGTCTTTTTTCCCCGTCTGAATTATGGGTTTCTAATCTATGATGTCTATCCCACCCAACAAAATTATCAGCTTTTGCAAGTTCATAGTTTTCAACTTCTGTTTGTTCTTCCAGTTTGCAATAATTCCGTTGTATTTCCTGTCGCCACTTTTTCGCTACTTGATAATTGTGTTCTTTGTTTTCTTTTCTGTATTTTATAATCTGTTCTTGATGTGCTTCTCTGTATTCTTTTAATTTTGGAAGTATATCCGCTTTATGTCTTTCGTGATATATTCTATCTTGCATTGCCTTTCGTTTTATCTTACATTCTGGGCTACAAGTATTTTCGTTAGGTTTATTAGTTTCAAATTCTTTTCCGCAAATCTGACAAACATTTTTATACAATGTTTTAATCCTGCGTCTTTCGTTTTGGTCATCATACATACACCTTTGACTACAAAACTTTGAATGTTTGTTTTGCCCTAAAAATTGCTTTCCGCAAATTACACAAGTGCAAGGTGTTTTTTTCTGTTTCATTTTTCAAATCTCCTTTAATTTGATTTCCTTAAAAAATTGTGGCAGGCGATAAGGATTTCGCTTTTCGGGAGCTACCCTATCCACAATTTCATTATACACTATTTTACAATTTCTTCAAACAGTTTTATTCTGTCTTCTGTTGTCATATTCAAAGTTGCACTAACATCACCCGATATTTTAATATTTTCTCCGTCTAGACAACTTCTCACTTCACGCATTAAAGACACGCTTGAAGAATCGCCCCTAGCAATAATCTTTTTCATTGCTTCGTTTACAAGTTCTGCCCCGCTTATTTTCTTTGTTCCTTCTGGTACTTTTACAGAATATTCTCTTTCAAGGAACTCTGCGTAAATCTGACTCATAAGTTTTTTCTTTGCGTTATTCTCTTTTCGTTTTTCTGCGGATTTTAATTGTCTTTCCCTTGCGTTTTCTGAATTACAAGGGGTTAAGTTCTGTGGATTAGGTTTTCCCATTGCTTTCTCCTTGTTATCTCCTTGCTACTCTAAACACCCCGATGTTTTTGGCTTGCCATTTTCAACCGCCCATTTTGTATATCGCTTGCGAATGACATCGCACATTTTCGGGTTATGCTCAATCATAAAACACTTCAAGCCAAGTTTTTCACTTGCAATTAAAGTGCTACCACTTCCGCCAAAAAGGTCAAGAACATTTCCTTTTGCATACAGTTTAAGATATTTCTCACATAATGCAACAGGCTTTGAATAACTCAATTCATTGTCTGCATCCTTTTTGCCAATAAAACATTTTGAATACAACTCTTTGTCTAAACCCTTGTTCGGGTCTTGTTTTCCAATAATTGCTATATATTCGCAATCTGTCATTAAATGCCCTTTGTAATTCGGAACAGTATTTGTCTTTTTGTAAAATGCCAAATCATAGGGCAGTTTCTTTTCTTCTGCCAATTCAATGTATTTTTTAATTAAAGGCTTGTTATGAAAATATATGTTTGTTTCTGAATAGATTTCCAACTTCATAGGGTCAAAGTGATTTACTTCGTTATGCTCAATCTGTTTCATACTGTTAGCGGTTTTCAAAATGCCCCCCCCCTTGTGTTCCAAGTTCATAAGGTGGGTCGGTAAAGGTTAGACTTATTTTTTCTCCGCCCATAAGCCTTGCTACATCTTCCGCATTGGTGCTATCGCCACACATAAGAATTGAATTGCCTAGTTCGTACATTTCACCACGCTTTGAAACAGGCTCGCTTTTTTCGTCTACTTCGGGAACTTCATCATCGCCTTCTGTTTCTGTCGGTTCTGTTGCGTCTGTAAAATCAATTACGCTATCGGGCAACGCAATTTCGTCAAAGTTCAAATCAATATCTTCTGCAAATTCAAGAACGCTTTCTTTGGTCAAGTGTCCAAAATTGCTATTTAATCTTAAAAGCTTTTGTTTTGCTTCTGCCCGATTTTTTGCGGATATGTAAACCACGGGAAGTTCTGGTATTAAATAGCCTTCTTCTTCAAGTTGCTTTAATACAAGCAGGCGGGCGTGTCCGTCCAAACAATAATTTGTTTTACCGCTTACCCAAACGAAAAAAGGAAAACTCCACCCATATTTCAAGATTGATGTTTTCGCCTTTTCAATGTCTGCTTCATTTCTGATTTTAAGCCCGCCTTGAAACTCTGTGATATTATGCCAATCAAGATAATCTTTTGTTTCGCACTTTATGGAAAGTGATTTAATTGTTTTCATTATGCCCCCTTAAAAATAATCGTCGCTTTCCCTCGCTTTGTGTTAACATTTTACCACGAAATAGTAATATAAACAACCTTTTTTATTTATCTCTAATATCTCCACTTTCTCCGCCGTATACTTTTATAAATGCCTTTAAGTGCGCTTCTGATACTTCGAGCTGCACCTTTGCGTTTTCCCTTTTTAGCATTTCTGTCTGCATTCTGTATTCGCTTGCCTTCAAATCGTTCTTTGCAGATTCTGCAAGATAATGCGCTTTGTTGTAGTTCTCCAGAACAAGCGCCATAATTAAAAGAAGTGTACACGAAAGAAGAACAAGCGCAATATTTATTAAAAATTCTCTGACTTTTTTATTCACGACCCTCTCCGTATCGGCTTTGTTTTGTTGACTTCATTCCATGTGTAATGTCCCTTTTCTGCCTTGTATGTCTTATGACCGCAAAGCGCCATATAGAATTCGTCTATATCGTCCGTTGTAATGCAGATATAAAGGCGCATCCACGCGGCAAGAATCGAAGCGTCTTTGTGATAGCCCCTTATAGCGCCTTCCACTTCCATTTTATTTTATCCTCGCAATGTTCTTTTCAAATACTTTCAAAAGTTCCTGCTCAAGCTCAATATTTTCTGCCCCGCAGATTGACAGAACGCACATTGCAACATCTGCGATTTCTTCGGGAAAAGTATCGGCAATATCGTTCTGACAGAAAATAAACTTTGTATACGCTTCGCACGCTTCAATTATTTCGCCCGCGCAATGTTTCAAAGCTCTTACTGTATCCAGACCGTCACCCTTGTGTTGACCGCGTTTCTTTGCGATGTCAAAAGCCTTACGACTAGCAATCTTCAAATCCATTATATATTATCTCCCATTTTATCCTTGATTTCAAGTGTTAAAATCTCAGCAAGTTTTGCAAATATCTTTTCGGGTGTTTTCCCTATATCAACCTTTTTGTTACATTCAAGGCTGCAAACATAAGCACCGTTAAAAGCACTATCAATTAAAAATGTCCCGTACTTCTTGCGGTTTACGACAGTATTCCCGATAGCGTGAGCAAATTGTCCGTGCGTATTATAAAGCGATTTTCCACAGATCGCACACACTCCACCGGACTTTTTCAATGCTTCTTCCCTTTGTTTTTTTTGCTTATCTGTCATTTACCCACCTCAAACTTACTGTCATAGAACCAACAACACATTTTACAAGCCCCGTCTACCCATTCTCCGTTCTTAACCTCGCTCATACACCACCCGTTATGCTCCTTATATACCTTACACATTCGACAAGGGTCTATAACAAGTGGAATGTCGTTTACATACCCTTCATAACTTTTCAACTGTTCTTTAAGTTCTTTCTTTGCCATTTTCACCTTCCTTAATTCTGATAACTTTCGGTTCGATAACAACCTTGAAAAACTTTTTGACACCTGCCCGATATTCTTTAAGCATTTTCTGATATACTTCGTTAGACGGGTTTCTTCTTCCCTTTTCAATGTCGTAAAGATAGGTTGCAGATATTCCTAGTTTCTTTGCCATTTGCCTTAATGGTATCATTCTGTATTCTGCCATCTGCTCTGTCATATCTATTCAATCTCCTTTGGAAGTTCTGGAAGTCTTTCTGGATATTTCCAAGCATAAATCTTGCCAAAAATATCTGCTTTTTTCCAACCAACAGGTTTTGCATCCCAATAAATGAAATTAGTTCCGTCAAAACAACAGTCCATTTTACAAGGATTTTTGTAAGCATTGATGTAAGCAATCGTAACATCCACTCTACCTAACTCTGTATTCGGCAAATCTCCGTCTTTTACATAGTGCCATTCGTTAGCCTTGTTATAGCCGAACTCTGCACCGTCTTTGAATATAGTTTTATTTACAACATCTAAACTCTGTACTCCATATTCTTCATCGAAAAATGTGTGTTCTTTGATATATTCTTCTGCTTCTTTCTCAAACATAATTTTACCTCAATAAAACTCTTTATACTCGTGCCCTGTTTCATCATACATTAACACTTCATCAAATATTCCAAAATCCAACAGACAACAGGCATCGTGCCACGCTTGCTCTGCTTTATAATTGCCGTCATAAGATTCCCGTTCTATTTGATAAGTAATCTGTGAATTATAACTTTTCCTTTTAAAAACAAATCTATATTTCATCTTTCCCTCACTTGTTCTCTTGTGAATTGGTTAAATCACCATAACTGTATTTGAACCCCATACGCTTGATGTAATCTTCACAGGCTCGCTTTTCTTCATTTGGCAAATCAGTATGTTCAACACCATATCCGTCTATCATTCCTGTTTGATAAGCAATTAATAATGCTCGTTCATAACTCTTTTTCGTTATTGTCATTTCTCCACCTCGTTTAGTCCTTAATTGTTCCAAAAAAGTGAACAACCTTACTTGAATAACCAATATCAACAAAAATATCTTTTAATTCCCGAAAATTAAAAGGTCTATCTCCACCAACATCCGCACTAATAACAATTTCAAAATCATCAGATAACGATTCTATTACCTTTTTCAACTCTTTTACTGTCATTTTTCTACCTCACTTTCTTTAATAATTAATTGCTTCCTGTCTGTTGATAAAGAAATGAATACCTTTGGCACATTCATTCCACCTATCTTCATCAAAGTCTGTTACTTCTACGATTTTGCCAACTTCATAGATAAAAGAGTTGTCATAATTAGAATGACAAGATGTTTCTTCTGCTTCTGTTCCGTCAAGATTGTAGATTGCAATAACTTCTGCTTTGGAACATCTGCACTTTCTTGTTGTCGCACTACTTCTTTTTGCGTCAGAAGGAATATGTAGTTTTACAATTACTTTACTTTTGTTGCATTCTGCTTTTTTCCAACCGATAAAGTCCCCTTCTTCTGGACACACCATAGGAATATAAGGAACGTTGTTTGCACCACGCAAGTCTGCACCATGCAAGTCTGCACCACGCAAGTCTGCATCACGCAAGTTTGCACCACGCAAGTCTGCATCACGCAAGTTTGCACCACGCAAGTCTGCACCATGCAAGTTTGCACCATGCAAGTTTGCATCACGCAAGTCTGCATCACGCAAGTTTGCACCACGCAAGTCTGCATCACGCAAGTTTGCATCACACAAGTCTGCATCACACAAGTTTGCACCACGCAAGTCTGCTTTCATTGTTTCCCAATTCTCACAATCTTCGTTAATCCAATGCCTATGTTCTTCAAGGATTTTGTTTAGTTCTTTCCTAGTTAATATTTTCATTTCTCCACCTCGTTTAAGAATTGCTCTGTATCAACCTGTATCGGTGTTGGTGGAATATTACCGCCTTTTGGTTTGAATAATTCTACCCATTTTGCAAGAAGTTCTTTTGCTTTGGTGAAATTGTCAGAAAGCCCGTTATTCTTTCTTTGTTCTTCTTCAAGTTTGTCCTGCAACTCTCCAAAATCCCCAACAGAGCAACTTAAAACCTTATAGTCGCTTTTCAGTCCTGCGTTTTCCTTTTCAAGGTCGGCAATCTGCTTGTCCTTATCTCTTATCATATCAACCAAATCTGTAGTTGATGTACTTTCTAGTTTTCTGTAGTATAAATCATCAGTCATTTTCTTTCATCCATCTCCCATATCGAACATTTATCATTACATTCATGGTGATAACAAGGATAATTGCCACTATCATCAACCCCTTCTTTATACCATTTTTTACAGTTGCAACAACATTTCATTTTCTCAATCTGTTCTTCGAGTTTGTTAATCTGCTCTGTCTGAAAATCGATAATTTCTTTGTCTGTCATTTTTATACCTCTCTTTCTGCTTTTGTTTTATCCAATTCTCACATTCTTCATATGTACCTTTGAATAATCCACTTTTAGGACACATTCTGCATATCTCATACTTACAATTCATATTAAGAATTACATACCATTCTTCTTTAATCATTTTCTTTTATCTCCTTAAAGTCGTAAATCATTACTTCTATAAAATTTCTTTTCTGCTTATAAGGTTCTTTAAGTACACCAAGTTTTATAAGCCGATTAAACTCTGTCTTTGAAATAACAGGACAAACTTGCGACCAATCTTTATGAAATGTCTGTGTCATTAACTGATAACAACATCCGTTGTCCATAATCTTGTCTTTAGAAGAACACATAAACTTCTTTTTGGTGTTTGTTGCCTTTACTTCAATCATACTTCACCTCTTAAAAGTTTTTCTGTAAGTTCCTTAACAACATTCTCGTGCATCTCGTTTGCCTCATTGTCGGGATAACCTTTATGCCATTTCATAGCCCACTGACTGTCGAAGTAGACTTGATTTGAAACATCTGCATCTTTGTATTCTCCGCTATCCTTATCAACGTAGAACGCCATTGTTTCGTAGTGTCTGTTCGAGCCGATTTCTTCGAGTTTGCCATTCAGATACATAGCACCAACAGTCGAAACAACAATCGCTTTATCGTTCACATTATCGTTATACTCAAGCAAAGTGTTTCTTCTAAACTTGCAACTATCCGCACAAATAAAATGCCCCGCCCAACCGCGTTCTGTTCTTTTCACTTTCACCTCGACACCACACGAAGTACCGTCCGAGTTGTTCTCTGTACGCACGCAATTTGAGACAGAAAAATCAACAGGTTTAATGCGGTATTCAATATCCGTTCTGAAAGTACCAAAGGTTTCTGTAAAGTCGACCCATTCGTCTAGTGGACTTATTCGATACTGTATTGCCTCTCCGTCTGCGTATGCCTGTAAAATTGGCAGAAGTTCTTTTGCTCTAGTTCTCGTCATAATCGT